>Ga0184628_10001779_pt1 | contig 10528 bp, 8 predicted proteins | sample PLM4_5_b1_FD_133149 | JGI IMG/M metagenome (GOLD analysis project Ga0184628, IMG submission 133149) | Groundwater sediment microbial communities from an aquifer in East River, Colorado, USA - PLM4_5_b1 | ecosystem: Environmental > Terrestrial > Soil > Riparian zone | place: USA: East River...
CGGGGCAGAGATGGCCGACCGGCTGCCGGCCCCCACCGAGACGTCCGATCAGCGTGTCGGCTGAGAGCCGCGAAATCCCATCGCCAGTAGATAGAGCTCCGCCGAATCCGAACGGCTCGCCGCCGGCTTGATGTGTTTGACGGTCGCGAAGTCGCGCTTGAGCGGTGCCAGCAGCGCCGCCTCGGTGCCGCCTTGAATCACCTTGGCCAGGAACGTGCCGCCGGGCGCCAGCACTTCACGGGCGAATTCGGCGGCGGCTTCCACCAGCGCCACAATCTTGATGTGATCGGTCTTGCGGTGGCCGGTGGCATTGGCCGCCATGTCGGACAGTACCACGTCGGCGGCGCCACCGAGCATGGCCTTGAGCTTGTCCGGCGCGTCGGAAGCAAGGAAATCGAGCTGCGTAAATTCGACGCCCGGCAAAGGATCAAGTGCCAGCAAGTCGATGGCGACCACGCGGCCTTGGTTAGGAGCGCCGACGCGCTTGGCCGCTACCTGGCTCCAGCCGCCGGGTGCGGCACCGAGATCGATTACGCGCGAACCTTTTTTGAGGAAGCGCGCCTTGTCGTCAATTTCCGACAGCTTAAAGGCGGCGCGCGAGCGCAACCCTTCTCGCTTGGCGCGGGCGACGTAGGGGTCGTTGAGCTGGCGCTCCAGCCACAACTTGGATGACAGCTTGCGGCCCTTACCGGTCTTGACCCGAACCGCCAAATCGCGCGCGCCGCTGCCTTTGCTTTCCTTGCCCCGCGCGGTCACGACGCCGCCGTCTGATTGTTGCCGCCCCAAGTTGCGCCGCCCCAGGCGCCATCGTCGCGCATCATCTGCACCAACATGCCTTCGCGCAAGCCGCGGTCGGCGACGCGCAGCCGCGGACACGGGAACGCGCGGCGGATCGCTTCCAGGATCGCGCAGCCAGCCAGTACCAGATCGGCGCGCTCAGCGCCAATACAGGGGCTCGCCACCCGGTCCTCGTAACTCATCGCCAGTAGTTTCTCGAGCACGACGTTGATTTCCTGCTCGCTCATCCAGCAGCCGTCGACGCGGTTGCGGTCGTAACGCTTGAGATTGAGATGGACGCCGGCAATCGTCGTCACGGTACCGGAGGTGCCGAGCATATGAACGCCGCGCAAGCCGTCAGCGCCGTGCTCGCGCGCGAACGGCGCGATCAGCGCGGCCACTTCGGACACCATGAGTTCGTACGTCTCGCGGCTGACATTGAGCCCGCCGTGGCGCTCGGCCAGCGTCACCACGCCATGCGGCAGCGAAATCCAGCCACGGATCTGCGGCAGCGGCGGTCCGCCACGAGTGCTCTGCGAGCGGTTGAGCCGCACCAGTTCAGAGGAACCGCCGCCGATATCGAATAACACCACACCGTCGGCCTGTGGATCCATCAGCGGCGTGCAACCGGTGGCGGCGAGCCTGGCCTCGGTCTCGCGGTCAATCAACTCCAGCGAGAGACCCAATTCTTCGGTAACCCGGCCAAGAAATTCATCGCCATTCTCCGCCGCGCGGCAGGCTTCGGTCGCGATCAAGTGCGTGCGGGTGACCCCCCGGTTTTTCATCTTGTCGCGGCAAATTGCCAACGCAGTGATGGCACGCTCGATGGCGGCGTCGCTCAGCCGGCCCGAAATAGAGACACCCTCGCCCAGCCGGATGATGCGCGAAAATGCGTCGACCACGCGGAAGCTGTCGCCGGCCGGACGCGCCACCAGCAGACGGCAATTATTGGTGCCGAGATCGAGCGCGGCATAGGTTGGACCACCCCGATCGCTGCCGAAGCCAGCATCGAGCCGTCCAGGCGACCGCCGACCCCACGGGGGCCGCCGCTGCGGCGCCCGATCAGCAATGGGGTCGAGGCCTGGGGTGTCCCCGGCCTCGCCGCTCATAATGTCAAACCTTCCTGCCGCCCCCGGATCGCCTCCCGGCACTCCACGATTGCGGCAATGTTCCCAAGATCACGAAAAGTGTAACAGCACCTCGGCCTCGCGCAACCCTAGGCTTCGAAAGCCAATCTTGTAGAAGCGGGCTGCCTGCTTTATCTGGAAGTTTCCAGCCACAAAGACGCCAGCCGACATGGACGATAGGACCACCGAAGCCGCGCTTTCGTTAACCAAATTCGGGGTCGGCCAGCCGGTCCGTCGTAGCGAAGACCCCAAGCTGGTGCGCGGCAAAGGCCGCTACACCGACGACATCAACGTGCCCGGTCAGGCCTATGCCGTGATGGTGCGCAGCTCCGTCGCGCATGGGGTGATCCGCGGCATCGACACTACGACCGCCAAGACGATGCCGGGCGTCCGCGCCGTGGTCACGGCCGCCGATCTGGCCGGCTACGGCGGGCTCAAATGCCTGCTGCCGCTCAAGAGCCGCGACGGCTCGCCAATCCGCTATACGCCGCGGCCGGCGCTGACCGGCGACAAGGTTCGTTATGTCGGCGACCCCTATGCCTGCGTGGTGGCCGACACATTGGCGCAGGCGAAGGACGCGGCCGAAGCGATCACGATCGACATCGAACCGCTGTCCGCGGTACTGAGCGCGCGCGAAGCGGTCGAGCCGGGCGCACCGCAACTGTGGAATGACGTTCCGGGCAATGTCGCACTCGACTATCACTTCGGTGACAGCGAGAAGGTCGCCGCTGCCTTCGCGCAAGCCGCCCATGTGGTGAAGCTGCCGCTGGTCAACCAGCGCCTCGTGGTCGCCTCCATCGAGCCGCGCGCGGCGATCGGCGAATTCGATGCCAAGGACGAGAAATGGACGCTGCATTCATGCAGCCAGGGGGTCTTCGGTCTGAAGAACGCGTTGCGCGACATCCTCGGGGCCAAACCTGAAAAGGTGCGCGTGTTGACCGGCAATGTCGGCGGCTCGTTCGGCATGAAGGCTTCGGCTTATCCGGAACATGTCTGTATCCTGCATGCGGCCCGCTTGCTCGGCCGTCCGGTGAAATGGACCGACGAGCGCTCCGGCAGCTTCCTGTCCGACCACCATGGTCGCGACTTCGACATGACGGTCGAGATCGCCTTTAGCCCGCGTGGCGTGATCCAGGCATTGCGACTTAGCGGCTACGGCAACCTCGGCGGCTATTGCGCGGCGTTCGGCCCGCTGCTGCCGACGGTGAACGTGTCCAAGAATATCGTCGACATGTACCGCACGCCGCTGATGGAAGTGGCGACCAAGTGTGTGTTCACCAACACCGTACTGGTGTCGGCCTATCGCGGCGCCGGACGGCCCGAAGGCGCCTTCAACATGGAGCGCACGCTCGACTATGCCGCGGCCGAACTCGGCATCGATCGCTTCGAGCTGCGACGGCGCAATTTGATCCGCCCCAAGGAGATGCCGTTCTCCTCAGCCTCCGGCATGGTCTACGACTGCGGCGATTTCCCCGCGCTGTTCGACGAAGCGCTTGAACGCGCCGACGTGAAGGGCTTCAAGCAACGCAAGCGCGCGAGCAAGAAGGCCGGCAAACTGCGCGGCCTCGGCGTCGGCTGTTATCTGGAAACGACCGCCGCCGGCACCAACGAGATGGGCGGCATCCGCTTCAACGCCGACGGCACCGTAACCATTGTCACCGGAACACTCGATTACGGCCAAGGCCATGCGGCGCCGTTCGCGCAGGTGCTGACCCAGAAGCTGGGCGTGCCGTTCGAGCGCGTCCGTCTGCTGCAGGGCGACAGCGACCAACTGGTGATGGGCGGTGGCACCGGCGGCTCACGCTCGGCCATGCTCTCCGGCACCGCCATCATGCAGGCCGCCGACAAGGTGATCGACCAAGGCAAGGCGATCGCCGCCCATGTCCTTGAAGCGTCCGTCGGTGACATCGAATTTGGCAATGGCCGTTTTGTGATCGCCGGCACCGACCGCGCGATCGATATCATGACGCTGGCGGAACGCCTGCGCGGCGGCCTCAAGCTGCCGGACGGCATGCCCTCCTCGCTCGACGTCAGCCACGTGACCGAGCCGGTGCCCGGCACCTATCCGAATGGCGTGCATGTTGCCGAAGTCGAGATCGATCCGGCGACCGGCGCGACGGCCGTGGTCAAGTACACCGCGGTCAACGATTTCGGCACAGTGATCAATCCGCTGCTGGTGGAAGGCCAGGTGCAAGGCGGCATCGTGCAGGGCCTCGGTCAGGCGTTGCTCGAAGGCGCGGTCTACGACGCCGATGGGCAATTGGTGACCGGCTCGTTCATGGACTACGCCATGCCGCGCGCGCACGACGCGCCCATGATCGATGTGGCGTTCCATCCGGTGCCGACCAAGACCAACCCGGTCGGTGCCAAAGGCTGCGGCGAGGCCGGCACCTCGGGCGGACTGCCGACGGTGGCCAATGCCGTGATCGACGCGCTGTCCGAATACGACATCCGACACTTGGAAATGCCGATGACGCCGTCGCGCATTTGGCAGGCGATCCAGAACGCCAAGGACAAACAGTCTATCTCGGGCGCGGCCTGATCGCCGGCACAAATAATCCCGGACGATTATTGACGCTCAACTGGATTTGCCGCCTAACGCCGCCTTGACCCGCTCGGGCGTGAACGGAATCGTACGCAACCGGGCGCCGGTTGCATCAAACACGGCGTTGGCGAGCGCCGCTCCGACCGTCGTGCACGCCGCCTCGCCGGCGCCAAGCGGCGGCTCGGTCGGTCGGTCGACCAATGCGATATCGAGCTTGGGTACCTGGGAGAATTTGAGGATCGGATAGCTCGCCCAGTCGACGCTCAAGACGCGCGAGCGATCGAACTTCACTTCTTCAATGAGTACCCGGCTCAGCGTCTGCAGGATACTGCCCTCGACCTGAGCACGCACACCATCCGGATTGATAATCTGTCCGCAATCATGGGCACAGATCACGCGCTCGACCCGAACTGTCCCGCTCGCTCGCTCGACGGCCACCTCCATGCCCATCGCCACATAGGTTTCAGTATGTTTGTAATGGACATAGGCGATACCGCGGCCACGCGCGACGGCAGCGTTCTGTTCGACCTTCGGCGACGGGCGCGACTGCCAGTTCATCATTGTGGCCGTGCGCTTGATGAGTTCGACGCCACGCGGATCGTTGAGCCCGCGCAGACGAAACTCGACCGGATCGAGACCGGCCGTGGCTGCCAGCTCGTCAACGAAGCTTTCGACCGCAAAGCAGTTGGCAGGCTTGCCGGGCGAACGCAGCGGCGCGGGACGCAGTGGCGTGTCCTTGAGCCAATGCGCAACGACCTGAATGGAGCTGGCCGCATAGGGTGGATCGCCGTTCTGCGATATCAGGCCGGGGTTGAGACCACGCACATTGTCGAGCCCGGCCGCTGCCGGAGCCAGCAGCGGAATGTCAGGCATCCCCCGCGTCGTCTGTGGAATCCACATCTCGGCGCGCCAATCGAGGATATGGCCGCTCGCATCGACCGTGCCCGATATTTCAAGGGACTGCGGAGGACCTTTGGGGTCCCATCCAAGTTCGTCCTCGCGCGACCATTGCACCCGCACCGGGCGGCCAACCGCGCGTGACAGGATGGCGGCGTCGGCGGCTGCGTCCTCGTGACCGTTCATACCATAGCAGCCGGAGCCTTCGAGATAAATCAGCCGAACCTTTTCTTTCGGCAATCCGAGGAACCTGGCAAAGGTGTCGCGATTGCCATGCGTGCCTTGCGAGGCGGTCCACACCGTTGCGGCCTCGGCGCGCACATCGGCGACCGCGCACGACGGGCCGATCGAGGCGTGGCTTTGCATCGGCCAGAAGTACGATGCTTTGAGCATCTTTGCGCCCTCCGGCAATGCGGCGGCAGCGTCGCCCTTCTTCACCAGAGTTTCATCGCCGTTGAACGGACCCGCCCGCAGCGATGCGACCAGCGCGTTCTGGTCCGGCAGCCCGGTCGCTTCGCTCCATTGCGCCTTAAGCGCGCGGGCGGCGCGCACCGCCGTCCATTCGTCTTCGGCAGTCACCGAGAGAAAGTCTTTGATGCGAACGACCTTCACGCTGGCGAATTGCTGGACTGAAGCCTCATCGACCGAAATAAGCGTGGCGCCGATCGCCGGTGGCCGGATGACGCGGCCGTGCAGCATGCCCGGCACGGTAAAGTCGTGCATGTAAACGTGGCCGCCCGTGCACTTCGCCGGCACATCCGGGCGCGGCAGCGACTTACCGACAAGAGTATATGACGTCGGATTCTTCAGAGGCGCTTTGGGGTCGAGCTTGAGCTCGAACCGCTTGTCGGCCAGAAGGTCGGCGAACGTGATCCCGCCGCCGCCGGCAGCGGGTTTCACCGCGCCATCGGCGACGACAAGATCGGTGGCCGAAACATTGAGGCGCTTGGCGGCGAGTTCGATCAACGCCTTGCGCGCCGTTGCAGCCGCCTGGCGGATCTGCATGCCGCCGCGCTGAATGCCGTTCGAGCCGGAGGTGCGTCCCTGGTTCGGGGTGAGCGCCGTGTCACCCTCGACATATTTGATCTTGTCGAGGCCGATGCCGAGCTCTTCGGCCGCGATCTGAGGGATAGCAACTCTGAGTCCCTGGCCAAGATCGACCTTGCCGCAAAATACGGTGACGGTTCCGTCAGTGTTGACGGCCAGAAACGCATCGACCTCCTTGGGATCGAGCACCCGCGCGTTGGTCGCGCCTTGCGAGAATGTCTCGGTGGGGATGCCGGTCAACGCGAAAGCGACGGTCAGCGCGCCGCCCTTGAGCAACGCGCGCCGGGACAAACGTGACAATTTGACGGGGGCGTTCATGTCAACCTCCCTGTCCCGATGCCGTCATTACCGCACGCAAGACTCGCGTATGCGTCCCGCAACGGCAAAGATTTCCGTCGAGCGCGGAGCGGACCTCCGCTTCCGTCGGCTTCGGCTTTTCGGACAAAAGCGCGACCGCGCTCACGATCATGCCGCTCGTGCAGTAGCCGCATTGCGGCACTTGCTCCTTGATGAAGGCGGCCTGGATTGGGTGTGGCATCGACGTCGAACCAATGCCCTCGAGTGTGGTGATCGATTTGCTCTGCACGTCTGCTATCGACGTCGTACAAGACGGCACCGCGCGTCCATCGATCAGCACGTTGCAAGCGCCGCACTGGCCGAGCCCGCAGCCGAATTTGGCGGCTCTGAGGCCCAAGTCGCGCAAGATATAGAGCAAGGGTTGATTGGGGTCCGATGAATCGAATGTACGGCCGAATCCGTTGACCCGAATGCTGTAACTAGGCATGTCATCATCCCTCTCGGGCAAGACTGGTATTCTTAATGTTGCTTGGCCGCCGTGACGGTTGTCTGATCATAATATTGCGATCGGATGAATGTCACGTTCGGGCGATGCGCTGTGCTCGCACAAAATGGTGAAGCGCCACCGTAAAACTGATCCAGGTTGAATGCTGGTCTGGGGGCCGTCTTGATCAGGCCTTCTTGGATGGTCCAATTGGGTTATTTGTATCCATTTCGAAATGTCCGCGATTTATCCCGTTAGCGGACGATATCAGACAAGACGTCGCACTGAGGCAGCGCACAGACAGCATAGCCAACCCACTGAAAACGCACTGGATTGACGCAAGCACCCGGGCCATAGTCCGCCCCCTTGCGAGGACCCGTCGCGCGATGACTCAGACGACCGAACTATTGGGCGCTACCCGCGCGCCGCATGTCCGCATCGTCGGCGCGGTCAGCGCCGCGCATTTCGTCTCGCACTATTACATTTTGCTGCTGGCGCCGCTGCTGTCGTTCGTGCGTGCGGAATATGGCGTGAGCTACACAGAGATTGGGCTGGCGCTCGCCGCCTTCAATATTGTGTCGACCGTTTTGCAAACGCCGGTTGGCTTTCTGGTCGACTGGCTGGGTGCACGCGTCTTGTTGATCGCCGGCCTGGCGGTCGGCGCCAGTGCATTCGTGCTCGTCGGGCTGATCGATTCATTCTGGTTCCTGGTGGCGATGTTCGCGCTCGCCGGCGTCGGCAACACGGTCTACCACCCAGCCGACTATGCGCTGCTGTCGCAGCATGTTCCACCCGACCGCATCGGCAAGGCCTTCTCGGTGCATACTTTCGCCGGCATGCTGGGCTCGTCGCTCGCGCCGGTAAGCTTGCTGGCAATGCAGAGCGTGTGGGGCTGGCGCGGCGCGTTCATCGGCGCTGGCTTGCTGGGTTTTATCGCGGCCGCGATCCTGCTGGCAGTGCGCGAGCAAACGCCAACGCACGCCGTGCCACCGCGCGCTGCCGACGACAATACCGCCGACGGACTCAAGCTGCTGATGTCGGCGCCGATCCTGCTCAATCTGTTTTTTTTCGCGCTGCTCGCGCTGATCAGCGGCGGCCTCTACAATTATTCGGTGGTGGCGCTCGGCGCGCTCTACGGTACGCCAGTCACGATCGCCAACGCGGCGCTGACCGGCAACCTGCTGCTGTCGGCGATCGGCGTGCTGGGCGGCGGCCTCCTGGTCACGCGCACCACGCGCCACGGCTTCGTGGCTGCGGCCGGCCTCACCGTGATGGCAGTGATGACCGGGCTGATCGCCAATGTCGATCTTGGCTCGCTGGCGCTGATCGCGACCATGACGGTGGCCGGCTTCTTCTCCGGCGTGATCATGCCCTCACGCGACATGATCGTGCGCGAAGTCACTCCCGCCGGCTCGTTCGGCAAGGTATTCGGCTTCGTCACCACCGGTTTCAATATCGGCGGCATCGTCTCGCCGCTGATCTTCGGCGCGATCATGGACCATGGCAGCCCAAGGCTGGTGTTCGTGGCGGTAACCGCCTTCAGCCTGCTTGCAGTGCTGACGGTGGCGACGAGGCCCAAACGGGCGGGCTAAACGGCCTAGGACTTGTCAAATCAGCCGAATTGCCTCATGTCAGAGGGCTCCGGCCTAACCGGCGGCGGGTCTTTGTAACCGCCCTCAAGTCCGGGCCTGCTGGGGGATAGTTCAACGGTAGAACATCGGACTCTGACTCCGAGAATCTTGGTTCGAATCCAGGTCCCCCAGCCAACCGGCCCTGTTTCCCATTGACGCCTTCCAGACAATCCCAAGAAGCCCGCAATGGCGTGGCCGCTGCTGTTTTGGCACATTAGTTCAAACATAGCGGAGATCGCAGCCGTGAAACTCGTGTTGTTCCAGGCCGCGCCGGGCGCCGAAATATTGCCCGGCGTACTCAGCGACCGTGGCGTCATCGATATCTCGGCAGCCGTGAAAAAGAGCTACACGCCGCAACTGACGATGCAGGGCATTATCGAAGACTTCGACCGGCTGCACCCGGCGCTGGAAAAGCTCGCCGACGAAGGCGTTAGCTTGCCGCTCGCTTCGGTGCGGCTAAGACCACCTTTGCCGCGCCCCGGCAAGATTCTCGCCTGCATCGCCAATTACTGGGAACATGCTCAGCGTGAAGCCCGCCCGCTCAACATGTTCATGAAAAATCCTGACGCGGTCATTGGGCCCGGCGACACCATCGTGCTGCCCGAGTTTACAGTGCCGTGGATCTTCATGCATGAAGCCGAGCTCGCCCTCGTGATCAAAGGGCCCGCCAAGATGGTGAAAGCCAGGGATTGGAAGAGCGCGATCTTCGGCTACACCGCGATGATTGACGTGTCCGCGCGCGAGCAAGGCCGCCGGACCTGGCCCGCGAGCCCGCTCACTAGTTGGCTTGGCAAATCGTTCGACACCTTCGCTCCCATTGGGCCCTGCATCGCCACGGCCGATGAAATCAAGGACCCAAACGATTTGATCGTGAGATTCTGGAACGACGGACAACTGCGTCACAACTACAATACTGACGACATGGAACACCGCGTTCCGCGGCTGGTCGAGTTCGCAACCACGGTCATGACCATGAATTCGGGCGATCTCATCGCCTGCGGCACCAACCATGAAGGTCTCGGTGCGCTGCAGGACGGCGAAACCGTCGATATCGAAATTCAGAATATCGGCAAGATGGCCTTAAAGGTCTCTGACCCGCTCAAGCGCAAGTGGGAGCGCGGAATCTATATGGGCGCGGATTCCACCAATCCGAACGCCGTGCAGCGGCATCGGCCGCAAGCCAACCCTATATCAACGGGTGGCTGATGCGCTGATCGCGGCTGCGTATCGGCTCACACCAATTGCAGCAAGTGCAATGGATACCAGATCAGCAGGCCCAACCAGGCGAACGTCAATACGCCGCCAAATGCGACCAACACTAGCGGCCATTGGTCCATGATTTTTGCGATATTGTTGCTTGTCGCCATCGATTGAGACGCCCGCATTATTGGTGTCTCCTGCGTTTCCGGGTTGCTGGCGAAACTTCCTACGTTGCAGGCGAAGGTTCAATCCGTTTCCCGGTAAACCATTAAAATTATTGGTTTAATTGCTGAGTGCCGTATCAGCGGCAGCGTACCAACCGGAGGTAAAGTGGGCATAATGGCACCGCTTTGGAATGTTTTGCTGCTCCAAGTGTCATCAGCTACCCGTTGATATAGGGTTAGTTTGCGGCCGATGCCGCTGCACGGCATCCGGATTTGTGGAATCAGCGCCCATATAGATTCCGCGCTCCCACTTGCGCTTGAGCGGGTCAGAGACCTTTAAGGTCATCTTGCCGATATTC
>Ga0184628_10001781_pt1 | contig 10519 bp, 8 predicted proteins | sample PLM4_5_b1_FD_133149 | JGI IMG/M metagenome (GOLD analysis project Ga0184628, IMG submission 133149) | Groundwater sediment microbial communities from an aquifer in East River, Colorado, USA - PLM4_5_b1 | ecosystem: Environmental > Terrestrial > Soil > Riparian zone | place: USA: East River...
CGTCACGCGGGTGCACTATCGCGACGAGAGCGGCCGCCAGCAGGTCGTTTCCGGCAGGGTCATCGTCGTCGCCTGCTCGGCGATCGAATCGGTGCGGCTGTTGATGCTCTCGGCCGAACAGAGCCCCGACTTCTCCGCCCGCATCAACCAGAACGAGTTCCTCGGCGCGTACTTCCTCACGCACTGCTTCGGTGGTGCGTCGGCGGTGATGCCCGGCCGCTATGACAAGTCGCTGAGCGTCGACAGCGACTGGGCTACCGACGCGTGCGGCACCGAGGAATACATCCGGTCGATGGGGCTGTGGGCGGGCGCGACGATTTACAACAACACGTCGGACCAGGCGCTGCCCATCGCGCTCGCCCGCACCCACGGCGCGAGCGACCTCGACACGCTGTGGCACACCTTCGACAACGACACCGGCATGGTCGGCGACCGCTACCGCGACTTTCTGAACTTCCAGTTCAATCGCCGGCTGTCGGTGAGCTTCATGGCCAACCAGCTGCCGCAGCGGTCGAACCATATCGAGCTGCACTCGCACGTCCGCGACAAATGGGGCCGCCGGGTCGCCTACATCGTGAAGGGCTGGCACCCGCATGACCAGTACCTGATGGACACGATCGCGCGGCGCTGCCGCGACGTGCTCGCCTTCGGCGGCGACGGCGGTACGGGCAACTATCCGGTCGAGGGATTCGGCGGCGTCTACACCAGCGAGAACTCGCTGGCGCGGATCGCCAACCATATTCTGGGTGGCGCCCGCTTCGGCACTGACGAGCGCGATTCGGTGCTTGATCCACGGTGCCGCGCCTGGCATTTCGACAACCTGTTCGTCAGCGATGGCTGTTTCATGCCGACGTCTGGCAGCGGCAACCCGACACTGACGATTCAGGCGAATGCATTCCGGGTTGGCGACGCGCTGCTCGCGAGCGGCCTGTTTTGATCCACGCCTGACGGGGACACACGATGGATCCACGGTTCAACGACATCTTCACCGACGTCAGTAACGACGTCTTCCAGGTCGTCTTCTACCCGGACCGCGTCTACCACGCGGCGTACCTCAACGCCACGCGCAGCAGCCGGTATCGCTACAACGTCCTCGAGGTGCGTAACGCCTTCGACGTCACGGTGCTAAAGGCTGAGGTCTACCTCGATGGCCTGTTCCTCAGCAACGTCCTGCGCGTCGAGTACCGCGGCGGCCGGCTGACCGAAGTGGCGCGTGAACGCAGCCGGTTCCTGCGCGATCGCGTGCTGATGAACATCCACCTGCTCGATCCCGATGCCGATCCCGACCAGCATCCGCAAGGGCCGTCGGCCGACCTCTCGTTGCACTACGACCGGTGGATCAACGCGTATCAGACGGAAATCTGGGAGAGCGTCGCTCCGCCGCCACGAAAATGGCACGACTTCAAGGTGCTCGATCAGATTGGGCGCTCGGGACCGATCACCAGCGTCTTCGACTTCAAGCGTCTGCTCAACCCGATCAAGCGGTTGCGCCGACTCGAGCTCTCATTCCGCGAAAATGACCTCGACCTGCCGTTCGGATACCGGATCAACAACCCGCAGCACGACAACAACTACCTGCGCAACCATCAGGTACCGAACACCCAGGACCCGAGCTCGGACGCAAACACGATCAACGACGGCTGCTACCTGATCGACTTTCAGCGCGGCTACTTCTTCGACAACATCGACCAGGTGGCGCCGGTCCGCTATCGCAACGGGATGATGGAGCCAGGCCAGCCTGAAACGCGCCCCGACAACGTCATCGAAATGCGCTGGATTCTGCAGCGCGAGTTCGCCAGCTCGGTGGTGTTCTTCCACAAGGTCACCATTCCACCGGGCGCGATCGAAGGCACGCACCGGCACATCGGCACCGAGGAGCTCTACTGCATCGTCGAGGGTGAAGGCATCGCCTACATGGGCGACGGCGACGACCCGGCCAACAACAAGTACCCGAGGGTCGAACGGCAGCTGTACGGTCTCGGAGTGCAATGGTGCCGCGAGATCCCGGTCAAGCCCGGCAGCGTCATCTTCACGAAGAGCGGCGGCATCCACGGGATCAGGAACCCGAGCCCGGATACGCCGCTGCGATTCGTGGCCTTTCTGTATCACACGTCGTAACGGAGCGCCGATGGATATCCTGCATGGCGACAGCGTGTTCAGGGTCGACCCGGGCACGACGCCGAACTACAACAAGGGCAGCTCGATCTTGACCGTGATGCGGATGGTCGAGCAGACGCAGTTTGCCGCCGATCGCGAGTGGTACCTGCGCGACTACCTTCAGTATCTGTTCCCGGTCGACTACCTCGAGCTGTACGGCCCTGCGGGAGGCGACGCCGATCTGCTCGATCCAACGCGGCAGGACAACAAGACCGATTTCCAGAAGCAGAATGTCCGACTGTTCCGCACGTCGTCAACGATGCTGGTGCGCGGTTGGGTGACGACGGGCGATTGGACGGGCCCGTTTCTCAGACTGTCGTGTCAGGCCGGTCCCGACTCACCGCTCTGGCGCGCAGGCAACGGGTCGCCTGGGCAGACGATCAGGCTCTGGGTCAAGGTCGGGAACAACGCCGCTCAGCAGCTGCTGACAGTGCCCTACAACACCTTGTCCGATCGCTACGAGATCGAACTCTGGGGATACACGGGCGGTGATCTGCGTAGCCGCCTCGGTGGCGCGTCACGGGATGCGCTCGATCGCGGCGAACTGCAGGTCCGCACCGATTTGCTGCATGGCGACCTCGGCGACTTCGAGCGGGAGAGGCTGAGCGATCGGGACGTCCGCCGCGTCGCGGAGGACTGCGCCATGCATCCGCTGTTGCCGCTCCACGTCGAGTGCGCGTGGGCCGACAGCAGCGCGACCGTCTGGGACTCGAACGGCGGCCGGAACTGGCACTACGAGTTCAACATGATCGTGCGCGGGTGGGAGAATTTCCTGAGCGTCGGCGTCAGCCCCAACCCACACGGAGGCGTCGGCTTCCTGGAATACCGCAATCTGATGTCGAATTACGGCCGCTACGCCGGCAGCAGCGAGCTGGGCCGCCAGCTCGCGCCATGGAACTTCAACGCCTTCGGCCGGAAGGACCACGGCAACGGCACCGAGCCGTTCATGGCGGTCGACTACATGGACCTTCACATCCTGAAGCCGGAATGCGGCATTGGCCTGCACCGGCATCGGGACAACCAGGAAGTGTTCCTGATGATGGAAGGGCGCGGCTACATGGTGGTCGGCGACTGGTGCCAGATGCCGAACCGGCAGCGCTGTCTCGAGGTGCGAACGTTGCGAGCCGGCCATTTCGCGATGCTGAAGGGCGGCGACCTGCACGGCCTGGTCAACGCGACGGACGAGGACATCTCGCTCTTCATGTTCGGCGGATACGACTGATTCCCCTCCTGGTCCACCGGCGTAGCTGTCGTAGCCGCGGCTGACAGCCCCCGCATAACGAACGCTTGTACTGGATGGTAGGATGGCGCCGTGCGGCCGCCGCAAGATGGCCGCTCATGTTGAGCGGCGCCGGAGGTCGCCGCGGGAGACCTATGAGCCAGTCCGACCAATACGTGCTCGGCTACCGACAGGCCGAGCAACAGCGGCTGCTCCAACAGGCTCAGCAGCTTGCGCACGAGTCAAGCTCGCTCTTTGATCGGATCGGCGTGGGCCCCGGTGCGAGGGTGGTCGAAATCGGTTGCGGTCCGCACGGCTGTCTCGAGCTCCTCTCTGAACGCGTTGGACCGTCAGGGAGCGTCGTGGGGGTCGAGCGAAGTGCCGACGCGGTTGCACTCGCCCGAAGCATGGTCGCAGAGCGTGACCTCGAGAACGTCGACGTGCTCGAGCGAGATGCCCGAGCCACGGGCCTGCCGAGAGCCTCGTTCGACTTCGTCACGTCGCGTCTCGTGCTGGTCAACGTTCCGCACCCAGAGCAGATCGTTGCCGAAGCGGCTGCGCTTGTACGGCCAGGGCACTGGGTCGCCTTCCACGAAGCCGACTATGTGGCGCACATTTGTGATCCTCCTCTGGACGCGTGGACCACGCTCGTCGATCTGCTCGGCACGTATTCCGAGAGAAACGGGATCGATCCCTTCATCGGGCGAAAGCTGCCGCGGCTGCTTCGCGAAGCCGGTCTCGTCGACGTTCACGTCCATCCCCTCATTCACGTTTACCCGCCCGGCCATGGTCGTCGCAACATCCTGCTGGATTTCGCCGAGAACCTGAGCGAGCGTGTCCTGGCCGAGAAGTTGATCGCAGAGCGCGAACTGACGGCGCTAAAGATCGCTCTCCAGCGTCACCTCGATAACCCAGACACGCTCGTGGTCTCGCACCTGTTTTTCCAGGCCTGGGGCCGTAAGCCTGAGTAAGTGGGGCGCCGCCCAACCAGGCACTGGGCACCTCTAAACGCCCGTTCGAGGGTTCACATGACACCGAACAAGAGAACGATTGAGGCCTATATGGAAGGGTTCAGGAGGACGGATCGTCCGAAGATCCTGTCCTGCCTGACTGATGACGTTGAGTGGGTGCTTCCCGGCGCATTTCATGTCCGAGGCAAGGACGACTTCGCCGGGCACATCGTCGATGAGGGATTTGTCGGCCAACCCCTGATTACCGTCAGCCGACTGACGGAGGAAGACGATGTCGTCGTGGCGGAGGGTTCCGTGCAAGCCCCCAAACGGGATGGTAGTTTTCTAAACTTGGTCTTCTGTGATGTATTCGACATGCGAGACGGAAAGATTCGGCGGTTGGTCAGCTACCTCATGGAGACGAAATGAAGGAGTCGTCACCCAGTGACAGAGCAAACCTGGAGCGCCGAGGGCTACGGTAAGAACGCGCGTTTCGTCAGCGACCTGGGCATGCCTGTGGTCGAGCTCCTCAACGCCAGGCCGGGCGAACGCATCCTTGATCTTGGGTGCGGCGATGGCGTGCTCACCAAGAGGTTGCAGGAGGCCGGCTGTGATGTGGTCGGCATCGATTCGAGTCCCGAGCTGATCCGGGCTGCATTGGGCTTGGCGCTCAACGTCTCGCTCCAGGATGCATACGAGATCGATTTCCGCGAGGAGTTCGACGCGGTGTTCAGCAATGCCGTGCTGCACTGGCTGAAGGATGCCGACCGAGTGATTCGCAACGTCTTTCGGGCGCTCCGGCCCTGGGGACGTTTCGTTGCGGAATGCGGCGGCGACAAATGCTTACAGACGATTCAGACGGCGCTCGTCACCGAGCTCGAGAGGCGCGGCTACGACGGTTGGGCCGCGAACCCGTGGTACTTTCCAACCACCGAAGACTACGGACACCTTTTGACCACGGCAGGATTCTCCGTGACCTACATCGAGATCATTCCTCGTCCCACGCCCCTGCCCGGTGACATGTCTGGTTTTCTCGAGACCTTCGCGGGTCGCTTCGCGTCTGCACTGCCGCCTGCTGACCGCCAGACATACCTGGACGATGTCCGGGATCGGCTGAAGCCGTTGCTCTACGGTGCAGATGGTGTGTGGACGGCGGATTACACGCGTCTTCGCTTTGAGGCGTTCAAGAACTGACCGTTAGCCTCGGACTCCTCGACGTGCGTCTATACTGTGGCGCGCCTGCTCGCGGGCCGTGGGAAGGAGATGTCGATGAAGCTACTGGCGTTTGCCCTCGTCCTGGCGACAGCCCAGCCCCTGCATGCCGAGGTAATCGAGGCCGCGAAGAAGGTGGCCGGCACGACGGTGCACTACAAGATCGTGTTGCCGAACGCGTACGACCCGCAGAAGGCGTATCCCGGAATCATCGCGCTGGGCGGTGGCGGTCAAACGATGAACACGGTCGACGGGATCCTCACGCGCAATTTCCGCGCGGAAGCCGAAACGCGCGGCTACATCGTCTTCGCACTGGCGGCTCCGGAGGGAAGGCTGTTCTTCGAAGAGGGCGCACGCATCTTTCCCGAGTTCCTGAAGATGGTGCTCGCCGACTACAAGATCCCGGGCGGCAAGTTTCACATCGCCGGACCATCGAACGGAGGGATTGCGGCCTTCCACGTGGCCGCGGCCAATCCGCAGTACTTCCTCTCCATCACCGCGTTCCCCGGCTACATGTGGGAGCCCAGCTTCGAGAAGCTTCAGGCGATTTCGAAGATGTGCGTATTCACGTACGTGGGTGAACGCGACGACTACATGTGGCACGGCGAGATGAAGCGCGAAGGCGAGATTCTTCGTTCGTACGGCACGGTCGCGCGCTACACGGTCGAGAAGGACCAGCCGCATCGGCTGGACACGCTCGCCGGCGCCAACGCCGGACGCCTGTTCGACGGATTCGAGGAAACCAGGAAGGGATGCAGCAAGTAGGCAGCGCGGCGATCGTCGCCGCGCCCGTCGCCGCGCTCGTCGCCGCGATCTTGCTCGTCGTCACGTGCGCGACGCCGCCGGCACAGGACGCCGCTCGCGGCCCAGACGATGCGATTGTGATCGACGTGGCGCCGGTACCGCTGAATCCGCAGGACGCTTCGGCGCGCGCGATCGGTGATTTCGTCTATGCCGGTGGCCTGGCCCTGACGTCCCGCCAGACAGACCAGTTGCACGGGCTGTCGGATCTCGAGGTCACGGGCACCGACCGGCTCACCGCCGTTGGAGACCTCGGAATCATCCTGACCGCTCGACTGGTCCTCGACGGCGCGGGACGCCTCGCCGGCATCGCCGACGTCCACCTCGCGCCGTTGACAGGAGAAGACGGCAGGCCGCTGGTGGACAAGACCGACGCCGACGCCGAGGGACTGGCGCTGCTGGCCGACGGCGATCGTCTGGTGAGCTTCGAGCGGCGCGACCGTATCTGGCTGTATCCGGCCAACGGCGGCCCACCACGCCCGGTTCCTTCGCCCGAGGCGACGTTCCCCATCAACGGCGGAATGGAAGCGCTCGGGTCAGACCCCGACGCCGGCGCCGATGCCTACGTCGTCGGCGCCGAGGTCAGTGGTGATACGTGGACCTGCCGTGTATCCGTGAAGTCCTGTACGAAGAGCCGAACGGTCGGCAAATCCGACGACTTCGGCCTGTCGGCGATGAAGCGCCTGCCTGGGATGCGAACCGTCTATCTGCTGCGCGCCTTCGACGAGACGCGAGGCAATCGCATCTCCCTTCAGATCTTTCGCGGAGAGAGTCTCATCGCGCGAATGGAGCTGGCGCGCCCCGCGACGGTGGACAACTTCGAGGGGCTCGCGGCGGTGCCTCGCGCGGGCGGTGGGTTCAGGTTCTACCTGCTTTCAGACGACAACGCGTCCGCGACTCAGCGCACGCTGCTGCTCGCCTTCGACTGGCAATCACATTAATTGCAGATTGAAGATTCGGTCGATTGAAGACTGTTGATGATTGGCGAATGGCGATTGGTGAACTGATTGCGGATTGGTGATTGATGAGTGGACCGCGCGTGGGAAGTCCGCAATCGATCGTCAATCGCCATTCAACTCAGAAATCGACAATCAGCATTCGACAACAGTCTGCAATCGGCAAATCTGCAATCGGCAATTAGTTCCTGGGGTCGATTCCGAACGTCTCCTTCATCCACAGCCAGAAGGGCGGCAGCGAGGCCTGTCGCACGGAGTCTGGACTGACCCCCCCGGCGCTCAGCGACTGCCTGAACGGCGCCTTCGTCAGCTCCTCGGCTTCGCGCGTCTCCCCCGCCATGCACAGCGCGTAGACGTGCAGCGCGAACGCGTTGTCGCTTGCGTCGGTCCCCTGCTCGGCTATCGCGAACGCGGCAGCCGCCGCGCCGTAGTCACGCTCTGACAGCAGTCGGACACCGCGATGGAACTGCAGCAGCGGATCCTGCAGCTCCTGCGGCGTCGCCGAGCTCACGACCTGCTGGATGTCGTCATTGCTCGCGAGGCGCCAAAGCACAGGCGTGCGCAGCGACGAGCGCGTCAGCACGCGATGCACGTCCTCGATCGCGGGAGGCGATGGCACCAGCGTGCCGTACATGTGGGCGTCGATCACCCGCTCGAAGTCGAAGAACGGCACCGACGCCACGCGCAGCCGCTCGGGCCAGAAGCGTCGAATGAACGGGCTTTCCTCGAAGCGCTGCTTCGCGGCCGACACGTCGGTCAACCGGGCGAGCAGTTCGGCACCAGCGTTGGCTGATGAGAAGGGCGCCTCGATGAGCTTGGGGTCGTCATCGGTGAGCGATGGGGCGCCGCCAAGCAGCGAACGGATGAACGGCGCGTCGCCGATGAACAGCGCCCCGAGCTGCTCGGGACGCTCGAGTGCGAGGCGCTTCATCTCGTCTGCCACCCCAGGGTTGGCCCACTGCCGGCTGAACGCCTCTTCCGGCACAGGGCTGTTCGACGGGGTCGCTCCCGAGCGCGCGGCGGTCCGCGTGCCCACGAGCATCAGGTTCGTACCGGCGCCGTTCCACAACGAGCAGTCGTCGAACGCGTCGCAGAACGCCCCGAGAATGGCCTTCGTGCTGACGTCGCTGAGGTCGCTGAGCGGCAGCCAGTAGGTCGCGATGCCCCCATCCTCGAGGCGATCGTGGAGTAGTCGGAAGTACTCACGGGTGTACAGGCTCTCCACGCCAGCGATACCCGGCGGCGGCGGCTCGCCGGTGATCAGACCGAAGCGCCGGTCGGTCGTCTGCAGAAAGTATCGGCCGTCCTCGATGTGTACGTGGACGCGCGGGTCTCGCAGCGGTAGGTCGGCCTCGTTCGGATAGACGACCCGGTTCAGCGTCAGAATGTCGCGCGACAGATCGACGACATCGATGGTCTTGAGCCCGGGCGAATCGGTCATGGCCTTCGCCGTGTTGCCCACGCCGTACCCGATGAGGAGCGCGCTGCTGATTCCGGGCCGCACGGCCAGCGGCCAGTAGACGTACAGCTTCTGATAACGGCGCACGCCGTAGCCGGTCGTCGACATCGAGAACGAGTTGGTGAGCATCACGTGCGATACGGGCTTGCCGGCGAACAGGCGCGCGAAGTAGATGACGGTCTCGGTCAGTCCCTCGCGAACGGCCACGACGCGCCGTTCGCTCTCGACCGGGGCCCACCGCGCGACGGGGATCGGCAGCAGCCGATCCGCCATCGTGCCGAACGGAAAGAGCGCGAGGGCGACGAGCAACGCCGCGCCGGTGACGTACGGCGCGCGGCCGGCCCGCGGTGCGCCAGCGCCTCGCCGGTCGGTCATGACGATGCCGATGGCGCCGTAAAGAATGGCAATCAGAAAGACCGACCGCTCGACGCCCAGCAGCGGCAACAGCACGAACCCCGCCGTCAGCGATCCCGCCGCAGCGCCGGCGGTGTTGACGAGCGCGAGGACGCCGGCTGCCTGCGTTTCCGAATCTTCATTACGCTTCACCGCGGCGCCGAGCAGGGCGAACAACGCACCCGATCCCAGCGACACGGGAAGCATCAGCGGTATCGCCACTCGCAGGATCGCCGGCGCGCTCGTGATGGTGACCGGGCCGAGCGGTTCGACGATCAGCGGGAACGCCGCGTACGACGCCGCGCAGGCAAGGCCCACGACGCACGCCAGCGATGGAGCATTGCGAGATGCGGCCGGCACTCGCCGCAGCCATGCCGAGGCGGCGAGGCTCCCACAAGCGATGCCCGTCAAGACCACCGCCAGCATCAGCGGAAACGCGGTCGAGTGACTCTTGACGAACAGCACGAGGAAGCGGAACCAGACCACCTCGAGGGCCAGGAGGCAGAAGCCGCACAGGGCGGCGGCGACGAGCCACCGGGAGCGAGAGCCCTGCTCCCTCGCACGGGTCTCGGCCATGCGCGATGCCGCCACCGTCCCCGCTGCGGACGCTGGCGCGATCATCCGTGTCGAGAGCCACGCGGCAACCGCTGCGGCGCCGAGCCCGACGCCGCTCGCGACCGTCGCCGTTCCGCGCACGCCGAACCTCCCGACGAGGACGGTCTCGGCCAGTAACACGCCCGCGACCGCACCCAGCGTGTTCCACCCGTAGAGGCGGCCGAGTACCCGGCCATAGTGCCGGTCGTTGACCGAGAGAGCGCGCACGAGCAGGGGCAGCGTGACGCCCATCGCGCTCGACGGCACGAGCAGCAGGAGAAACGCCGCGCCCAGTCGCAGAGGGTTGAGGACCAGCGGCTGGTCGAGGAGCGGCCGCAGGAGGGGCGCCAGCGCCGAACCGAGTACCGGCAACAGATAGACGAGTCCGATCCCGGTCGCCGCGATTATCGTTTCGGCGACCGCGTAAGCCCGCACGGGGTTGCCCAGTCGCGTGCCGTGCCTGGCCGCAACACCGTTGCCCAGCGCCAGCCCGCCCATGAAGCCCGACAGGACGAGGCTCGACGCCCACACGCTGTTGCCGAACGCCAGGCCGGCCTGGCGAAACCACAGGGTTTCAAAGATGAGTGAGGAAGCGCCCGACGCGAAAAACAGGGCGCACAGCAAAGCAGACACTGGCGGTTGGTGGTTGGTGGTTGGTGGTTGGTTGGTGGTTAAGCGAACCACCCACCGCGAACCACCAACCACCAACCGACTAGGGTATTTCCAGGACGTCGTGCGCTTCGGTCGCGTACGGATGCGGGCTGTTGCCCGTCATGTC
>Ga0184628_10001784_pt1 | contig 10505 bp, 9 predicted proteins | sample PLM4_5_b1_FD_133149 | JGI IMG/M metagenome (GOLD analysis project Ga0184628, IMG submission 133149) | Groundwater sediment microbial communities from an aquifer in East River, Colorado, USA - PLM4_5_b1 | ecosystem: Environmental > Terrestrial > Soil > Riparian zone | place: USA: East River...
CGCTTCAGCACGGTGGAGCCCGCAGGTCCCGGCACTGGCAAAATCAATGATGGCGTCAACAAGTTCTGGGACCTCGGCCTCGGCGTTTCTGCCAACCGCACTGCTCTTCCGGCCAACAACGGGCAATGGCCCAATCCGTTGCGGCTCCTTCCGGCTCAATCCTCCGTTCACCCCGGCCAATCCCTGCCCGTAACGCTCTACTGGCAGTTCGGGCTGAATTCCTCCGCCACCGCCACTCTCCGGATCCTGATCGACCCCGATCAAAATGCGTGGAATTCAAATAGCATCGTCCTGCTGGAGCAGCCCTTGGTCGGAACCGGCACCGGAGCGGTCGGGCGCACCAACCTCCAGTGCCTCGTGGACGCAGGTGTTCCGGCCGGCGCTTATTTCCTCTCCGCCAGCCTCGCCGCCAACGGACGCACGCGTTACCTTTACGATGTGCAGATCTCGATTTCTGCGCCAGACCTGCCACTCACCCTGGTTTCGCCCCGGTTCGATCAGAGCCTGTTCAAATTCGACCTCCTAGGCTCCTCAGGCAGAACTGCCGTCACGGAGGCCTCATCAAATCTTTTCAACTGGCTGCCGATTGCCACCAACAACCTGGTAAACGGCGCCGCCAGTGTCTCCTTCTCGAACACCGCCGCCCCGGCGGTGTTTTTCCGGGCGGTTTACCGGTGAGGTTAACCGTCTTTGGAAAACCTGACTTCCTCCTCGAACAAATCAGGATTGGCGGCATTTTCTTTCAGGCGCTTCTGCACGGCCGCCGAGGTCTTCAATGCACTGGGGACTACTTTCTCGCTGACGACTCGCAGCGTGAGCGTTTTTTCATCCGCCGACAATTTCCACGTCAGGTAGGCATACTTGCGCTCCTGTGGCTGTAACGACTGCACACTCACCAGCGGCAGGCCCGCTATATCCGAGTGGTAGGCGCGATACAACTCGTCGTCGTAGATCAGCACATAAGTCCTGGCGTCCCACTGGCGCACCCGCATGTGCTCTTTGTGTTCGCCTGTCGAGGTCCAGTCTCCGATCAGGCCGGGTTCCACCTTCCGCGTGGGCTTCGTCGTGATCGGTTCGTCATAAGTGCATCCGCCGATCACCAGCGCGCCCGCACATAATGCCAACAGCATCATCCGTCCCATACTCCCGCGTAATATTCTCATAGTGAGTCTCATGATCTCAGCCTCCTCCTGAATTCGTGAAATCGAAAAAATCGATATCGATCTCAAGAATTATGATACCCGGACTGAAGGCCGGCGAGAGCATTCCCCGAGCTTTGATCGCGCTTTGCGCCCTTCAATCCCATCGGCGAAACCACCAATGAAAACCAAACCCAACCCGGACGCCGCGACGGTTGACCTTCTCCTCGGGGGAGAGGGAAGAGGTGAGAGCGAGCCTCCGCATAACCAATCCCGGGTTTTTGCGCAGCCCGTTCAAAACGGACCAGCGAGCTTCCATTGCCCGTTGACAATTCGCAGCACAAACTTTCCTGTCGGCAGTCCCGGAGCAATCTCCACCTGGAGTTGCACCGAGCCGTCCGGCAAATTTTCGCGGCCGCGGATGCCTAAGCCCGGCACCGCCTCGCCGCCCTTGAAGAATTCCTCCAAAGAACCTCCGGACTGCTGGACCTGGGCCTGCAGTTTCTGAGAGGCTTCCGGCGTCAGACTCTGTAGGAGATTGGTAAAATCACGCCGCTGCAACGCCCACAGGAAAGATTGGACGGTATCTTCGGGGGTGGCATAACCCGCCAGCCGGGCCTCGGCTTTCCGCATGTAGCCGGGCGGCAGCCGTGCTCCTGCTGGCGTGTTCGTCTGTTGGATCGCGTATTGGGCCCGCAGACGATCGGCTTCGGTTGCGACCCCGGCCAACTCGCGCTGCCGTGCACTCAGTTGGCTTACCTGGTTGCGCAGCCGCAGCAACTCGCTGGACACCTCCGTGTCCGCTGGGGGTGTTTCCTGAACCTTGGACTCGGCAGGTGGGTTGGCGGCTGCTGCTAGCGCTTCGGTCGCAGATTCCGCCGGGGTCTGGAGCCGCGCCTGTTCAGCCCGCAGCATCGTCAGCAGCACTCTTTGCCGCCACACGCCCCAGCCACTCGCCAGGAATGCCGCCACCGCCAGCACCGTCAGCAAATTTCGACTGTTCATAACCGGGATTCCAAACTTCACTCGCCGAACGCCTCAGGGATTGGACATTTCGAGATAGAGTTTCCCATCCCGCTGAATCACCCATTCCGGATGAGTCTTCGCGACACCCATCTGCACGCTGCCATCGCACAAACCCAAGCTTCCATGAATCGGGCACCGGAACATCACCCGGAGCGGTTCAGTATCGGGCGCAGACGGGGCCAGATACTCATAGGAACAATTCGCTGAGGTAAAGCTACTCCAATTCGCCGCCGGCTGCCGGCCAGTGTCTGCCGGGCAAACCAGGATCTTGGGTGTGCTCATCTCGTTAGTCATTTGCAGCAGGTTGGCGGGGTTAATATCTCCGTTGTCTATCCCCCAGGCCCGCGCCGCCAGGCCCAGTTGTTTGAGATGGTTGACGCACTGAATGGACATGGCCCTCTCCCGGGCAGCTTCCAGCGCCGCGGTTTCCTCTGGCGTCAGAGTCGCGCTTGCACCAGCGGCGAGTTGCTTGCGCAAATGCTCATTTTCGGCCGCCATCTTCTCCAGCCGGGACACTTCCGTGATCAGGTTGTCCGCCAGGGCTTTCAGCCGGGCGATCTCGGCCTCCTCGTAGACCGAAGATCCCGCCGGGTCCCTGGCCGGGATTGAGGATTGCTCTTCAGCGGCGGGGCGCGATTCTTGGACAGCCATGGCCGGCGGCGCTGCCTGAAGAGCTGCTTTGAGGTCCCGGATCTCCTTCTGCTGAACGGTTAGCGCCGCGGCGCACGCTAGCGAAGCTGCCGCTGGCGCTAATACCGGCCACCAGCGCGCAAGCCAGCCGCTCGCACCACGCTCAACCTTTGAAGTCGACGTGCCGCTGCCGCGTCTGCCGGCAGTCGCCTCGGCCTCCAGCCTTTCTTTCAATCCGGCAGGCGGCAGAGGCCGCGGTGCGTGCCGAAGGACATTTTCAATTTCTGACGTGTTCATAGTCTTCCTGACATGCTTGCCGGCCGGCCCAGGCCTACGTCGGCATCCATTTGCTTCTCCAAATCGGCCAGGGCCTGGCGCAGCCGGTATTTCACCGTGCTCGTCGCCACGCTCATTGCGTCGGCGGTTTCCTGCAGAGTGAGTTCCTGGTAGTAATGCAGGTGGACCGTATCGCGCAGGTCGGGCGACAACCTCTCGACGGCATCGTAAAGCGTCGCGGCAAGATCATGGCGCGCCGCCAGTTCATCCGGTCCCGGCCCGCCGCAGACCTGGTCCGTCCACCACGCCTCAGAACGCGATTCAGTGCGGTGATTGCCGCGCCGCCAATCCACGCAGGTATGGTAGGCGATGCCATGCATCCAGGAACTCAGTGACGATCTCCCGGCGAACCCTGGCAAACCTTTCCAGGCGCGTTCAAAGGTCCGTTGGGTGAGATCGGCCGCATCGGCCTCATTTGGAGTCATCCGCCGCAGAAAGGCATAGATCCGGGCGTAAAAAGTCTCGATGAGTTCCAAACTCGCCCCGCCATCGCCGTCGCGTAGCTTTTCGACCTGTTGTTTGATCTCGGTCTGCATCTCTTCTTACATCTTTAGTCGATCCACCCCGGTCAGGTGGACAAAAAAATATAAATCATCCGCTCCCGGCATGAACTCCTCCCTCATGGCCATAAATGCCGGAAGCCAATCCGCAGACAAAAAGCACAAGGCCCGGGCGGTCGCCCGGGCCTTGTGGCATTTAACGGATAATCGCCTGATTTCGCTCAGAGCTGAACGCAGCGACCCAGGAAATAGGGGTCGTTGATCGGCAGGCCGTTGCCTTGGAGGAGTTGGATCCAGATCAGCGGATTCCCGCCGGAACCACCCAGGACCGGCTGCTTCGGAATCACCACGGGCGTGCCTTCCGGCAGGATTACCACGCTGGATGTGGTTTCGACGATCTTCGTGTGCGTGCCTTTGAGGTTATTGCGGAAGATAATGCGGGCGTTCAAACCCGAAAGCTTTACGTCGCCCTCAAAGCTGATGTAGGGGCCGGGGTTGTTGTTGCAATCGCCGCCGGCGATCAGCAGCCCTGCCAGCGCCTGGCTGAGGCAGTCGCGCTCAACTTTGAGGCCCTGCACACAACGTCCGAGATAGATTTCTTCGCTGGCATTCCCCTGGCTGTTGTAGAACTGGAGCCAGATATGCGGATTACCCCCTACACCACCCTGGACGGGTTGCTTGGGGATGACGAGCTTATCGCCGAGGGGCACCAACACCACGTTGGTCTGGAACGTGACCACCGTTTTGTGGGTTCCCTTGACATTATTGGCGAATATCAGCTGGACCTGCAATCCCCCGAGGGCAATTTCCCCTTCGAGAGTGATTTGTGGGCCTGGTGAATTGTCGCATCCGGTTTCATTCACCAGGGTGGTGACGTGCATCGGCATGCTGAACTGCACGCCGATCTCCTGAGCTGCCTGAACGAGTGTCGCACCGAAGTTGAGAAGCGCCCAAAGGGCGATGATTCTGCCGGCGCGTGTGAATATGGTCCTTTTCATACAAACTGACTCTTCCTTTCTGGTTGCGGTTTTTTCCCGAGGATAGAATCGGCTAGGGTGAGACCACGGTCCGCGCGCCATCAGACCAAACCGGAGCTGCTCCAGATTCCTAAGGCTATGGCATAATATATATAACAGGTATTGCTGGGATGCAATTCGTACCTCTACGGAGCGCCTCCGTAGTCACCACGACCGTCCTACCCCTGCCGCTTCCCGGTCGCATCAGACTTGGCTTCCGTCTCTTTCGCCCCGCTGGCTGGCAGTCCGTCATACGTCGCTCCCGCATGCGCAATTCGCATCACCATGCCCATAGACAGGGCCAGCAGGACCGTGATCACCGCGGCCGCGGACTGCTGTCCGGCCACCTCCACACTTCCGCCAGTCCAGGTCAACACCACCTGCGACAGCATTACGAAATTCACCGGGATAAGCGTGAGGATAGGCAGCGCCTTGCCCTGGCTCCCGTTTACCGCCCGAACGCCCCAGGCCAGCGAGAGCGCGCCTCCGATCAGCCCGGTGATTAGCGTGGGTTGGGCCAAATCAGGGCACAGGTAGTGAACGAAACAACTAAGGCCGGCGAGCAGCAAGCTATACGCGGCCAGTTGAATACCAATGGATCTGTTCATAGGGCAAACGGCGGAATATGAATTGCCCTGGCCAGGGATCCGCCCCTCGATTCCGTGGCAAAGCGACTGGCGTCCAACCTCTTTTTCGGAGGGGAGGACGTTTTCCTTTACGCCACTCAATCCGGAGCTTCATTGCGCCACAGCAATTCAGTGCTCCGGATGGCGGCCCGACCACCCGAGTTTACCTCCGACAGCGCACGCCATCGGACCCTTCAACTTTGCCGGGATTTCCTCACCCCAGCCCGCTTACCAGCATACTCCATCCATAATCCGCCACCAACCCCTATTCGTGTGCGCACCCCGCCTCAAGCCCGCCCTTTTTCGATACTTTACGACAAGCAGTGTTTATCCTAACTTTAGCCGGTGGCTAATGTTCCAAAGAACGCGGGGGCCAACCCTCCCGCCAGAGCTAACTCATTGCCATTTGAGGAAGCTCTGAAGAAACTCGAGTCCATTGTGGAAACAATGGAATCCGAGGACTTGCCCTTGGAATCTCTTCTCGCGAAGTATGAGGAGGGGACGCAATTGGCACGCGCCTGCCAGGAGAAACTGGCGGAGGCAGAGTTGAAAATCCAACAACTGGAGAAAAATGCGGCGGGCGAGCCCAAACTAAAGCCCGTGTCCGCCCAGTTGGCCGAAGAATAATATGAGCCGATATCTCGACATGGTGGAGCAGCCAATGCAAGTGCGGAAGTTCACGGTGGAGCAACTGCACACCCTGGCCAAGGAAATCCGTGAGGAAATGATCACGGTCCTCGCCAAAAACGGCGGCCACGTCGGTCCGAACCTTGGCGTCGTCGAATTGACCATCGCCCTGCATTACGTTTTCAGTACCCCGAAGGACAAGTTTATCTGGGACGTCAGCCACCAGGCTTATGTCCATAAGATCCTCACGGGCCGCAAGGACCGCTTCCATACCATCCGCAGCACCAACGGCCTTTGTGGATTTGCCCTCCGCTCGGAAAGCGAGCATGACTGCTACGGCGCCGCCCACGCCGGCACCGCGCTCTCCGCCGCCCTCGGCATCGCGGCCGGGCGCGACCGCCGCGGCAGCGACGAAAACGTCGTCGCCATCTTCGGCGACGCCGCCCTCACCAACGGCATCTCTTTCGAGGCGCTGAACAACGTCTCACAAACCACCAAACGGTTCATCGGCATCCTCAACGACAACGAATGGAGCATCGCCAAGAACGTTGGCGCCATCTCGGCTTACCTGAACAAGCTGATCACTCACCCCTCCTACAACAAGCTGGCCAAGGATTTCGAGAAGTTCCTTCGCCGCCTGCCCAAGGGCGAACTGGCCCTGAAGCTCGCACATAAAGCCGAGGAAGGCTTCAAAGGCGCCCTCGCCGAGGTTGGCCTGGAACCAAACCAGGGGCAGATCGAACAGGATGGCCGTGGCGGCTATGGCAGCAGCCTCATTTTCGAGGAGATGGGCATTCGCTACCTCGGCCCCATCGATGGCCACGATCTGCCGCTGCTCATCAGCACGCTCGAGTTCGCCAAGACCTGCGATCATCCCATCGTCATCCACGTGCTCACCAAAAAGGGCAGGGGCTTCGAAGCGGCCCTCAAGAACCCCGAGAAATTTCATGGGCTTGGGCCTTACGACATCGCCACCGGCGCCACTGCCCCTACCCAGCCTGGCACTCCTCCCAACTGGCAGGATGTTTTCGGCAATGCCATGGTGAAGCTTTGCCAGAAGGATACCACCCTCGTCGGCATCACCGCCGCCATGCCCAGCGGCACCAGCCTCAAGATTCTCGAGAAAGCCATGCCCGACCGCTATTACGACGTCGGCATCGCGGAGGAACACGCGGTCATTTTCGCTTGCGGTCTGGCCACCCAGGGCTACCGCCCGGTTTGCGCGATTTATTCCTCCTTCCTCCAGCGGGCGTATGATTGCATCGTTCACGACGTGGCTTTGCAGGACCTGCCCGTCATTTTCTGCATGGACCGCGCCGGCCTTTCCGCTCAGGACGGCCCCACCCACCACGGGCTTTTTGATATTGCCTATCTCCGCCACGTGCCCAATTGCGTTGTGATGGCGCCCAAGGACGAGGACGAACTCGTCGACATGATGTTCACCGCCACTCACCAGCGGCATCCGGCGTTCATCCGTTATCCGCGCGGTCCCGCCGAGGGCGTTCCCATCAAGGACCAGCCGCGCCTGCTCGAAGTCGGCAAAGCCGAGATCCTCCAGAGCTTCACCAACAACGGCCGTCGCAAGATTGCCCTGTTCCCGTTGGGCAACATGATGGCCCTCGGTCGCAAGGTGGCCGAAAAGCTGACCGCCGAGGGCTGCGACGTCGCCCTCGTTAATCCGCGCTTCGCCAAGCCCCTCGATGCCGGTGTGCATGAGTTTTTCGCCCGCGCCGCGGACCTGGTGGTTACCCTCGAGGACCACACCACCGTCGGCGGTTACGGCAGCTCCGTGCTCGAATTGCTCAACGAAAAGCGCATCACCACGGCTTTATTGCCAATTGGCTGGCCTGACCAGTTCATCGAGCACGCTTCGAGCGTCGACCATCTGCGTAACAAGTACGGCCTGAACGTCGAAACGATCGTTTCCCGGGTCAAAGGCGAGTTTACCACTCAGCCTGGCTCCGGCACCCTGCACCTGACCGTCGCCTAACGCGGAAAAGCTTTTTATCATGGCATACAAAGACGTCACCCCGCCCGCGGGCGGAAAAATCTCCATCCAGAACGGCAAACTGAACGTTCCGGATTCGCCTGTCCTCCCCTTCATCCGTGGCGACGGCACCGGTCCCGACATCTGGGCTGCCAGCGAGCGCGTCTTCGACGCCGCGGTTGCCAAGGCCTACGGCGGCAAACGCAAGGTCGCCTGGTTCGAGGTTTTCGCCGGGGAAACCGCCAAGAACAAGTTCGATAATTGGCTCCCGGACGACACGGTCGAAGCTTTCAGGGATTATCTCGTCGGCATCAAGGGACCGCTCACGACCCCGGTCGGCGGCGGCATTCGGTCGCTCAATGTCGCCCTGCGGCAGATGCTCGACCTCTATGTCTGCCTGCGCCCCGTCCAGTGGTTCACCGGCGTGCCTTCCCCGGTCAAACGTCCCGAGAAGGTGGACATGGTCATCTTCCGCGAGAACACCGAGGACATTTATGCGGGCATCGAATACGCCGCCGGCACTCCCCAGGCCCAGGCCATCCTCGATTTCCTCGCTCAATCCGCCCCCAAAGACTTCGCGAAAATCCGCTTCGGAACCCAGCCCAAGGCTGAGGAATTCTGGAAAGCCGTCGGCGCCACTGGCGTGAAGTCGGACGTCCAGGTCGGCATCGGAATCAAGCCCGTCAGCTATTCCGGCACCGTGCGCCTGGTACACAGCGCCATTTCCTACGCCATCAAGAACCAGCGCAAGAGCGTGACCCTGGTTCACAAGGGCAACATCATGAAGTTCACCGAAGGCGCCTTCCGCGACTGGGGTTACCAGGTCGCGAAACAGTTCTTCGGCGCCGTCGAAATGGACGGCGGCCCGTGGTGCAAAATCCCCGAGGGCAAGCCCGGCGCCGGCCTTGTCATCAAGGATGCCATCGCCGACATCACCCTCCAGCAGGTCCTTACCCGCCCGGAAGACTTCGATGTCATCGCCACCCTCAACCTCAACGGCGATTACCTCAGCGACGCCCTGGCGGCCCAGGTCGGCGGCATCGGCATCGCCCCTGGTGGCAATATCAACTACATCACCGGCCACGCCATTTTCGAAGCCACTCACGGCACCGCTCCGAAATACGCCAACCTCGACCGCGTCAACCCGGGCAGCGTGGTGCTGAGCGGCGAAATGATGTTCCGCTACCTCGGTTGGACCGAGGCCGCCGATCTCATCCTCAAAGGCCTCAATGGCGCCATCGGTTCCAAACGGGTGACTTACGATTTTGCCCGGCTGATGGAGGGCGGCACCGAAATCAAGTGCTCCCAGTTTGGCGAAAACATCATCCAGCACATGTGAGCTTGGAGATTATCGGGCCCCACCCCTTTGAACGGGACGAAAAAGGATCCCAGAAAGTCCGGATCGGCACTCTGTTCCCGGAGCAGAACGTCCTCTACACCGAACTCCCCGGCGTTCATGCCTGGCAACGGGCCAGTTTCATCGACCTCGTCAATTCCCGCCGAGCCGCCCAGTCCCTCCCCGCGCTGACTTTCGAGGAGGAACAGCGCCTCACAGTTGAGTCCGTCGATCTGATCTTCGAGCCCGATTACCTCCTCATCCGGCCCGACCCGGACCGCATGGACCTCGCCTTCACGGGGGATGAGTTGCTCCAGGGCGTCGTCTCAAAACGCAAAATCCGGTTCCTTACTGTCTCCGACAAACGCGTCCGCGAGGCCATCAAGCGCCGTGGCGAATACTGGCGCGTCAGTGGCATCCCGAAATCCACGGAAGCCAAGCGGACCCTCATCCAGACCTCCAGGGTTGGCATTTTCGGCCATCCCATCTATTATTACAACCGTCTCACCGGCACCCGCTGGCTCACCTTCCAGGAATTTGAGGGCTTGAGTAGACTCGACGATGCTCCGCTCGCCCGGCACCTCCAGGAAATCGCGGACCACGCCCTGCACCGCAATCGCCTCACTCGTCCCGAGGTCGACTTCTTCGCCGCCGACCTTCGCCGCTTTGGCCCCCGGGAGTTCTCCGGCGTGATCTACGAGCAAATGGCCTCTGCCGATCTGCGCGCCAAATACTCCGATCTGCTCGACCACTTCCGCTCCGCCGTCCATGAAGCCTATCGCAAGGATGATTTCGCGCACAAGCCCTGGCGTGATCGCATGCTCTCCACCTTGTTCCTCGAGGGCAACGAGACCCAGGCCGAACAGGCCCTCAGCGGCCTAAGCCCCGAGTTCTTCATGCAGGTGGAATGGCTCCCCGGCGGCCGCTTCGAAGAGGGCGAGTTCATCTTTGATCCGCTCTTCGATGAGGCTGCCTCCAACCCTGCCGACGCCGAACTCCAGCGCCTAACCGATCCCCGCGCCAAAAGCATCATCCTCAATTTTATCCGCGACTACGGTGATATCGAATTCATCAACATCGGCGTCGTGCCCGAGTCGCTTTCCCTGGATCGGCCTCAAACCCATGGCCGCCGCGGCGTCTACCTGGTCGAAGTCCATTCCCGCCGCGAACTCCAGCCTATCAAACGGTTCCTGCGCCTCCAAAAATGGGGTGTCTGGGAACATCTCGACGAAGGCAAAGGCCTCCTCCAGGCGATCGAGGAGAGCGACGAATATACCGATTA
>Ga0184628_10001785_pt1 | contig 10504 bp, 8 predicted proteins | sample PLM4_5_b1_FD_133149 | JGI IMG/M metagenome (GOLD analysis project Ga0184628, IMG submission 133149) | Groundwater sediment microbial communities from an aquifer in East River, Colorado, USA - PLM4_5_b1 | ecosystem: Environmental > Terrestrial > Soil > Riparian zone | place: USA: East River...
CGCGATCGCGCAAGCCGGCACCCCGGTGTTCGCGGTCAAGGGCGAGAGTCTCACCGAATATTGGGACTACACCCACCGCATCTTCGAATGGCACGACGGCGGCTTCCCGAACATGATCCTCGACGACGGCGGCGACGCCACGCTGCTGTTGCATCTCGGCATGCAGGCCGAAACCAACGCCGACGTGCTCAAGCACCCCGGCAACGAAGAAGAAGAAGTTCTGTTCGCCGCCATCAAGAAGCGCATCAAGGATCAGCCCGGCTGGTACACCAAGCTCGCCAAGGAAGTGCGCGGCGTCACCGAGGAAACCACCACCGGCGTGCACCGGCTTTATCAGATGGCCAAGGAAGGCCGCCTGCTGTTCCCGGCGATCAACGTCAACGACAGCGTCACCAAGTCGAAATTCGACAATCTCTACGGTTGCCGCGAGTCGCTGGTCGACGGCATCCGCCGCGGCACCGACGTGATGATGGCCGGCAAGGTGGCGATGGTCGCGGGCTTCGGCGACGTCGGCAAAGGCTCGGCCGCGTCACTGCGCCAGGCCGGCTGCCGCGTGATGGTGTCGGAAGTCGATCCGATCTGCGCGTTGCAGGCGGCGATGGAAGGCTATGAAGTCACCACCATGGACGACGCCGCCTCGCGCGCCGACATCTTCTGCACCGCCACCGGCAATGTCGACGTCATCACCATCGAGCACATGCGCAAGATGAAGGACCGCGCCATCGTCTGCAACATCGGCCACTTCGACAGCGAGATCCAGGTGCACGCGCTGAAGAACCTGAAGTGGAACAACATCAAGCCGCAGGTCGACGAGATCGAGTTTCCGGACAAACACCGCATTATTTTGTTGTCGGAAGGCCGCCTGGTGAACCTCGGCAACGCCATGGGACATCCGAGCTTCGTGATGTCGTCGTCCTTCACCAACCAGACGCTGGCGCAGATCGAATTGTGGACCAATCCCGGCAAGTACAAGAATCAAGTCTACACACTGCCCAAGCATCTCGACGAGAAGGTGGCGCGGCTGCATCTCGACAAGATTGGCGTAAAGCTGACCAAGCTCACGCCCAAGCAGGCGACTTACATCAGCGTGCCGGAAGAAGGCCCGTTCAAGGGCGATCACTACCGGTATTGAGAAACGCTCATCGTCTTTCGACGTCATGGCCGGGCATAGCCGTCCGAAGGACGGCGTCGCTTCGCTCGCCGATGTCCCGGCCATCCACGTCTTGGAGACAAGAAAGGCGTGGATGCCCGGCACAAGGCCGGGCATGACAGCGCTGAAGATCACCGCCGCGGCGGCACGATCACAATGACATAGCGCTGCGGCTTGCCGGAAATTCCGAGAAAGTCCCGGGCGATCTCGCTCTCGATCGTCGGACCGCCCGCGGTTTGCAAAGCGCGCGCGGCGGCGGCGCGCGAGCAGCCGAAATCCTCGGCAAAACACACCAGCGCCATGCCGCTTTGCGCCAGCTCGGCATCGCCCGGCGGCGCCATCTCCGGCAGGGCGCGCGGCCGGTCGCCGGCATAAGTAACCACGCTGTACGCAATCTCGCTATCGCCGCCGACAAAGCGCAGCGGCTGCGACGTCGCCGCGCGCCAGGCCTGCTCGATCTGCTCGGCCAGAAGTCGTGCATGCGCAGCGGCCGGCGCCGGACCTGAGCGCTGCACCATGATGGCGATGACCGGCGCAGCGATCAGCATGACCAGCGGCACGGCGATCGCAGCCATGAGCAGGCGGCGCGTGTCGGCCGCCGTTATCGTCACCGAAGGCCCCGACAGCAGCAGCACCGGCAACAGTGTCCAGGCCGGCATCGACCACAGCGATGTGATGAGAGTGCCGCTCGCCACCGCGCCAAGGACCGGCAGCAGAAGCGGCGCCCAGAAGGCCGCCGCCGCCAGCCTTCGCTCGCGCTCCGCCGGCCAGATCATATCGGCGAGGGTTGTCCGGCCAGGCCGCGCGGCCACCAGCACGATAACGATCGGGATCGCGACATAACCGACGGAGCCGGCGAGATAGCCGAGCACGCTAACGAGTGCCGCGCCGAACGGCTTTTCGCCGTGAATGGTCATGGCATAGCCGAACGGCGCAAAGTCATGCTGCACCAGCCAGACGAGGTGCGGCGCGAGTACTACGAGCCCGACAACAATGGTGGTCCACGGCGCCGCCGAGCGGAAATAGACGGCGCGGCGCTCATCGATCAGCGCGGCCAATGCCAGGCCCGCCAGCAGAAACACCGACCAGTATTTGCCCAGCATGCAGGCGGCGGCACCGACGCCGGCGAGCGCGGCGTAGACGCGACTGCGGGTCTGATAGGAGCGCAGGAACCAGAGCGTGGTCGCCGCCCATACCGGCATCAGCACGGTGTTCACGTTGAACTTCAATGCGTGGAAATTGAAAAACGGAATCAGCATCAGCAGTACGAGGCCGGCGATCCGCTTTTCGATCGTGAGATAATCGGCCGACAGCCGCCAGACGATCCAGAGCGTGATCGCCGGCATCAGCATCGCCAGCAGGTAATAGGACGACTCGGTGAGCGGAAAAATGCCGAACCACAGCCGCACGATCCAGGCGGCGAGCGGCGGATGCTTGAGATAGCCGAGGGAAAGATCGCGCGACCAGGCGATCAATTCGGTCATGTCGGCATGCAGGCCCTGGCTGCCTTTGGCGATGGTGCCGTAGATCGTCCACAACACCGCATAGAACGCGAGCGACAGGAGTACCGTGCGCTCAGCGCTCGCCGGATCGATCAGGGCGGCGCGGAAGCTGTCGAATACCGCACGCAGACGATTAAAGTAAGCAACTGAATTCATCATTGTTGTGGAGACCTATCAGGCTCCGCTGCCCCGATCGTCAAGCGGATTCGGCGTGGACCGCGTCGGAAGCTTTTCGATGAAATCGCTGCTGCGGGCGCGCTTCTTCAGAAGGCTCTTCCCCGTGAGTACGCGGTAGAGCGCAGTGACAATGATAAAAACAGCGCTCAACCCGAAAATCAAAGCCGACCCATAGATCACGATCCAATAGGCCAAAGGGCTAATGCGCCAAAGCATGTACAACCGAAAGTCGGACTGCTGAGGCTCGTCGAAGGGAGCAAATGAGATGAAGGCAAAGGCAAAAACTAGGAAAAGATAGACTGACCAAAAATCTCGGACGTGCCGCCGAAGTCGCCTAGAAAATGGTGGATCAGGATACATGGCACGAGAAGGTGAAAGGTGAATTTGCACCTAACCTAGCACAACCCTTGCCGCTACGGGACGCGAGTGTTATCTCGCGGCCATGACGGCCGTCCCCATCCAGAACATCCGCAACTTCTCGATCGTTGCGCATATCGATCACGGTAAATCGACGCTGGCCGACCGGCTGATCGGGCTCACCGGCGGGCTCGACGCGCGCGAGATGGCCGGCAAGGAGCAGATCCTCGACTCGATGGACATCGAGCGCGAGCGCGGCATCACCATCAAGGCGCAGACCGTGCGCCTGAACTACCATGCCAAGGACGGCAAGGATTACATCCTCAATCTGATCGACACGCCCGGCCACGTCGACTTCGCCTATGAGGTCAACCGCTCGCTCGCCGCCTGCGAGGGTTCGCTGCTGGTGGTCGACGCCAGCCAGGGCGTCGAGGCGCAGACGCTGGCCAACGTCTATCACGCGCTCGACGCCGGCCACGAGATCGTGCCGGTGCTCAACAAGGTCGATCTGCCGGCGGCCGAGCCGGAGAAGATCAAGCAGCAGATCGAGGACGTGATCGGGCTCGATGCCTCCAACGCCATCCAGATTTCGGCCAAGACCGGCCAGGGCGTACCCGATGTGCTGGAAGCCATCGTCACCCGTCTGCCGCCGCCGAAAGGTGACCGCGCGGCGCCGCTCAAGGCGCTGCTGGTCGACAGCTGGTATGACGCCTATCTCGGCGTCGTCGTGCTGGTGCGCATTGTCGATGGCGTGCTCAGCAAGGGCCAGCGCATCCGCATGATCGGCATTGATGCGTCTTACGAAGTCGACCGCACCGGCGTGTATACGCCCAAACTCGTGCTCGTCGACGAGCTCGGCCCCGGCGAAATCGGCATGCTCACGGCGTCGATCAAGGAAGTCGCCGATGCGCGCGTCGGCGACACCATCACCGATGAGCGTAATCCGGTCGACGAGCCCCTGCCCGGCTTCCAGCCGGCCATTCCAGTCGTGTTCTGCGGCCTGTTCCCGGTCGACGCCGCGCAGTTCGAGGATTTGCGCGCCGCCATGGGGAAACTGCGGCTCAACGACGCCAGCTTCTCCTATGAGATGGAGACGAGCGCCGCGCTCGGCTTCGGTTTCCGCTGCGGCTTCCTCGGCCTGCTGCATCTTGAGATTATTCAGGAGCGGCTGGAGCGCGAGTTCAATCTCGACCTGATCGCGACCGCGCCCTCGGTGATCTACAAGATCCTGCTGCGCGACGGCTCCGAGCTCGAGATCCATAATCCGGTCGATATGCCAGACGTGATGAAGATTCTGGAAATCAACGAGCCGTGGATCGAGGCGACCATCCTGACGCCGGACGAATATCTCGGGTCCGTGCTCAAGCTGTGCCAGGACCGCCGCGGCAACCAGAAAGAGCTGACCTATGTCGGCAGCCGCGCCATGGTCAAATACGATCTGCCGCTCAACGAGGTGGTGTTCGATTTCTACGACCGACTGAAGTCCGTTTCCAAAGGTTATGCTTCGTTCGACTATCACCTGACCGACTACAAGCCGGCCGATCTGGTGAAGATGTCGATCCTGGTCAACGAGGAGCCGGTCGACGCGCTGTCAATGCTGGTGCACCGCACCCGCGCCGAGACGCGCGGCCGCGGCATGGTGGAGAAGCTGAAGGAACTGATCCCGCCGCACATGTTCCAGGTGCCGATCCAGGCGGCGATCGGCGGCAAGATCATCGCGCGCGAGACCGTGCGCGCGCTGCGCAAGGATGTCACCGCGAAATGCTATGGCGGCGATGCTACCCGCAAGCGCAAACTGCTCGACAAGCAGAAGAAGGGCAAAAAGCGCATGCGGCAGTTTGGCAAGGTCGACATTCCGCAAGAGGCGTTTATCGCGGCGTTGAAGGTGGATGTGTGAGACAAAGATTGCCTTGGGCGGCGATCAACGCCGCTCGAAATTAAAGAATTGAGGAATGCACCAGATACCGTGGTTGCTATCCGCACGCATAGGTAGTATAATATTTGTAAGTTGAAAATTGGACTTCGGATCGCACAGCGCAGTTAGGCGCACTATGACGGACGATAGTTCGAAATGTCTTGGTGGACCTCTTTTAAAGAAAAATTGGCTCCAAAGGGTTTGACGCCAGGGGTGTTAGTGGGAGATCGCTTTCAAAAATATGTGGTTTGCTCAATAATTATTCCTATTTTTTTTGTAGTCGTAACAATCACGAAAATTAGTCTCCTGCCGCCAACAAGCCGAGACGGCATTATATTTTATGTTGATTTTCTATGGCCCCCGTTCAGTTCGCAATTCTCGGAAATAGCACGTATTTCCGGCGAGCAAGCAGCTGCAAATTATCTGATTTTCTTTTTGATTCTATTCGTGAGTTATATTGGTTTAGTCATTTCCACTATGAATCATTATAGCAGAATTCGACGCACTGTGTCCGATCCACAAATCTCGGACGCTGTTCTGCTCATCATTTTTCTTATTGGTTGGGCTTACGCAATATTTCTTGACTATCCGAAGTTATATCCAAAGCCGCTTCACAATTTTTATGTCGATGCTTTTGGTTTGTATTTTTTTCGACAATGGTTTGTGTTCGTGGGCGCTGGTTTAACCCCACTACTGCTCTTAGTTACAATGAGAAAAGTAATAGATAATCTATTGATGCGTGGCGGTCAGGGATCCAAGCCGTAGAATTATTTGTTTGGAGCCGTCCCCGCATGTGGAGCTCTGAAGGCCGACGTCTGAAGCACTCTTGACCTCTTGACTTTATTCCTATCATCGACTATGGTGCATCCGCCTTGTTCGCAGCGGACGTCATCTCGAGTGACGTTCGATGGCAGAGCAAGGCGCGGTGCGCCGACAACGCGCATTGCTGGATGGAGCGCCAGGGGGGCGCCGCCCGCTTCGCAAGCGGGCGCGTGCCCTCACCAGGCGCGCGGCGGGTGCGCACCACACCCGTCAAGAGGGTCTCACCAGCCCTCTGGCGCCCTCCCGGCGCTCCATTCCCCTTTTGGGGAAAGGAAAAGGGAAGCAGGCGTGCCCGCGCCTTCAAAGAATAGGGCCGATGAAACGCGTCTTGAGGAGAAGTCCATGCGGTTAACGGTTGCGGTCATTGCCGGCGCGCTGGCGATCAGCCTCTTTCCCACGGCGGCGCGCGCGCAGGAGACGGTCTCGATCGGCGGCGTGTCCGCCGTACTGCTCACGCCGAAGGACACGCCGGTCGGCAGCCTGATCTTGCTCGCCGGCGGCGACGGTCATCTCGGCATCGGCGCGGGCGGCGCCATCACGCAACTGCGCGGCAATCAACTGGTGCGCACGCGCGGCGACTATGTCGCGCGCGGCTTCGCCGTGCTGGTGCCGGAAGCAGCGATCGATCTCGCCGCCGCGGTCAAATACATGGCCGCCATCAAGCGGCCGGTGACGGTGGTCGGCACCAGCCGTGGCACCCAGCGCGCCGCAGAGGGCCTTGCGCAAGGCGCGCGGCCGGATGCTCTGGTCCTCACCGCCGGCTTTCTCTCGCCGCAATCGGGCCAGGGCGTGCATCGTTCGGTCATCGTCCTTGCCGGCTCGCCGGCGCGCCTGCCGCGCACGCTGGTGATCCATCACCGCCAGGACGGCTGCCGCTTCACCTTGCCGAGCGGCGTCGAGCCCTTCCTCAAATGGAGCGGCGGCCGCGCCGAGGTCGTCTGGCTCGACGGCGGCAGCAGCACGGGCGATCCGTGCGAGGCGCGGGCCTATCACGGCTTCAACGGACTCGATGCGCAGGTGGTGGCGGCAGCTTCCGCTTTCGCCCGTCGCTGAGGCGCAGCCTCACGGACGCTTGGCGGCGGCTTGCAGTCCGGCCAGCGCCGCATGGGCCTGCTGGCGCAGCGCAATCATGGTCGCATCATTCTCGGCCAAGGGCTCGACGTTCGCCATCTGGTCGAAGCGCGGCAGCGGCGCAAACTCGGCATGACCGAGGCTCGGCGCCGGCGCCCGAAACATCAGAGCGAACGCGCAAACAGCGATACTGAAAAACAATGCCAACTTGCGGCGCAATTGCATGACGGGGAAACTCTTGTGGTCTGCCAACCAGGCAAGTCTCCCACAAAAAAAGTTCCGTCCCGTTGCAAATGCCGCATAATGTTTGCGGTCCGGATTGACAATTCGTTAGCCATATCCGGCGCCGTTGCGGGGCGCGCAGCGCGAGTCCGGAATGACCGGAGACTAGCGCATCTTGTCGCGGAGCTGGCGCGCGGCCTGCGCCGCGCCCTCGCCGGTCACCACGATCTGCGTGTCCGTCATGTTGTCCTGCACCAGCGCGAACAGCACGGCGGCATTCTTCGGGTGCAGGCGGATGCAGCCGTGCGAGGCCGGGCGGCCGAGATGCGAGATCTCGTAGCTGCCGTGAATGGCATAGCCCTCGTTGAAGAAGATCGAATAGGGCATCGGCGACCAGTCGTATTTGCGCGAGAACCATTTGCGCGCCAGCCATTGCGGCCGGTAGTTGCCGTTCGGCGTGCGATAGCCGATGCGCGCGGTCGACACCGGCCATTCGAAGCGCGTGGCGCCGTCGACTGCGACGGTGAGGCGCTGCGCCGATTTGTCGACCGTGACCACGACGCCGGCCTGCGCGGGCGCGAGACCGCCCATCACGGCGGCAATGGCGGCGGCAACAATAAAGCGCGACATGGCGGATTCTCCCGTCGGCGATACGCCGTCACCGTGACAAAATTTGATTAATTTAGTTGAAAAAGCGGTCCGGCCAGCGCCCGGCGCCATATTCCGGACCATCGGGCATATTTAACCTGACAGGCGGAGCCTGAATCGCTAGATCGGAAGCATCATGTTGACCCGCATCGTGGCATTGCTCGGTTTGTCGTTCGTGGCCGTGGCCGGCACGCTCGCCGCCGCCGAACCTGTCCGCGTTGCGCAGGCGCCGCTGCCGCCGGAAAAGCCGGCCATCGTCGAACCGAAGAAGCAGGAAATTCCGGCCAAGACCTTGTTCGGGTCCGAGAAGCTGCCGACCTTGGGCAAGGCCGTGTCGATTGGCTATTACCCGCGCGGCTGCCTGCAAGGCGGTGTGCCGCTGCCGGCCACCGGCTCGACCTGGCAGGTGATGCGGCTGTCGCGCAACCGGTTCTGGGGTCATCCCAGCCTGATCCACTTCCTGGAAAAATTCGCGCCGCGCGCCGCTAAGGCCACCGGCTGGAAAGGCATCATGGTCGGCGACTTGGCGCAGCCGCGCGGCGGACCATCGCCGTCCGACCACGCCAGCCACCAGACCGGTCTCGACGTCGACATCTGGTTCATGCCGATGCCGGACCACGTCTTGAGCAATGAAGAGCGGGAGAAAACGCAAGCCATCAATTTGGTTTCCGACGACTGGAAGCATCTCAACCCGAAAACCTGGACGCCGGCGCACATCGCCTTCATCAAGACCGCCGCCGAGCAGCCCGAAGTCGAGCGCGTGCTGGTCAACGCCGTGATCAAAAAGGAATTGTGCCGCGTCGAGGACAAACAGCATGACGGCTGGATGGCCAAGATACGGCCCTGGTACCAGCACCATGACCACATCCACGTGCGGCTGAAATGTCCAGCCGACTCGCCGGAATGCCGCAAGCAGCCGCCGGTGCCGGGCGGCGACGGCTGCAGCGACAAGGAACTCGCCTACTGGTTCTCCGACAAGGTGCTGCACCCGCCGAAACCGACGACGCCGTCCAAGCCACCCAGGCCGCTGATGCTCGCCGACCTGCCACCGGCCTGCAAAACCGTTCTCAGCGCCCCGGCGCGCGAGTAAGCGAAAACGGCCGCTCGCGACGCGACGTTTCCGCGACCGCCTGATCGCGCTATGATGCGGGCATGGCCGACGACATCCTGCGCGAACTGGAAAAGAAGGTGCTCTGGCTGGCGAGCTGGACCATCCATAATGCCAACCATCTGCGCGAACACAGCGACGGCTTGAAAGTCGGCGGCCATCAGGCCTCATCAGCCTCGCTCGCCACCATCATGACCGCGCTCTATTTCGACGTGCTGCGGCCACAGGACCGGGTCGCGGTGAAGCCGCACGCCTCGCCCATCTTCCACGCCATCCAGTATTTGCTCGGCAAGCAAACGCGCGAGCGACTCGAGGACTTTCGCGGCTACAAGGGCGCGCAGAGCTACCCCTCGCGTACCAAGGACGCCGACGATGTGGATTTCTCCACCGGCTCGGTCGGGCTGGGCGTGGCGCAGACTTTGTTCTCATCGCTGGTACAGGATTATGTCCGCGCCCATGGCTGGGGCACCAACCGCCCCGAAGGCCGTATGGTGGCGCTGGTCGGCGACGCCGAGCTCGACGAGGGCAATATTTTCGAGGCGCTGCTGGAAGGCTGGAAACAAGGTCTGAGCAATTGCTGGTGGATCATCGACTACAACCGGCAGAGCCTGGACGCCGTCGTGCGCGAAGGACTGTGGGAGCGCTACGAGCAGCTGTTCAAGAATTTCGGCTGGGATGTGGTGATCCTGAAATACGGTTCGCTGCAGCAGGCCGCCTTCAAGGAGCCCGGCGGCGACCGGCTGCGACAATGGATCGACAAATGTCCGAACCAGCTTTACTCGGCGCTGGTGTTCGCGGGCGGCGCCGCCTGGCGCAAGCGCCTCACCGATGAGATCGGCGATCAGGGTGACGTTTCACGGCTGATCGAGAAACGTTCCGACGATGAGCTTGCGGCGCTGATGAACAATCTCGGCGGCCATGACCTGCCGTCGGTGCGAGAGGCCTTCCACGCGGTCACGAGCGACAAGCCGACCTGCTTCATCTGCTACACGGTGAAAGGCTTCGGCCTGCCGATGGCCGGCCACAAGGACAATCACGCCGGACTGATGACGCCGGCGCAGATGGAAAAATTCCGCGAAGCCATGGGCGTGCGGCCCGGCCACGAGTGGGACAAGTTCGAAGGCCTCGCGCTGCCGGCGGAGCAAATACAGGACTTCCTCGACCGCGTGCCATTTGCCGCCGACAAGGCGCGGCGGCTGAGCGCGCCGGCGATCGACGTGCCGGACAATCTCTCGGTCACGATCCAACCGACGATGTCGACGCAGACCGGCTTCGGCGCGCTGCTCAACGAGATCGGCCGCGGCGACAGCGATTTCGCGCAGCGCATCGTAACCACCTCGCCGGACGTCACGGTGTCGACCAATCTCGGGCCCTGGGTGAACCGGCGCGGCCTGTTCGCACGCGAGAAGATGGCCGACACGTTCAAGAGCGAGCACATTCCCTCGACCTTCAATTGGGAATTCTCGCCCAAGGGCCAGCACATCGAACTCGGCATCGCCGAGATGAATTTGTTCATTTTGCTGTCGGCGCTC
>Ga0184628_10001786_pt1 | contig 10501 bp, 10 predicted proteins | sample PLM4_5_b1_FD_133149 | JGI IMG/M metagenome (GOLD analysis project Ga0184628, IMG submission 133149) | Groundwater sediment microbial communities from an aquifer in East River, Colorado, USA - PLM4_5_b1 | ecosystem: Environmental > Terrestrial > Soil > Riparian zone | place: USA: East River...
CCAGCCATGCCGGCGGCGTATGAACCGGAAAGTCGCGGCCCGCAGCGATCACCTGCATCATTCCCGAGACAAGTTCCCCGCAGGACTGACAGGAATGAAGGTGCATTTCCACGGAGGTACGATCATCCTTGCCGAGAGATTGTTCAATGTAGTCGGAAAGTTTCTCTTCGAAGTCTGCACATTTCAGGTTATTCAACATAATGCCTCTAAATTTCCTTCTTCAGCATTTTGGCCATTTCCATACGGCCTCGATTGATTCTGGACTTTACCGTCCCAATCGGAACGCGGAGGATCTCAACAATTTCCTCGTACGCAAATTCTTCCAGATCCCTGAGTATCAGCACTTCCCGAAGATCCTCCGACAGCCGAACCAGTGCGGCGTGAACGCGCTCGGACAGTTCCCGGTGATCCAGCATGTCCGCCGGATTTGAGAATCGGTTACCGGTCTCCGCAACCTGTTCATGTTCTCCTTCCAGCGAATCGGTCTGGCGACGTTCCGTCTTCAACTTCCGATAATGGTCGATGATGCAATTGCGGCTCACCCGCATCATCCATGTCTCAAACGCTCCCAATTCCGGCTTGTAGGTATGCAGCGTTCGATAGACCTTTAAAAATATCTCCTGCGTCAAATCTTCGGCTTCATCGAATCGACCATTGTATCGGTATGCAAAATTGTAGACGCGCTGATGGTGCTGCCGGACGACCATATCCCAGGCCGCGTGTTCGCCATTCCGACATCTTGCAAGTAGTTCCGCATCCGTCGTTCCCAACGATCAGTCTCCGCATCCACAAATTAAGGAACGAAATGCCGCCAACAAAAGTTTCAACAATCTCAAACCTTTCTGAGATAATCGCGGGCCATGAGTCGGAAGTGGTTTATTTTCTTAGTTTTGTGCGTGATCGTCGCAATTGTAGCGTATCGGTCGGCGGGGTGGAAGTTTGATTGGTCGTTATTCTTCTCCACGTTACGGAACATCCATTGGGGATGGCTGGGAGCATCGATCGTCGTCACAATCTTCACGCATCTCATCCGGGCGATGCGCTGGCAGGAGCTTCTGACACCAGTAAAGAAGATGGGCCTTGGGCCAATATTCACGACAACGGTCATGGGCTTTTCCGCCATATTCCTGCTCGGCAGGGCCGGCGAGCTCGTTCGCCCGCTATGGCTGGCACGCCGGGAAAGGTTTTCCGTGAGCGCTTCGTTTGCCACCATCGTCGTTGAACGATTTCTGGATTCCACCATGTTGATCGGAATTTTTTCCTGGGCTCTCTTGTCCGTAAAAGTTTCCGCGGAATCCGCCCACGAACTTACGGCAATGAAGGATGCAGCCTGGTATATCGTCGTCGTATCGGCGGGAGCGATTGCGCTTCTATTTCTCCTCCGTTTCAATGTGGAACTGGTGGTGCGTTATATTCCGTTTCCGAGAATTGCTTCGCTGGTGGAAAACTTTGGGCATGGCCTTTCGTTTTTGCAGAATGGCCGAAGCTTTGCGATCGTCGTGTTTCACTCCGTCGTCTTGTGGATCATGATTGCGCTGCAGGCCTGGTTGACGCTGAAAGGCATGAACTTCGCTTTGCCGTTTGCCGCCACTACTCTGGTCATGGTTGGCGCGGCGATTGGATCGATTGCTCAGATTCCTGGTATTGGCGGAGGGTTTCAGGTCGCATTTGCATTTTGCATGACAAAGTTTTTCCAGGTTCCAGCGGAAGCCGCTCTGTCCGCAGCCATGATTGGATACCTCGCCAACAACCTGCCAACTCTGGCGGCTGCAATTCCGTGTATGCTGAAAGACGGTCTGACAATAAAGGAAATCCGTAATACCATTCGTAATCCGCAGTCGGAGACCATATGAAATGTCCGTTTTGCGGCCACCTTCAGGACAAAGTTGTGGATTCGCGAGAGAGCAAGGAAGGCGAGTCCATTCGCCGGAGACGGCACTGTCTGGGATGCAAACGTCGCTTCACCAGCTATGAACGCATCGACGAAATCCCCTACATGGTGGTCAAGAAGGATGGACGCCGCGAACGATTCGATCGTCAGAAAGTCCTGACAGGACTCCTGAAAGCCTGCGAAAAGCGACCTGTATCCATGACGCAGCTCGAAGCGATCGCTGACAAATCCGAAGTTATCGTACAGGAATCCACCGAACGCGAAATCTCCACGCGGGCCTTTGGAGAAATGATCATGAACGAACTCAAGACTCTCGACAAGGTCGCGTACGTCAGGTTCGCTTCCGTATATCTCGATTTCAAGGACGTTCAGGAGTTCATGAGCGAACTGAAGGACCTTCTAAAAGGACGGGAATAGCGATGTATCTTCCACACATCGACGTCTGCGAGGGGCCTGATGACGTCGTCGTCATGATTGAAGTGCCTGGCGTCGATCGGCAGGATATACAGATTTCCTGGAAGGACAACGTTCTGACCATCTCAGGTCACAAACGTCCACAACCGGACGCGTCCGGTGCAAAATATGTCTGCGTGGAGCGGAACTACGGACCATTTCGGCGGGAGATCGTGATTGGTATTCCGATCGATCACCGTCGCGCCAAAGCCGAACTTCGCGAGGGACTGATGAAGATCCGGCTGCCCAAGATACGGGAGGAGCAGGTTCGGAATGCAATTCCTATTGAGTAACTCGAGATTCTTCCTATAACTACCACTATGAGCATGGAACTGATCAAAACCGAGGGTACTCCAGACGAGCAGGAGCTCAAGATACCAGACACTCTCCCCGTATTGCCGCTGCCGGACGTGGTGGTGTTTCCGTACATGATCGTCCCGCTATTCGTCAATCGAGACCGTTCCGCGAAAGCCGTGGACCAGTCATTGTCGGAAAATCGCATGATCATGCTGGTGGCGCAGAAGGATCCCAATGTCGACGATCCTAAGACGGCCGATCTGCACCAATTTGGAACGGTTGCGCTGATCATGCGCATGCTCAAATTGCCCGACGGCAGAGTGCGTATTCTGGTACAGGGATTTGCGCGCGCGAAGGTGGAGTACTTCGATGAATCGCGGCCGTACCTGGCAGCAAAGATCCAACCCAGAACAGAGCCGCAGGTGATTCCGGATTCTGTGGAGCTCGAAGCGCTCATCCGAAATGTAAAGGCGGCGGTTGAAAAAGCCGTCACACTGGGAAAAAACCTGTCGCAGGATCTGATGGCGATCGCTTCGAACCTCGACGAGCCCGGCCGCCTTGCGGATCTGGTCGCGTCGAATCTGGAGTTGAAGGTGGATAAGGCACAGCAGGTGCTCGAACTTGTCGATCCGGTAGAGCGCCTTCGACGCGTCCATGAATTGCTCACCAAGGAACTTGAAGTCCTCGAAGTCCAGAGCGATATCAATGCGCAGGCACGCGGAGAAATCGACCGGAATCAGCGTGAGTTTTACCTTCGTCAACAGATGAAGGCAATTCAGCAGGAACTCGGTGAGGGAAATGAACTCCAGGAAGAGATCGATCAGTACCGAAAGAAAATCAAGAAAGCCAGAATGCCGTCTGAGGTCGCTGAAGAATCCGAACGGCAGGTCGGCCGCCTTGAACGGATGCATCCGGACGCGGCGGAAACCGCGACACTCCGGAATTATCTGGACTGGATGATCGGGTTGCCCTGGGCCAAATCCACAAAGGACAATCTGGATCTCAAGAAAGCGCAGAAGATTCTCGACGAAGATCACTACGGCCTCGAAAAGATCAAGGAACGCATCCTGGAACATCTTGCCGTTCGCAAATTGAAGAAAGATTCACGCGGTCCGATTCTGTGTTTCGTCGGACCTCCGGGCGTCGGTAAAACATCACTGGGAAAATCGATTGCGAAAGCACTGGGCCGGAAGTTCGTGCGGATGAGTCTGGGAGGCGTTCACGATGAAGCGGAAATTCGCGGACACCGCCGCACGTACGTGGGTGCGATGCCCGGACGTGTGATCCAGAGCATCCATCAGGCTGGAAGCAACAATCCCGTCTTCATGATGGATGAGGTCGACAAGATCGGCGCGGACTTTCGCGGGGACCCGTCATCGGCAATGCTCGAGGTGCTGGATCCGGAACAGAACCATGCATTCCGCGATAACTATCTCGGTGTGCCGTTCGATCTTTCCAACGTCATGTTCGTCACCACGGCCAATATGCTGGATCCGATTCAACCGGCTTTCCGGGACCGGATGGAAATCATTCAGCTCTCCGGATACACGGAAGAAGAGAAGCTGGAGATCGCGAAACGGCATCTGATTCCCAAACAGGTTACGGAGCACGGACTGACAAGCAAGCAAATTGAATTCACCGACGAAGGCGTACGAGCCATCATCAATCAATATACGCAGGAAGCCGGACTGCGAAACCTCGAACGCGAAATCGCGACGGCATGCCGCAAAGTCGCACGGCAAGTCGCGTCCGGTGAGAAGAAGATCCGGAAACTGCATACGGACAATATCGGCAATTTCCTCGGACGGCCGCGAATCTTCCCCGAGGAACTTCTCAAGCGCGATCAGGTCGGAGTTGCGACCGGACTTGCCTGGACACCGGTGGGCGGGGACATTCTCTTTATCGAAGCCACTGCCATGAAGGGGCGTGGACTTCTCACACTTACCGGTCAACTTGGCGACGTCATGAAAGAGTCTGCGCATGCAGCTTTGAGCTATGCGCGCTCGCACGCAAAGGAATTCGGAATCAAGGAAGACTTCTTTGGGAAACACGATATTCACGTTCACGTGCCCGAAGGATCGATACCGAAAGACGGACCGTCTGCAGGTGTCACCATGGCAACCGCGATTCTGTCGCTGCTGACGGGTAAACCGGTGCGTCGAAAGATTGCGATGACCGGAGAGATCACGCTGCGGGGAGAAGTTCTTCCCATTGGCGGTATCAAGGAGAAGGTGCTGGCGGCCCGGAGGGCAAAGATCAATACGGTGATCATGCCGTCGCTGAATGAACGCGATTTGGAAGACATCAACGAAGCCATCCGCAAGGACATGCACTTCATCTTCGTCGATGACGTTCGGGATGTGTTCAAGGCCGCCCTATTGCCAGAACCTTCTCCGGCAGTAGCGAAATCCCGCTCGCCTAAAACGCCCGCATCCAAACGCACGCGGCCCTCACCGGCAGCTTCCAGGTAATTGCCGTAAATGTTCCTGCGGGACCTGGGCGAAGGCGGCCTCATTCAACGTATCCGCGCGCAATTTCAGGATTCCGGCGCGGTCCTCGGAATTGGAGACGACGCCGCAATTCTGAATATTCCTGCAGGCCATTCCATGCTGTTCTGTTCCGATCTTCTTGCCGAAGACTCTCACTTCATTCGCGGACTGCATCCACCGGACTCCGTCGGCTACAAAGCGGTTGCTGTCAATGTAAGCGATGTCGGAGCGATGGGAGGAGTTCCCATGCATTTCGTCATCTCCTTCGCAGCGCCCGGAGAGCTTGATGTGGAATGGATGGATGGCTTCTACAGCGGAGTCGCTCGAGCTTGCCGCGAATTCAAGGTCTCACTGGTGGGAGGGGATTCGTCGACGGCGAAGTCCATCTTTGTCGATGTCGCGATGATCGGACGGGTGAAGACGGGATGCGCGGTGAGGCGATCCGGCGCCGAGCCGGGGGACGGAGTCTATGTGACGGGTGTGCTGGGTGGTGCAACCCGAGGTTTAAGCCTGCTGCGCAGCGGAGTCCGAGACGATCCGGCAGTACAGCGGCACCTGTATCCGCAGCCTCGTCACGTGATTGGTGCAGCCGTTGCATCAAACGCTCACGCGATGATCGATGTCAGCGATGGACTCTCGACAGATCTAGGACACATCCTTACCGAATCCAAAGTCTCCGCCCGAATCTACAAAGATAAAATCCCGTCAGCACCCGGCGCATCCGACGTCGAGGTTCTGCATGGAGGCGAAGAATATGAATTGATCGTCACTGCAGCCGGCGACATTGACGGAGTTCCCCTGACACGCATTGGAGAAGTTATTCCTTCCACAGGCGAGCATCGAATATTTCTAGTCGACGGCCCCGCCGAATCCGTCCTCGAACCCAAAGGCTGGCAACACTTCTAAAAAAAGGGGCCAGACGGGTTATTCCCCATTTCTCAGAAAGGAAAATGGGGAATAACCCGTCTGGCCCCTTTTTTCTTCAGGAGAGGGATTTCGTTCCCTTCTCCAAATCCAGCAAATGCTGTTTCCGCCACAAGCCGCCGCCGTAGCCACCGAGCTTGCCGTCCTTATTCACAACGCGGTGACATGGAATCACAATCGCGATTCGATTTGTTCCGTTGGCGTGGCCAACCGCACGTTGACCGGAAGGAGATCCAATTCTCCCGGCGAGCTCCTCGTAGGAGCACGTTTCGCCGTAAGGGATACGGAGCAGTTCGTTCCACACGCGAACCTGGAAAGGCGAGCCCGGATAAGCGAGAGGAACCGTAAACTGCCAGAGCTTTCCGGCGAAATACGCATCGAGTTCTTCTCTCAGATGCACGATATGTTCGTTCTCGCCCGGCAGGATTGCGCAGGAAAACAACCTCTTCAGCGTTTCAAATTGAGCTTCCAGCATCCGTCGATCCGTGAACTCGAGCAGACATATTCCTCGATCGTTTGCTGCGGTTACCAGAGGTCCCAGTGGACTCTCCTGCCAAGAAACAAGAATACGATCGAGCGAGCGGCTCGACCCGGGAGAACGTCCGAACGTCCGCATGAACGCATCGCGGAATCCGCTGTGGGATTCGAACCCGTTTCCGAGTGCAACGTCATCCAGACTGGCTCCGGTCCGAAGCTGGTGCAGCGAGTCTCCGAGGCGTTGCGCCCTGCAGTACGCCTGAAACGTCATGCCATAGTGTTGTTGAAAATAACGTCGTATCCGGTACGGATCAATTCCGGACTGCTTCAGTTCCGAGTCCCTGATCCTCGCTTCCGCACCTTGAACCAGGACCAGTGCCCGGCCCACCCACTCCGGAGGCCGCCCATCCGTGTCCAGCGGACGGCATCGCTTGCATGGCCTGTAACCGGCGAATACAGCCTCCCGAACATTTGAGAAATAGTCGACGTTCTGAGGCAGCGGTCTCCGTGCCGGACATGAAGGCCGACAGAAGATACCCGTTGTCCTCACACCCATGAAGAATACCCCATCGTAGGAACGGTCCTTGCTGAGATACGCGCTCTGCATTTCCTTTATCGAAGGCATCGTGTTCATGGACAGCATTGTTCCTCGATACTCAAAGAGGCTTCCACCGATTTATGGACTTCAAATTCGGAGACCTATTCGTGCAGCACTTTGTGCACGAATGAAATCGCAATCGATCCCTCTCCCACAGCCGAGGCGACACGCTTGATATTCCCCGCGCGCACGTCTCCAACGGCGAACACTCCAGGCAGACTTGTTTCCAGGAGATGCGGCGGACGGTGAAGCGGCCATTTCGCTTCGGCCAGATCTTCCGGCAACAGATCCGGACCGGTCTTGATAAACCCTTTCGAGTCGAGCGCAACACACTCCTTCAGCCAGGTCGTGTTGGGAATGGCGCCGGCCATCGAGAATACGTGACGGATATTGAATGTCGCGACTTCATTCGTCGACTTATCGCGCCAGCTGACACGCTCCAGCTGGTCGCTTCCTTCGAGAGCGGTGATTTCGGTGTGAGGCCGGAACACGATTGCCGGAGATTCTTCAATTCGCCGGATGAGATATCGCGACATGCTGTCTTCCAAACCGTCGGCTCGAACTAGAAGGTGTACGCGCCTTGCAGTTTCTGCAAGAAACAACGCAGCCTGTCCCGCCGAGTTTCCACCGCCCACGACAACGATCTCCTCGCCACCGCACAACTGCGCTTCGACAAACGTCGCACCGTAGTAGACACCTGCGCCTTCGTATTTCGCCAGATTCTCAATGGGCAACCTGCGATAGCGAGCCCCGGACGCAATCACAATCGCCCGCGCTGACACCCTGGACCCGTCGTCGACTTCAATCGCAAACGGTTTTCGATCGCAAAGAAGCTGGCGAGCGAATTTCGCGACTATCATTTGAGCTCCGAATTTCTGAGCCTGAGTGATTGCCCGGGTGGCCAGTTCCTGCCCCGAAATCCCCGACGGAAACCCCAGATAATTTTCAATTCTCGAACTGGATCCCGCCTGTCCTCCCGGGGCATTCGACTCCAGGACGAGAACGTCCAATCCCTCCGATGCTCCGTATACTGCCGACGCAAGTCCTGCGGGCCCGCCACCGATGATCACTACGTCCCGCACATGAGTCGCGTCGATGGCTTCATTGAACCCAAGGCAGTCTGCAACCTGAGCGTTTGTAGGATTACGAAGCACGGCAGCACCGCGGCAGATGAGAACCGGCACATCATCCACAGTGACATGAAAACGATCGAGCAGACCCTGAACTCCGTTGTCATGATCCAAATCCACGTACGAATAAGGATGACCATTCCGTGTAAGGAACTCTTTTACTCGCAGCGTACCCGGAGAATGGGAAGACCCGAGCAACAGCACGTCTCCGAATCCTCTCGCAATGAGCTCCACGCGGCGGAGAATGAAAGCGCGCATGAAGATCTCGCTGAGCTCTCCGTCAGTCTGGACCATTGCCATCAGGTGATCTCGATCCAGTTCGATGACTTCTCCTGCATCCTTCATGCGCACACGCAGCAGGGCTCTGCGTCCGGACAGCATGCTCATTTCGCCGGTGAACTGCCCCTGTCGAAATAACGCAACCAAAGTTTCGGATTCACCAGGCTGAATGATTTCGATTTCGCCGGAGTTGACCACGAAAATGTGAACGTGCGGATCCCCGACCTCTGCGAGCACCTCGCCTCGCCCCACGCGACGGACACGCCCGTGCGCCGCAACGCGTTCGATCTGCCACTGCTTTAACGTCGGAAACACTTGTTCTTCTGTAGGGCCCAGAGTCAAACGAACTGCCGAATTCGTATCCGTCATGCGCGACATTTCCTGCGATTTCTGGAATTAAGGATGAGTTTCCTATTATGAGCCGCAAGATCCATTTGCGCTACAGACTGCTGATGCCGCTGCTCAGAGATAGACATTGAATTCCGCCGCAACCTTCTGGATATAATCCGGGCACGGTTTCGCCTATGACGCCCCGAAAAAGAACCTTCGTCAGAATCCTGCTTCTCATGATGGCTGGCGTATCCGTATGGGCAGCGGTCGACCTTTGGGGACCACGTACGACGAACCTTCGCCAGTTTGATCCCGACGATGTTGCACAACGCGAAACTGAAATGTGGCGCTCCTATTACGACAGGCAACGCATTCGCATGTCTGCAGAGATGGCCGATCTTTTGCTGCACCAGTACAATCTGCCGTTGCTTCGGTCCTATAGGGACAAGGTTGCGCGCCTCGAACTGGAGTGGTGGATCATTCATCGGCAGCGTGCATCTCATACTTCCGGAGATCTTGAAGCCGCGCTCGCGCTGCTGGCGGCAGGTATCTAGCAACTACCCGCCGATCTATTTCGCGAACACGCGAAGTATCGTGCCGATCCCAAGATCCTGCGCGATCAGCTTGCCGAACAGACCGGCGTTTCAGAAGCCGACTGGAAGAAGATACACGAACTTCTCACTCTTTCCTGGCGTTCACTCTGGCAGGTAGTCAACAACAGCAAAGCATAGTCGACACCTCTTCATCGGACCATGTGTTTACTTGCATGAACACGGCATCTAGAATAAATGTCCTATGAAGATCTTTTCGTGGAACGTCAATGGCATTCGTGCCGTGTTGAAGAAGGGAGTGTTCTACTCCTTTCTTGAAGCTCATCAGCCCGACATCCTCTGCCTGCAGGAAACCAAAGCGGAACGCGGTCAGGTTGAAATCGATTTGCCGGACTATCAGGAATACTGGAATTCCGCGGTGAAGAAAGGCTACTCGGGCACTGCAATTTTTTCGAAACGTGAACCCATCAGCGTCATCAACGGTTTTCCCGAAAGCTTTTCCAAACGATTCCAGTTCGCCGATGAATTGCGGCGCGACAGCGCCGATGAAGGACGAGTGATCACGGCCGAGTTTGACAAGTTTTACGTGGTAACCGTTTACACACCGAATGCCAAAGACGATCTCAGCCGCCTTCCACTGCGTTACGAACATTGGGATCCCGCATTTCTCGCCTACTGCAAGCAACTTGAAGAGACGAAACCGGTCGTATTTTGCGGCGACCTCAATGTGGCGCATACCGAACTCGATCTGGCAAACCCCGGGCCCAATCGGGGGAAGAAGGGATTTACGGATGAAGAGCGCAAAGGATTCGAGGGGTTTGTGAGCGCGGGCTTCATCGATACATTTCGCATGTTCAAACAGGGCAACGGGCACTACACATGGTGGAGTCATTTCGCGAACTCGCGCGCCCGGAACATCGGATGGAGAATCGATTACGTCCTGGTGTCTGCGCCTCTGCGCAAGGCGGTAAAGTCTGCCGAAATCTTCGCCGAAGTGACGGGCAGCGATCACTGCCCGGTGAGCATCACCCTCGAGTTGTAGGAGGGCATGGAGTTTCCTTTCGTAGTGGCGATTCACCGAG
>Ga0184628_10001787_pt1 | contig 10501 bp, 13 predicted proteins | sample PLM4_5_b1_FD_133149 | JGI IMG/M metagenome (GOLD analysis project Ga0184628, IMG submission 133149) | Groundwater sediment microbial communities from an aquifer in East River, Colorado, USA - PLM4_5_b1 | ecosystem: Environmental > Terrestrial > Soil > Riparian zone | place: USA: East River...
AATCGGAGATTTTTTTCGCGATGTACAGCGCCGCGAGAACTTCACCGACCGTGACGATGGCGGCACCCAGGGTCACTGCTGCCGCTCCGAGCCCGGCGAATGTTCCGGCCGTGGCGGTTGTCGCTCCAGTCGCTGCCACCGCGGTGGTACCGAAATAGGCCATCTCGCCGGCAGTTAAGGCAATGGCTGGCGCGGCGACGCTGGCAGCAGCAGTCGCAGCCGCGCTGGCTGCTCTAAAGCTCGCCCAAGCAAGACTTGCGCTGCCGATGCTTCCGGCAATGGATGAGCCGATTAAAACGAGGGGCCCGAGCGCCGCAAGCAAACCGGCCGCCGCCAACCCCACCGCTTGAACCGGGACGGGCAAATGGGAAAAGGCTTCTGCCGCCTTCGCGATCCAATCGACAGTCGCTTTCAATACGGGGATGACCGTGTCTTTCAGGATCGGCGCGAGCGATTGAAACAGCGTGATCCCGAGCAGTTCGACTTCATGCGCCAGAAGCTTCACCTGATTCTTGAAGCTCTCCATCTGCTTTTTGGCGATCTCGTCGGTGGTCCCGCCGGCGGATCTCAGCGCCGATTCGTACCCGCGGATCGCATCGGACGTGCCCAACAATTGCAGCATCGCGGCAACGGACCGGTCCTGAAAGCCCAGCATCGTGAGCGTGACTTTCTTCTGTTCATCCGACATCCCGGCGAGGGTCTTTTCCAGATCGCCGATAATGTCGGCCATATTCCGCATGCTGCCGGTGGAATCGAAGACGCCCACGTGCAGTTGCTTAAAGGCGTCTTTGTTCTCGATGGCCTTGCTCTGCAGGTCCCGCATAACGATCGCGAGCTGCTCGCCGGCCAATGATCCCTTAACCCCCTGGCTCGCAAACGCAGCCAGCACCGCAGTCCCTTCCTCCACGTCTTTGTTGACCAATCGCAGTGCGGCTGCTGCTTTGTTCGTCAGTGCTTCGGCAAACTGCTGGGTGGTGGCATTGGATAGAATGTTCGCCTTCACCAGAACGTCGGACACGCGCACCATGTTCTGCATGTTCTGCGTGGCGTCCTGGACCTTCAGGCCGAGAGCGGATTGGGCATCGGTCAGAAATTCGGACGACTTCGCCAGGTCCATCACGCCGGCTTGAGCGAAAGCTGCAACAGCGGGAAGAGCTTTGATACTGCTCGCGGCATCCAGTCCCGACGATGCCAGGAAGAACAGTGCGTCGGCTCCTTCTTTGGCGGAGAACACCGTCGTGCGCGCCATATCTTTCGCGGCTGCCGACAGACCGTTTTTCATTTCATCGGAAACGTCGCCCATGATGGCGAGCGATTGCGTCATGGCGTCTTCGAAGTCGCCACCGAATTTGATCGCGGCCGCGCTCAGTCCAACCAGCGGCGCCGTGATGGCTGCGCTCAAGCCGGTACCCACACTCATCCCGATCGTCGAGAGATTGCGCAGACTTGCGGCTGTGGATTCGGCCGCTGTTCTCGATTTCTTTCCGGCCGTTTCGACGGCATCGCCCGAGTCCCTGACCGCTTTGGAAAACTGCTGGAACTTGAGCGTCCCGTCGTCCTGGACTTCGATCGTGTAGCTGAGTTTGCGAGACATTTAGTCGAGTTCTTTCCCGCACCAGAAGCAGAGGAACTTCTTGTTCTGGAACATCCAGCCGTAGGCCGGAACGTGACCGCCACGGAACCAACAGCGGATGCGTCGAAAGAATTTCATTTAGTCGTTCGTGGAATTGAGGGACGGAGGCGCGGACGCCCGATCGGCATCCAACCCCAAACGCAGCATGAGAAATTGACGTGGCGTGATCTCGCTCAGGGGTGGCAACAATCCCATCCGGGCCACGTCGACCAGGTCTCGCACGTCGTCCAGGAGGTCGTCATACTCCTGGAACTTGCGGAACACCTCGGCGTGCAGCACGTACGGATTTCGGGGACAGACATCCCCCTTGCGGGCCTTCGCATCGAAATCTTGAGGTAAGCACTCGCACGCGGATGGGGACTTCCGCAGCATCGGGCAGTGCCGGACGTTCTCTCCCACGATGCGGAGTTCGTCCTGCCGTTCCGCATCTCCTAATGCCCGGTACATCGCGCGAAAACGGTCTTCCCGCGGACAGGATTCCAATCGCGCGACGCGGTCCCGTAACTGGAACCCTTTTTCCAACGCGTCCGCTACTTGCCGTTTTTTAGTTGGACCTCGCTCATCAGCTCATTGATGACGAGCAGCTTGTGCCAGAGCGGGATCAACGGCTCCCATTTCGTTTTGTTCGACGCGGTGCATAGCTCCGTACCGAGCGAGAATCCTTGAACGCTCTGGATCCGGTCTCGGTAAATCTCCGCGATCACGTTGGGCTTCACGCTCACCACGAGCTCCGATCGGCGAGAGCGTACGGTTCTGCGGCTGGCGGTGCGGTATTTCTGGCGATCGCTTTCCCGGATCCCGTCGATCGTGTGGGTCATGTGGATCGTGACGCATTGGTCGTCCGCGTCGACCAGTTCCTGAACGGTCGGGAATGCGGTCATCGGATCGGAGGCAGCCAGGTCGAGCAGCCCGCTGTCTTCATCGGCGTGTTCGGCCATGCGGTCGTCGTCCACGGTCATTCCACCGAACCCGTCATTGATGATCCGCAACTGCAGATCCGTCGAGAGCTGCTGGACTTGTTTTTCCGGATCGGTTTCGGTGATGCCGTCGAGGCGTTTGAAGTTCTCCCGAAAGAGCGGCAACAGTAAATGCGGGTTGGCTTCGATCAATTCGCGATCGCCTTTGGCGTCGAAGCGCTGGGCGGAGGTCAGTTGCTCCAGGCATCGGGCCAACATGGACGAGGCGTACGGTTTCATGTGGGCGCGCAGCAGGAAGGTCCGTTTGCCGCGTGGGACGATCAACGGATAAACCAGTTCATCCGCGAGCAGGTCCCAGTGGGGGATGCCGTCGATCGAGCGGACGGCGTTGGCGACAGTATCAGTCTTGAGAGTGTCGTTCATAAAGCTCCTGTGGGTTTGGGAAAAATACCGGCCGGGCGATGAGCCCGGCCGGAAAGGAGGAAAGTTGTGAATTCACAATAGTTGTCAAATGACAACTATTGTCGGAACAGAACTATTCGGACGTGATGCAGGCCAACGAACCTTTCGGACGGACCGAGAACGGCGTCATCAATTCATCGCCGTGCGTTCCGCCGAGCGGATCGTATTGCATCAAGACGCCCAGTCCCGACCACATCGGGTTCGTGGCCGAGACCGCGACGCCGTTCTTCGGTTTGCAGCGGAAGGTGAAGGTCGTCCGGCCGTCGTAGAGCGGCTGCAACGTCTGGTGCGTCTTGTCGGTCGCGAAATCCTGGAAGCACCGTCCGGAGACGGTCCAGTTCTTCAGGCCGGCATCGACAATCGCGACGTCGTCGCCGTGGGCGTGACCCACCAGTTCGACCATGCCTTGCGCGACCGTGAATTCCGCCACATCGTCCGAGATGTCGCGGCCGTTGATTTCGAAATAGCCGTCTTTAAACGGCCCGTGCTTCGTCGGTGATGCCATTGGGGATCTCCTCTTCTGATGAAGTGCGACGAGGCGCGTCCCCAGGGACAGGCGAGGCCGGATGTTTGCGAATAGAAAGTAGCCAGATGCGCCAGGCTTTCAGAATGCCTTTGGCCAAACGGATGGCCAGCGCGTGAAACGTTCGGGAGGCCGGATGTCTTACTTGCTTGGCCCAAGGTTCCCAGACGTGCAGCCAGTCGCGGAATAAGAGCACCGCTTCTTCGTGAAGACTTCTGGAGAAGTCATCGAGCTTCGCGCCCGCGACGTCGTGCGGGTTCGGTAGCGCTTTGGACCAATCGTCCAGTTGAAGGCCCAACCTCATGAGAAACCCACCGGACGCGTGGAGCAAATCTTCCGGCGTCCGTATCTCTAACGGTGTTACGAGATCCGTAACCATGTTTTCACTTCGAAATAAAAGATGGGGCGGTCGTTGCGATCGCGATTCAACAATCCGACCTGGAGTGTGTCGGTGATCCAGGCATACGTCCGTCCATCGATCGTGTATTCCTTGACGCCCACGATCTTGTCGTAGGCTTTGACCGCGCGCTCCTGCGCCTTGTCCGAATCCGTGGGCTTACCTCTGGACTGAATCTGAATATTGAAACGCTTGAACGCGATCCCGCCGTGACTCTGCGACGATGGCGGTCCGGCAAACTCGAACACGGATAGGCATTCGTCGGGTTGCTCGGGTTGCGCGTTGTAAAAGATTCCCTTGCCGAGCTGGCCCAAACGGTTCGGTGACGACGCGAGAAACGTCGCCCAGTCTTTAGCGGGAGTGGCGGTAGTCATTGCGGCGGTAACGCCTTCTTCTCGCCGCGTCCCATCGCTTCTTCAAACGCAGCGCCCATGCTCTCTTCGTGTTTTTCCAAATGCGTCGATAAGAACTTCGGACCCGCGCCTGGACGGTGGAAGGTTTTCTGATTCATATCGTCATGGACGATCTCCGCGTAATCCACCTCCGCCGTTCCGCCGTATCCGATTTCGGCTTTCACGCTCGCGCCGTCCACGTTGGTTTGGATGGTCGCTGGTAGCGTGTACCCCGTCCCTTCGAGGTTTCCCGTATCAAACGGCACACGCGGGGTTTCGGTCTTCGATTCCCGCAGTCGATCGAGGAGCTGCAGGTTCAATTCGCGCTGGAGTTCCTTCCGCATCTCTCCCGGTAGCCGGCTGAGGCCTTCCACTTCGTTCAATAAATTCGCGGGGGGCTTGATGTTTCCCGATAGCATGCAGGACCTCCTCGAAACGGCGCGCGATCGATTCCCAGCGGAATTCCGGACGGCCGACGAGCGCCAATCCTTTTCGGGTCATCGTCTCGCGCTCATGACGGGATCGGTAGAGGTGATCCACGGTGTGGATCAGGTGCGTTTCGCTCGGCGTTCTTCCGATCGTGTTGATGCGTCCGATCTTGGAGGACCAGTGATCGCAATGGATCAGCGCCGCGGCGGGTGCGGCCCATTCGCCCAGCGCGGCGAAATCGGGAACGACTTGCGGAACGCCGCAACTCATTCCTTCCATTGTGGTGAGCCCCCAACCTTCCCCATCGGTCGTGGAGATCTGTAGATCGAGACTGCTGTAGACTGCCGCCATGTGTTCCTCGGCCGGTTCATCTCCGGGGTTCCACCGTGGCAGAATCACGCGGCCCTGCAATCCGAAATGCCGTGCGAGTTGTCCGAGGTCCCAACCTTCGTCTCTCCAGTTGCAATGGAAGTACAGCTGCACATTTTCCGGAACGTCGTACGTGTGAATCCATTTCGCAAACGCGCCCATCGTGAGATCGAGCCGCTTGCGCGGTTGATTGCGATTCACGTTGCCGATCAGGAAACAGTCGGGTCTCAAAATAGCGTCGAGTCCGGTTTGCGATCGCGCCACTGTCCGATCGATGGGCTGGTAGCGCTCCAGGTCCACGCCGTGCGGGATCACTTCGGCGGGTCCGTGATAGCCGGAACGCCGCGCTTGATCCAATCCAAACTCCGTATAGAAGACGGCGGTGGCCAATCCGTGTAGATCTTTAGCCACGTCGTCCCGCATGTTCTCGCTGTCGACGGGGATGTAGGCGACAACAGGCGGAAGTTTGATTTCATTCTTGCGGGCGTATTCCAAGAGCCCAGCCACATTCCATGCGTCATTCAAAACCACGATCACGTTCGGCCGAATCTCGCGGACCAACCCCACCAGGCGCGAGACCCCCAGTTGGTCGCCGCCGTTCTGCAGATCCCAGACGCGTTGCGCGGGATAGATCGGGTAAGGAAACTTATGGGGATCACCCTGATAATTCACTCCCAGGACGTGCACGTCCCAGGACTGGCAGAGCTGGTCGAGAATGCCGTGGGTGACACGAGCAAAGCCGGAAGGGACCGCGGCATCACCGATCCAGAGGAGTTTCTGTTTATTCATTTATTCATTAACCGGCGGTGAGGATGCCGTTTCTCAAGAACCCGTGATAGTCGCCCGCCTGAATCGAGCCAGCTCCGGCGGCGCACGTTTTGCCATTCTTATCGACCGTGATGTTCGGCGGCTCGCCATGCCGGATCCAGCACTTGTGTTCGTTATCGATCGGACTCGTGCAGTTGGAGGCGCGCGAATCGATCATCCATTCCCTGCCGTTCGGACACTTCACAACCAGACACCGCCCATCCGGGCCTTTCCAGAAGTCTCCCATCCAATCCGCATCCCACATCGCGCCCGGGCCTGCGTCGCGTAAGGTCATTTCTTCGCCCGTATCCGTCCTCCGGTAAATGCGGTCCGTGAACGTCTGGCGTTCATTCAGAAGGAAGAGTCGGCCGCACGGGCATTGCCTGGGCCAGGGCGCGTCTTCGGGCAATTCGGCCGCGGCTTCGATGTATCCTTCCTTGGTTCGGATCTCCGGAACTTCATCGACGAGGACCCACGCCTGGTGATAGCCATGCTCCGCCACAGCACAATGACGTTCAGCCTCAGATGAAGAGCGGACAAAACAGCGGGCATATCGCCGCATGCGTCCCGTTGGTTCCAGGAAGAAGACCTTGGTTTCGGGATAACTCACAGATCCTCCGCTCCACACTTCCGAATGAAAATCGGGGCCTGACCCACACCGCGCATTCCCTGACAAAGCTTGGGCGTGTTGCCCATTGCGACGACAAAGCAGTCATTTTGCTGAGCGATGTAATCCAATGCCTGGAGCGTCCAGAAGCAGATGTGTCCGAGTTCCGGTTTGATGTACCACCACGATGGAGTTCGCACGCGAGACCAGAGTCCGGTCGACGCGACGAGGACGCCGCCCGGCTCGAGCTTCGCGAGAATCCGCGACAATTCCTGTCCCGCAAACCGCAAATGCTCCATAACCTCAATCATCGTGATGATGTTGAACGAAGCGGAGGACGCGGCGAGCGATTCCGGCGTGAACGTGGCTCCCGCCAAATCGCACGTCGATACATTCCATCCGCGCTGCTTCAACAGTTGCGGCTCTTGGGATGCCCCTGGACCGAACGCAAGCAGTCGCTTTCCGGATTGCGGGAACATCCGCGTCGCCCGATCGACAAAACGCACGGCCCGATTCGCCCGATTCCGGTTGCTCGGCTCGTAGGGATAAAACTCGGCGAGCTCGGCCGATGAGAGAAGGTCGAGGCCGTCTGTCTGCAGGACGCCACAGCGGGGACATTCCGCGTAATCCCATGCAGTCTCCAGCTTTTCGAAGAGAACCGGCGGAATGGGTGGCAGTTCCTGGCGCGGTCCTGAGTTCAGGCGGCGAGAGAATCGATACTCGGTCTCGCTCCCGCACACTTTGCACTTCACGGACGCACCTGCACGACCTGGCCGGTCTTCTCTGTCGCGCAATGGGACAGCACCGCTCTTGCGACCTTCTCCACGTCGACCGCCCCCTCGAGGGGTAAGCCAGACTCGAGGCGCATCTGCGTTTTGACCCGGCACGGGTTCACCGAGTTGATCTGGATCCCATGACGCGCCAACCGTGGAGCGATGCCTTCGACGTAGTTGTTCAGCGCGGCTTTCGATGCGGCATAGATGGGGGTCTCGGTTCGACCGTGCGATGCGGCCGAAGAGCCCAGCACGACAATCGATCCACCGTTGGGCATCGCGTTCGGCGCGAGCCCACACAGTTCCACCACGGATCGGAGGTGCACACTCATCGCCTCTTCGTAGTTTTCCGTCAGCACGCCCGCGGCGTGAACGATCGCATCCCAAGGACGCGATGTCAGGAGCCATTGCATCTCCTGGGGCATCGGTTTGGTCAAATCCCAATATTCTCGCGTCAGCGGAAAGACCTGCGCCTTCGCGTCTTTCAGTTGGCGCGCGACTTCCGACCCAATCCCCCCGCTGGAGCCGATGAGCAGCACTTGCTTGTTGTAGAGATCGACGGGTCCCGTCTCCGCTTCTCTCCACTGCTGGATCCGTTCCGCGATGAAGAGGTCGGGCGGATGGGTGATTTTCAAATTGAAGGGATCGCCCGGGATCGTGCCGCAGAGCAGTCCGGTGTAAAACGCCGCTTCGATCGCCGTATCAAACATGCAGTCGGTGTGGAACATCGCCTCCCGCAACAGGGGGAAGCGTGCCGTTTCGGGAGTCTGCAAGCGGCGGAACTTCGATTTATCGGAAGCCAGCTCGAGCAGGACTCCGCCGCAATGCTCTCCGACTTCACCGAAACTGTCATCCATGCCCAACGCGGGAACGACCGCATCCAGATCGGGCGAGGCCATCAGGGCCGCCATCGAACGATGGATCAGGTCCGTCGAAATCAACGGCCGCGCGGCGTCATGAATCAGCACGATCTCGGTCGAGGGGTTGCACGCCAGCATGCCCGCCTGGATCGACAAACCGCGGCGGTTTCCGCCTTCCACGATCAAGACGTCCGAACCGGAGGGAATTGGCGGCACCGCAGCATCGGGTGTGCCGCTGTGTTTCGGAATGACCGCGATGATCTGCGAGACACCCGCCGCCCGAAACGCGTCGACCGTGTGCTGCAGCAACGATTTTCCGTTCAGGTTTACAAACTGCTTTAGTGAACCGGATCCGAACCGGTTGCCGTTGCCGGCAGCGAGAAGGATGGCCGTCGTCTTCACGCGATCCACATGGCGTTTTCGATCTGATCGACCGCGCGTTTGGCGTGCTGTCCGTCGCAAGGACCCACCACCTGGTCGCGCCAGTATTGGATGCGGTCCGACTTCATTCCGGGATGCTCGAGCGCTTTCGTCACCGTCGGGATGAGCCGCTCCACCGTGGTCCAGTAGCCGGCGTCGAAGACGTCGCCCCGCGCGTTCGCTTCCAGGCGCGTGTAATTCAGATGATCCGGATTGTCGATGAGCACGATCGGCTTGCCGGTGGCGGTGAATTCAAAGACGAGGCCCGACCGATCCCCGACCAGCACATCGGCCGCAATAAGGTAGTCCAGCCGGAGTTCTCCGTACCGGCGGATGATGCGGGGATCGTCTCCGGAGAATTCGTGCGTCTTTTCCATCTGGTGCGGCAACACGAAGCAGTTCCATTGCTGCGATAAGAGATTCGCCACGGTCATCGCGTGGACGCCGCGCTGATGGCCTTTCGCCGGATCTTTATAGGTGGGCGCATACACCACGATCGGGGCATCTTTTAAGAAATGCCGGGCGATGACGCTTCTCCGGATCGATTCTCTTTTCGCGATGAGCGCGGTCCAGGCATCCATGCGCGGCCAACCCGTCGGCTCGAGGATGGAAAATTGAAAATGATCCGATTGCATTTTCGAAGAGAGACGGTCCGCCCAGTACGGTCCCGCGGGAAGGAAATAGTCGATCGGCAGATTGATGTCCCAGCCCTTGAGGCAGCTCAGCCCGTGCGTGATGAAGAAGCGTTTCCCGGGGGCTTTCGCGACCGCGACATCCTGGATCATGACGGAGCAATCCCCGTCGCTCGATTCCGCACGGGTTCGGCTCCGGATCACCTGATGACCCCGACGCTGCAACTCTTCGTCGACGGGCTTCAAGGCAAGGTCGTACTGCAGCAAGTCGTAAATCAGATGAACGGCCAGCTTACGCGGCACGCTTCTTGCGTTTGTCGGGAGTCTGGGTCAGGCAGGAGGCCGCGAGCGCTTTGAGTTCGCGGATCGAGACAATCGGCTTATCGAACACGTCGTACAGATGCCCGTTGCGGCAGGTCTTGAGCTGGCGCAAAAGTCGGCCCGCAATCTCAGCAACCCGCCTTGAACTCTTTTCGTTCCTCATGAACGTCTCGCTTTCTCCATTCGCAGATATCAAACACGTATCGGAAGTCGTCATCGGCGTCCCCGTCGACGTCGATCCACAATCCAGATGGGTTTCTTGATTTCATTTACATCAGGGCACGCCGCACCGTGTCCCCTCGGCCCGAGAGATCCGGATCCGATTCGAAACGATTGATCAAATACGATTGTCCACTCGGCGTGGGCGTGGAGAGTGTCGACGTTCCCAAATGCAGATAGCCGCCCTCTTGAAGGTCCGCGTCCACGTATGCGATCGCGCGCGAGACCATCTCGTTCCCATTCCGATCGATGAAGCGTTCCCTTCGATCTTCCCACCGGCAGGGCAACGGCACAGGAGGGGAATAGGAACGCTTCCCTCCACCGTCGATATCCCCGGGAGCCCAGTAGGTCAGGGTTTGTTTGAGAGATCGGGTGTACCAGGACATCAGGACTCCGGCGTGATCACCTGGACGAAGGCTTTGCGCAGACCCGGATTGATGCCCATCATCTGCAGCATCATCTTCACCTGCTGGCCGTACTTCGTGATGTCGAGACCCAGGTCGAACTTGTCCGCATAGCTCACATCGCCCGAACCGACGCTCTTCGACACTTCGCGCTCATCGTCGATCGCGACAAAATGCGCGGCGAGCCACTTCTCTGCTTGAATGAGCATGGGCGAGCCCAGTTTTCCCGGAGGCACGATCTCCTCCAGGAAGGCGTGGGCGAATTCAATGAACGGTGTGGTGTCCCGAGCCGTCTGGATGATCCGTTTCACATCGGTATCGTTCACGCGCAGGCTC
>Ga0184628_10001789_pt1 | contig 10498 bp, 7 predicted proteins | sample PLM4_5_b1_FD_133149 | JGI IMG/M metagenome (GOLD analysis project Ga0184628, IMG submission 133149) | Groundwater sediment microbial communities from an aquifer in East River, Colorado, USA - PLM4_5_b1 | ecosystem: Environmental > Terrestrial > Soil > Riparian zone | place: USA: East River...
AAGGCGCTGTCACCCTCGATCGCGATCACCTGCTGCTTGGTCACGACCGCGGCGGCGACGCAGTAGCCCATGCCGACACCCATGATGCCCCAGGTGCCGACGTCGATGCGCTTCCTCGGCCGGTACATGTCGACGATGCTGCGCGTGAAGTCGAGGGCATTGGCGCCCTCGTTGACGAACATCGCGTCCGGGTTGGCCTTGACGATGTCGCGCACCACGTTCAGCGCGCTGTGGAAGTTCATCGGCGAGGGGTTCTTCGCCAGCGTCTCCGCCATCTTGGCGACGTTGGTGGTCCTCTTCCCGTTGATCGCGTTCAGCCAGTCGCCGGCCGGCTGCGGCCAGCTCGAACCGATGCCCGCCAGCATCGCGGACACACAGGAACCGATGTCGCCGACGACCGGCGCATCGATGCGCACGTTGCTGTCGGCCTCCTGCGGCGAGATGTCGAGCTGGATGAATTTCTGCCCGCCCCAGTCCTTGTGGCCCTTGCCGCCCCAGGTCTTGCCCTTGCCGTGCGACAGCAGCCAGTTGAGGCGCGCGCCGACCAGCATCACCACGTCCGCCTCGGGCAGCACGAAGGAGCGGGCGGCGGAGGCGCACTGCTCGTGCGTGTCGGGCAGCAGGCCCTTCGCCATCGACATCGGCAGGTAGGGGATGCCGGTCTTTTCCACCAGGGACTTGATGTCCGCATCGGCCTGCGCGTAGGCCGCGCCCTTGCCCAGGATGATCAGCGGCTTCTTGGCGCCCTTGAGCAGGTCGAGCGCGCGCTTGACGGCGTCCGGCGCCGGCATCTGCCGCGGTGCGGCGTCCACGACCTGGATGAGCGTCCTGCGGCCGGCTGCGGCGTCGATGCTCTGCGCGAACAGCTTCGCCGGAAGGTCGAGGTAGACGCCGCCCGGGCGCCCCGACAAGGCGGCGCGGATGGCGCGCGCGATGCCCACGCCGATATCCTCTGCGTGCAGCACGCGGAAGGCCGCCTTGGCGACGGGCCTAGCAACGGCGAGCTGGTCCATCTCCTCGTAGTCGCCCTGCTGCAGGTCGACGATTTCGCGCTCGCTCGAACCGCTGATCAGGATCATCGGGAAGCAGTTGACGGTGGCGTGGGCGAGCGCGTTCAGGCCGTTGAGGAAGCCCGGCGCCGATACCGTGAGGCAGATGCCCGGCTTCTGCGTGAGAAATCCCGCGATCGAGGCGGCGTAGCCCGCGTTCTGCTCGTGGCGGAACGAGAGCACGCGCAGGCCCGCGGCCTGCGCCCGGCGCGTCAGGTCGGTGATCGGGATGCCCGGCAGGCCGTAGATCGTATCGAGGCCGTTCAGCTTCAGGGCATCGATCACCAACTGAAAGCCGTCGATCACTTGTGATTCGCTGGCGGTGGCGACTTGGGGTTCGACGGTGCCCATGATGGTCTCCTCGAGGGGAACCGCTATGGTAAGAATCGCCGCCGCCCGCCGGCCTTGACTCAGGTCAAGGGTCTAGAATCCCGGGCCGATGACCGCACTCCCCAGCCACCCGCAGCGCAACAGCATCCGGCTGCAGCTGCGGCAGAACCCGCTGCTGCAGGGCATGACGAGCCTGCAATGGAGCGAACTCGAGCCCCTGCTCGGGGTCGCCGACTACCGCAAGGGCGAGCCCCTGGCGCGCCAGGGCGACGAGGAGATGGAGCAGTTCTTCATCCTCGACGGCATGGTGAAGCGGGTGGTGTCCAACCCGGAGGGGCGCGAGATGATCCTGCGCTTCGCTGCGGAGACCGAAATGGACACCTCCTATGCCGCGTGGCGGCTGCGCACCCCGGTTCCGTATTCCATCGCCGCGGTCACCAAGGTGCGCACCGCCGAGCTGCCCATGCCGCAATGGGCGGACTTCCTCGAGCGGCATGCCGAGGTCAAGCTGCGCTTCGAATACGAGGTGATGAAGCTGATGAGCGAGGTGATGGCGCACACCATCACCCTGCACCTGCTGGATGCGCCCGGACGGCTCGCGCGTTTCCAGAGGAAGCATCCCGAACTCGCCGGCAGGATCCCGAAGAAGGAACTCGCCGCCTACCTCAACCTGACGCCGGAGACGCTGTCGCGCCTCAGGCAGAAGCGCGGCGAATCCTAGACATCAGCCAGGAAATCAGCGGCCAGAACAGCAGCAGCAGCGCCAGCACGGTCATGGTGCCGACCAGCGGTTTCGAGAAGAAGATGCCCACCTCGCCCTGCGACATGAGCATCGCCTGGCGGAACGAAGACTCCGCGTTGTCACCCAGCACGATGGCGAGCACCAGCGGCGCGAGCGGGTACTGCAGCTTCTTGAAGAAGTAACCCAGGATCCCGAACACCACCATCATCCACACGTCGAAGATCGCGTTCTTCACGGTGAACGAGCCGATGGCGCAGATCACGATGATGATCGGCGCGATCACCGAGAAGGGCACGCGCAGGATGGCGGCGAACAGCGGCACGCAGGTCAGCACCACGATCAACCCGGCGATATTGCCCAGGTACATCGAGGCGATGAGGCCCCAGACGAAGTCCTTCTGCTCGATGAACAGCAGCGGCCCGGGCTGCAGGCCCCAGATCATCAGGCCGCCCAGCAGCACCGCCGCGGTCGGGGAGCCCGGCACGCCGAGCGTGAGCATCGGCAGCAGCGCGGAGGTGCCGGCGGCGTGCGCCGCGGTTTCCGGCGCCACCACGCCCTCGAGCTTGCCGGTGCCGAACTTGTCGCCGTCCGGCGAGAAACGCCGCGCCACGCCGTAGCTCATGAACGAGGCCGGCGTCGCGCCGCCCGGCACGATCCCCATGAAGCAGCCCACCAGCGTCGAGCGGATCGACGTCAGCCAATAGCGCGGCAACTCGCGCCAGGTGTCCAGCACCACCCGCATGTTGATCTTCGCCCTGGCGCCGCGGAACGCCAGCCCCTCCTCCAGCGTCAGCAGGATCTCGCCAATGCCGAACAGGCCGATCACCGCCACCAGGAAGTCGAAGCCGGTGAGCAGGTGCGTCGAGCCGAAGGTCAGGCGCAGCGTGCCGGTCACGGTGTCGGTGCCCACCGTGGCGAGCGCGAATCCCAGCATCATGGAGGCAAGTGTCTTGAAGGGAGGCTCCTTGCTGGTGCCGATGAACGCGCAGAACGTGAGCAGGTATACGGCGAAGAACTCCGGCGGCCCGAAGGCGAGCGCGAACTTCGCCACCAGCGGCGACAGGAACGTGATCATCACCACGGCGAAGAAGGCGCCGACGAACGAGGAGGTGAACGCGCCGGTTAGCGCCTGCCCGGCCCGGCCCTGCTGCGCCATGGGGTAGCCGTCGAAGGTGGTGGCCACCGACCAGGGCTCCCCCGGAATGTTGAACAGGATCGAGGTGATGGCGCCGCCGAACAGGGCCCCCCAGTAGATGCACGACAGCAGGATGATCGCCGAGGTCGCGCCCCCCGGGGTTTGCGCCATGCTGAAGGTGAGGGGCAGCAGGATGGCGACGCCGTTCGCTCCTCCCAGCCCCGGCAGCACCCCGATGATCACGCCGAGGACCACGCCGACGAACATCAGCGCGATGTTGGTCGGCGACAGCGCGACGTTGAACCCATGCATCAGCGACTGGATCTCGTCCATCTCAGCCCAGTCCCAGCAGGTTTTCCAGCGGGCCCTTGGGCAGCGGCACCTTGAACCATTGCTCGAACACCAGGTAGAGCACCACCGCGGTGCCGAGGCTGACGCCAACCACCTTCCACCACGGGTACTTGCCCAGCCAGCGCATGAAGAAGCCGATGAACAGGATCGACGAAATGTAGATCCCGATCCAGGTGACGAACAGGGCGTACACCGCCGTAGGCAACAGCACCGCCAGCACCAGCTTGAGTTGGCCGACCTCGACGAATGTCTTGTTGTCCGCACCGCGCACCATCAGCGCGCGGGCGACGTTGACCAGCGACGCCACGCACATGATCAGGCCAATGTAGAAGGGGAAATAGCCTGGCCGCGGGCCGTCCACCTCCCGCCAGCCGATGCCGAGCCGCGCGCTATCGAAAATGACGATCGAGCCAAGCAGGAAGATGAACGCCGCGACCGCCAACTCGGCGCTCCTGCGGCGAAACGCGGCCCGGACCTGCTGGCCCTCGCTCATTCCCCTCCCCCTTGGTCCCGGGCCGCGGTGCTACTGGCCCGCCATGAAGCCGGCGGCCTTCATCAGCTGCACGTGCCTTGCTTCTTCACGCGACACCCAGTCGGCGTACTCCTTGCCGGTCAACGCGGTGGTGTTGAAGGCGCCCTCCTCCATCAGCTTCTTCCACTCCGGCGTGGCCATCACCTTCTTGAACAGGCCGACGTAATAGTTCACGTGCTCGGGTTTGACTCCCGGCGCCATGAAGATGCCGCGCAGCATCAGGTAGTCGACGTCCAGGCCCGCATCCTTGCACACCGGGATGTCGTACCAGGACATGCTCGCCGTCACCTTTTCCTTGTACGGCAGGCGCTGCTGGTCGAACACGCACAGCGGCCGCAGGGCGCCGGCGCGCCATTGCGCCACCGCCTCGATCGGGTTGTTCACCGTCGAGTCGACGTGCCCGCCGACCAGTTGCGTGGCCACCGCGCCGCCGCCCTTGAACGGGATATAGGTGAACTTGGCGCCGGTGCGCTGCTCGATCGCCGCGGTGATGATCTGGTCCTCCTGCTTGGCGCCCGTGCCGCCCATCTTCATCTTGCCGGGGCCGGCCTTCTTCGCCGCGTCGATGTACTCCGTCGGCGTCTTGAAGGGCGTGGTGGCGTTGACCCACAGCACGAAGTTGTCGAGCGCCAGCATCTGCACCGGCGTCAGGTCGCGCCAGTTGAACGGCACCCCGGTGGCCAGCGGCGTGGTGAACAGGTTCGACAGAGTGATGATGATCTTGTGCGGCTCGCCGGTCGCGTTCTTTACGTCGAGGAAGCCCTCGGCGCCGGCGCCGCCCGCCTTGTTGATCGGCAGGATCGACTGCTTCATCAGGCCGTGCTTGGCAACGATGCCCTGGATGGCGCGCGCCATCTGGTCGGCGCCGCCGCCGGTGCCGGCCGGGATGATGAACTCCACGTTCTTGGTCGGCTCCCACTGCGCCTGCGCCGCCGCAGGCAGCGCCAACGCTGCCGCTAGCACCAGCATCTTGCTTTTGATTGAGCGTGTCATGACTCCTCCTATGTGTTTTTCCGCTGCAGCGCACCATTGCCACTTGATGCTACCTGCCCGATTCTGGTTCTCCCCATGGCCACCGAGCCTTGATGGCGATCAAGACTTGGGCTGTTCCGTCTCTGCCTGAACCTGTTCGCCACCCTGCTTTCGCCTTGCGAGCAGTGTACCCGCGGTGACGACGATAATCGCGCCGATCAAGCCGCACATGATCTCCAGGCCGAGGCCTGCGACATACGGCTTGCCGTTGCCGTCGAACTGCACGCCGGCGCCCATCAGCCAGTCCTTGAGCGCCGGATCGGTGACCAGCATCTCGCCGGCGACGAAGCCGAGCAGGCCGCCGCCGACGGTGATGATGACCGGCCAGCGCTCCATCAGGTGCAGCAGCAGCGTCGAGCCGAAGATCACCAGCGGAATGGAGATCGCCAGGCCGAGGATCAGCAGCGTGATGCTGCCTTGCGCCGCGGCGGCGACGGCGATCACGTTGTCGATGCTCATCACCAAGTCGGCGATCAGGATCGTCTTGATGGCTGAGATCATGTTGTCGCTGGCGTCGATGTTCTCGTCGCCCTCTTCGGGAATCAGCAGCTTCACGCCGATCCAGAACAGCAGCAGGCTGCCGACCAGCTTCAGCCAGGGCAGCGTAAGCAGGGCGACGGCAAAAATGGTGAGGATGATCCGCATCACCACCGCCGCGCCCGAGCCCCAGATGATGGCCATCTTCTGCTGCCTGGCGGGCAGCGAGCGCGCCGCCAGCGCGATGACCACCGCGTTGTCGCCCGAAAGGATGATGTTCACGCCGATGATCTTCAGCAGCCCGATCCAGAAAACCTGCGTGGCGAATTGCTCGAGCATGCGGCGGGGATGGCTGGTTACTTCACCAGCAATACCGGGATGTCGGAGATGTGCAGGACCTTGGTCGCGACGGAACCGACCAGCGCCTTGCCGATCTCGGTCATGCCGCGCGTGCCGATGTAGATGAGGTCGCAGCGTTTTTCCTTCGCGTGCTGCACGATGCTCTCGGCCACCGGGCCGACGAGAACCTGCGCCTCATAGGGAATGCGGGCGCCGTCGAGCTTGCGTTTGGCGGCGGCGAGCTGGGCCTGGCCCTCCTGCTCGTAGTATTTCTGGATCTGGTTCTTGCCGACCGCGGCGCCCATGCCTGGCAGTTTCGGTACCGGCAGGTGCACCGTTACCAATTGGACTTCGGGCTTGCCCCGGTACCAGTTGGCGTGATCGATCAGGCATTGCACCGCATCGAGCGAGCCTTTCGAGCCGTCCACCGCAATGAGTATCTTCACGGAAGGAATTCTAACCCGCTAGAACAGCCCGACTACCTTCCCGTCCACCAGGTCGATCTTGCTGGCGGAGGGCACCTTGGGCAGGCCCGGCATGGTCATGATGTCGCCGCAGATCATCACCACGAACTCGGCGCCGGCGGCGAGGCGCACCTCGCGCACGTTGACCACGTGGCCGGTGGGCGCGGCGCGCAACTGCGCATCCGTGGAGAACGAGTACTGGGTCTTGGCGACGCACACCGGGTAGTGGCCGTAGCCGGAATCCTGCAACTGCCTGATCTGGTTGCGCACCTTGGAGTCGGCAGTCACGTCGGCCGCGCGGTAGACCTGCTTCGCGATCTTCGAGATCTTATCCCACAGGGGATCGGCGTCCTCGTAAACGAAGGTCGGCTTGGAGGGCTGCTCGCACAGCCCGACGACGATCCTCGCCAACTCGGCCGCGCCCTTGCCGCCGTCGCCCCAGTGGGTGGCGAGCACCACCGCAACTCCCAGCTTCTTCATTCTTGCGTTCAGCAGCTCGAGCTCGGCCGGCGTATCGAAATTGAAGCGGTTGATGGACACCACGCAGGGAATGCCGTAGACCTTCTGCACGTTCTCCACGTGGCGCTCGAGGTTCACCAGCCCCTTTTCCAGCGCGGCGAGGTTTTCCTTGTTCACTGCCTTGACGTCGACGCCGCCGTGGTACTTGAGCGCGCGGATGGTCGCCACGATCACCGCCGCGTTCGGCCGCAGGCCGGACTTGCGGCACTTGATGTCGAGGAACTTCTCGGCGCCGAGGTCGGCGCCGAAGCCGGCTTCCGTCACCACGTAGTCGGCGAGCTTGAGCGCGCTTTGCGTGGCGATGACGGAGTTGCAGCCGTGCGCGATGTTGGCGAAGGGCCCGCCGTGGATGAACGCCGGGTTGTTCTCCAGCGTCTGCACCAGGTTGGGCGCCAGCGCGTCCTTCAGCAGCACCGTCATCGCGCCGTGCGCATTGAGGTCCCGGGCCGTGACCGGCTTTTGCTCGCGCGTGTAGGCGACGACGATGTTGCCCAGGCGCTTCTTCAGGTCCTCGAGCGATGTGGCGAGGCAGAAGATCGCCATCACTTCGGAGGCCACCACGATGTCGAAACCGTCTTCGCGCGGGTAGCCGTTCCCCGGCCCGCCGAGCGAGACCACGATGTTGCGCAGCGCGCGGTCGTTCATGTCCAGCACCCGCTTCCAGGCGATGCGCCGCACGTCGATGCCGAGGTCGTTGCCGTGGTGGATGTGATTGTCGAGCAGCGCCGCGAGCAGGTTGTTGGCGAGCTGGATCGCGCCGAAGTCGCCGGTGAAATGCAGGTTGATGTCCTCCATCGGCACCACCTGCGCGTAGCCGCCGCCGGCCGCGCCCCCTTTCATGCCGAACACCGGGCCGAGCGAGGGTTCGCGCAGGCAGATCACCGCTTTCTTGCCGATGTGGTTGAGCGCGTCCCCCAGGCCCACCGTGGTGGTGGTCTTGCCCTCGCCCGCCGGCGTGGGCGTCATCGCCGTCACCAGCACCAGCCTGCCGTCCTTTTTCCCCTTCAGGGAATCCAGGTACTTGAGCGAGACCTTGGCCTTGTAGTGGCCGTAGGGCTCGAGGTGCTCCTCGGCGATGCCCAGGCGCTCGAGGGCGACCCTGCTGATGCGCTGCAGCTTGGCGGCCTGTGCGATTTCGATGTCGGACGGCATTGCGGGTTCCCTGGGGTCTGGTGTGCGAACGCCGGGACTATAGGCGAGCGCACGCGCCCGCTCTCTTGACTCAAATCAAGCGACGCGGGAGGTCAGTGCGAGAGTCTTGCCTTTGCCGTACCCCGGATCGGGAGGGCGTGCGCCGCCCTTCGTCAGGCGCACTGCGCAGTACTTGAATTCCGGGATCTTGCCGAAGGGGTCGAGCGCCGGGTTGGTGAGCAGGTTGGCCGCCGCCTCCTGGAAGGCAAAAGGGATGAACACCGCGCCGCGCGGCGTGCCCGCGTCGGCGCGCGCGTAGAGCGAGATCCTGCCACGTCGCGATTCCACCGTCACCACCTCGCCGGGCGCCGCCTTGAGCGCCGCGAGGTCGAGCGGGTGCAGCGACACCACCGGCTCGGGCTCGATCGCGTCGAGCACGCCGGCGCGGCGCGTCATCGCCCCGGTGTGCCAGTGCTCGAGCTGGCGCCCGGTGATCAGCACCATCGGAAACTCCGCGTCGGGGCGCTCGTCGGCGCGGATCAGGTCCGCCGGCACGAACTTGCCGCGCCCGGTGGCGGTGGGGAAATGCGTCTGGAACACCACCGGCTCGCCCGGGTCGCCTTCGTTCTCGCAGGGGTAGGTGACCGAGGAGTCGCGCTCCAGGCGCTCCCAGGTGATGCCGCGGATCGAGTCCATGCAGCCGCGCATCTCGTTCCACACCTCCTTCGGCCCGGCGTAGTTCCACTGCAGGTCCATGCGCCGCGCCAGTTCCTGGATGATCCACAGGTCGGCTCGCGCATCGCCCGGCGCGTCCAGCGCCTTCCTGCCCAGTTGCACCATGCGGTCGGTATTGGTGACGGTGCCGTCCTTCTCCGGCCAGGCGGTGGCCGGCAGCACCACGTCGGCGAGATACGCGGTCTCGGTGAGGAAGATGTCCTGCACCACGAGGTGCTCGAGCTTCGCCATCGCGGCGCGCGCATGTGCGAGGTCCGGATCCGACATCGCGGGGTTCTCGCCCATGATGTACATGCCGCGGATTTTCCCATCGTAGGCGGCGTTCATGATCTCGACTACCGTCAGGCCGGGCTTCGGGTCGAGTTCGGCTCCCCAGAACTTTTCGAAGCGCTGCCTGGCTTCCGGCGTCGCCACGCGCTGGTAGTCCGGGTACATCATCGGGATGAGGCCCGAGTCAGATGCCCCTTGCACGTTGTTCTGGCCGCGCAGCGGGTGCAGTCCCGTGCCCGGGCGCCCCACCTGGCCGGTCATCAGGGTTAGCGCGATCAGGCAGCGCGCATTGTCGGTGCCGTGAATGTGCTGCGAGATGCCCATGCCCCACAGGATGATCGAAGCCTTGGAGGTCGCGTAGAGCCGCGCCACCTCGCGGAGTAAGGGTGCCGGGATGCCGCAGACCGGCGCCATCTTCTCCGGCGAATATTCCTTCGCGTTCTCCTTCAGCGCCTCGTAGCCGCTGGTGCGGTCCCTGATGAACGCCTTGTTCATCAGGCCCTCGTCGATGATGGTGTGGATCATCGCGTTCAACAGCGCCACGTCGGTATCCGGGTGGAACTGCAGAAAGTGCGAGGCATGGCGCGACAGGTCGGTGCGGCGCGGATCCGCGACGATCAGTTTCGCGCCGCGCTGCGCGGCGTTCTTCAGCCAGGTCGCCGCCACCGGATGGTTGGACGTCGGGTTGGCGCCGATGAGGAAGATCACCTCGGAGTGCGCCACGTCGTTCACCTGGTTGGAAACCGCCCCCGAGCCGATCCCCTCGAGCAGCGCTGCCACCGAAGACGCGTGGCACAGCCGCGTGCAGTGGTCCACGTTGTTCGAACCGAAACCGGTGCGCACCAGCTTCTGGAACAAGTAGGCCTCCTCGTTCGAGCCTTTCGCCGAGCCGAAGCCCGCAAGCGCGCCGCGATCCTGCCCGCGGATCAGCCGGAAGCCCGCCGCGGCGAGGCCCAGCGCCTCCTCCCAGGTCGCTTCGCGGAATACCCCGCCCCAGTTGCCCGGGTCCACCTTGAAATCGGCCGACTTCTTCACGCCCGGCTTGCGCACCAAGGGCCGCGTCAAGCGGTGCGGATGGTGCGCGTAGTCGAAGCCGTAGCGTCCCTTCACGCACAGGCGCCCGTGGTTCGAGGGGCCGTCCTTGCCGGTGACGAATTGGATGACGTTTTGCTTGACGTGATAAGTGAGCAGGCAGCCGACGCCGCAGAACGGGCACACCGAGTCGACGGTCTTGTCGATGGCCTGCAACCCGGCCTCGCGCGCCGGCATCAACGCGCCGGTGGGACAGGCCTGCACGCACTCGCCGCAGGCCACGCAGGTGGAGGCGCCCATCGGGTCGTCGAAATCGAACACGATCCTGGCGTGCTCGCCGCGCGAGGCATAGCCGATGAC
>Ga0184628_10001790_pt1 | contig 10496 bp, 8 predicted proteins | sample PLM4_5_b1_FD_133149 | JGI IMG/M metagenome (GOLD analysis project Ga0184628, IMG submission 133149) | Groundwater sediment microbial communities from an aquifer in East River, Colorado, USA - PLM4_5_b1 | ecosystem: Environmental > Terrestrial > Soil > Riparian zone | place: USA: East River...
CCAGATGTCGTTCAGCGCCATCGCGCCGAGCGACAACTTCGCGATGAGCACGGCGCCTGCCTCGTTCAAACGGCGAACCACTGCTGAGTCCGCAGCCGGCACACGATTGCGAAACGGCTCCGCACCGTACGTGGTGAGGATGCCCTTTGTGTCGAGCAGGTCCTTCACGCCATACGGAACTCCGTGGAGTGGGCCCCGATACTTACCGGCCGCGATCTCGGCATCTGCCGCCTTGGCCCCGGCCAGCGCGTGGTCGCGCGTGATCGTGATGACCGATCGAATTCTTCCATCCAGTCGATCGATGCGCGACAGATAGATGCTCGTGAGCCGCTCGGATGTCAGCTTTCGCGATTCGATCCAGCGCGACAGCTGGGTGACCGGCGCAAATGCAATCTCATCGTCTGACGACGGCAGGGATGCCGCGTCCGGCTTGGACCGCACGAACCGATCGCGCGTCACAGTTGGCGCGATGCCGGGCAGCGAGGGATTCCACAGTGTCGCGGGCACGTCGGTGTCGGCGAAGGCGACCTTGCGCGGACCCGCGCGCCGCTCGAGATACGGGGCGAACGACCGGCGCCACGAATCGGCGGCCAGCTTCCTCTCCGCCGGCGTCATCGTGACTTGCATAAGCTTCTCAGCTTCGGCGAATGTCGCCGGCGTGACCTCCGGCCCTGAGCCCGCGCCAGTGCCGAACGTCGGTGGCGCACCGGGCGTCAGAGGCGCGGCCTGGCCGGGCGTCGCGGATTGTGGCGCCTCGGATGTGCAGGCCGCGGCAGCCACCAGCACGCCGAGCGGCGCCTGAATCAGAAATTGACGACGCGTGTTCATGGATGCTGTCCAATCCTGGGCAGAAATCTGCCGGTCCGGTTCATATAGGCGCGATAGCCGTCGCCAAAACGGGCGACCAGGTTCGCCTCTTCGGTTCGGGTTCGTTTCACGAGGAGCAGCAAGACCGCTGCGCCGGTCGCGAGGAGAAACCAATTCGCCGCAACGAGTGAAATCGCGGCGATGAGCAACGCCGCCGAGTCGTACAACGGGTGCCTGACCCAGTGATACGGCCCGTGCGACACCATCACATGCTCACGACGCGTGACGACCGTGTCGGTGATGTTCTTTCCCAGCGATCGAAACGTCCAGACCAGCAATGCGCCTCCGGCGACGACCAGGCCGACGCCCGTCCATCGCATCCAGACTGGAAGCGACACGTGAGACCAGGCCATCCAGGCGGGATTGATCATCCAGGCGATCAGCCCGAGCCACATGGCCGCGCCGATCGGCCGCAACGTCGCCAGGATGAAAATCCCCTCCTGGCGCCGATCGAGTGTCTCGCCCGTCGCCTGCGATCTGATCCGGTGATAGAGACCGATCGGAAAGACCGTCAGAAAGAACACGATCAGGACGATACGGAACGGCTGGTCGTTGTCCATGCGGGGAGTGAGGACCGACCGATCAGCACTCGTAGTTCAGCACAAACGGATGTTCAGTGCCGTGACCGACCGTCGACATGCCCTCACCGCGCAGACCTTGCAGGTCCCCAGTCCCGGACCCGGCGACGACGACGTACGACTCTTTGGCCAGGCCGCCCTCGAAGACGCCTGTCCGTTGAAGCACGAAGCTGCCGGTCTTTCCCGCGATCTGGCCGACGATCCGTTCGAAGCCGAGGAAGGTGGCGGTGCCGTCGCCTCGGTACATCATCAAATACTCGACGTGCCCCTCACCGACGACGTCGCCAGAAAAGGTCCTGGCGACGGAAGCCCGCGTCAGTTTCGGCAAGCCCTCATGCTCGCTGTAGGGTTTCTCGTCCCAGTTCGTGATGCTGAAAGTGGCGCTTGCGACATGATTCATGACGCTCCCTCACTTCCGTTTGAGGTCACCGAACCAACAGGCTGCGTCGGGCGCGTCAGCGCCCCACAGCCGTCCGGATGCGAATCAGATGATGCCAGCTATGCCGAACCGCGTGATCCTCCAGGACAAACTGGGCGGTGACGGGCGCGCCATAGCTGAGGGCGAAGGGCGCCGCCTGATCCAGTTCGGCGTCGGTAAACGCGCGTGTGGCCTCGGCGGCCGCCTTGCTATTGCGGCGCAGGAGATCGAGCGCCGCCAGTTTTGTGACCGTTGAGTATTCGCGCGCATGATTTTCGTTCAGCCCGGCGACGGCTTCCCAGGTGACATCCGTCACGGCGTTGCCGCCCGCGATCGCGCGAGCGAGTTCGATCTCGATCGGATAGACGAGGGCGACGTGGTTCACGATCTGCCCCACCGTGCGGCGGTCCGTCGCCGAGACTTGAGTGCGCCACTCGGTCTCCGACAAGTGCTCCACGAAAGCGGCCAATCCAGCCGCGCCTTCCTCGATGCGTGCGGCCAGTTGTTCAGCGCGTCGACTCATACCATGCCTCCTGGGTCTGGCACGAAGTCTGTCAAATCGACACGATACAGACAAGGCTTCTTCGAAGTACGCCTGCCGCCAGCGCGGCGTCAGGTCGTTCATGATCGATGATCGCGCTCATTTCACGGGACCAAACACAGCGCCATGCGCGAAAGCCGGACCCGTCTTGCCATGGGGCCACTCATCACGGTCAAACCGGATTCCGGGAATCCCGGACTTGGTGGCTGCAAGATCGCCCGCGAGCCGGAGCTTCCCGGTCTCCGGATCCATGTCGATCAGGTAGACGCCACCGGCGAGCGTGCCTCCGCCGGTCATCACGATGCGCCTCCCCCCGGGTTCGAGCGCGAGCCAGTGTGGGCGGGCATCGACGCCGAACGGGAGTTCGTCCACGATCACCGGCGCCTCGGGTCTGGACACATCCATCACGACCACTGATCCAGTGGTGCCGACGGGCTGGACCCAGAAACGACCGGACCGCACGGGAACATTACAATCCGTGTCCTCTCCCGACACCGGCGACCACGGGAAGGAACGCGCAAGTTTGGCGACAGGAATTCCGTCGAGTTCGGAGAGCACGTACATCCCGCAGCGAAACGTCGCAACCATCACGGACTTTCCATCACCAAGGACTCGCGCTTCTGCGGGATGCAGGTTCTCGTCGCCGCGCGGGCCGGGCGGCAGCAGCACGGTGTGCAGCAGCGTCAGGTCCGAGAGCCGCCACACCTGAACCGACCGCCCCACTTTGACTCCGTGCATGTCGGCCGATGTTGTGACAACGCGGTCGAGTTGGGGGACCACGGTCAGACTGTATGGGCGAAGATCCCGATCGACAGGATTCGCCGCGCTCGCGCCCCGGATCATTCGTCCGCGATCGTCCAGTTCAACCAGCCCGCCGGTTGCGCTGTGATCGGCCGCAAGACCTTGATACGTGGCGAGCACGGTACCGTTTGGCGTGCGGGCAAAACTGTGTGGATGGGAATACGGTCCCGCATCGCCGAAGTCACTGAACAGGCGTGGGTGCACTTGGTCGCTGAGGTCAAAAACAAACGTGTGCCCCGTTTCCCACGAGTTGGCGAAGAGCTGGCTCGTGGACATCTCGTATTCGACGTGGTGCGCGCCGCGCCCGCCCGGCGTCGGCAACGTGCGGACGACCTGCCCGTAGGTTGCCGAGCGACGCCCCACGTCCACGACGGCCAGAAAGTCGTCAGCGTTCTTGTCGACGTCCCAGGCCCAGACAAAGAGGTGAGCGCTGGTGCCAGATTCCGCGTTCCTCGTCATCGGCGAACAGCCGCACGCAGCCAGGAGGAGCAGGCTCATCGCAAGTCGCTGTCGGTTGCATCGCGTAGTTAGGCCGTTCATCATCGACGCACGAATCCTTGGAGCAGGTCTCTGACCACTCGAATCAGCCATCGGCTCCACGGGCGGTCAGGCAGCCTGCCCGCGGTGCCGAAGAGCTCGACCTAACCGCAGGAGCAGGCCGGCACCTCCCAGCACTACCCATTGAGCGATTGGAATCAGCACGATCGTGACCCCGTCTGCCGTGGGATGAGGCCTGCCGCCGACGAATGCGGAAGTCACGAGGAATGAATTCGCCGCCAAGGCGATGAGCGCCAACACCGCACAGACGACCAGCACTCCCTCGCCTCTAGTCGCCGATCCGAAGCGTTGGAGCCGCAACGCGCCCCAGTACGGAGAAAGTATCCACACCCCCAGGAGCGCCCATAGCGGAACGACCACGACGAGTTCTGACAGGGCGCTCCGCCGTGAGAGGCGCCCGAGCACATCGCCGACTCCGTTAAGAACGAGGATGAGCGTGCCGGCCGCGCCCAGGTAGATGAGGAGGCGCGTAAATGAGAATGCGCGCGCCGCCCTGACCTGTTCACCACCCGGCCCAGGCGTTGGAGCTTCGTTCATGTTCGCGACCACGCCCTCTCTACAGTTGCCTGACGTGCACAATCTGCTCCTCGCCGTCGGCTGCACGCCAAGGATTCGTATCGCATCGCTCGAATCGTCGGTCGGATGCTAGCACGCCGTGCACGGCCTATCACCGAAAGTCATGCGACGGCTGCTGCGGCGCCGTGCTTTTCAGCGCCTCAATCTTCTCGGCCTTCACCGACACCGCGCCGTCCTGATTCTGCAGTGTGCCCTCAATCAACAAATACGGCTCGTCCACGACCGTCCGCTTGTATGTCGCGTACACGTCCGGCGTGATGATCACGTTCGACAATCCCGTCTCATCCTCCATCGTCAGAAACACAAATCCCTTGGCGGTGCCAGGGCGCTGGCGCGTGATGACGGCTCCGGCGATGCGGACGCGACGACCCGCGCGGGACTTCGGCAGATCAATCGCGCGCGCCACGCCTCGATTCGCCAACGACGACCGCAACACCGCCATGTGGTGCGGACCAATCGTGAGGCCGGTGCCTTCATAGTCAGCACGAATGCGATCAGCCAGCGTCATCGACGGCAACGGGCTCTGCTGTGGTTCGTGCGTGACGTCTTCACTTCCTTGACTCCCTTCACTTCCTTCTTTGTCGCGCAGTAATGGTCCAGCTGCGCGTCCAGCTCTATCTGCCTGCCACAATGCCGTCCGTCTGTCCCCGCCGAACGATGTGAGCGCACCAATCTCCGCGAGCGTGCGCAGTTCCTCCTGGCGCACGCCGGTGCGCGTCGCGAGATCGTCCAGCGTCCGGAACGGCCCTTTCGCGGCCCGCGCGCGCGCAATTGATTGGCCGACCTCCGACCGCAATCCGTGCACGTGCATCAATCCCAGCCGAATGCCGCCATCGGGCTGGATGCCGCAGGTCCAGTCGGAAATCTGCACGTCAATCGAATGGAACCGCACGCCGCGCCGCTGTGCATCCTTCACGAGCGTGGCCGGATGGTAAAAGCCCATCGGCTGGTTGTTCAGCAGCGCCGTATAAAACGCCGCCGGGTAATGCGCCTTGAGATACGCGCTCGCATACACGAGCAGCGCGAAACTGGCGGCATGCGATTCTGGAAATCCATACAGCGCGAACGACGTGATCGACAGGATGATCTGATCCGCGGTCGCGCCCGTAATCCCGTTCTTCGCCATTCCCTCGCGCAGCCGGCCCTCAATCTGCGTCATGCGCTTGGCCGATCGTTTGAACCCCATGGCGCGACGCAGTTCCTCCGCTTCCCCACCCGAAAAGCCCGCCACGACCATCGCCATTCTCAGCAACTGCTCTTGAAATAGCGGAACACCGAGTGTGCGCTTGAGCACCGGTTCAAGCAGCGGATGCGCATACGTCACGGCCTCCGTGCCGCGCCGTCGCGCCAGATACGGATGCACCATCTTGCCGACGATCGGTCCGGGACGAATGATGGCGACTTCGACGACCAAGTCGTAGAAGTGATCCGGTTTCATGCGCGGCAAGGTCGCCATCTGCGCGCGCGACTCCACCTGAAACACGCCGACCGTGTCGGCTTCCTGCAGCATCTTGTAGACGGCCGGATCGTCGGGCGGCAAATGCGCGAGATCGATCTCGTCTCCGCGACCTCCGACCCCGCCGTTGCTGCCATCACCATTGATGATGGTGATGGCTTCCTCCAAGACCGCCATCATGCCCAGCCCGAGCAGATCGACTTTCACGATGCCGAGATCCGCGCAATCGTCCTTGTCCCATTGCACGACGACGCGCCCGGGCATGGACGCGTTTTCGAGCGGCACGACGTCGTCCAGCCGGCCCTGGCAAACGATCATGCCGCCCGAGTGCTGGCCGAGATGCCGCGGCAAGTCCTGGATCTCGCGCCACAACGTCGCGAACTGGCGCGCATTCGGATCCTCCGGATCCATCCCCGCGTCGCGCAGGTGTCCGTCGATCGTCTCCTGGGGATCCACGAACTCGAAGTGGCCCATCGTCCTGGCCATGCGATCGACGTCGGCGGCCACAAAGCCCAGCACCTTGCCGACTTCGCGCGCCGCGGATCGGCCGCGATAGGTAATCACGTTCGCCGTCATCGCCGCGCCGAATTTGCCGTACCGCTCGTAGACGTATTGAATGACGCGCTCGCGCCGGTCACCGCTCGGCAGATCGAGATCGATATCCGGCCACTCGCCGCGCTCTTCGGACAGAAAACGCTCGAACAGCAATTCCATGCCCACTGGATCGACGGCCGTGATGCCGAGCGAATAACAGACGGCGCTGTTGGCCGCCGACCCGCGCCCCTGCACCAGAATCCCCTGCTGCCGGCAGAAATTGACGAGGTCCCAGACGATGAGGAAGTAGCCGGCCAGATCGAGCTTCTCGATGAGATCGAGCTCGCGCGTGATCTGCGCCCGCGCACGGTCGTGATACGGCCGGTACCGATCGCGCGCGCCCACCTGCGCGAGCCGCCGCAGAAACGACACCTGCGTTTCGCCCGCCGGCACCGGATAATCCGGAAACCGGTAGCCCAGATTCGCGAGTGTAAATTCGAGCCGCTCCGCCAGCGCCTCCGTCCCGGCCAGCGCTTGCGGCAGATCCGCGAACAGGCTCGTCATGCGTTCCGGCGACTTGAGATACCGCTCCGCATTTGCCGTGAGCAGGCGCCCCGCCTGCGCGATGGTCGTCTTGTGCCGGATGCACGTGAGCACGTCGTACAGCGGCCGCGCGGCCGGTGACGCGAACCGCACGCCGTTCGACGCCATCACGGGCAGCCGGAACGCCGACGCCAGATCCAGCAGCGACGGCACGGCACTTTGTTCGTCGCGGCGGAAATGCCGCTGCACTTCCACCCAGACCTGCGTGCGGCCGAAGATCCGAATCAATTGCGCCACCAGACCGCCCACGCCGTGCCGCTCGGCCACGAGCGCCGCGGATCCGGCCAGCGCAATCAATCCTGCGGTGTGCCCGGTCAGGTCCTCCAGCTGCAGATACGTCTCACCCTTGGGCGCTTTGAGTTTGGCGCGCGTGATGAGCCGGCACAGATTCCGATAGCCCTCGACGGATTCGACCAGCACCGGCAACACCCACGGTGGAGGCACGGCCGACCCGCGCGAGGATGGCGGCTGCGCGCCAATCGTCAGTTCGGCGCCGACGATGGCCTTGAGCCCGGCAGCCTTGGCCGCGCGATAAAACTGCGGCGCGCCATACAAGCCGTCGCGATCGAGCAACGCCACCGCCGGATACCCGAGCTCCGCCGCCCGCTCAACGATCGACGCGGGCAACGACGCGCCGTCGAGAAACGAAAAAGCGGATGACGTATGGAGTTCGATGTACACGGCTGGTAACGACGGGTAACGACAGGTAACGACGGGTGACGACAGGTGACGACAGGTGCTACCCGTTGTCAGTCGATCTCACCCTCGATAGCCCAATTTCCGTTCGCGCGATCGCGCACGAGGCGATAGCAGCCGCCGCCGGACAATTCGACATCCCATTCATCGCGATCCCAGTTCGCGCGGCCGGCTGTCCACCAGCGGCCGGACGAGCGCCAGGGGCCGGCACGATCGATGACGCGTCCGGCGGGGATGGCCGACGTCGCCGGCATCACGCGCACGGGACTGCCGCGCTCGACCATCACGCGCGCGGCGATGGGCAGGCGAAATCGACGCAGCGCAACACACGGCGCGGCGGCATCAGGTGCGCTCACAGCCGGGCGCGCGACCGGGCATGCCGGCGTCACCGCAAACGGCTGCATGCCCACATCGCGCGCATCATGGGTATCCAGCACGGCCGGCGCATTCACGCGCGACTCCCCCGCCAGCGCCCGCAACCGCGCCATCAGCGTCGTCAGGTGTTCCGCCGCGGGATACGCGCGCTCGAGCAACGATCCTTGCGTGATGCGTCCGGGCGCGACCTCCACCGACACGGTGACGGCGTCGATGCCGGCCGGTGGCGGATGCGATTCCAAATCGAGCAGGATGAGCGTCCGCAGCGTGCGTGCATCGCGCATCGGCGCCGGCAGCGTCAGCGTCCGCTCATGCGTCGTCCTGGTGACCAGCCGCAGGGATGTGGTGATGGCAATGGCCCCGCGATCGGCACGCTCGAGCGAAATCGACAGCGCCTCCAGTTGTCGCGACAGTACAAACGCCAATGGCTCGAGTCCCTCAATCGGCCATTCGAGCTGCATGCGTTCCAGAAACGCGGGCGCGATGCCGGCAGGCACGAGCGGATCGGCGTCCTCGCCTAACGCCGCCTGATGCAAGCGCACACCGGCCCACCCCAGTCGGGTGTGCACGCCGGATCGCGGCAGCGCCGCAACCTGACCGAGCGTCTTGAGACCCCAGCGGCGAAGTGTTTCGATTTCCCCCTCGAGTGCACGCCGTGAGTCGACAGGGCCTGTCCCGAGCGAGCGCCGTGAGTCGACAAGACCTGTCCCGAGCGAGCGCAGCGAGTCGAGGGATAACGCCCCGATCTGTTTCTTCATTTGCGCGGCATCAACCACGGTGACGCCCGGATGCGCATGCGCAAGAAGCCACGCGCCGGCACGCGTGGGCGCCAGTGCCACACGCACCGTCAGTCCCTGCCCCGCTGCCAGCGCCTGTACTTCACGACCGATCTCCTCGGGCGTCCCAATCACCCGCCCGAGCCCACTCGCGTCGAACACGACCACCCGATCGCCGTGAACCTCGACACGCGGCGAACACGCACGCGCGATCTCCGGCAAGAGCGCCGCCTGCGCGTCTGAGGACGCATCCCGCACAAGGCAGCAGATCAAGAACGCCCCCAAGAACAAAATCGCCCCCAAAAGCCCGAAACATGAAGCAATAAAGACGTGAAGGTTTTGTGGGGGAAAACCAAAACCCCCTTCATAACTTCATCCTTCATGTGAAAGCTCTTGTTAGACCGCAGCCCGTAGTGTCCACGCGGGCTTGGTCTGGACCGATCGCTGCGCTTGTTCGCACTCGGCGCGGATGTCGAGGCTGGCCAGTCGCCGGCTCTGCGGACTGTCGCCAACCCATCGTCGCGTAGACGTGAGGCGCACGGTGATGCCGCGCGCGCTGCGGCCGATCGGCCGATCGCCGACCAGCAGTCCGACGACGGGCTGGTTGGACAACCCGTGCGCGAGTCGCAACCAGGTCGCGGGAGCCAAATCCTGAAACGCACGCGCCGGCGCGCCCACCGCATCCAGCACGATCACGCCGAAGCCTCCGGCGCGCAGGATCAGATCGAACGCGCGAATCGCGCGATGCAGCGTATCGGCGACCATCGGCGGCCGTCCCGGCAGGCTGATCGCGGGCCCGCGCACCCACAATACATGCGCGAGATTCACGCCCGCGCCGGCCAGTGTTGCCGGATCGAGGCGATCGAACGTGTCCACCAGCGCCACGAGTTCGCCGCGAGCCGTCGCGGCCGCGAGCGTGGCGGCGACGACGCCCGTCCGCCCCGATGAGGGGCCACCGATGACTTCCGAAACGTCGCCACGGCGCCAGCCGCCCTGGAGCGTTTCGTCGAGCGAGGCAATCCCCGTGGGCGCCAATGGGCCGGGCATCCGGGCCGCATCGGGGCGCGCAAGGGTGCCGTCCAGCTTGCGGGCAGCCAGGAGGGTTTCGAGCCGATTCAATGCGGATGACGCCATGTTTCGCTAAACTTTCGCCCAGTGGCGGAGTATAGGACAAGGCGCTGTCGCTGGCAACTGGATAGCTGGGTGCCGGGTCAACTGGCTCCCTGCCGATACAATCCCCTCACATGACGTCAGTCGCCGATCCGTCCCCCGACGCCGAGGCACCTCGTCTCGGCTGGACGCATCGGCTGGCGGCCGCGCTCAAGCATCGAAACTTCCGCATTCTCTGGCTCGCGGCGCTGGGGTCCACCATCGGCACGTGGATGCAGAGTTACGCGCAGAGCTGGCTGATCTACGACCTCACGAATTCCAATTTCTATCTGGGGCTCGACAGCTTCCTCGGACAGTTGCCGATCCTGCTCTTCATGCTGATTGGCGGCGTCATCGCGGATCGTCACGATCGGCGGCGACTGCTCACCGGCTCGCAGTACGTGCAGGCGTTCTCGGCGTTGACGCTGGCCGCGCTCGTCTTCACCGGCCATGTGACGGAAGCCACAATCTGGCTGATCTTCATGCTGTCGTTTGTCTCGGGATGCGGACAGGCGTTTGGCGGTCCCGCGTATCAGGCGATGATTCCCTCGCTCGTGCCGCGGCGCGA
>Ga0184628_10001792_pt1 | contig 10490 bp, 10 predicted proteins | sample PLM4_5_b1_FD_133149 | JGI IMG/M metagenome (GOLD analysis project Ga0184628, IMG submission 133149) | Groundwater sediment microbial communities from an aquifer in East River, Colorado, USA - PLM4_5_b1 | ecosystem: Environmental > Terrestrial > Soil > Riparian zone | place: USA: East River...
CACGATGCTCTTCGGGCACGTCGAGTCTGCCGCCGACCGCGTGGATCACCTCCGCCGGTTGCGCGAGCTCCAGGACGAGACCCGCGGGTTCGTCGGTTTCGTTCCGCTCCCTTACCAGCCGGAAGACAATGAAATTCCGGTCAAAACTCCGCCCACCGGTTTTGATGCCCTGCGCACGATCGCGGTCAGCCGCATTTACCTGGATAACATCGATCACGTCACCGCCTACTGGGTTGGGCTGGGTTTGAAGCTCGCCCAGGTGGCCCTGAGCTACGGCGCCGATGATCTGCATGGCACCATTGTCGAGGAGCACATCTTCCATATGGCCGGCGCCACCACCCCGCAACTCCAGAGCGAGGCGGAAATGATCAAAGCCATCCGTGAAGCCGGCCGCACCCCGGTCCAGCGCAACTCGTTTTACGAGCCGATAAGGGTGCTGGAGACCAAGGCTTCCCCGAACGGTTCCAACGAGGGCCATTCGCCAATCCTGGAGCAGAATCTGGCCACTGGCTGATATCTTGTAGGCGCAGGGATTGGGGGGCGGCGAATCTGAACTTCTGCATTCAATTACCAATGGTCAGGGTCAAATCCACAACCCGCGCCTCGGGGACATGGCTGGCGATGACCTCTCGTGAGAGGTTGAACCACCGCTGACACCGATCCAGGATCTCGTGGTCCGCACTGGAGACAATCTGGTCGGCGGAAGACAGGACCCGGTCGGGGTTCATCACCAGTTCGACTGCCCATGGCCAGCTCGCTTCCCGGGCGACTTCCTCGATGATGGCCTTCAGCCGGCCGCTGTTATCAACCGGGCTGTCCAGCCACCATTGGCATCGGGTCACCCCCCGACCCGCGACATAATCGCCAATCTTTTCGAGCGCTGGAATGGTTTCCTCCACCTTGTGGTAATGCGAGTGAATCCCGGCCACGTCCCGGCAGCAGCCATCCCGGCCGATGAGGATCACGCCACCTCCAATCGCTGTCTCCACAGCCGTCAGAACATTGAACCCGTCCAACCAAAGTTCCTGCCCTTGCAGAGCGGTTGCGTTGACGGAATGCGCCTCCCGGCGCTCTCTGGCCGCTTGCGAACATGCGCACCGGGCGACGGCGGCGCGCTGCCGTCGGGTGAGATGATACCGGTCCCCCACCAATTCCGTTGCCGATGAAATTCCGTAGCCGCGGTCCAGCAGCCAGCACAAATCGCTCGCAGCCTGCCTAAGCGTGGCCAGGCTGCGCGCCCCGAAGGAGCGCTCGTCCTCGGGATCCGGCCCTCTATGCCGCAGGGTTGCTTTCACGACGTTGGATCTTCTTCAACAATTGCCCGGCTTTCTTTCGCGTCGCGGGCCGGGCATTTTTTGAATGTCGTCGAACGAAATCGAGCAAAGGCTCGGGGTGGGATACCAGGTCGAGAATCTCTCCAAGCGCAATGATGGCGTGGCCCACAGCAACATTGCGGCACTCCCGGGTTTGATACCGGGCTTGCTCCACTTTGAGGATTTCTTCGGCGATCCGGTCTGCCAGCGCGGGTTTGGCCCGCGCAATCCTCGAGCCGCCCCGGATCGCATTTGCCGCGGTAATCATCACCGGCCCTGGCACAGGCGAGAAATATTTATCGAAAACCGCGGCGAACCGGTTTTCCTTGTCTACGCTGGCCAACTGCGAAAGCACAAAAAGGGCCTCCCACCGCAGGATCCTATTATCGCCGTTGAGCAGCCTGGCGAAAAAGTCGAAATGCGGATAAAGCGCCACGGGGCGGGTTTCACTGATGATGCGCAGCGCCTTTGCGCAGCCATACTTTATCAGGGCCGTGTCGGCCTCAAGTCCATTCATGGTCGCCTCCAGCCAGGCGGAGTCCCGGATTGCTTTGCGCGCGAGCCCGCACGGATTTGAAACCGCCTTGCCGAGTTCAGCCAGCGAATTAGCCATGGCCGCAAGCCTAATACCATGCCATTTCCGGGTCAAACCTCCCTCTTTTGCCGGCCACCTTTAGTCTGGACGAACGCCAAGGATTAACCAAAATCCACCGCATGAAATTGAGCATTTCGTCGTTATCAAAAGTACCAGCAATCCTGGGCATCATGGGTTCCCTGTTTCTCGGGTATTCCAGCCCCGCCGCCGAGGAGTGGGTTCAGTTGTTCAACGGTAAGAACCTCGATGGCTGGACGCCGAAGATCAAGGGCTTCGACCTCGGCGAGAACTTTGCGAACACCTTCCGCGTTGAGAACGGCGCGATCTGCGTCCGCTACAACGGCTATACCAATTTCAACAACTCCTTTGGACATCTCTTTTACCGGGAACCGTTCTCCAATTATGTAATCCGCGTGGAATACCGGTTCGTTGGCGGCCAAATAGCCGGCGGCGCCGGTTGGGCACTGCGAAACAGCGGCATCATGATCCACTGCCAAAACCCCGAATCTATGGCCAAAAACCAGGATTTCCCCGTTTCCATCGAAGTCCAACTGCTCGGTGGCGACGGGAAAAACCCGCGCCCGACCTGCAATTTATGCTCACCGGGCACTCACGTGGTCTACCAGGGCAAGCTCTGGACACAACACTGCACGGATTCGAAATCCCAGACTTACCACGGCGAGCAATGGGTCACAGCCGAAGTCGAGGTGCATGGGAACGGAAAGGTCATTCACCGTGTAAACGGCGAGCAGGTCCTGGAGTACGAAAAACCTCAGTTGGACCCCAACGATGGTGACGCCAAAAAGCTGATCAAGGACGGCAATGTGATGATCTTTGGCGGTTATATTTCCCTGCAATCGGAAAGCCACCCCGTCGAGTTCCGCAAGGTGGAAATCCGGAAGCTGTCAGAGTAGTCAGAGCGGTTGCACATTCATTGACCAGCCATCAGCCTCTGGTAGACTCCAGCTTCCTTTATGAAAGTCTTAGTATGCGACCCTATTGCAGCGAAGGGTATTTCGTTGCTCCAACAGCGTCCGGAATTAGAAGTCGTTGTGCTTCCCAAACGGCTCTCCGAGGCCGAGTTGCTGCCTGTCGTAAAAGACGTTGTGGCCATGCTGGTCCGGTCCGAAACGAAGGTAACCCGCAAGGTGATTGAGGCGGCGCCGCTGCTCAAAGTTGTCGGGCGCGCCGGCGTGGGCGTCGATAACGTGGACGTCGAGGCCGCCACAGAACGCGGCGTTGTGGTGATGAATACCCCGGGCGGCAACACCGTTTCCACCGCCGAACTTACATTCACGATGATATTGAGCCTGGCGCGCAAAGTGCCTCAGGCTTATGCCTCCATGGCAGCCGGCAAATGGGATCGCAAGCAGTTCCAGGGCATGGAGTTGTCCGGCAAAACCCTCGGCATTCTCGGCCTGGGCCGAATTGGCAGCGAAGTCGCAAAACGCGCGGTCGCTTTTGGAATGCGAGTGCTGGGATACGACCCCTTCCTGACCGAGGCTCGCGCGCGCACACTCGGGATCGAGTTGGCCGACCTGGATAACGTTTATCGTGACGCTGATTTCATCACCGTGCACATGCCCGTCACCGATCAAACTAAGGGAATGCTCAACACCGCAGCTTTCGCCAAGATGAAGCCGAAAGTCTGTATCGTTAATTGCGCCCGCGGCGAGATTATCGTGGAGAACGAACTCATCGCAGCTTTGGACTCGGGCAAAGTGGCCGCAGCCGCGCTGGACGTTTACTCCCAGGAACCACTCCCGGAGGGTCATCCCTTCCGCAAGCATCCCGGAATCACACTCACCCCGCACCTCGGCGCGAGCACCAACGAGGCACAGGAAAAATGCGGCATCGAAGTCGCCGAAGTCATTACCGGCTACCTGCTTACGGGCGAGGTTCGGAACGCGGTCAACCTGCCTTACCTCGATGCGAAGACTTACGAGCAGGTCAAACCTTACCTGAACCTGGGCGAGAAGCTTGGCAGATTCCTCTCGCAACTGGCTCCAAGCCAGGTGGATCGACTGCACATTACTTATGGCGGAAAAGCCCAGGAATTGCCGAATATCGACCCCGTAACCCGCGCAATTTTGGTGGGTTTCCTCGCCAAAGCATCCGTGAAGGACCTCAACAACGTCAACGTCCGAAGCATCGCCTCCACGCTGGGGGTAACGGTCGAAGAGAAACGCTCTAGCGAGCCCGTCACTTTCAACGAGTGGCTGCATGTCCAGGCGTTTCGCGGAGATGAGAAAATCATATCAGCCGGTGGCACGTTCTTCGGGTCCCCGGACAACCCGCGAATTGTGCGAGTTTACAGCCAGCCAACGGAAATCGTTCCGCTGGGGGTAGTTCTGTTGCTGAACAACAAGGACCGGCCCGGCATCGTGGGCTACCTGGGCACCCTGCTCGGGAAACACAATGTCAATATCGCCAGCATGAGCCTCACGCGAGATTCAGTGGGGGGATCGGCCATGACTGTGCTGAACCTCGACAGCGTGCCCCCAACCGAAGTCCTGGATCAATTGGAGAACGATCCGGACATCATGAATGTTCGAGTGGTCAAACTGTAAATACCTGTTAAAATTCGCTCTTATGCTTTTAAATCAAAAGACAGCAATCGTCGCCGTGGCTCTGACTCTGGCGATCATTCCCGGCCTGAACGCCGCAGACACCACCACCCCGGCGGACGCGAAGCCCGAAGCCAAACCCAAGGATCTAATTGAAAACCAGGTCGTGGCGAAGGGGAAGGGCGTCGAGGTGAAACGCAGCCGCCTCGATGAAGAAATGGTCGCGATCCGCGGCAGCGCCGAGGCGCGCGGCCAGATGATCCCGCCGGAGCAAATGGTCATGCTCGAGCAGCAGATCCTTGACCGTATCATCCAGATCCAATTGCTTAGCTCCAAGGCCACTGCAGACGACAAGACCAAGGCAAAGGAAAACTGCGACAAACGATTTGAGGCAATCAAGACCCGCGCCGGCACCGACGATGTGCTGGACCGGCAGTTGAAATCTGTCGGCATGACCCGTGACATGCTCAAAAACAAGATGCTGGAGGAATCCGTTGCCGAAGCAGTCATTGAGCGCGAGTTGAAGATCAACATCACTGACGATCAGGTGAAAAAGTTCTACGACGAGAACCCCGCGAAATTCGAACAGGCGGAGATGGTTCGCGCCAGCCACATCCTGCTCATGACCAAAGACCAAACCACGGGCGAAGATTTGCCCGCGGACAAGAAGGAAGCCAAGAAGAAGCAGGCCGAAGACCTGTTGAAACGCGCCCGCGGCGGCGAGGATTTCGCGAAGCTGGCAAAGGAGTTTTCCGAGGACCCGGGTTCCAAGGACAAAGGCGGAGAATACACCTTCCCTCGCGGCCAGATGGTGCCCGAGTTCGAAGCCTCAGCATTCTCGCTCAAGACCAATGAAGTCAGCGACATTGTCACCACGCAGTTTGGCTATCACATCATCAAACTGAGCGAGAAGATGCCGGCGAAGAAAGTCGAACTGGCCAAGGCGATCAGCGACATCAAGGATTACTTGAAACAGCAGGCCGCTCAGAAAGAGATGCCCGTCTACATGGAGCGCGTCAAGAAGGAAGCCGGCGTGCAAATCCTCGACGAGAAGCTCAAGCCGAAGGCCAACGATCTGGATATCCCGCCCGCAGTGGAACCGGCGCCCGCACCCGCCAAAAAACCGGAGGCGAAGAAGTAATTCCGGCGAAGGAGATTGAGGCTTTTATCGAAATGGCCCGGGATTAATCCCGGGCCTTTTTATTGAATCAGCTCGCGAACCTTCGCCTCCAGGTTCGCGTGGCGCATGAGAGATTCCCCCACCAGGATCGCTCCGGCACCGCACTTGGCGAGGCGTTGAACATCTGCTCGCGTGTGAATCCCGCTCTCAGCCACCAAAAGGACGTCGTTTGCTTTTCGTGCCCGGAGCTTTTCCGCAAGCCGCCCGGTAGTCGCCAGGTCCACCTTGAAACTCTTCAGGTCCCGGTTATTGACGCCCACCAATACCGGGTTGATAGCCAGGGCCCTTTCCAACTCAGATTCGTCGTGAACCTCGACCAATACAGCCAATCCGGCCTGAGTGGCTAACTCGTGGAAGCGCCTGAGCTGTTCGTCGGTCAGAATGGCCACGATCAGCAGAATCGCGTCCGCTCCCGCCTGAACCGCCTCAAGGATCTGTCGTTCGTCGATGATGAAATCCTTGCGCAGCAAGGGCAAGTTCACCGCCGCCCGGATCTGTCGCAGGTAGTCCAGTGACCCCTGGAAGAACTTCTCATCGGTCAACACGGAGAGGCACGAGGCGCCCGCCGCTTCGTATTCCCTCGCAATTTGCACGGGATCGAAATCGGGCCGGATGAGGCCGGCGGAGGGAGAGGCTTTCTTGACTTCGGCAATCAACGCGACGGTGCCGGGCTTATGATTGCGCAGTGCGCCGAGGAAATCCCGCCGGTCGTTTCGCTGCGCCAGCGCCGCGCGGAGATCCGCTACCGCGACTGCCTGCTTGGGCAGGAGCGCCACTTCGCGGTGCTTCTGTTCAACGATGGTATCGAGGATATTCACCGGGCGGCACAAGGGCTAATCGCCTTCGTCGTCTTTCACACCTTGCATGCGTTTGAGTGGGCTGCCGGACCGGAGCCAGCCATTCACAAACGGGTCGAGGTCGCCGTCCATGACCCCCTGGACATTGCTGGTCTCAACCCCCGTCCGGAGATCCTTCACCATCCGGTATGGTTGGAAGACGTAGCTGCGTATCTGGTTGCCCCAGGAAATGCTGCCCTTCTCGCCGTAAAAACGCTCCATCTCGGACTTCTGCGCATCGACGCGCTGCGCATAAAGCTTCGATATCAGCATCTTCATTGCGGTCGCCCGGTTCTGGTGTTGCGACCGCTGATTCTGAGACGCCGCCACCGTGCCGGTGGGAATGTGCGTGATGCGAACCGCGGTTTCCACCTTGTTGACGTTCTGGCCGCCCTTGCCGCCGGAGCGATACGTGTCCACACGTAACTCAACCGGCGGGATCACGATATCCGTCGAGGTCTCTTCGATTTCGGCAATCACGTCCACACTCGCGAAACTCGTGTGCCGCCGTTTGTTCGAATCAAACGGCGAGATCCGCACCAGGCGATGCACCCCGCGCTCCGCCTTGGCGAAGCCATAGGCGTTCTCGCCCGTGAAGACCAGCGTAGCGCTCTTGATCCCGGCGGTTTCCCCGGGGAGAATATCGGAAATATCCACCTCCCAGCCGCGAGACTCGGCCCAGCGCTGGTACATCCGCATCAGCATGTTGGCCCAGTCGCACGATTCCGTGCCGCCGGCTCCCGCGTTGATGCTGAAGATGCAGTTGCTCTTGTCAAGCGGCCCGTTGAGAAAAACCTTCAGCTCCAGCGAATCGAGCTGCTTGAAGTACCGGGAAAGATCCGCTTCCAGTTCCTGCTCAATTTTGGTCTGGGCCTCGGCCGGCTCGGCTTCGCCCAATTCAACCATCACGCGGAAATCCTCAAGTTCCTTTTCCCCCTTCAGGAGTGGATCAATGCGGCCCTTGAGCGAGTTGGCTTCCTCGATGAGTTTTTGGGCCTGTTCCCGGTTGCTCCAAAACTCCGGGGCCTCCATCAAAGCATTCAGTTCGCCGAGCCGTTTTTGCGCGCCCGGGACGTCAAAGAAACCTCCGCAGGTGGACAAGTTTGTCCGCGGCGGTCGTAATTTCAGCTCTGATCGTATCGAACATCGCGGGAATGTAAGGCGCTCCCGCTCCCGGCGCAAGAAATTGCGGGTGACGCTCCCGTCACGGCATCAGCAAGCGGTTGGTTTGGAAGCCTGTGTTGGCGATTGCCTGGCGCAGACGCGCTGTTGAGAGTTGCTGGACACTGCCATCCGCGAGCCCGATGTTCCCGCAGTTCTTGTGGAGTGCGACGGTCCAACCTGCCGAGTCGTTGATATCGGCCAGGAACACGCCGTTATTCAAGCCTGCGGCATTGGTAATGTTGTGATCGCCCAAAAGGAACGCAGAGGGGGCAGTGTTGGTGGCATCCAAACCTACAAAATAGCTGATGTTCGTGTTCCGCAGGGTCAGAAAGTTTGTTGCGGCGACCCGCGACACGTCCGCAGGGCAAATGAGGATCTTGGGAGTGCTCACTTCGTTGGACATCACTTCGAAAACAAACGGGAGATTCCCGTTATTAGCGGCTTCCATCGCACCGCCCTCGGTTAAAGGAACATGGAAGGGAAACCGGTCGTTATTATCGATCTCCCACATCTTGAAAGCGAGGCCCACTGATTTGAGATTGCTGGAACAATTGATCCGAAAAGCTCTGGCTCGGGATTTCGCCAGATTCGGCAGAATGAAAAGGGCCAGCGTGAGAATGACCGCCAGGACGATCAGGACATCAATCAGCGAGAAAGCTCTGGAATTGGCGCGGGGGCTCATCACGGCATCAGCAGGCGATTGGTTTGGAATCCGGTGTTGGCAATCGCCTCGCGCAGACGCGCCGTGGAGCCCTGTTGCACGCTTCCGTCGGCGAACAGAAGGTTGCCATATCCTTTGTGCTGCGCTGGAGTCCATCTTGCTGGGTCATTGGTTGTTGCGTAAAGGATGCCAGCTCGCAGGCCCATGCCATTTGTAATGTTAAAATCTCCGGACAAAATGCACGCCGGATTTGTATCGGTCGCATCCAACCCCACGAAGTAGCTGATATTTGTACTGGCCATGGTCGAGAAATTGGTGGCGCATACCCGGCGATCGTCCTCCGGACAGGCGAGGATCCTTGGCGTGCTGAGTTCATTCGACATGACCTGGAATATGAATGGCAGGTTGGTAACGGTTGGTTCCATAGCTCCACCGAGTGTGACGGAAACTTCCGTCGGGTAGAGATCTCTATTGTCGATGGCCCAGGTTTTGAAGGCCAACCCGATTTGCTTGAGGTTATTGGTGCAGTTAATCCTGGAACTGCGCGCTTGCGCCCGCCTGAGTGCTGCTGGCAAGAACGCAACCGCCAGCGTCAGAATGACTGCCAGGACGATCAGCACTTCAATCAGTGTGAACCCTCTGGATTTGACGGGGGGTCTTATCATGGCATCAGCAGGCGGTTGGTTTGGAAGCCGGTGGTCGCGACCGCCTCGCGCAAGCGCATAGTCATTATCCGTTGGACGCTGCCATCCGCAAGCCCGATACCACCTCCGCCATTATGGAGCGCAACGGTCCAAGCAACCGGATCATTCGTGCTGGCCAACAATACATTCCCCTTCAAGCCTCCGGCGTTCGTGATATTGTGGTCCCCTGAGATAAAAGCTGAGGGAGCCGTGTTGGTGGCGTCCAACCCGACAAAGTAACTGATGTTCGTGCGATGAAGCGTCAGGAAGTTCGTCGCCGCGATCCGTTTCCGGTCTTCGGGGCACACGAGGATCTTTGGCGTGCTTAACTCATTGGACATCACCTCAAACACCGATGCCAGGTTCCCGGCTGTTGCCGCTTCCATAGCGCCGCCGTTGGTGCCTGCAACGTGAAAGGGCAATTGGTCGCCATTATCAAGCTCCCAAATCTTGTATGCCAAACCGACTTGCTTGAGGTTGTTGTCACAATTGATCCTCATTGGCCTCCCCCGCGGCGGCCGCATGATGGTCGGCAGGAAAACCATGGCCACAGTGATCAAGACGGCCAGGACAATCAGCACTTCGATCAAGGTGAACGCCGCCCACCTCCGGTCAGTAGAATTGGGTTTCATAGGCCTCTGGGACTTTAAGCATAAGGAATGCCGCGCGCAATCCCGCCTTGGCGGGCCTCCAGCCGGCCAGAAAACAGCGCGAATCTCACGCATCCCGCGCCAGCCTCACACATCAACTGCGGCTACTCCACCCCGGTCCGGCGATTATTGCTGCGTAGTAGCCGAACCGCGCCGCCAGGCGCGCGAATCGCGGGTATCGGTTTCGGGAATGATGGCCCTTTCCTCCGGTTGCAACGGCCAGGGGCTTTCCACGGCCGGTGGTTGAGAGGCACCGGCTCCGTGAATTCTGTCGAGCTGGGCCGAAAAGTCGCCGCGCGCGGCATTTCGGAACTGCGGGTCGATCTCCCGGCAACCGGCAAAATTGTCGAGGGTGAACCGGTTGGTTAGCGACGGATCATTGGCGGCAGCGGCGCCGTTAAAAACGAGGTTCACCCCGTTGGTCCAGAAAACGGAATCACGCAGGTTCAGCCGCCCCGAGGCTCTGGCGGACGCAGAGGAATCATTCACATCGCCAATCGAAATGCCGGTGGGGTTTGACCAGAAGGTATTCTGGCGGAGCGACGGTTCCGAAGCGCCGACGATCGCCAATCCCTCGCGACGATTCTCCACGAAGTCATTGTTATGAATCAGGTCCCGATTGTTAAACCAGGCTGAGAGCCCGCTCATTTCGTTTTTCCAGAACACATTTCCCCGCACCTGGGCTTCGGTCCTTCCGGAGGCGTAGATGCCGCTGCGTGCGTTGCCGAAGATGAGACTTCCCTCGACCAGCGGCGAAGCGTTGTCGTAACGAATGCCGTGCCAGGCCGCGCCGGAGATACGGCAACGGCGGATTTCCACGTTGTCGGCCCGCGCCGCGATG
>Ga0184628_10001793_pt1 | contig 10490 bp, 10 predicted proteins | sample PLM4_5_b1_FD_133149 | JGI IMG/M metagenome (GOLD analysis project Ga0184628, IMG submission 133149) | Groundwater sediment microbial communities from an aquifer in East River, Colorado, USA - PLM4_5_b1 | ecosystem: Environmental > Terrestrial > Soil > Riparian zone | place: USA: East River...
AGGCAATCAGCCCCGCTTCAGAATCTCCAATTGAACGCGCTGGCTATCCGCCTTGCTGGTGATTGGTGGCCGCGGGAGTTTCGCAACTCCCGGTTCCAGCGTAAACGTGAAATCGAGGGTGTACCACGCTCCCTGCACGTCGCTCGCTGGAGGCTGTCCCGCCTCGTGCAGGACGTAGTTGCCCACCAGTGCGCGAGTCACTCCGAACTGGACGTCCGTTTCAAGATTCACATCATCGTTCACGTAGACCTGCGAGATGTGCGTTTTGTAGCCGTCCTTATAGATTAGAAAATGCAGATGCGCGGGTCGCATATTGTGGCGACGCTGCAAGCGGATCAACTCTCCGACAGGCCCGTCGACAGGAATCGGATAGCCCGCAGGCCGGACCGTACGAAATCGGATGCGGCCTTCGGCATCTGTCCTGAATTTTCCCCGCAGGTTCATGTCGGCCTGAATCGGATCCTGGTTCTCGTAGAAACCCTCAGGCGACGAATGCCAGACATCGATCTCGGCATCGGCAACAGGAGCTCCCGACATGTCCTTCGCCTGGGCGGTTACAAACAATGGCAAGCCTGGCGTCGGTGACCGCACAATCGATCCGCCATTTTCCGTCCTGGGAGAATCCGTACGCCAGAACGGTCCCAGCATATTGGCCGTCGTTTCGGTCTGGCCGTTGTTTCCGTTGTTCAGGAGACAAACCAGCGCGGAAAGGCCAAGCGAACCGCACAGCAATACAACTTCATTGTGAGTCTCGTTTGTTTTCTGCCCGAGTCTCGCGATATACGTGCAAGCCTGGCGGAATTCGTCTTCGGTCAGCTTCACTTCGCGCGCCAATTCGTGCAGGTGGCGCACGACCGCGGAAATAACTTCCCGCATGCGCGGATTTTCAATGCGCTGAACCTCGGCAAGGACAGCGTCGGTCAACTGATGCTGGTTCTCGATAATCATAGTGCGGATGATATCCGGAGTTGAGAGTCCGATCTACTTCCGGCCGGCAAGAAGGTCCCATCCCACCGAAGGTATGGAATAAAACAGTGTCTTCTTCAGATTCACGTACGACTGATTTCCGGAAATCAGGTTTCCCAAGACCTGGCGCACGGTCCGGCTGCGACGCGCCAGCTGTATGGTCCGCCTGCGGAAATCGCCTCCAAGAAAACGCCCCGTGTAGAACGTCCGATACATATCGGACGCCCGCGCCAGCTCACGGCCGACGTCGTTTTCGATTGCCTTCGCGTAAGCGCCGGGCCGATCAAAGGTTTCTGCCAGCAGCTGCGCCGATCGAAACGCCGAATAGATGCCTTCACCGGTAATCGGATCGACAAGGCCTGCGGCATCGCCAACCAGCGCCCAACGGTCGCCGGAGATGACATTCTTCTTCCACGAATGACGGCTAAGGCAGGGAACCGGCGCGCTGTAGAATTCCGCCTGATCCATCACCAGGGGGCCCAGGTCCGCCTCGATAAAATTCGACAATAACATCCGAGCCCGGGTGTTCCATGCCGGTCCGCTGCGCGTTATCAGGCCGTAGGAGACGTGATTCGGCCTGGGGAATGACCAGATATAACCCTCAAAGGAAGGTACAAAGAAGATTTTCATGTGAGCCGGGAAGCTGCCGGGGATGAAGTACCCCAGGGTGACGCAAAGGTCTTCCGGGGTCAATCCCACTCCGGTCGCCCGCCGAACCATGCTTGTCGCCCCGTCCGCTCCGATCAGATAGTCGGCTTCGACTTCGGTTTCGCGGCCGGCGATGATCCATTGCTTCTTGTGGCCTCGAATCTCTGTGACGCGATCCGTCACAATGCGAACTCCCGACCGCGTCGCCTCGTCCAGCAGGTACTTTCCGAGCTCCTGGCGGGAAACTACGGCCAGAGGCGAATTCGGCGCAAAGCTCACCGAATCCTTATCTCCGAAAAAAACAGTAATACGTTCGATGTCCACTCGGGGAAGATCGGTCTTGAAGATACTGAACTGTTCCAGGGTTTTTGTGGTGACGCCGCCGCCGCAGGGTTTTTCCCACGGCGCGAGTGAGTCGATTAACGTGACGTTGTGTCCGAGTTTAGCGAGTTGGATCGAGGCCCAGCTACCGGAGGGCCCTCCACCGACAACAGCTATCTGCATGCAACACTCGTTCCTTCGGACCGTCTATTGAAACTAGAGGTTTCCAATGATTAATACCCTGCGGAGCTCCATTCCAGAAGATCATCCAGTTCGACTGGTCTTCCATCAGCTGACCGAGCGCGGTATGGGAGAACTCCAACTCCGCGACAAAGATACCATTGATTACGTGACCAACCTCCTCATCGAATTTATCCATCCCGACAACCTCTATCGGATACAGGACGACGGCGGGAAGCAGCTGCGATACGTCAGCGATATCCTGGAGCAGGCCAACCGAGAGATGTCGGTGAGGCTCCGGCGGGAATGCTATCGGCATCTTGGAGATATAACGTTATTCAACCTCGGACTTTTTCCCGAAAGCCTGACTTACGGACACAAAACCGTGAGTTCTTCGTACTACGCAGAGCAGGGCCGGAGATCCTACACCATGGTCGCCGAAATGGTGGCGGAGTCGCAGCAGCCCGATGCCGTGGACCTGTTTCGCAACCTTTCTCAGCACTTTACCGAGTGCGTGGCGGGACTAAACTGGGTGAAGCTATACATTAACGACCCCTTCTACCAGTACATGTTCCGGGAGTTTCAGGTCATTTAAGCCCGACATCGGCATGCTAGAATGCCGTGTGACTAAAACAAAAATCTCCATTGTCCGCTACCTCAACGCGGCGCCGCTTGCGTGGGGAATTCTCGAAGGACAACAAGCCGGGGATTTCCAGCCGATATTGAGCACGCCTGCCGAATGCGCCGACCAACTGGCCAGCAATTCCGTCGACATCGGATTGATTCCTTCCATTGAGTTCCAGCGAATCAAGGGTTCTAAAATCATTCCCGGACCGGTGGTTGCCGCCCGACACCGGGTCCGAAGCGTGCTGCTGATCAGCAACAAGCCCCTGTGGGAAGTCAAAACCGTCGCCTGCGACAGCGGTTCCCGTACTTCCGTCGCTCTGGCGCGGATTCTGATGAACGAAATCTACAGGGTTAAGCCGGAGTTTCGCACTGCCCCACCCGACCTGGCCGCGATGCTGGGGCAATGCGACGCAGCTGTGGTCATTGGCGACACGGCCCTGAAATTCCAGGAAGAGAACGAGCGGCCCAATGCCGAGAAACAACAGGCGTATCTAAAGCTGAGTCCCGAACCGCTGCTGGTTTTCGACCTCGTTGAACGCTGGAAGACGCTGACAGGCTTGCCATTTGTTTTCGCCTTCTGGGCCGCCCGGCCCGGATTCACGGATGGGAAGGTCGTGGAATCCTTGAACGCCTCCCGGGATTTCGGCGTTGCGAACACCCGTGTAATCGCCGAACGCTATGCGGAAACGCTTTCGATGAAGAAGGAATATCTGCAAGAATATCTGACTCAGAACGTCCACTACTTCATGGATGCGGCCAGCACCGAGGGGTTGCGGGTGTTCTACGAAAAAGCCGCCCGGATCGGCGCGATACCGTCCCTGAGGCCCGTGGAGTTTCTATGAGCGAATGCGCGACTATCCTTCAATCCGCCGTTGACGGCGCCCGAATTACACCCGAACAGGCGACCCTGCTTTTCGAAAAGGCCGATCTTGTGGAGCTTGCCGATGCGGCCGATAAGATCCGCCAGCGTCGGCATCCCGACAACGTGATCAGCTACATCATCGATCGCAATATCAACTACACCAACGTCTGCAAGGAGTTCTGCACCTTCTGCGCGTTTTATCGCGTGAAGGGAGATGAAGAGGCGTACATCCTGCCAGACCACGTCATCTACAAGAAGATCGAAGAAACTCTCGCTCTCGGCGGCACAGGTATCCTGATGCAGGGCGGGGTTCATCCGGATCTCAAGATTGATTACTACGAGAAACTGCTCTCCGGCATCAAAGAACGATACACGATTCACCTCCACTGTTTTTCGCCTTCCGAGATTCTCAATATCGCGCGCGTATCCAAGCTTACCGTTCCGGAAACGCTTCAACGCCTGAAGGCCGCCGGCCTGGACTCCATGCCTGGCGCCGGGGGTGAAATACTCGATGACGAGGTCCGAACCGATATCAGTCCCCTGAAATGCAATAGCGCCGACTGGTTGATGGTGCATCGCGAAGCGCACAAACTGGGCCTGAAGACCACCGGGACCATGATGATCGGTGTTGGCGAAACCATCCGCCATCGCATCAATCATCTTGAGAAACTTCGAGTGCAGCAGGACGAAACGAAGGGGTTTACTGCCTTCATTCCGTGGACCTTCCAGGACGAGCATACGGAGCTTGGCAAACGAAATCTTCCCAGAGTCACCGCTGCGGAATACCTCCGAATGCTTGCGCTAAGCCGGATCTATCTCGACAACTTCGACAACGTTCAGGTTTCGTGGCTGACCGTTGGCTTGAAAATCGGGCAGGTTGGATTGCGGTTCGGAGTCAACGACATGGGCAGCATCATGATTGAAGAGAACGTCATCAGCGCAGCAGGTGCGCGAAATCGCGCCAACGATGCGGAGCTTCGACGCATTATTCAGGATGCCGGATTTATTCCACGCCAGCGCACCAGCCTCTACGAACGATACGTGAATTAGCGGCTCCCCCTACTTCCCCTTTTCCAGCAGCGTACCGAGAGCGGAAGCGCCGACGAGCATGCCGTTGTATGCGGTGTGAACGATGAACGACGGAATCAACGAATTGGATCGCTGCCGAACCATCGACAAGACACAGCCCACGACGAAGATCAACACCACTCCCGCCAGACTTGGCCACAGTTGCGGGGCGTGCAACAGCGCGAACAGCGCCGCAGTGGCTGGAACGGCGAGCCAGGAACCGCCCAGTTCCGACAGTGCATTGAAGATAAAGCCACGAAAGATGATCTCCTCAACGAGCGGCGCGAAAAACACACTGAAAATCACCAGCATATAGAGGGATCTGGATGATTCCGCCAGCTTCTCAATCGCCGGAGGCGACGATGGCGGAAAAAGCGAGGACACCGCGAATACGGCAATCGCCAGCGCCACCCCGATCGCAATCAAGGTGACGACGCGATACTGGTGCGAGCGATTCCACCGAAAAGTTTCCAGGATCGATTCCTGATGAACCACTTTGACGAGAAAGAAAAGAAATCCCACCCAGGTAACATCGAGAGCCGCCTGTAGCAGGATTTGCGCTTCCGCAGAGAGATCGGCAGCCGTGAGTCCGGGAATGAACACGCGAGCGATAAGCACCAGCGCTGCAGGAAGAAATATCAGCGTGAATAGGAAGAATGCACCGAAGGCAACAAGATCTGCCACGGCCCACCATGCTATGGACGGCTGCGGCGAAGGTTCCAGTGCCGGGGTAGTGTCCATGGTCTAGATCAAGCTCATCAACGCCAGAACGGGCTAGTCCGTTGCTTTTGCTCTTGACGCCCACGCCTCCGGAAAGAGTTCGCGATCGATCAACTCGCAGAGGATATGAGCCAGCGTGAGATGCGTCTCCTGAATTCTTGGGGTGGCCTTGCTCGGCACGCAGAACAGGATGTCGGTGTGGCTGACCATTTTCCCGCCACCCTCACCCGTAAATCCGATCGTCAGCATTTTCCTCTCACGCGCCGCGTCCAGAGCCGCAATGACATTGGGCGAATTTCCGCTCGTCGAGATTCCAATGGCCACATCACCGGAAACTCCAAGAGCCTCGACCTGACGCGAGAACACGAAGTTGTAACCGTAGTCGTTTCCAAGGGCCGTGAGCGCTGAAGTATCCGTTGCGAGGGAAATCGCCGGAAGCGCTCGTCGATCGGGCACGAATCGTCCAACGAATTCTGCGGCAATATGCTGAGCATCCGCAGCACTGCCGCCATTTCCAAAGAGCAGCACTTTGCGGCCCTGTCGAAACGCTTCAGTTACTGCAGTTGCGGCGTCTGCAATTTTCTGGCTGTTGTTCTTGAAGAAAAGCGTCTTGACGCGTGCACTCTCACCCGCCAGTTCCTCAATCAGACGAATCGAGTTATTCATTTCAGTACCTCGGTCAGGGCTTGTCCAGTAAAGGAGTTTGAGTTTTGAGCAACTTGTTCTGGAGTTCCGGCCGCCATAATTTTTCCACCTTGCGCACCGCCTCCCGGGCCCAGATCGATCACCCAGTCCGCTGTCTTAATGACATCCAGATGATGTTCAATAATAATCACCGTGTTCCCAAGGTCTGTCAATCGATTGAGAACGTGCAGGAGCTTTTGCACGTCGTCGAAATGCAGGCCAGTTGTGGGTTCATCGAGAATATATAGAGTCTTCCCCGTCGCCCGTTTGCTGAGTTCCTTCGCAAGTTTGATGCGCTGCGCTTCGCCGCCGGACAGTGTTGTCGACGATTGACCCAGACCGATATATCCGAGGCCGACGTCGACCAGCGTCTGCAGCTTTGCCTGAACCTGGGGAATATTCTCCAGCATCGGCAGCGCATCCGCCACGGTCGAATTCAGCAAAGTGCTGATGGAATTTCCCTTGTACTCGATGGAGAGAGTCTCGCTGTTGTAGCGCCGGCCGCGGCACACTTCGCATGTCACATAGACGTTCGGAAGGAAACTCATCTCAATCTTTCGCAGTCCGTCACCCTGGCAGGCTTCGCAACGACCGCCTTTGACATTGAAGCTGAATCGGCCCGCCTTGTAGCCGCGTGCACGCGATTCCGGAAGCATGGCGTAAAGCTCGCGGATTGGAGTGAACACACCCGTATACGTTGCCGGATTCGAACGGGGAGTGCGGCCAATCGGGGACTGATCGATTTCAATCACCTTATCGATGAATTCCAGACCGTCAATTCCCTTATGTGTACCGGGATCGTCAATGGACCTGTAAATTTTGCGTGCGAGCGCCTTGTACAGGATTTCGTTCACCAGCGTCGACTTTCCCGATCCGGAAACTCCGGTCACCACCGTCATCAAACCAATGGGAAAGGACACATCGATATTGTTCAGGTTGTGCTCGGAAGCCCCTCGTATCACCACCGCTTTGTGATTGGGTGCGCGTCGCTTTGCCGGAATCGGAATTTCGAGACGATGCGACAAATACTGCCCGGTCAGGCTGGCAGTGTTCTCCGAAATTTCGGAAGGGATGCCAGCCGCAACCAGATTCCCCCCCTGAGTTCCTGCACCCGGCCCCAGATCGATGACGTAATCGGCGCGGCGAATCGTTTCCTCATCGTGTTCCACGACGATGACGGTGTTGCCTAAGTTTCGGAGTTCCTCAAGCGTGGACAGAAGTCGCGCATTGTCTTTGTGGTGCAGGCCGATGGAGGGCTCGTCGAGTACGTACAGGACTCCGCGAAGACGGGAACCGATCTGAGTGGCAAGTCGAATGCGCTGGCTTTCACCTCCGGACAAGGTATTCGCCGCACGGTCGAGGCTCAGGTAACTCAATCCGACGTTGTCGAGGAACTCCAGGCGGTCTCGAATTTCCTGAATAATTCGACCGGCAATCAAAGTCTCTCGCTCCTTCAATTTCAGTCCGCCGAAGAACGTCAACGATTCGGATATAGGCCACGCGACAACTTCCGCGATATTGCGATTCGAAACTCGGATGGCCAGGCTCTCTGGCTTGAGCCTGGCGCCACCGCATGCGGTGCATGCCCGAGTGACCATGAATCCGGCGAGATCCTCGGCAATGGGACTGTCCGGGTCGTTCTTCTCGGCAAGGAAGTCCATTATTCCGTCGATCCGCTTTCCCTTCTCCTTGGAGCCAAACAGGATCGTCTGCTGGACTTTTGCGGAGTACTGGTCGAATGGCTGCGCAAGATCGGCATCGAGCGAGCCGGCGATTCTCTTGATGTGATCTTCCAGTTCGTCGTCGAGCCAGGTGTTGGTGACGGCTAGCCCGCCCTGGAGCAGCGGCTTGGATCGGTCGAGGACGATGCGCGACGGATCGAAGTCGTACTTCATCCCGAGCCCATTGCAGGTTTCGCAGGCGCCATAGATGCTGTTGAATGAAAACGTGCGCGGCTCGATGGCGGAGATGCTGATGCCGCAATCGATGCAGGCCATTCTTTCGGAATAGAGTCGCTCCTCGCCATCGACAACCGCAACCAGGACGACACCCTGCGCGAGTTTGGTTGCCTGCTCCACAGAGGATTCCAGGCGGCGATCAATGTCCTTCTTGATCAGCAGCCGGTCGACCACGACTTCGATGGTGTGGTTCTTTTTCTTATCCAGTTCGATGGGCTCGTCGAGATTGTGCAGGACACCATCGATCCGTGCGCGCACAAAGCCGCTCTTGGACAGATCCTGCAGCTGCTTCTTGAACTCCCCTTTTCGCCCGCGGACGATAGGGGCAAGAATCATGACGCGTTCGCCTTCAGGCAAACCTCGGACGTGACGGACAATCTGATCCGGCGTCTGCTTTGAAATCGGTTTGCCGCATTCGGGACAGTGCGGAACACCGATGGACGAGAACAGGAGGCGAAGATAATCGTAGATCTCCGTTACGGTTCCAACTGTGGACCGCGGGCTTCGCGATGCGGTCTTCTGTTCGATGGATATTGCCGGTGAAAGTCCTTCAATGGAATCCACATCCGGTGGCTCCAGGCGATCCAGAAACTGCCGGGCATATGCCGAGAGCGACTCCACGTACCGGCGCTGACCTTCGGCATAGATTGTGTCGAACGCCAGGCTGGACTTTCCGGATCCGCTTAAGCCCGTGATAACGGTCAGCTTATTCCGCGGAATCTCAACGTTGACTCCTTTGAGATTGTGCTGACGCGCTCCCCGGACTGTGATGAATTGAATGCCCTGTGACATGGAACCCTGCATTATAGCTGGAGAAGCACGCTGCCGGGAAAGTTAGAGATGCTGGGGTTGTCCTGAATTGAGGTGCTAAGGGGAAACGTCTTTAGCGGCCCGGCCAACTGACTATTGTAGCGATCAATTCTTCAGCCCGGAGATCATAGGCCTTCTTCCAATATTCGGGCATTCCCTTACTCCACACTATTCGACCATCCTCCACCTTTGCGAGGCCGGCATGGGCCCCGGCGATCGTATAGCGCGGGACGGAATCGGCCTGCAGGAATAGGATGTAGCGCTCTCCCGACACCATCAACGAATAGTCGCTGGATTCATATTTTTGCCCTCCGGGTGCGGTACCGCCAGACTGCTGCACGACAATCTAGTTTGAGGCCAGGCTGCCTTTGACCACCCTGTTTACGCGAATCACAAATTCACTAATCGGTATTGGTTGATTTATTACGGTGACGCTTTCTACCGTGGCTTCAACGATGACGGAGGAGTAATCGATCAATGCCCCTAACGTCGCAAATTTAGGCCCGTCGATGACAAAGACGACGGCTTGACTCAATGCCGACTGACTTGCTCCAAGTAGGATCGCTAATCCGATCGAGAGCAGCCTGTGTTCTCCCATTGAAATCACTTTCTCCCAGGCCTTACGGCCTCAGCGCAAAAACAAACATCGCATTTCCGGCAGCCACAGCAACGTATTGCCGGCCATTGACCGAGTATGTCATCGGTCCCATGGCGATTTGTCCGCCGAGCATGTTCTTCCACAGTAGTGCTCCCGTCCGCGCGTCCAGCGCGTAGAAGTACCCTTCCCGGCTGCCGCTGAATAGAACGTTGGAGGCTGTCGTCAGGATCCCCGCATCCGTAATATCTGCCAGTTCGAACGCCCACTTTCGTGTGCCCGTTTTGGGATCGAACGCCTGCACGGCTCCCGTTCCCTCCCGCGGCATTCGTGTGTTGATCGCGGGCGCAGCCAATCCTGGAACGGACAAGGTTGGAAAGGTTCCGGTGAACTGCTGACCCTCCTGGTATTCCGGCGGCGCTCCGGGAGTCTTGCGATAGGTGGATGAAGCGTCCATCCACGTCGGAATGTAAAAGAGCCCCGTGCTCGGGCTATATGACGGCGGATACCAGTTCGTCGCGCCCTGGTTGTTTGGAAACACGGCGGTTCCCGCCAGGCTTGGCTCGAGTACTTTGTTTGGACGCCCTTTGGCGTCAAAGCCATTGGCCCAGGTGACCTTCGTGAATGGTTTTGCGTCCAGGAACTTTCCGGTTGAGCGGTCGAGGACGTACCAGAAGCCATTGCGATTGGCCCAAAGCAACGCTTTGACGGGCGAACCTTTCCATTGAATGTCGGCCAGCACAGGTGTCTGCGTCGAATCGTAGTCGAACTCGTCGTGGGGAGTGAACTGGTAGTGCCACTTCAGCTTGCCCGTGTCCGGATCGATGGCAATGACAGACTCCGTATAAAGATTGTCTCCGGCGCGCTTGTCTCCATTCCAATCCGGGCCGGGGTTGCCGACGCCCCAATACATCAAATTCAGCACCGGATCGTATGCGCCCGTTGTCCAGATCGAACCGCCGCCATTCTTCCACGCATCGGTGCCTTGAGGCCAGGTTTCGTGGCCGGGCTCGCCAGGTCCAGGAATAGTATTGAAGCGCCAGATTTCCGC
>Ga0184628_10001794_pt1 | contig 10489 bp, 7 predicted proteins | sample PLM4_5_b1_FD_133149 | JGI IMG/M metagenome (GOLD analysis project Ga0184628, IMG submission 133149) | Groundwater sediment microbial communities from an aquifer in East River, Colorado, USA - PLM4_5_b1 | ecosystem: Environmental > Terrestrial > Soil > Riparian zone | place: USA: East River...
CATCGGCCTATGTCGCCGGAGTCGTGGCTCTGATGCTGTCGAACAAACCGACTCTCACGCCTGCGGACATCGCCGACATCCTCGCGAAGACGGCCGACGATAAAGGAACTCCGGGGAAAGATTCGAGCTTCGGCTGGGGTGAAGTGAACGCATCAAAAGCGCTGACGTATCAACCTCAGGCCCAAGATGAAGGACTTCTATTCCACAAGCTGACCCCTTGCCGCGTTGCCGATACAAGGGTGACGCCTAACGCGCCTTTGGCAGGCCCGGTGATGACGGGCGGGGCGGGCCGGAGTTTTCCCGTACTGACGAGCCCCTGCGGTATCCCATCCACAGCTCAGGTCTATTCGTTAAATGTGACTGTAGATCCTCCGGGATTTTTGGATTATGTGACCCTGTGGCCGACCGGGCAGCCGCAACCATTTGTCTCGACTCTCAATGCGCGTGACGGGGTGGTGCACGCGAACGCGGCCATCGTGCCGGCCGGAACGAACGGGGCCATCAGCGCCTACGCGAGCCAAAACACGCATCTGGTGATCGACATCAACGGATACTACGCACCGTAACTCCTTAAACAAATTAAAAAGGAATTCCAAATGAAGCGATTCTTTCTTTCGCTGTTCGCGGTGCTGTGCCTATGCGGCACCTTGCAGGCCCAGTCTGCGCTGCAAACGCTCGCGGCTTCCATGCAGCCGGGCCAGTGGGGCACGCTTGCCACCATCAACGAATCCGTACTGCTGAATCCAGGCTCCTCTGGTGCCGGAACGATCATTCCCTATGCGATGACGGCGGCATACGATTCGGTGAGAAAGCAAGTTCATTTCATCGGAGGAGATCACGCAGGCGGTGTAGATCCGGCGACCGGATGGAACCATGTCCGCTATGATCTGGCGACCAATACCTGGACACGCTTAGGTCACCCGACATGGTACGACGCTCCGGTCCCTCCGGGCAGTTACAACGACGCTCACGGATATGATTTGACAGCGATCAATCCGGCGGGCAGGAAACTCTATCGTCTGCCGTACAACTCCAACATCGTTCACGTTTTCAATTTAGACGCTGACGACACGACCAACCCGGCAAATTGGTCCACGCTAATGATGATGCCCGATCCCGCATCCGTCATTGAGTCAATCGAGTTTTTGCCGGAGCGGAATAGCCTAATCGTCTTCGCCAACGGCAGCGGTCAGGGATTGGAATACAGCGAGACCACGCAGGCATGGACTGGATGGAGTTACACGCCTAATCTCGTCAGCACTTGGAATTGGACAGTCCGCGACCCTGTTCGCCATAGCATACTGATCGGTAGTTCAACGGGGTTTCTGTTCACTGCGGTTGCGCCTCAGATGCCTCTCTGTCCTTGTCCGTCAATGTTAACGGTCATCCCGGAAACCTACCGTGTCTATGACGGGTACGGTTATAACGGCCTCTGGACAAACGATCCCGCAACCGGCAACTTTCTAATACTGACCGATCCGACCAACGGCACTGGCAGGAATCTTTATGAATATGATTCTGTCGCCAATACCTACACGGCCAAGACCTCGCCTCCAGATAAGAAATTAGGCGGAAATTTCATCGCCGTTCCGATTTCTGATTACGGCGTGACGATGTGGATATGGGCCGTCGGTCCTGGCGGTGGATCAACCGGCGTCTATCTCTACAAGAACGGCACAGGAGGCGAGCCGCCTCCATCCTCGCTCAACGCATTCACGACAAAGTGCGCTCAACCCGGAGTTCTGTCTTGTTTTGGCTTCGATGACCAAAAGGAGTTGAAATACGGCTACTCCACCAATCAGCCCGCATGCGTGAATGATCCCTTTATCCAGCCGCGCTACAACATCAGCTATGTGCGTGGGTCGGAGGAAGGCAATACCAGCGCGATGGAGCAGAATGGAAAGTGTATCTATCCGCTCGTGGATACAACGAAGCCCCACTCCGGCACTGGCTCGCTTAAGTTCACGATTCCGTCCAACTCCACAGACAACACCAGCGGCAACTTCACACTTCCCTTTAAGGGGGTTGGCACAACCTATGCGGTGACTCCCGGCCAGTCCTTCTGGTTTCAGTTCTACCAGTATTTTGATAGCGCATTTTTGACAACACCGTACGCTCCGGGCGGAGGTTGGAAACAGGTCATTCTTTATGGCAACCCGCCCTTCGGTTCAAACTCCAGCGGAATCGAATCCACCATCGTGAATGGCTATTTGCGTGGAGTTCCCCAAATGTACGGACAGCAGGGTGCCGATGATTACGGAACTCAAGACGTGCGCGGCTGCTATTACAACTTCAACGGCCTGAGAACTTATACAGAACCGCCCTGCATTACATACAAAGCAAACCAGTGGACCGAATTCACAGTTCAGATAGATGTGGGCAACATCAGTTGTTATGGAGGAAATCCCACACGCGGCAACACGCGAGTTCGTATGTGGATTGACGGCTCACTGGCCGTCGACTATCTCTATGCGTGCATGAATCTTGCCGGCACGGATGGCGAAGGTTACGGCTCCTTCATCCTGACGCCGTTTCAAACCGGCAAGGACCCGAGTCAGATAACACCCACCGCCTACACGTGGTACGACGACGTGATTATCTCGACTCAGCCGATTGCGATGGGTTCAGCAGATGTGCCAGTTCCGGTTCCGCCGATTCCTCCTGTTCCTCCCGACCCGCCAGTGAATCAACCGCCGACGGTGAAGATCGTGCAGCCCGTAAACGCGACTGTCATCACAGCCAAGACCTATACGATTTCCGTGAGCGGGACGGACGATGTGGGCGTGACGTGGCTGGAGCTCTTCATCAACGGTCAATCGGTAAAGAGCGGAGCGGCCTCAGCATTCACCTATTCATGGAACACGTCACCCTATAAAGGCAAGACGGTGAATATTGAAGCTCGAGCGAAAGACGCAGAAGGTCTGACGACTTCTGCAAAGGTTACGGTCGCGGTAAAGAAATGAAGTCAGGCTGGTCGCAGGAAGACTTGAAACTGAAACGGATCGGCCGCGACATATTCCGTCTTAGCAATCCGCCAATCGGTAAACGTGTTCTCGATATAGGAGAGCGAGATCGATGTTTCGCCGTAGCTGATATCGCCGTCGATCGGTTCGCGGTTGTGCGGGGTAAAGGCAAAGCCGATCGTGTCGTGCGCTTCGAGCATCCTGTCGATCGCAACGAATTCGTACTTCTGATGAATCCAATAGTCCCTGGGACGTATCGTGATTACCAGAACGCCGTCGGGTTGAATGTACCGACGCAATGTCGAGAGAACCGCACGCGCCGTCTTTTCGCTCAGATGGGTGAAGACCGAAAACGCATAAATCAAATCAAAGCTCCGATCGAACGGCAGAGCGCGCGGAACGTAATCGCACAGCGCCAGATGACATCGAACGCCGTAGCGTTCGCACAGTTCGATGGATTCGTCCCACGGGTCGACCCCGTAGATTTGATCGGCGGGGACGAACGTATACAGCAGCCGAATCAGCCGGCCCCACCCGCAACCGTAATCGAGCACGGAAGCAGCGCGGATCGATTTACCGGTCAGTGCTTCGTAACCGGAAATCATGGACTGCATCGCGGGAACGGATTGAGAGAGCAATGTCTCGCCGTGACTGCCGGTCCAGCTGTCTTGAATCGCGTCTGGGGGCATGATGGGAAACTTCTGGTCCGTATTGTGAAGCAAAAACCGTCCGTAGGATTCCAAGGAGGACAATGCCAATGAAGCGGATTCGGTTTCCATGGTTGCGGATTGTAGCCGCGGCCAGCGTGTTTGTAATTAGCACCCCTGCGGTCAAAAGTGCCCAGGACTTAAGTGTGAGTCCGAACGGACGATTCCTACAGCAGGCCAACGGTCAACCCTTTTTCTATTTGGCCGATACGGCCTGGGCGATGTTCAAAGAATTGAGCACCTCCGACATCGACCTGTACCTGCAGGATCGGCACGATAAGAAATTTACCGTAATTCAGACGGTTGCGGTTTGGTGGCTGACAGACGCCTTTACCGGAGGGAACCTGAAGAAACCCATCGCTTCCTACTGGAATAAGGTGGACTACGCCATCAACAAAGCGCAAGCCCTCGGCCTTCAAGTGGCACTATTGCCGACGTGGCCCGGATATTCCGTGCAGTACGGGCAGATTACGGCGAGCAACGCGGAAGCGTTCGGGAAGTTTATCGGGGATCGGTACAGAAATAAGCCAGTCATCTGGATTATCGGCGGCGATGTGGTGGGCACGAGTTACCCCGATGTCTGGACCAATATGGCCAAAGGTCTCGCCGTGGGCGTTTCTCATCATGAAGATTATTCCTCGCTCTTAATGTCGTTTCATCCCGGATATCCTTATAGCTCCTCGGCTTGGTTTCACAATGCACCGTGGCTCGATTTCAATATGATCCAAACCGGGCATGTGAGCAGCAATTGCTCGGAAGATGAGATCGGTTACGATTACGGCTTAACTCCGGCACGCCCCACGCTGATTTCGGAAGCCAGCTATGAAAACATCCCGGACGGGCTATTGGTCGGGAACCCCAAGCTGAACGCCTACGATGTCCGGGTGCCCGCCTACACCGCGTTGTTCGCTGGGGCTGCAGGCCACGCCTACGGCGCGAACGAAGTGTATATGTTCTGGGATCCTGGCGATAACGACTGGGGCGCCCAGATTTGGGGCGCGGATACGCCGTGGCAAACAGCCCTGAACTTTCCCGGCGCCCAGCAGATGCAATATCTGCGCAATCTGATGGAATCGCGCGCGTTCGGAACCCACGTCCCCGACCAAAGCATTATCGTTAGCGGCGCTGAACCGTGCCGAGTGGCGACACGTGGCAGCGATAACAGCTATGCTTTCATTTATTTTCCCGACAATGCCGCAGCTCAGATTGATCTGTCGAAAGTGACCGGAACAGGAATTAATGCTTGGTGGTTTAACCCTCGAACGGGAATCGCGACATCCATCGGCCAATATAGTCCGCAGGTTTTAAGCTTCACGCCGCCTACTGCTGAGGACTGGGTACTCGCTCTCGACGATGCAGCCCGTGGATATACGGCGCCTGGATTTCTGAACTAAATAAATGGCGACGACCCACCTTTACACTGCAGCCGCGACCAAGGACGCGAAGTTCTGGGACGACATTACCGGGACGGTCGCCGCGGACACCGATGCAGCTTACGGTCCAAGCTCTCTGAAGCTGACCGGCGTATCCGGGTTGGCCAGCGTCAGGAAGTCCGGCGCTGTGGGCAATTCGGGGCGGGCGGTATTTGCATTCAAGGTCATCAATGAAACCGGCGGACTGGCAAACGAATTCTGCGCGATCAAAACCAGCGACTTAACGACTGTACTGCTGGTGGGCATCACCGATCTTGGCGACATCTTTATTACGGACCTGGTGGGCAGCAAAAGCGTTGGGGCGACATCCACGCTCGGCATTCATCGACGTTTCGTTTTCACCTGGACAATCACCTCTTCTACAAATTGGTCGGCCAAGCTTTACTTAGATGATTTCAGCGCAGCCACGCAGACCTTGATCCTGACGGCGGGAAATGCAGATTTCAATCTCGCCAATACCGGGCCGACCGTTTTTGAATTATCGGCTCAAAATTGCGACATCTACTTTACCGGCCTTCACGTCGACGACAGCAGTGCGCTCACGCATCCTGGCGACATCCGAACTACCGCAAAACTTCCCGCAGCGCTGAACACCAACAATTTCGATACAGCCATTGGCACATCCACGAATAGATGGGAGTCCGTAGCAGAAAGACCGCTGTCCGAGGCGAAGGGTTGGCAGCACGCCGCGGTCACCGACGTCCAGGAAAATTACGGACTAGAATCCGCTGCTGCGGGCGATCTCGATATCTCGGCCTCTACCATCATCGGGCGTATGGCTTTCATTTACGCCAAACGTGGCGCGAGCACGAACTTCTGTAGTTGGCGAGCGGCGATTTCTGGATCAGGTAATACAACCACGGGCGGGACGCTGGTCATCCCCGCAGGGACGGCTACCGGAGACTCGTTATTCGTCTGCGTGACCTCGCTTGGCCATACCTCTGGAAATGCCTTAGTCACCTGCACGGATGATGATTCGGGAGGTAACACGTGGACGCTTGTCACGAATACGACCGACCGTCGCGCGTATCTGTTTTGGAAGCGAGCGACGAGCGCAACGGCCAGCAAGACGATCACGATAGCCGGAGGCATTACCAAGACCGCGTTCAACTGCATTGTGATGCAGAATGCCGCGACTTCCGTAACGCCATATACCAACGTCTCCGCATTTGAGACCAACGCGAGCGGCGACGAAACCCACGAAACTATTACTCCGTCAATAGACGGCTCAGCGATTTGCTTTGCCGTGTATCAAAACGGCACCGCCGCCAATGCAACATCGACCCAGTCCACAGCCAACCTCGGCACGATGACGGAGCGAGCCGAACATTTACCCGCAGGCGCGGGCAATGACACTGGGCAATCGATTGCCACGCTAAATGGTACGGACGCTGCGGCCGCAGCTACCGGGAATATCACATGGGCGCAAACTAACGGAGCAACGTACTCCATTGTCTGGGCGGTGCGGCCGGAGGCTCTGGGTGGCGCCCCGAAGATCATGGACAACGGGACGGAAACGGCAATTACGCTGACGACGAGCTCGGCGCTGCATACGGTCCTGACCACCTCGGCCAGCTATCCCAGCAACGCGGCAGGAATTGGAATGCGCTCGACCGGCAACAGCGCGGATACGTTTCTGTATGAGTGCGGAATGATTGTCGCCTGTCTCTACGTCGCACCAGCGGCAGCAACGCGCGGTACTCCATTCGGCCATCGGGGCACCGCCTTCAACGGCGGCAGAGCCCTTCAAGGAATCATCCAATAACAAAACATCATGATTGATCTCGGCACGGTCCGCCCCGGCAGCACCATCCGTATTCCGTTTTCGTCATTCGACAAGGACGACGGCTCATCGATCACGATGACGAATTTCGCAGCCGCGGACATCCTCGTCTACAAGGACGGCAACACCACCGAGCGGGCATCGACTTCTGGATTCACGGCCACGACAGACTTCGACGGCAAGACCGGCAAGCATCTCGCCATCATCGACCTGGCCGACAACACGACGGCCGATTTCTGGAATGCGGGTTCCGAGTACCTGGTTGCGATCGATGCGGTCACCGTGGATGGCGTCACGACCGGCGGTTGGATTGCGCGGTTTAAAATTGGATATCATTCCGCGCTCTACAACACCACGATTGCAACTCTCGCTTCGCAGACTTCGTTCACGCTGACATCGGGACCAGCCGAAGACGATGCGCTGAATGGCTTTTACGCGATCATCCACGATATCGCCTCGGCGGTGCAGATCGCCCGTGTGCTCATCCTCGATTACACCGGTTCGACAAAGACCGTCACTCTCGTCGCGGGAGGCACATTCACGGCCGCGGCCGGCGACAACATCTCGATCATGGACATGGCGCCCATGCAACCCGCGACCCTGGGACGCAATCCGGTCGTGGATTCTGCGGGCTTGATCGATTCGAATGCGGTGAAAGTGGGACCGACCGGCGCGGGCACAGCGCAAACCGCTGGCGACGTCATTGGAGACACGAACGACATTCAGGCGCGTCTCCCCGCGGCCCTCACGGCGGGTGGCAAGATCAAAGCCTCCATGGATGAGATTCTTGCGGTTGGGCAATCGGCAACCGATCTCAAAGACTTTGCGGACGATGGCTACGATCCGAGCACGAACAAGGTGCAGGGTGTCGTGCTCACAGATACGGTCACAACGTACACTGGCAACACTCCACAGACGGGCGACGTCTATCCATTGGCCAGCACCGAAATCGCCGACATTAAAGCGAAGACGGATAACTTACCCTCCGATCCGGCCGATGAATCCCTGATCATCGCCGCAACGGATGCGATTATGACGCGGCTGGGCGCTCCGGCGGGTGCGTCGGTCAGCGCGGATGTTGCGGGTGTCAAGGCAGAGACCGCTTCCATTCAAACCGATACCAACGATATTCAATCGCGTCTCCCCGCAGCGCTGACCGGAGACGGTAACATCAAGGCGGATGCGCTGAAGTTCGAAGGCGCGGATCCGAGCGACACCGTTAAAAACGTAATCCTTGGCGGACTGGTTCGCACGACTGGTGCCGTTGTCGACGATGCCGGTAACAGTGCATCCACCTTCCTCACCGACTTTACCGACACCGATGACGACTTCTGGAAGGATGCGTTCCTCACCTTCATCGACGGAGATCTGGCCGGACAGACGAAGAAAATCACAGGCTACGACGGCACCACGAAGTTCGTGACCACCGACGCCTTCACCGCAGAGCCAGCCGACGGTGACACCTTCCTGATTGTGAACGTGTAAATGGGACTGCTCTTACTGAGTTCGGAGACGGCGGCCATTTCCGCCGCATTTTCTTCCCCATGGGAAGCCTCGATATCGACTGATCGCTCCGCGCAGTCGCCTTATGAAAACCTGGCGGGTGTGCAGCGCACCCTCATCACGGGATGGGAGCAACTCGCGGCAAGCGCGCGATCGTTGCAATCGGCGTGGGAGGCACTCGGCGCGATATCGTCCAGCGCGACAACGAACGGCGAGAATCAGTTCAGTTCGGATCGGCTGCTGGCGACTTCATGGGAATCGCTGATCGGGCAGAGCACGGAATGGCTTCTGGCTTTCGAATCGCTCGCGGGACGCACGGCAATTGCCCTAACGGCCTATGAAGCGCTGATGCAATCCCAATCGACCCAAACGTCTCCATGGAAAAACCTCTTCGGCGTGAATCGATCCACGACCACTCCGGATGAAAACCTTTTCGGCGTGGATCAGGAGCCGACCACCCCGTCTGAAAATCAGGCCGGCCTGGAAAACTCTCGCGTCTCACCGTGGGAAGGCCTGGCCCCCGGCTCTATCGAAGCGTCCATGGGAACGTGCTGGGAAGCCCTGGTTGGGGTGCTGCGATCGTTGAGCGGGAATGATGAAAACCTCGCGACGCAGTCCAGTGATCGTTCCTCGGTTCTGGAAATCCTCGCCGGAATCGAAGCGGCCTGGCTGTCGCGGTATGAAATCCTCCTCGGCATCGTCCGCGATCAAGACACGGAAACGGAAGCGCAGATCGGCCGCGCCTCTTCACGCGACACGGAGTCGGAATCCAGCCAAGGCCAGTCCCGCGATCTTGAAACACCGGACGAGAACCTGCTGGGCGTGACCGCATCTCAAGCGGAACCATTTGAGGTCTTGAGTGAACGCACTGCAGAACGCAGTACGCCGTACGAAGCCGAGGCCAGCATCACCACGATTAAAGAATCCGCGCTGGAGGCGCTCCTCGGCCTGCAGCAATCCCGGACGGCTCTCGCGGAAGCGTTAGCTGGAGCGCTCCAGGCAATGCTGACGCCTTGGGAAAGTACGCAGTTCACGGGCGCGGTGATGGTTCAGTTCTTCTCCGAGTGGGAAGCTCTGGGTGATGTGCGGCGGACTCAGATGTCGCCCGACGAAACTCTGGCTGGCGTGTCTCGATCGACAGATGCGCCATGGGAAACCCTCGCGGGTGTGTTCCAGGGCCAAACGGCAAATTATGAAAGCCTGGCCACGCTCCTGCGTCAGCTGACGTCCGCATACGAAGCGGCCGGTCAGGTCTCGGTGTCCGCAGCGACCATTTATGAGCAATTGCTCCTGGTGTCGGCACTGCGATCGGGTGCCCTGGAAATTCTGACCACCGCACTGCAGTCTTTGGCCTCTCCGTATGAAACCTTCCGTGCGATCGTTTCCGAACTGACCACTAATGCGGAAAGTCTCTTTTCTCTTGACCGATCGTTCACGGTTGTCGAGGAACAACTCGTGGGCCTGCGGCTTTCGGAAGACGCGCAGCAGGAAGCGCTGGGATATATCGTCGGCGCCGCCATGGGCTGGTACGAAGCCCGAGGTCAGGTCGCGGCCCTGTATGCGCTGAACTGGGAAGAAGTGTCGGCACGGATCGAAGTCTCGAACGGCACCGCCATGGAAACGCTGGTATCTCTCGAAAGCATCGGTCTCGCCCCATGGGAAGCGGCCGCGTTGATTCGCGGTCACCTCCCCTCGCTGCGCGTGGGACCGGGATTCTCCGGAAAAGGCATTGCTCAGGAAACCCACGCCCTGTTCCCGAAACGCACAACAAGGAAACTCTAAATGATCCTGGATGTGGTCGAAGGCTGGACCGGACCGATCGATGTGCAACTGCTCAACGATGGGCAAGTTCCCGAAACACCCATGGATCAGATGGGCGTCGAGTTGATTCTGCGGGACAGCACGGGTGCGTTGGTCGATATTCAGGGAGCCGTGACGGTGCTCGATGCCGACACCTGGACGGTGCGGTATGTACCCGACGCGAACGACCTGAAAGAGGGAGCCTACACCGGCCGATTCAAGGTGACGGACGGGTTCGACCAGGTCGGGTTTTTCCCGAGTGGCATCTGGGATTCGTGGATTGTGAGGAAGTCATGAGCC
>Ga0184628_10001795_pt1 | contig 10486 bp, 4 predicted proteins | sample PLM4_5_b1_FD_133149 | JGI IMG/M metagenome (GOLD analysis project Ga0184628, IMG submission 133149) | Groundwater sediment microbial communities from an aquifer in East River, Colorado, USA - PLM4_5_b1 | ecosystem: Environmental > Terrestrial > Soil > Riparian zone | place: USA: East River...
CAAGGATGAAGGATTACGGGTCGCTCTACGCCGCCATCGCGCTCTCGCTGTTGCCCCTGGCGCCTCTGCATGCGCAAACCAAGCTTCCCCCAACACCGGCGGAGTGGGGAGAATTCGAACAGCTCGGACTGCAGCCACGTGGCGGGCTGTCACCGGACGGCAAGTGGCTCGTCTACGGGATCAACAGGTCCAACCGCAACAACGAACTGCGGATCAGGAACATTGAGGCGGGAACCGAGAAGGTCATCCCGTTTGGAACGCAGTCCTCCTTCTCAGCCGACTCAAAGTGGATCGGCTATGCGATCGGCCTGTCGGAATCACAAACCGAGCGCCTGCGGACACAGCGGCGGCCCATCCAGAATAAGTTCGGATTGCTCAAACTCGACGGAACCTCCGAGCCGGTCATACTCGACGGCATCGATTCGTTCGCCTTCGATCCGAGCGGTGCGTTTGTCGTGATGAAGCGCTACGCGCCGGAGCGGCGTGATACGCCGGGTGCCGCAGCGGCTCCAGCGCCAGCGCCCGGCGCGGCGCCCGCGGCGAGCGCCGACGATCCCACTCCCGTCGGCGTCACCATTCTCGTGCGTGAGCTCGCCAGTGGACGCGATACCACGTTCGGCAATATTTCGGAGTTCGCCTGGCAGAGCGTGTCGCATCCTTCCAACCTCAAAGGACGCCTGCTCGCGCTCATCGTCAGCGCCGAGGACAAGATCGGGAACGGCGTGCACATCTACGACGCTGCTGCCGGGTCGCATCACGTCCTCGATTCATCGGCATCGGTTTACACCGGACTCAGCTGGCGCCGCGATAGCGATGACCTCGTCGTCCTTCGCGGGCAGACGGAGGAACGCCGCGATGGCTCGACCCATCGTGCGCTGGCGTGGACGGGAGTGGCGAGCGCCACACCGAAGCTCACGACATTCGATCCTACGAAGGATGGCGCGATTCCCGCCGCCATGCGGACGGTGTCTTTCCGCCGCCCATCCTGGTCCGATGACGGACGCAGCATTTTTCTCGGCCTTGCACCGTGGGAAGAGAAGCCGGCGGCAACGACCAAGCCCGCGGCCCCCGCCGAGGCCACTGCCCCAACTCCACCCGCAGATGGCGCAGCTGCAGCGGCTGCTGCAGATGAAACACCATCGGTCGATATCTGGCACGCGAAGGACGTCGACGTCATGCCGCGCCAGAAGCTCAGCGCGGCCAACGACCGGCGCCGCAATCTCCTCGCGGTCTGGCAACTCGCCGATGGCCGCCTGGTGCCACTCGGCAAGGAAGATCGCGAACAGGTAACCACTGTCCGCCGACAGCCGTTCGCCTTCGTCGCGAACTGGGCGCCCTATGCGATGAACCGCTCGATCGGTCGCCCGTCTGCTGATGTCTCGCTGGTCGACCTTTCAACAGGCGCGCGCACCAGGGTCGCCGACAGGATCGATGACGGGTATCTGTCGGTCAGCCCGGGCGGACGCTACCTGCTCTATCTTCAGAACGACAACTACTGGACGATCGACACCCGGACGCGCGCGGTTGCGAACATCACGAAGAGTGCGGCGGCTGTTTTCATCGACCGTGAATCAGATGCCACAGAGGCGCAGAAGCCGGCGTTTGGTGTGGCCGGCTGGACGAAGAACGATGACCGCGTTCTGATCTACGACAAGTTCGACATCTGGCAGGTCGCGGCGGATGGCTCCAAGTCCACTCGCCTGACCGACGGCGCCGGTGAACAGGTTCGCCATCGCTACGTTCGGATCAATCCCGACGAAGAGTTCATCGACACGGACAAGCCGCTGATGGTCGCGCTGTTCGGCACGTGGTCCAAGCGGTCTGGTTACGGCAGCCTCACTGCGGGGACGCAGAAGGTCGAGCGGCTGATCTTCGATGACAAATCGATCACCGGTTTGGCGAAGGCGAAGGACGCAGATGTCTTCGCCTACGTGGCGCAGCTCTTCGACGACTCGCCTGACATCTTCATCACGGGCAGCAGCCTCACGGACGCGAGGCAGGCGACGACGACCAATCCATTCATGTCGAAATACGCGTGGGGCCGGTCAGAGGTGATCGAGTTCAAGAGCGATCGCGGCGAGAAGCTGCAGGGCTCGTTGCACTACCCCGCCGGCTACGACCCGGGCAAGAAGTACCCGATGGTCGTTTACCTCTACGAGAAGCTGTCGGACGGCGTCCACCGGTTTGTGCCGCCATCCGAGCGTGACTACTACAACGCATCCGCATTCACCTCGCAGGGCTACGTCTTCTTTCAGCCGGACATCGTCTTTCGGCCGCGCGAGCCAGGGCTCTCAGTGCTCGAGTGTGTCGGGCCCGCGGTCAAGAAGGTCATCGCCATGGGTGTGGCCGATCCGGCGCGAGTCGGTGTCGTCGGTCACTCGTGGGGAGGCTTCGATGCCTCGTACCTGGCCACACACTCGACGATCTTTGCCGCCGCCGTTGCCGGTGCAGCCATCACCGACCTGGTCAGCAATTACGGCAATCATCACTGGAGCTCCGGCATCGCCGAGACCGATCACATCGAGACCGGGCAGCAACGCATGGAAGTGCCGCTGTGGGAGGACCTGCCCGCCTACATCCGCAACTCCGCGGTCTTCAACGTCCAGAACATGAAGACGCCGCTGCTCCTCGAAGTCGGCGACAGCGACGGAACGGTGTTCTGGCACCAGGGGGTCGAGCTCTACAACATCGCGCGCCGTGCGAAGAAGGACGTCGTGATGCTCGCCTACGGCGGCGAGGACCACGGGCTGCGGCGCAAAGCCAATCAGATCGACTATCAGCGCCGCATCTTCATGTGGTTCGGCCACTACTTGAAGAACGAGCCGGCAGCCCCGTGGATCAGCAATGGACTGAGCTTCCTCGAACGCGAGCAGGAACTGAAGAAGGCGAAGAACAAGAAGGGCTCCTAGCTGGAAGCAGGCAGCTGGAGGCTGGAAGCTGGAAGCTAATTCGAAGCTGGGCGCCCCGTCGCAATCAGCGCTTCGACCTGCGGCAGCGTCGGCGCACCTTCCATCGCACCGAGCCGTGTGCAGCTGATCGCTGCCGCCGCGTTGGCGAACTGGAGCGCTTCGGCGGTCTTCCATCCGCGTAACAGCGCGAAGATGAAGCCGCCACGGAATACGTCGCCGGCGCCTGTCGTATCGACAGCGGTCACCGCAAAGCCCGGCGAGCGGACGATGCGATCGTCCTCGAGCGCTATCGCTCCTTTGGAGCCGCAGGTGACGATCAGCAGTCCGTCGTGCCTCTCACGGATCTTGCGCAGCGCCCCTTCAAGGTCGGTGATGCCGGTGAGACCCGGCAGCACGTGCTCGGCGAAGATCGGGATCGTCACGGCGGCGATGAGATCCGCCGTCAGGTCCGTGATCCGGTCGATGTCGCTGGTGACCGGTAAGCCCGCTTCGCGGCCGAACCTGGCCGCCATGATTGCGGCCGGCTGATCGACATCGTCCACGTGGACGAGCCTGGCGGCGGCAATCGCCTCCTGGACCACTTCCCGTGGACGCAGCCGCAGCCGCTCGTCGCGGTCCCACAACACGATCCGTTCGCCGCTCTGCTCGTCGACCAAAATGAGGGCGAACTGGTTGGGGACATCACGGATCACGGCATCGGCCGCGTCGATCTCGCGGCGAGCCAGTTCCTCACGGATCCGTTTGCCGTTGCCATCTGTGCCGGTGGCACCGACGTAGCGGGTGCGCAGGCCGAGGCAGGCGCAGGAGGCGAGCGCGGTCGCCGTCTGGCCGCCGCAACACACCGCCTGCTCACGGATCCGCATCTTCGAGAACGGACCCTGCGGCTCAGGATAGGCCGGCAGGCGATTGACGTAGTCGACGGAATTGGCGCCGACGCCGATCACGTCGCAGGGAGGCGGTGGTTCCAGGCTGGAAAACACCCCAGAAGTATATGTGACGCGTCAGTCCCTCACTGCAGAAACCATCGCTGCCGGGCGCGCCCCTCGACGTATTTTTCGCGCGCGTCCTGGACGGCAGGCTGCTCTGAAATTTCCGCGACCGGGACGTCCCACCAGCACCCATACCCCGGTACGCGGGCCGCGGGATCGACCTCCACGTGCACGACGGCAGTGCCACCAGAGGCTCTGGCGGCGGCCAATGCCTGTTCGAGCGAAACCAGGTCGTTGGCCCGAAACAGTCGCGCGCCGAGCGACTCCGCGTTGGCGCCAAGATCGACAGGCAGCGGGTCGCCGTCGAGCTTCTGCGTATCCGGATTGCGATAGCGATACGAAGTACCGAATCCCTGCGAGCCGAGCGACGCCGACAATGCGCCGATGCTGGCGAACCCGCCGCTGTCGACCAGAACAATGATCAGTGGGTACCCTTCCTGGACCGAGGTGACAATTTCCTGCGCCATCATCAGGTAGGAACCATCCCCCACCATGACGTAGACCTGCCGTTGCGGGTCCGCCATCTTCACGCCAAGGCCGCCGGCAATCTCGTATCCCATGCAGGAGTAGCCGTACTCGACGTGATAGGCCTTCGGGTCCCTCGATCGCCAGAGCTTGTGCAGATCGCCAGGCATGCTACCGGCTGCGCAGACGACCACGTCACGCGGCTCGGCCGCGCGGTTCACAGCGGCGATGACTTCGGCCTGGGCCAGCGGCGACGCTCCCGAGGGCGCGGTCACGCGATCCACCTCGCGGTGCCACTCCGCGCGCAGCGATTCGATGCGCTGACGATATGCGGGTTGAGTCGAAAACCCTGCGAGCGCAATGCGCAGCTCGGCGATCGCGGCCCGCGCGTCGGCTATCACCGGTATCGCCGCGTGCTTGACGGCGTCCATTTCCACGACATTGATGCCGATGAAGCGGACCGACGGATCCTGGAAGGCGGTCTTCGACGCGGTGGTGAAGTCGGAGAGACGACAGCCGATCGAGATGACGACGTCCGCCTCGCGGCAGATCTCGATCGCGGCGGCGGTGCCGGTGACACCGGCAGCACCGAGCGCCATCGGATCGTCCCACGCCATCGATCCCTTTCCCGCCTGTGTTTCGACCACCGGCATACCGCACGACGCGGCGAAGGCGCGGAGGACGTCGGTCGCACCGCTGTAGATGACGCCACCGCCGGCAATGATCACCGGCCGCTTGCTGGCGCGGATGGCCTCGGCCGCGCGCCTGATCGACTCGGCATCGCCGCGCGGACGCTGTATGGTCCATGTGCGCGGTTCGAAAAAGACGTCCGGATACTCTGCCGCCTGCGCCTGGACGTCCTGCGGAAGCGCCAGCGTCACGGTTCCGGTCTCGGCCGGGGACGTCAGCACCCGCATCGCTTCGGGCAGTGCAGAGAGCAGCTGCTCGGGACGGTAGATCCGGTCCCAGTAACGGGAGACCGGTTTGAAGCAGTCGTTGACCGAGACATCCTGCGTGCTGGACAGTTCGAGCTGCTGGAGCACCGGCGCCGGCAGCCGGCTGCCGAAGATGTCCCCGGGCAGCAGCAGCACCGGCAAGCGATTGATCGTCGCTCCGGCGGCACCGGTCAGCATGTTCGTAGCGCCGGGCCCGATCGAGGTCGTGCAGGCCAGGGCCCGTAGACGGTCGTGCATCTTGGCGTAGGCGGCGGCGGTGTGGACCATCGCCTGTTCGTTGCGGCACTGGTAATACGGCATGACGTCCCGCATCTGGTCGAGCGCCTGGGCGACGCCGGCGACGTTGCCGTGCCCGAAAATCCCGAACATTCCGCCGAAAAACGGACGACGTTCGCCGTCTCGTTCGCTGTGCTGGACCGACAGGAACCGTACCAGCGCCTGCGCCATCGTCAATCGTCGTGAACCCACGTAACCCCCGGAAGATGTGTGACGGTATTGCACCGCAAATTCTATATACTGTGGCGCCTTCTCCCACTATTCACCCGAGGTTGCATGTTCCGAGGATTCAACGCCATGGCTTTGTTCCGCACCCTAATTGCTGCTGTAGTTGCGGTGCTGCTGCTTCCATTGACAGCCGCCGCGCAGTTCGACACCGCCACCGTGCTCGGCACGGTCCGGGACTCCACCGGTGGTGTGGTCCCCGGCGTGACCGTGAAGCTCACAAATGTGAGCACCGGCATCACGACCGACACCGTAACCGCCGCTGAAGGGAATTATCAGTTCGGTAATGTCCGCATCGGCCCGTACACGGTCCGCGCCGAGCTCACGGGTTTTGCCGCCGCGGAAGCGACCGACGTCGTAGTCACCGTCGGCGCCCGGCAGAGAGTCGAGCTCGTGCTGAAGGTCGGTGAAATAGGTCAGACGGTCACCGTTGAAGGAGCGTCGAAGCTGCTCGAGACGGACTCGAGCGACCGCGGCCAGATCATCACCAAGGAGCAGATCGTCAACCTGCCGCTGAACGGCCGCAACTACGCCGATCTCGCGCTGCTCAGCCCGGGCGTGCGCAAGTCGGCGATCTCGGATTCACGCGATGCATCGTTCAACGTCCACGGTCTGCGCAGCGCGCTGAACAGCTTCATCCTCGACGGCGTCGACAACAACTCGTACGGCACCAGCAACCAGGGCTTCTCGAACCAGGTCGTCCAGGTGTCACCCGACGCCGTCGAAGAGTTCAAGGTCCAGACCAACAACTTCAGCGCGGAATACGGACGCACGGGTGGCGCGGTTATCAACGCCTCGTTGCGCAGCGGCACCAACAAGTTCAGCGGAACCGCCTGGGAATTCCACCGCAATGACGCTCTCAACGCCGTCGGGTTCTTCAAGCCGACCGGCGGGATCAAGCCACAACTGAACCGGAACCAGTTCGGCGGAGTGCTCGGCGGCCCGATCGTCCGCGGACGGACTTTCTTCTTCAGCGACTACGAGGGCTTCCGGCAGACGTCGGCAGCCTTTGTAGCCTCGACATTGCCGACACTGGCGCAGCGCCAGGGCAACCTTGGCAAGCCGATCGTCAATCCGCTGACCGGGGTGCTCTACGCTGATGGCGTCATTCCCACGAGCGCGATCACTCCCTTCGCGCAAAAGGTTCTCGCGGGACTTCCCGCTCCGACCAAGTCAGGCATCGCCAACAATTACGACACGCTCCCGGAGCGTACCGACGAGAACAACAAGTTCGACGTGAAAGTCGATCACCAGTTCGGGTCCACTCTCAGCGGGTTTGCGCGCATCAGCCACCGCAAGTTGGACAACTTCGAGCCACCGCCGATTCCGGGAGAAACCGGCAGCCCATCGAACGCGTTCGTCCATGTGCTGAACCAGCAGTTCGCCACCGGCCTCACTTACGTAGTGAATCCGAATGCGCTGCTCGAGTTCCGCCTCGGCATCTCGCGCACGGAGGCCGGCAAGGAGCCGCCCGGAGTCGGTGGCCCGGGCATGCTGGAGGTTTACGGTATCCCCGGGCTTCCCACCGATCCACGCTTTGCCGGCGGGCTGACGGAGCAGAATGTCGGCGGGTTCACGTCGTGGGGACGGCAGAACTCCAATCCGCAGTTTCAGAATCCCTTCGTCGTCAATCCGAAGCTCAACTTCTCGCTCGTCCATGGACGTCAGAGCTTCAAGACCGGCTATGAGTTCCAGAACATCAGCACCGAGATCGACGACTTCAACCCGAAGTACGGGCGCGACACCTACAACGGTCAGTTCAGCCGCCCCGCCGGCATCAGCACCAGCGATCCCACGACCTACAACTTCGCGGATTTCCTGTTCGGCGCCCGCAGCCAATACGCGCTGACGAATCCGTTCCTGGCGCACCTGCGGCAGCAGATGCATTTCTTCTACGTGCAGGACGACTTCAGAGTCACCCCGAAGTTGACGTTGAATCTGGGAATGCGCTACGAGCTTGGTACTCCGCAGTGGGAAGAGGACAACTTCCTCACCAGTTTCGATCCTGCGACCAACTCACTGATTGTCGCAAAGGATGGAGGGATCTCCGACCGCGCGCTGGTCAATCTCGACAAGAACAACTTTGCGCCGCGTCTCGGCCTCGCCTATTCCATCGACGACAAGACCGTCGTCCGTGGCGGCTACGGCAAGAGCTACATCCACTTCAATCGTCTCGGCGGCGAGAACCTGCTCACCTTCAATGGCCCGCACGTCGTTGGACTCGTCATCGATCAGCAGCCAAGCGTCGGCGTCTGTCCCGCCGGATCGACTGCGACGAATTGCTTCCGGCCGACGCAGCAGGGCTATCCCGCAGGATTGACCGTGCCGGCGAACTTCAACCCGCTGAACAGCCGGACCAACTACATCCCGATCGACAACCAGAGCGGCAGCGTTCAGAGCTGGCACGTGACGGTGCAGCGCGAGATCCTGCCGAAGCTGCTGGTCGACATCGGCTACATCGGCAACATCAGCCGCGACATCATGGTGCTCGGCGACTACAACCAGGCGCGGCCCAACGGTCCGACGGAGAACACGCCGCTGCAGCAGCGCCGCCCGATCCAGGGCTTCCAGGACATCCAGATCGCCTTCGACGGCGGTAAGGGTGACTACCACGCGCTGCAGGCGAAGGTCGAGAAGCGCTACTCGAATGGTCTCTATCTCCTCAACTCGTTCACATGGACGCGGGCCAGGGACAACAACTCCGGCCACCTCGAGAGTCAGAACGGCGACAACAGCCGCATCAACTACCGCGACATCGGGGCGGACTTCGGCACCTCGGGGTACGACCAGCCGTTCAACAACACCACCAGCGTGGTCTGGGAAGTGCCGTTCGGCAAAGGGCGGCGGTACGGGACCAACGCGTCTGGGCTGGTGGACGGCATCCTCGGCGGCTGGCGCGTCGTCGCCATTAACCTCATGGCGAGCGGGCTCCCGGTCAATCTGACGTACACACCGGCAGGGACGTCACAGATCTCTGGGGGGACGAGCCCTTCGCTCCGTCCCGACGTGACCGGCGACCCGGTCATTCCCGATGGCGGCACGCTCTACCTGGATGGAACGAAGGTCATCATCCCGACCGATCGCTCACAGCCGTTTGGCAATGCACCGCGGAACTCGGTGCGCAGCCCGTCATTCCGCCAGCTGGATCTCGGCATCCACAAGGTGTTTCCGCTGTGGGGAGAATCGAAGCTCGAGACGCGCATCGAGGCGTTCAACGTGTTGAACCGCACGAACCTCGGTGCGCCAAATGGCAATCGCTCGCAGGCCGCATTCGGGACCATCTCGACGCTTGCTGGCCCTGGCCGTCAGATCCAGCTTGGGATGAAGGTGTCCTTCTAAGGCGCTCACGCGCGAGTTTGGGACGGGCCACAGAGGCACAGAGACACGGAGTCTCAAGTGTTTCTGTGGCCCGTTCGTTTGTTTGGTGTTGACACTGGCCACAGAGACCCAGAGGCAGAGAGCTTTTAGGGTTTCAGAATCGGATATTCAGATCAGAACCGCGGACGCCGACGCCGATCAGCAGCCAGGAGAGGAGCGCCAGGACCGCCAACATGGCCGCGCTCGTCAGTGCCAGCGCGTCACGATCCTTTGCGGCCTTTGGCAGCAGAAAGCCCGCGGCCCAGAGAAAGGCCGCCAGCATCGCAGTCGCGAACAGTTCTCCGATCGGCATCGGCGGCTGTTAGACACCGGCCGGCGGCGGAAGTTACGGTAGGTTGCGGCGCGGGGCTAACTTACCCAAAAACTCTGTGCCTCTGCGCCTTTGTGGCCCGTGTCTCTCGTCTGTAACCGTCTCTCCCCTAATCCACTCTCGCGCCGGAGGCGCCCTCGAACCACACGAGCGCCTCAGGGGCGACAGCGAACCAGATCGGCGCGTCAGTATCGACGGCGAGTGCGCCTGGGCCTCGTGCGACAATTCGCCCACCCGGGAGTTCGATCGTCACCAGCGTCTCGTTCCCGAGCGACTCGACCACCCCCACTCGCGCCTGGATCCATCCCTCTCGCGGCCAGGTCGACAGTTCGATCGCCTCGGCGCGCACGCCAAGAGTCAGTGTGCCGGACGATGACGCACGCGGACCGGCGCCCGGCCACCTCACACCCCCGGCGTGAACGACGGAATCCTGCAGCGTGGCATCCAGCAGGTTCATCGGCGGACTACCGATGAAGCTCGCAACGAAGGTACTCGCCGGACGACGGTAAAGGTCCATCGGGGGGGCGAGTTGATGGATCGTCCCGTCCTTCATCAGCGCGACGCGATTGCCCAGGGTCATGGCCTCGCTCTGATCGTGCGTCACATACACTGTCGTCGTCGCCAGTTCGCGCTGGAGACGCTTGAGCTCGGCGCGGGTGCGCGTCCGCAGCTGGGCGTCCAGATTCGAGAGTGGTTCATCCATCAGGTACACCGCAGGATTACGAACCACGGCGCGGGCGAGCGCGACGCGCTGCTGCTGCCCGCCGGATAGCTCCGCCGGCTTACGTTCAAGGAGCGACTCCAGCCCGAAGCGTGCACCCACTTCTTCGACACGCGTCTGGATCTCTCTGGTTGCGATACGCCGGACCTCCAGCGGGAAGGCGATGTTGCGCCTCACGGTCAGATGCGGATAGAGCGCGTAGTTCTGAAAGACCATGGCGACGTCGCGTTCGGCAGGCGGGACGTCGTTGATGATGC
>Ga0184628_10001796_pt1 | contig 10486 bp, 8 predicted proteins | sample PLM4_5_b1_FD_133149 | JGI IMG/M metagenome (GOLD analysis project Ga0184628, IMG submission 133149) | Groundwater sediment microbial communities from an aquifer in East River, Colorado, USA - PLM4_5_b1 | ecosystem: Environmental > Terrestrial > Soil > Riparian zone | place: USA: East River...
CCCGCCTGCAACTGCTCAACCGTCATGTTCCCGGGCCGGATGTTGATATCGAACAGAGTGCACAATTCCCAGGCCCTCGGCTGAAGGATGCGCCCTTCGCGCTCCAACCGGTCGAGCAACGGCGTGCCGGGAAAGGCGGTGAGATAAGTAATCTGGACCTCGTACAAACCGGAGTCCCTCACAAACTCGTGCACCTCGTCAAACACTTCCGGCGTATCCCCATCCAGTCCCAGAATGAAACAACCGTTGACCGTGACGCCGTAGGACTGAATGCGCGCGATGGCGGCCCGGTATTTGTCGAGCTGACGCAGCTTCCAATTGGAATTGAGCTCGAGCCCGTCCAACCCGCCACGCCGCGGTGTTTCCAGACCGATCAGCACCTGCTGGCAGCCCGAGTCGCGCATCAACGCCAGGAGTTCATCGTCCTCGGCGATCCGGATGTCGGCCTCGGTAAACCACCGCACGCGTTCCCGGGCCAGCGCGCGCAACAGCGCCTTCGCCTGCACGCGATCAACAAAGCTGTTGTCGTCCGCGAACTCAATGAAGGGGCGCTCCCAGATTCGTTTTATAGCTTGGATTTCCGCCAGGACTCTCTCGACCGGCTTCACCCGGTAACGCGGCGCCAGGAGAATCGAACTGGCGCAAAACTCGCACCGGTGCGGGCAACCCCGGCTGGTCTGGACGGTCAGCCGATTGTATTTGGCCGGGTCCAGCAGGTCGAAGCGGGGCATCGGGGCCTCGCGCAAATCGAACTGGCGCCGAGGTGACGGAAGGTAGAGCGGCTTGAGACTGCCGCCCTCGAAATCCTTCAGCACCTCGGGCCAGATCGGCTCCCCCTCCCCGGCGACCACACTCGTGCAATGCGCGCCGGCTTCCGCTCGCAGCGAGGTCACCGTGATACCTCCCATCACCACGGGGATGCCGCGGCTGCGATAAAAATCAGCCACCACGTAGGCTTCCTTGATCTGCGCCGTGAACGTGCTGATGGCCACCAGGTCAAAATGGTCCGGATAGGCTCCATCCTCCCGCAGGTCGGCGATCTCGTGGTATTCCACTTCAAAACGGTCGGGCGTCATCCCGGCCAGCGTGAGCAGGCCGAGGCTCGGCAGCGACGCGATGATTTTGTTGCGCTCGACAAACCCGGGCAGCGTCAGACCGAGTTTAGTCAGTTCGGCGTTGTGCGCCCGCACCCCGCTCATGGCGATGAATCCAATGCGTTTCATGGCAATTTGATAATGTCTTTGAGGATCAGGGCACCGCCGGCCACCAGGCTCAGCACCGGCACCCCGAACAACAGCAGTGCCTTGGGAAAATGGGCCATGATCACGCAACAAATCGGCATCGTAAGCGCCCCCGCCACAAAGAGCCACGAGGCTGCCTCGAGTCCGGGGCCGGGCGATGCCAGGGATTGCGCGGTGAGGTAGAAGGCCAGGTTGGCCAAACCGAGCCCGAAGAACGAGATATGGGCCAATCGATAAAGGCGCCGCTTGAAGCTGGCGTAACCGCCGAGCCACTTCTCCCGGGCAAAAAAGAGCCCGAGAACCAATCCCGAAAGGAACCCCATCAGGATACAGATACAGGCCATCACCAGGTTGATGTGTATCGCTCGCATACTCGCTTCATTCCTTCACTGATGGATGATATAACCCATGCAGAGGCCCCGGGGGTAATTGATAAAACCGGTACGGCCATCGATAGAAATGATGACGCCCTTTTTCGCAAGCTTGACGGCCCATGCGGCGTGAAATATCATCCTATAACTGCATTCAGCCAATGTAGCTCAGTGGTAGAGCAACGGTTTCGTAAACCGTAGGTCGTCGGTTCAATCCCGACCATTGGCTCCACTTTTCAGCCCCCGTGCCAGGAACGAGTTGGGTTTCTTCTCAAGTAGCCTTCACTGCGTGGCCGCCCGGATACAATAGAGACGTGCCGCGGTGCGGATGAGAAGCCGGTCCCCTGCCAGCGCAGGCGTAGCCATGCACATGTCGTCACCTGCCAGCTTATTGGTGTGCAGCAATTCAAACTGGTCGCCGGCTCGAAGCACGTAGCAGACGCCATCTTCATTGAGGCAAAACACACGTCCGCCGGCACCCCATGGGGACGAAGTGAAGGCAAGCCCCTCGGGCAGGCGTTCACGGTCGTAGAGGACCTTGCCTGTTTTTGCGTCATAACAACTCACCAGGCCGCGATCGTAGAGCACATAGATGCGGCCCTGGTAAAAGAGCGGCGTAGGATTGTAGGGCCCGCCGACAGGGTTGGACCAGGCGATGAAGTCGTTGTTGGTTTGTCCCGAAGGGAGTGTGATGTCGCCAGTGGCGCCGGGGCGGATCGCATAAAGCGGGCGGAGTTTGTCCCCCACGTAACCAGAGCTTACGTATAGCAGACCGTCGCCTGCAAACGGGGTTGGGATCGCGATGCCGGACATGCCACGGAGCGACCACAGCAGCTTGCCGTCGAGATCGTAACTGCGCACCGCGCGGCTGCCGGAGGTAATGAGTTCGCCGCGCTGGTCATTCTGCCAGATGAACGGAGTGGCCCAGGTGCTTTTCTCGTCCCGATCCACACGCCAAAGCTCCTTCCCGGTCCCGGCATCGAGGGCGAGAAGTTCAGCCCGGTCCTCGTTGTCGTTCACGACAAACAACCGTCCCCGGTGCAAAACCGGGGACGCCGCGGTGCCCCAGCCGTTGCGCGTCTTCCGAGGCTCAAGGCGCTCGGACCAAACCGGCGCGCCATCCTTATTGAAAGCGAACACGCCCAGGTTGCCGAACAAGGCGTAAACCCGTTCACCATCCGTCACTGGTGTCTCCGCGCCATACGTGCTTTTAAGATGGATGGGAGCTGGGGGCGCGCCCTTGTGAACCGCCTTCTCCCACTGGAGTTTGCCGGTTTCCAGTTCGAGGCAAATCACCTTCCAGTGATGCTCCGCCTTGGACGCATCAGGCCGATCGCCACCGAAATACAGGCCCTTCTTGGGCGCCTCGGATTCACCAGAGTTCACGACTGTTGTAAGGAAGACGCGATCGCCCCAGACAATCGGGGACGACCAACTCCGCCCCGGCAGGTCCGTTTTCCACGCCACGTTTTCCGTGGCCGACCATTTGGCGGGCAGGTTGGCGTTCGTGCTGGCGCCGGCCGCGTCCGGCCCCCGAAACTGAGGCCAATTTGAATCCCCGCCGGCGGCAGCGAGGGACAGGCCCGAGGACGTGAGGATAATGGATAAGGTGAAGAGTGCGCGCGTTTTCATCTGGTTCGAGAAATTACCGGTTGGTATGATCATGTGTTGACGCATCAGACATAATATAGCCGGTTTCGACATTCTATCGCTGCGATTTGGATTGTGCGGGTTCCGGCAGGGCCCGGCAACCGCGATCTTGCCGGACTAAGGATCCTGGCTTTTTTCGCCTTGGAACCATTGCCCTATCTGATAGCCTGCGCGCCATGGAATTATTCCACAAGATTCTCAAAGCAGGCGTCGACGGCGGCGCCTCCGACGTCCATATCAAGATTAATACGCCCGTCATTTTCCGCATCAACCGCCAACTAATCGCCATTGAGTGCCCGTATCCCACAGATGAGTGGATGAGGGCCGTGGTGGAGCAGATTGCTCCGGTGCACCTGAAGAAGAAGCTGGAGCAGGAGCGGGAGATCGACTTCTCTTATTTCGTTCCGAGCATTGGCCGGTTCCGCACGAACCTCTTTCAGCAGCGCGGGCAATGGTGCCTGGCCATGCGCTACGTCAAGACGGTCGTGCCGAGCTTTGAAGACTTGGGCCTGCTCCCCCAGATCAAAGCGATCGCCGAGTCGCCCCGGGGCATTGTGCTGCTGGCCGGATCCACGGGCTGCGGCAAATCGACGACGCTGGCGGCGATGGTCGAGCACATCAACGCCAATTTCAAAAAACACCTCGTGACGCTCGAGGATCCTATCGAATACGTGTTCGAAGACAACCAGTGCGTCGTCGAGCAGCGCGAAGTCGGGCTCGACACGCTTTCCTTCCATCACGCGCTGAAACACGTTCTGCGCCAGGACCCGGACATCATCATGATCGGCGAAATGCGCGACTCGATCAGCTTCACCGCGGCCATGAGCGCGGCGGACACGGGGCACCTGGTGCTTTCGACGCTGCACACCACCAACGCTTCGCAGTCGGTGAGCCGCATCCTGGACTTTTTCAAAGCGGACGAGCGCGAACAGATCCGCCGCCAGTTGGCCGGAACCCTGCGGGCGGTCATCTGCCAGCGCATGGTGACCACCTTGCGGGGGAACATGACCCCTGCCCTGGAGATCATGATCAACACGCCCACGGTCAAGAAACTGATGGAGGAAAACCGGCTCGACAAGCTGCAGGCCGCCATCGAGACCGGCGTCGATGATGGCATGATCAACTTCAACCAGGCCCTTTTCAACCTGGTGAAAGAAGGCAAGGTCAGCGAAGAGGAAGCGTTGAGCAAGGCCAGCAACCCGCAGGCCCTGGAGATGAATTTCAAGGGCATCTTCCTCGACGAAGGCCGCCGGATCCTGCAGTAGCCGCGGCTACCGTTTCCGGGGGGCGATGTAGAGTTCGCCGCCTTCGAGGTGTTTCACGATCATATCGACCGTGCGCTCGATGGCGCCGAGATTTTCGCGCACCACCGCCAGGGCGTTGCGGCCTAACTCGTCGCGCCGGTTGGCATCCAGCAGCAGTTCTTCGAGGACCGTCTCCAGTTCGGCTGCGCCCTGCACCTGCACGGCGCCGTCGCGCTCCAGGAAGCTGCGCACGATCTCGGCGAAATTCTGCATGTTCGGGCCAAAGACCATCGGCTTGCCCAGGGCGCCCGGCTCGATCGGGTTCTGACCGCCCTCGGCGGTAAGGCTTTTGCCGACGAAGATAACCGTGGCGTGCTCGTAAAAATGGCGCAGCTCGCCGGTGGTGTTCCCCAGGAGGCAATCGATTTTGCCGGCGGGAAACTCGGCAGAGGCGGTGATTTCGTTGCGATAGACGAACTTCAGTCCCAGGCGATCCAGCTCGCGCCCGACCTCGCGGCTGCGCTCGAAATGGCGCGGCACGAGCACGAGGAACAGGCTGGGGAAACGCTCGCGCAACCGCCGGAACTGCTCGCCCAGGATAACCTCCTCGCCGTCGTGCGTGCTGCCTGCGACGAGGATTGGCGCATTGGGTGGAACGCCCAACTGGTTCAGCATCGCCGGCACGTTCAGCAGCCGTTTCTCCTCGATCTTGGCGGCGTCGAATTTCAAGCTGCCCACGATATTGATGGCTTCGGACCGGCACCCCAACTGACGCAGCTTGCCCGCATCGGTCTCGCTTTGCGCGCCGACCCCGGTAAAGGCGCCGAACAACTGCCGGAACAGGATGCCGAACCGTTTGTAGCGCGGGAACGAGCGGTCTGACAGCCGCGCATTCACCAGGAATAGCGGGATGCTCATGTCGCGGGCGCGCCAGATGAAATTGGGCCAGATCTCCGCTTCCACGAGGACAATGGCGGTCGGGCGGATGGTGCAGAGCGCCCGGGTGACACAGGATTTGCGGTCGACGGGGTAATAGATCTTGCCGATGTGGGTGGGGAGCTTTTTTTGCAGCTCGCCCATGCCGGTGGTGGTGGTGGTGGAGACGATGATCTTGAGGTTCGGCAGCCGGGGCTCAAGGGCGCGGATGAGCTGGGTGCATACATTGACTTCCCCCACGCTCACCGCGTGCATCCAGAGGGTGTGCCGGTTGGTGATGGCCTGTTTCAGCTTGGAATCGTAGTAGCCGAAGCGCTGGCTGAAACCGGACCGCCAATTCCCGCGGCGGCGCATGCGCCAGAAATAATACGGCGAGGCCAGAACAAAAAAGATGCTGAAAAATAAATTATAGATGAATCGCACAATGAAACTTCCCGAACCGACTCTGTTATCTGGTCATTTTTTCAGAAAACAGGGCCTGAGCGCAAAGGTTTTTTCCGATCCTGCCGTAATGCCTCAGTTTTTGGTGGCAGCCGCCTCGCCGAGGCGGTTGCGCCGGGCGCTTTCGGCGAAAGCGCCTCCACCCGTCCGAGGGCCTAAATCCTACCGCCGGAAGAAGACCCACCAGACCACGATCAGCATGGGCAGCATGAACGGCAGCGCGTAGCGCAGCACATAGCCCAGGAACAGGGGCGTGTTCACCTTCTGCTGGTCGGCGATGGCTTTGACCATGAAGTTCGGGCCGTTCCCGATGTAGGTATTGGCGCCAAAAAACACCGCACCGACGCTGATGGCCACCAGCACCCGGCTCCACGCGGGATTGCTGATCAGGAAGGCAACCTTCATTTGGCTCTGGGTCAGCGTCCCGGCAGCCAACTCGACTGCGTGGTATTCCCGCAGGGCTGCCAGCGCCAGGCGCACCGACTCCGCGTGCGGCCCGGTGATCTCGGCGTCCGCAATCCCCGGAAATGCCACCACCCGCTGCAGTTCCTGCAGCATATCGGGAGTGATAAACTGCCCTACCTGCATGCTCAGGAAACTCAGGTAGGTGGGCGCATTATCGAGCACGCTCGATAGGGTGCCGGTGCTCCAGAAATAAAAGGCCGGGCCGGCGTTCGCGGGCTGGAGCGAGGAGGTTTGCAGCCATTCCAGCGCCGGGATCATGGTGGCGAAAATGCCCACGAACAGGATCGCCACCTCTTTCACCGGATGAAAATTGAAGTGATTCGCCTCATGGATCTTCCTGTTCGTCAAGAACCAGGAGGCTGCGGCTGCCCCCGCCATGAGCGCCTCGCGCAGGAACACGGGGCGGCTGATGAACACCGAGCCCAGAATCACCGCCAGGCAGGCCAGGTTCCACAGGCCTTCGAAGCGCCATTGGTCTGGCGGTTCCGCCATTTCGTAGCGAACCTCGCGGGGCGCCCGGCGGTAGTTCCTCACGTCGACGATATAAAACATCAGTAGGAGCAGCCCGACGCCCGCCATCCAAATCGGCCAGCAGTGTTTTGCAATCCACCAGAATGGCACGCCATTGAGATATCCCAGGAACAGAGGCGGATCGCCGATCGGCGTCAGGCATCCGCCCACATTCGAGACGATGAAAATGAAAAACACGATGTGATGGGCCGTGATCCGGTATTTGTTCATGCGGATCCAGGGGCGGATCAGCAGCATGGAGGCGCCAGTGGTTCCCAGGAGGTTCGCCACCACCGCGCCCACCAGAAGAAACACGGTGTTGGCGCGCGGGGTGGCTTCGCCTTTGACATTGATATGAATCCCGCCCGAAACCACGAACAACGAGCCGATCAGGGCGATAAAACTGATGTATTCCTGCGCTACGTGCAGGACGCGGTCCTGGGCGTGGAGACCGAAGACGTAATACGCCACGGTGACCGCGCCCAGGCCAACTGCTACCTTCGGATAATGCCGCGACCACCAATCGGAAAAGAACAGCGGCGCCAGCGCGATTGCGGCCAGCAAGACCACAAACGGCAGGATCATCCACGGACTGGGCGTGACGATGTCGTGAGCCATCAAAAAGCGGTGCGCAGTGTATTAGGATGCGAGCACCTCGGCAAATGATTCAACGCCACCGCGTCCAGATCCGGGAGTCGTCGCTCCAGAGCATTCGTTCCTCCGGTGACATGGCGGCGTAAGCCGCCGCATTCTCCGCGTTCATGCCGTCGTAGAGAACCATCGCGCCGACATCTTTGTTGCAGTGGGTATGGGCGTAGCTCGCCAGCGCCCCGGCCCACGCGATGTCGCAATGGCTCGCCAGGTTCAGCGCGTTGCGCCCCTCGCTGAAGACCCAGCGCGTCCCCGTGTGCACCTTGTGCAGCGCAAAGTAATCCGCCGCGATATCATGCTCGCCGCGCGGAAACCGCTTCTGCGCCACCGCCAGATGGTTCATCAGCCCGAACCCCAGGTCGTGCTTCTTCGAGGCGAGGTTCACCGACGTGAACCGTCCCCCGTGCGCTTTGGCAACCTCCCAGCAAATCTGCCGCCCCAAGCCGGATGCGTCCCCCGCGCCCCTCACTGACCCCAGGAGCCGCAGGAAACAGCACAGCGCCGACTTCAGGAAATGCCAGTCCTCCGTCCGGCACGTGAGCAGGGCGCGCAAGGTCAGCACATCGCCGTTGGCTTCGTCGATGTAAATGGCCGCGAGATCGCCTTCGCCGCTGGCCGCGACGTCGAACCCGAGCCGGTAGCGCGCTTCTCGCCGGTTCAACAACCGGTCGAAGTTCGCCCGCAGAAAATCCCAGATCTCGTCTTTGCGCCGCTCTTCCCGACTGGGGTTGAATTCGCCGAACTCTTTTACAATGTCGGCGGCTTCCAGGTGGACGCGTTCAATGCTGTAATCCACCCGGCACCGTTCGATGGCGGACCACTCCGCGATATGGTTGCTCGTGGCTCCCATGGGATTGCACATATAGGCCTGCTCGAAAATCCCGTCATCCCGCGCCCGGCTGCGGCAATCCTCCAGGAACTGTTCCGGCGTCAGCTTCGTACCGCGCGACCGGTTGATCGCCTCCACCAGCCCGTTCCCGATCGCATCCGGCAGCGTCACCTTGTAATAGATGTTCCACGGCCCTTTCCCCGCCCGCGCTTCCTGGGCGAACTCATTGAACAATGTGTCCTCGCCGTCGTGCGACGACCAGATCGCGAGGTCATACGCCCACGTGACCCGCCCCTGCGCCGTCTCCCACAGCAGCCGAGCGTTCGGGTGCTTCGCGAATTCGTCCAGGCCCACGTCCCCGCCGTACACCGCCATCGCCTGCGGGTTGGCGGAGAAGGCGATGATCCGCGACCCGTTGTCGAACTTGATCACGCCCATCTTCAATTCCTCCGTGAACCGCGAGGGCCGGCCGTTCTCGTCCAGCCGGTTCACCTTGATCGACTCCTCCCCGTACCGCTTGATTGCGTGCGTCAGGTCGAAGATCTCGGCAAACGCGTAGCATTGCCGCACGTATTCCAGCGCGCTGGGATAATCCTTCGTCGCGAACAGGTAATCCCGGTTTTTGAACCAAAGCCGTTTGCGCACGTTCTTGAACGCGTCGGCGTAGGTCCAGCCGATGCGCACCGATTTCTCGGCCAAAGCCATAACCTGCTTGCCCTGCTCATGAATCGGCTTCTCAGCTTCGATCCACGCTAGTTGATGTGGCAGGAAAAGTTTCGCCAGCCGTTCATCCGACTCCAGCTCATTGCTAACTCTAATTTGCATACTACCGTTCTGTTCCTTTCAGTTTCGCCAGAGGCACAATGCCCCCGACATATATGTAGGCGCCGACGTGAGGAGGCGTTCTCGGCTTCAACATCCACCGCCTCCGATTCCCAGGATCTCGTCCACCTGCAAAATGATCGCCCGGCGCTCATCCTCCGTGAGTTTGCGCTTCGGGTCTTTCAGTTCGCGGACCTTCGCCCGCGCCTCCGAGCAGGCCTCACGATACTTCTGCAACTGCATCGTCTCCCGGCTCGCCCGGGCCAGCGCGTTCACCAGGCGCGCGAATGCCCCGCAATCGCCGCCCAACTTCTTGTCCAGCGACCCGGGCCCCAGGTCCCGCAGCGCCTCGAAAATGTGCAGCGTACTCAATTGCAACGCCGCGTGATTCACCTGGGTCCCGTCGAAATCCTGCACCATCTCCTGTGTGATCTCCTGCCGCAGCCGCGTTTGTTCCAGGAACGCCTGCTCCGCCAGCCAATCCTGGTGGCCGCGTTTCTTCCACTGAGAAAGGTTATCGGGCCTGAAGTCTTTGCCGTGTTCACCCAGGCGCTCGATGATTTCCGGGTAGGAGAGGCCGTCGACCAACCAGTGGTTAATCTGGTCGCGGATGTTTTTAGGGAGGCGCGCGACTTTGCCGTTGCCGCGGTAATCGAACAGGGGAGTCCGTTCCGGGGCAGGCACCTCAGCCAGGTCGGTCTGAATCTCGGTGTTTGTTTCCATAGGAGTGAAAAATTACTCATATTTAGTCAGATTTACTCAGATTTGGTCAGATGCGGGACGAGGGGACAGGAGTTTTACATGACGGAACAGAGGCAACGGAGGAGAGTCTGTGGCGGCCCGTGAGCGAGGGGACAGCATAGCCAACGGCCGACCGCCGGATAGGGGAGCGCCGACGAAGTGACAGGCGAATGAGCCGACGGCAACTGCTGGTCGGCCCGGTTGAATTGAGTGTTTTCGTTTTCATGGGGCAACTCTAGCGCGGTGCGGTTGGGAAAGCTTATTAGTGGAACGGACTTTTTATTAATAAAGATTTTGTTGGGGTTTTCTGATTGTTTTTGGGGGACACAGGAGTTGACCACGGATGGCACGGTTGACACGGATGTGGGAGCGGATCCACCCCAGGTTTGCTCGGATTGGACGCCTTCCTGCGAAGAAACCAGTGTTTAACCGATAGATACCGCCGAGTTCACATCTGTATCAGGTGGAGTATGGTGTCCGCGTGTTGACTCACGGGAAAACCTTACCCAAGTAAGAAGGAGGTTTCAGGTCGTTGACTCACAATCAACCTTACCGGATTCGAGCTTTATCAAACACGATCTTGAG
>Ga0184628_10001798_pt1 | contig 10474 bp, 9 predicted proteins | sample PLM4_5_b1_FD_133149 | JGI IMG/M metagenome (GOLD analysis project Ga0184628, IMG submission 133149) | Groundwater sediment microbial communities from an aquifer in East River, Colorado, USA - PLM4_5_b1 | ecosystem: Environmental > Terrestrial > Soil > Riparian zone | place: USA: East River...
AGGTAGAACTTGACGGAAAACCGGTCCCGAGCTGTACCTACCGGTTGCATGCCGCATTCGTACGGTGACAGTTTGGCCAACGAAGGCTTCCTCATACCGAGGACGAACGACCCGATAACCGATACGGCGGCGAACCCACTGACCAGGATCAAAAAAATAAGAACAGGCGTCCAGCTGGATAGCATTAAATTCCCCGTAAGCACCATCTAAGCAATTGTTGTGTCAATAACTTCCGCGACCAACCAAATCAATGACTATAGTAAGTCAAAGTTGGAACTGTCAACGGAAGAAATTGGGATCAGACCTCTCGTTTCCCAGTTTCTGCAACGCGAAAACAGGGAAACGAGGGGTCTGATCCCAATTTCTCTCCGTGTTACCATTTTGGGCTTATGACAATTGAGATCCGGCTCAACGGGGAATCGCAGGAACTCCCGGCCCCGCTTACCGTTTTACAACTGCTCGAGCATTTTGGATTGCCGCGGGAACGTGTGGCAGTGGAGCGAAATCGATCAATTGTTCCAAAGTCCAAGTGGGAGTCCGAGTCTGTAAGATCCGGTGACGAGGTCGAAGTGGTGCACTTCGTAGGCGGAGGCGAGTTCGCCGCCAGCCTTGTCATTGCCGGAAAAACATTTCAATCGCGACTACTGGTGGGGACAGGGAAATATCCGAGCCATCAGGTGATGAGGGAATGCCACGAACGTTCGGGCACCGACATGGTAACCGTTGCCATCCGCCGCATCGATTTGAAGGCGGCAAAGGGCGAATCGCTGCTCGATTATATCGATCGGACCAGGATCATGATTCTTCCGAATACGGCGGCGTGCTACACGGTGGACGAAGCGGTTCGCACGGCAAGACTGGGCCGGGAAGCAGGACTCTCGCATTGGGTGAAGCTGGAAGTGATTGGAGACGAACAGACGTTGTTTCCCGATACCGCTGCGCTGATTGAAGCCACACGCATTCTCGTGAAGGAAGGTTTTGTGGTTCTTCCGTACACAAACGACGATCTCGTCGTTGCGCGTCGCCTCATCGATGCTGGTGCCGCCGCCATTATGCCGCTGGGTGCGCCGATTGGTTCGGGGATGGGAATCCAGAATGTTCCGGCAATTCGAATTCTCCGCGAGAGGATCACCGAAGTACCACTTATCGTCGATGCGGGCGTGGGTACGGCTTCGGATGCGGCACTCGCAATGGAACTGGGTGCAGACGGTGTCCTGATGAACAGTGCCATTGCCGGATCTGCAAATCCGGGCGCAATGGCCGAAGCCATGAACTACGCGGTGAAGGCCGGGCGGCTGGCGTTCACCGCAGGCCGTATTTCGCGACGGCTCTATGCTTCGGCGTCCTCTCCGCTCGACGGACTTATCCGCTAACTGTGTGCGTTCCGATCGCGCTGCTCAAAATCTTCGCGGTTGGGTGGATGAATCGTTAGATCGATGTTCAGCCAGATTATCTTGGCGTAACGGATTGACCAGAGTCCGAAGAACAATCCAACAAGAATCATCACCGTCAGAATGACGTTGTCGGATTTCACACCCACAACGTACTTCAGCAACGGCCATGTCCCCAGCGCAGCGCCCGCAGTGGCGAGATACGCGATCGGGAAGTGCGGCAGATAATAGCCGCTCTCGCGCATGAAAAAATATTTGCACTCGGGACATTGTTCCGGAGTGTCCAGAATGCTCTTGAAAATCTTTCCCTTGCCACAAACCGGACATCGAAGTGTGAGTATGCTTCGCAAGTTCATAATTTCTCTTATACTACTCCTATGCCTGACAATAGTTTCGACGTCGTATCCATTGTGGACATGCCCGAAGTGCTCAACGCCGTTCAGCAGTCCACCAAAGAGATCCTCAATCGCTTCGATTTGAAGAACACAAAATCCGCCATTGAGTTGAACGAGAAAGACAGCAAGCTGGTCGTCACCAGTTCGGATGACTTTAAGCTGAAGTCCGTTGTGGACGTGCTGCAGCAGAAGCTGGCCAAGCGGCAGGTGCCGCTGAAGAACTTCGGATACGGGCCGATCCAGGCGGCTGCCGGATCAACGTCGCGCCAGGAGATCACCATTCAATCGGGCATTCCGGTGGAGAAATCCAAGGAGATCGTCAAGGCGATCAAGGACAGCAAGGCCAAAGCTCAGGCTTCAATTCAGGGCGACCTGGTGCGCGTCAGCAGCAAAAGCCGTGACGTGTTGCAGGAAGTGATGCAGGTTTTGAAAAAGGCGGATTTCGGAGTGGAACTGCAGTTCACCAACTTCCGGACGTTCTGAATTGTGAAATCGGACAATCTCGAGATTGTCCGATTTCATAGTTCCAGGCTAAAACGGATAGTGCGCCTGTCCCATTTGTATGGTGATCCATTTGACCTCGGTCAATTCCTCCATCGACCACTGGCCGCCTTCGCGGCCAAGACCGGAGTTCTTCACGCCCCCAAACGGAATGTGCTGCTCGTCATGGATCGTCGAACTGTTGATGTGCACCATTCCCGCTTCGAGTTCCATGGCGAACTTCATAGCCATCTGTAGATCATTGGTCAGCACTGCGGATGAAAGACCATATTGAGTGTCGTTCGCCAGTTTCAATGCGTGATCGGCGTCACTGGCTTTGATGACACTGGCGACGGGACCGAAGAGTTCATCACGGAACACATCCATTCCCGGAACAACGTCCGCAATCACCGTGGGCTGAAAGAAATTACCCTCATACGTACCTCCGCACATCAGCCGTGCGCCGGCCGCGACGGATGATTTGATGCGGGTATCAATAAAGCCACACTGCGATGCTCGGATCAACGGACCGATGACGGTGTGGGGATCGCGAGGGTTTCCAACCTGAAGCGTTTTCACCTTGGCCACGAGCTTTGTTACAAACGCATCATAAAGGGGCGCTTCGACAATGATGCGAGACCCCGCCATGCAGATCTGTCCCTGATGAATGAACATGCCGAAGCACGCGGTGTTGACGGCATAGTCGATATCCGCATCCTTCAGGATAACGAGGGGACTCTTGCCACCCATCTCCAGAGTGATTTTCTTCCGGTTCGCGGCGCATTGAATGGCGAGTTCGCGTCCCACAGCGGACGATCCGGTGAACCACACGAGCTTGACCCGCGGATCTTTGATCAGAACTTCTCCCAGAGACGGGCCGTCTCCTGGAACTACATTCAGTACCCCAGCGGGCAAGCCCGCTTCGTGGAAAACTTCCGCAATCTTCAGGCCAAGCAGCGAGGTCTCTTCGGAAGGTTTCAAAATGAATGTATTCCCGGCCGCCAGGGCCATGCAGACTTTCTTCGTACTCAGGATCAGAGGGAAGTTGAAGGGCGCAATTCCGGCAACGACGCCCAGCGGCCGGCGGATGGCGAGGGATATCAGGCCCGGCATATCGGAAGGCATGGTCTGGCCGAAGATGCGTCGTGCTTCTCCCGAAGAGGCCCGTACCATATTGACGGTAAATGAAACTTCGAACTGCGCTTTTCCGAAGGTGGATCCGGCCTCATCGATAAGGACATCCACTATCTCCTGCCGCTTGGCTTCCAGAATTTCTGCGGCGCGAATCAGTATGATTTCGCGGGCAGCCGGAGGTGTGTTTCCCCACGCTGCGCTGGCGGCATGGGCCGCATCGATTGCCTGCGTCATTTGTGCAGGACCCGACATGGATACTTTGGCGACGGGCTTGCCGTCGGCGGGATTCAGAACCATCGTCTGGGCTTTTTCGTCCAGCGTTACTGTACGGCCATTGATGTAGGGCATCGAACACCTCCGGTTGGAATGATATGCTTCTTCGGCGCTTATAACGCAATCAACATCAGGAGGAAAACATGAAAAGTAAGGCTTCAGCGGAGTGGCAGGGTGGACTAAAGGATGGCAAGGGTACGGTATCGGCAGACAGTGGTGTTCTGAAAAACGTGCCGTATTCATTCAGTACGCGCTTTGAAGGCGCGAAGGGAACCAATCCTGAGGAACTGATCGCCGCCGCTCACGCCGGTTGTTTCGCCATGGCGCTGTCCGCGCAGCTTGGCGAAGCCAACATTACCGCCAAGAATATTGAATCCACGGCAACCGTCACTCTGGAAAAAACCGACGGTGGATTTGCGGTAACGTCGAGCCATCTCACCGTCGTCGTCCACGCTCCCGGAGCAAATCGTGCGGCCGTTGAAAAGGCAGCCGACAATGCCAAGGGCGGCTGCCCCATTTCGAAACTGCTCAATACCAAGATCACTTTAGACGCGACCTATCAACTCTAAGAACCAAGCGACATCTGCCCTCCGGACTCTGGAGGGCAGATAAATCAACCAGAGATCGGGAAAGCGAGAGACGGGACTCTACTTTTGAATTTGCATGGATTGTTTCGGCAAAACCACTCGGCGGCGAAGAGGGATGATTGCATGCAGCGATTATGCCGTCCGATTCTATTCTCGCTCGGGCGGAGATACGCGAACTGTCAATTGGCTCGACGCAGGTTGCGGTCAGGGCGATATGCTGCGGATTGGCCAGAAATATTTCAAATCAGCGATGGGATGCGATGTTTCTGAGGGAATGCTTCAGTCGTGTGCGGATTTGAAGGTGCGGGTCCAGCCTTCGCCAGAAGAAATTCCGTTTGACAACAACTCCATCGATCTGGTCACGGCCGCATGCGTGTATCATCACATTCCCCTGGACCGGCGTCTGCTCTTCACGGCCGAGATCCTTCGCGTGTTGAGACCAGGCGGCATCTTTTGCATCATTGAACACAATCCATTGAGTCCTGTCACGCGCCGCATTGTTTCCCGGACTCCAGTTGAAGCGGATGCAATTTTGCTTCGGGCGGGGGCATCGGCAAGTTTGCTGACAACTGCCGGAGCGAGAGTTCTCGACACACGATATTTTCTTTGGTTTCCCCAGCAAATCCACAAATACATGAGCGCGCTCGAAAATGGCCTTTCATCAATTCCGATGGGTGGCCAGTATGCCGTTTTTGCATCCAAATAGTTCTGCGTAGACCTCGGCCCGGAGTCGCCCATTCACTTTCCGTAGTTCGCGAACCACGCTGGATCTGAAATGCGGACTACCAGTCTTCCTTGAAAGAGACGGTCCCGTCCTCGTCGATGTAGTCCACATGCATATTGAGGCCATCGACTGTTACCAGCGCAAAGCTATGCATGCCCCGATTGCCGGGTAGCTGCCGGCGGTTGATGAAAGCCACCGGAAATCCGGGCAGTGGCGGAGTCTTCGGGGGCACTTTGTATGGAAAACATCCATTGCCGATGCATCGTGCCTTCATTCCCTTGAATTGTTCGTAGATCACCATCAGGTGTTCGTGTCCCCAAAACCAGCCAGCGAGTTTTCCCGCTTCCAAAAATGGATTGATCCAGTCTTCCAGGCCTTCTTCCGTCGGCTCATAGGCGGAAAAGAGCTGGTGATGGGTCAGCAGGATGGTTCTGGCCGGTCCGGCACTCAGTTGCAGATTGAGCCAGCCGGCCTGCTCGACATTCAAATTGTGGTCCACGTATGCGCTATCGAGCCCGATGAAACGCCAGTGCGCGTTGCCCAGATTGAAGTAGCTGGCCGGCTGCTTGAATTCCTTCAGCGTGAGATTGAAGTATCCGTGTCCGCCGCTGTACATCTCGTGATTGGAGTTCAAGGCAAAGGAGCGGCCTGCGACGTGCGGCGTGTCCCAGAATTTCCAGGGTTTTAGAAATCGATTCCGGACTTCGTGCTCGGTGCCCGCGTAATACACATCGCCGAGATGAATAACGTGGTCGGGTTCGTGCGCTCTTATTTGTTGCGCGATGAGGCCGGCCGCGGCATTGCCGCCTCCCCAGTCTCCGACGATGGCGATCTTTGCCCGATCGGCAAGAGGAAACCGGAAGTCGGAAGGTTTGCTATGAGTGATGAACTTCGCCTTCTTCAGAAATAGCTGCTTCAATCTTACGAGAGACACTTCAATCCATCCTGGATCAACGGTGTCGAACTGCTCCCCGAAAATCGACGCCATCGCTTCGGGGCCCGTGAGGATCGACGGCGTTCCAGCTTGTAACCCATTCCGTTTGCGTTTTGCGGCGCGTGCATTCTTCGCGTCGCGCTTTTCCAGGTACTCATCCATTGCGCTTTGCAGCAACGCGATGGTGCGGTCACTGGGTGCATACCAAAGCTTTTCGGGTTTCATCCGTCCGGCCAACCCAGCCGCCATTGCGACGTTTTCGATTCTGGCTCGCTCGTAGGCCTGTTGCAGCTGGGATACAATCTCGTCCCGTTCGTCGGGCCAATGGGAGGCGCTCTTCAGAGATAGTGTCTTGATACCGGCCTTCGCCGTCCGAGGATGACTCAAGCCGAGATGTTTGATGGTTTCCTTCAGGACTCTTAAAACGGTTTCTTTGTCACCTGTCAATTCGTGCATCGTATCTCCGGTCCGCAGGTCGTTCTCGCCATATAGTGTCTCAGGCCTTGCAGTCCTACAACAGTGAACCACTTTTTGCGGGTGGACGGTGCCTGAGCCTTTCGCAGTCAAACCGTGATTTCTCGCGGCAGGCAGGCGTGGAATTAAGTGTTAATGAATTGGCACATGGGACGTTTAGGTGTATGGAGACAAGAGAAGCAGCGGGAGTTCACTTTGCAAGTTGGAACCTATCCGGACACCGATATTACCACTGAGATCGAAAAGGCCTTCCTTGAAAGTCACGAGATGGTCTACAAGACCGCTTTTCGAATTACAGGGAGTGCCTCGGACGCAGAAGATGCGCTTCAGACCCTTTTTCTGAGGCTGGTCCGGCGCGAATGGCTTCCCGACCGGCAGATCGGATGGCCCGCGTACCTGCGTCGTGCTGCAATCAATATCGCGCTGGACATCGTCCGGAAGCGTGCCTCTCAAGTGCAACTGGGTGATGGCGAGTTGATACTTCCGGAAAGCCGGCCCGACCCTTACCTTGAACATTCGGCAACGGAGCTGCGTCAATGGTTCACGACTGCGCTCACAGCGTTGAACCCGACAGCGGCCGAGATGTTCGTACTCCGGTACGTCGAGGGATACACAATCGAAGACATTTCAAAAATACTTTGTACCTCGAAGAGCACTGTGGCGGTCACGCTGTTTCGAACGCGCAGCCGTCTCCGGAAATCCATTCGTAAGTTTCTAGGAGGACGCTGATATGGACCCCAACCGCAGGAATTCGAAAAGAATGCTCGAAGTGGCAATCGATGCCGTGCGCACTTCCGAACCCGACCAGATGGAGATGGAAGACCGGGCGTCTCGTGTGTGGGCGCGTATTGGGGGCGAAATGATGCCTGAAGGAATTCGTCCCTCGAATTCACCCGGCGAGCAGATCCGAAGCTGTGCCGATTACCGTGCGCTCATTCCAGGATATATTGCGGGACATCTTTCTTCTGCCCGTGAGCTGCTGCTTTCGGACCATACGTATGAATGCGTCGCTTGCCGAAACGCGCTGAATGAGGCACGCGGCACAGCGCCGCGGCCGACCGCCTTGCGGGCGAGGCGTCGAGTGGGTCGATCTGTTGCCGGCTTCGCGATTGCGGCAACCCTGGTACTCGGCATTGTGCTGAAGCAGGCCGGATATCTCGACATCCTTTTGCCGGTTGTTGAAGTGCATGCCATGGCGCGGACCATCGACGGGCGGTTGTACCGGATCGCGGAATTGAACGCAAATCCTGTTGCCGCAGGCGATTCATTGAAAGCTGGAGAGCCGGTTCGAACGGCCGCGGGCTCTCGCGCCATCATCGAACTTGCGGATGGTACGCGCATCGAGATGCGAGAGCGGTCTCAGTTGTCGCTGACAGGCACTCACGACGGTATGCGCATCAATCTGAATCGCGGCAGCGTCATCGTCGAGGCGGCAAAACAGCGGGGACATTTGTATGTGGCGACCGAAGACTGCACCATTACCGTTGTCGGCACCGTGTTTGCCGTCAGCTCCGGCGTGAAGGGATCGCGTGTGTCGGTCATCGAGGGTGAAGTGCGTGTCGCACAATCTTCGTTGGCGGAGAAAACACTCTATCCTGGCCAGCAGATGGCAACTAGTTCCAACCCTGCAACCATACCGATAGAAGAAGAGATCTCGTGGAGCCGTAACCGGGATACCCACATGTCACTGCTTCGAGCTTTGGCAGATGTGAACAACTTTCTCGTGCGCAACGGCGTTCAGGGTCCGGAGCTCCGATTCACTTCGACGTTGTTGCCTCTCGTGCCTGATAACACTGTCATGTACGCTGCGTTTCCAAACATTAGTTCAACTCTCGGGCAAGCTTACGATCTTTTCCGGCAGAGAATTGACCAGGATCCTCTCTTGAGCGCCTGGTGGGCGGACCGCAATCAGCGGAAGGATTCGACAGATCCTACCCTGGAAGAAATGATCGATCATGCCCGGAGAGCGGGTAGCTATCTTGGAGAAGAGATCGCGATTGCCGTAACCGGCGGCGCCTCAGGCCCTGGCGATGTGATCGTGCTTGCCAATGTTCTGCATCCGGACGGTTTGTTAGCGGAGATCAATGCAGTCGCGGACCGTGTGTCACAGCCGAATCCGATTCGTGTTCTGACCGATCCTGCACAACTCGCGACGTTTAGCGGGAACCAGAAAGGGCCGATAGCGTACATGGACCGGTCGACCCTCGTCCTGGCGAGTTCGCCTCGAGCAGTCTACGACGTTATCGTGGCCCGGAAATCCGACCGCAGTGGCTTTACCGGCCGTCCTTTTAATGCCTCGATCGCGGAGGTCTATTCGAAGGGGGCGGGAACACTGTTTGCTGCGGACCTCGCGACGCTGTTCTCGGACGTTCAACGATCGGAACGGGCACGCGCCATGGGTCTGACCAGTATCGACCGCGTGGTCCTCGAACAGAAACAGATAGCCGGCAAGACAGTGACCCAGGCCCAGTTGAGTTTCAACGGCGAGCGGACAGGCGCAACGGCATGGCTCGCGCCGCCGGCTCCGATGGGAGCGCTGGAGTTCGTCTCGCCTCATGCTTATGGTGTGGCGGCAATCATCTCAAAGGATGCTCTCACGATACTCGACGAGATGCTTACCTTCGGGGGCAACCTCAAAGAGAGAGCGGACGAACTTGAAGACTTTCATCGCCAGACAGGTGTCGACATTCGACGCGATCTCGCTGAGCCGCTCGGCGGCGAGTTCCTGATCGCGATGGACGGTCCGTTCCTCCCGACTCCGTCCTGGAAAGTGGTGGCCGAAGTATACGAGTCCGCGCGCTTCCAAAATACGATCGAACGGCTTGTTTTGCAGATTAATAACCGTGCCGCTCAGGGCATCGGAACGGGCGTCACGTTAAGCTCCGAGGCTATCCGCAATCAGATCTATTACCAGTTGCGTCGCGCAGACAACACGGGACCGGAAGTTCACTACACGTACATTCAGGGCTACTTTGTCGCTGCTCCTTCGCTGGCTCTGGTCAGCCAGGCCCTGCAGTATCAGCAGAGCCGGTCATCAATCTCAAGCTCCGAAAAATTCCGGTCGATGATGCCGGCCGACGGAACGGATCACTGTTCGGCCATCCTTTATCAGAATCTCATGGAGACAGCGAGCTCGATCGCAAGTTATGTTCCTTCTGGAGTGGGCGGCGTTACTTCGGAACAGGTACAGAAGCTCCGGCAGACCATCGAACTCACGCCGCCTTCACTGGTCTGCGCGACTGGAGAGCCTCACCGGATCGTGATGGGTTACCAGGGTGACCTGGGACTCAATGTGCTGATGCTTGGCGGCCTGCAATCCATGATCCAGACGGTGGGAGAAGTCCGAAATTAAGCAGGAGACTATTTGGTTCCGGCAATAGAACTCGACAACCTCTCGGTGTCCTTCAATCACCGTCCGATCCTGAAGGACCTGAATGGGAAATTCTCGGGCCGGGCCATCGGCTTGCTTGGCCCGAACGGCGCCGGCAAGAGTACCTTGATCCAGACTCTCCTGGGCTTTCATCCTCCAACCAGTGGTGCCGCGCGAGTCCTGGGACTGGACGTCCGGTCTCAGATCCAGGAAATCCGGCAGGCGATCGGTTATATGCCCGAAAACGATTCATTCGTTGCGGGAATGACGGGCATACGTCTGGTGCGTATGATGGCCGAGCTGTCCGGGCTGCCACCGGCGGACGCGCTGGAACGGGCGCACGAAACCCTTTTCCAGGTTGGTCTGGGTGAGGCCCGATATCGTGAGGTGGGCACCTATTCGCTTGGCATGAAGCAGATGGCCAAGCTCGCGGTCGCGATCGTCCACGGTCCCGGGATGCTGATCCTGGATGAACCGACCAACGGGCTGGACGTGCATGGGCGGAAGCGGATGCTGGAGATCATCCGTGAAATCCGCGACAGCCACGAAACACAGATTATCCTGTGCTCACACTTGCTGCGGGATGTCGAGGAATGCTGTGACGAAGTCATGATCCTGAAGGATGGGGTGCTCGTGACCTATTGCAACCTTGAAGCTGAACGCCAAACGAACCGGAAATTCATTCAGATGGAGACCCGGGGCGACACCTGTG
>Ga0184628_10001800_pt1 | contig 10468 bp, 11 predicted proteins | sample PLM4_5_b1_FD_133149 | JGI IMG/M metagenome (GOLD analysis project Ga0184628, IMG submission 133149) | Groundwater sediment microbial communities from an aquifer in East River, Colorado, USA - PLM4_5_b1 | ecosystem: Environmental > Terrestrial > Soil > Riparian zone | place: USA: East River...
CACGACCGCCGCCCGCAGGCACCGCACCCTCTCCCGTTCCCAGAGCGTCTCATGAGAACGCCCCTCGTTGGAGAAGGCGAGAGGAATATAAGCCTACCGATGGACTTTGTCAAGCGAAACAAGGTACGATTTCCACTTGGGGTTGGGACATGGAATTCATCGCTCTCGACGTCGAAACGGCTAATGCAGACATCGCGAGTACGCTCACTTTCATAAACAAGTTGGTTGAAGACCTTTCTCTCGAATTACAAGGAATATCAAACGTCAAAACCTTGCATGGGTTTGCCCGCGGAATTGTAACTACGAGCAGCAAACCTGAAATAAAAATCTTTCGTAATTTGCCAATTGTTGTCGCAGAGGACAGTAAACTTTTAGGGCGCGGAGAAATTGACTTTGAAGAGTTATTTTTTGAAATGAAAATGGAGGGAGAAAATCTAATATTCTATAAAGCGAGAAAAGACCACTATGGCCACTACGGATTCCCAGACGTCATATTTGCCGCTGTTCTCTTTTTGAGAAACAACACACATAGAATTCCGGTCTTTGACCAAATCGTAGTTGATGAGTTCCAAGATTTTAATTTGTTGGAATTGGCGCTGATCGATCTTCTTGGGGAAAGAAGTCCAATCATTCTGGCGGGTGATGACGATCAGGCCATATATGAATTCAAGAAGGCCAGCGCAGATCACATTCGAAAGCGTTATAGAGACAAAAGTTTAGGATTTGAATCTTTCGAACTTCCTTATTGCTCACGATGCACACGAGTTATTGTCGATGCAGTCAACGATATCATTTCGTCGGCTACAGGCGCTGGATTCCTGTCGGCCAGAGTGCCCAAGCAATATCTCTATTTTGATTGCAAAGATAAGGACGCCGAGTGCGAAAAATATCCAAAAATCGATTATGCACGATTACAGGCTAGTCAAATACCGTGGTTCATTGAACACTGCTTAGAAGAAATCGCTGCTGATTTGAAGAAGGAATTCTCAATACTCATAATTTCACCGACTAGGACTCAAATAAGAGACATCGCCAATGCTCTGCGCGCAAAGGGGTTCACAAATATCTCTCATTCAGAAAGTGGCGATAAAGAAGTTCGATTCTTGGATGGCCTCAAGCTGCTGCTGGAAGATATTGAATGTAACTTAGGATGGCGAATTTCCTCCAAATTTTGTACGAAAGAGGATGAATTCCGTGAGGTCTTAAGGAGCTCTACAAAAGACCCTTCGAAAAAATTTGTCGACTTAGTTCCAAAAAACATTCGTATAAAAATTAGAAAACTAGTCGCATTACTCCGGCGCGTTCGAGATGGAAAGTCAGTCAAACCTGAGAGCGCCGACTTTCTGTTCGAAATGCTTCAAATATCCCAAAGAGAATCTGCGCTTGAGTCACTTCGCGTAGACCTAGATTCCGAGACTTGGCTCCCCGGCAACCCCGCCCTCAGAAACATTCGTATTAAGACCTCGACAATCCCTGGTTCGAAGGGGTTGGCAGAGGACTATGTCTTTATTACGCATTTTGATGACCGATATTATTTGGCCACCGATAACAAAAGGCGGAAAATTATTACTGACCAAAAAATCTGCGAGTTTATCGTCGCTCTTACAAGAGCAAGAAAAAAAGCATTTTTGCTCTCATCTGATCCAAAAACTGATCCGACGTTTCTTAAATGGATCGGAAAGGATCGGATAAATCTGGCCTTTGACGCCAGTCAAAAATAAGGCATTCAGAATCACCGACTAAACTTCTTATACTTCAGCCGATGCGGAATGACGCTGTCCTGCCCGAGCCTTCGCATCTTGTCGGCTTCGTAGTCCTGGAAGTTGCCCGCGAACCATTCGACGTGGCTGTGGCCGGCTCGCCGAGCCAGCCGATCACCCTTCAGCCCGCCACGACCTCGACCATCGCCTCGACCGCCGCCGCCGGCTTGAGCCCGGCCTCCTGCACCAGCGTCCGCCAGGGGTGGAAGCTGAGCGCCAGATGCAGCAGCGCGCGCTGCCGGGCGTTGAGCCTGGCGCCCAGCACCTCGTGCCAGCCTTTGACGACGGGCTGGGCGCGCGTCCTCTGAATTTCCTGCACCATCGGATGGTGCTCGACGTCGCGCAGCACGCTGGGCAGCAGCTGCGCGTTGCGCGCGTACCAGCCATAGAGCGCGGTGAGCCCGGCCCGCCATCAAGACCGGACAGCAAGGTCGACAAGCTCTTGAACCTCGCTCATCTGGTCCTTGACCAGCCAGTGGGTTAGATCGCCGCTCGATATGACGGCGAGCACCTTGCCGTTTTCTACAATCGGCAGGTGCCTGAACCGCCGCTTGGTGACCAACTCCATCGCCTCGCCGACGGTCGTCGTCGGCGGAATACTATAGGGGTCCTTCGTCATCACCTCGGAGACCTTCGTTTTGCCAGGTTCAAGGCCGGCAGCCAGCACTTTGTTCAGCGCATCTCGCTCCGTGAAGATGCCTACCAGCCTTTCGCCATCCAGAACGATCAAGGCACCGATCTTTTTGGCGGTCATCGTCCGCACGCACTCAGTGACCAAGGTATTGGGTCCAACGGAGTGTATTGTTTCGCGCTCATTGAACAATGTGTCCAAGGGGGTCCTGCGCTTATCTCGTAGTCTCCCGAAGTACACAAGGACGCCAACAACGGCCACGAACAAAATGAACGCGTAGATAAACATATTCGTAACGGTCGTCAGCGCCTGCTCCGACTCAGACGCAGCTTGCGCTGCGGATGAAAGCAATACGAAACCGATGCCAGTACCCAATTTGTAAAAAAGCTTGCTCATCGCTGTTGCTCCTCCAAGGTTGACTAGCGATAGCTCCTTGCCTAGCGACGCTTTATTACGCACTCGAGACCAACGTAAAAGTTGATTCTTGTCTTCGATCGTCTCGGAAACCAAAAATACGCACGCTCTGACGATATCAAGAAGGCTTGTATCCTTCGATCCTGGTCAGAATTTCTTCTTCGAGTGCCATACGCCACTTTTGGAGTGCGTCAGCGACGATGATCGCATCCCGTTTGGTCGGTCTCGTCAGGTGTTTGAGTTCACGGCCCGTGCTGTCATATTCCTGGCATAAGGCCTCGAATTCAGCGCTATCGTGAATGAGCGCGCAAACCGCGTTCTCGTTTTCCGGGAAGTGCGAGAGAATTTTGTTTATCCGATCGACCATGGCATTCCTCCCGGGCACACCCGATTTCTTGCGAAAGAGACTACCAACTGAGGCGATCTCAGCACGTAGCTGTGTCGCCCTTTGGCTTTTGCACTTGAGTGATCGACACTCCGCAGGATCTGCACTCAAATACTTGCTGATCAGCGCTCGGCCACCGCCAGATCGTGCGGACATGCTTCATTGGTTTGTCGCACGCTGGGCACAGCGTCGCTGTGCTTGGAGAGTCCTTGACCATCATTAATGTAGTCGCCCATCAACAAGCTGCCAACTGATCGGCATGGCCGTCGCGGGCGCAATGATAAGGATCAATGGGTCAGCGGTGTTTACCAACCATATCGCTCGCGCCGCACCCCCAACGCGGGCGATGTCCGCTTTGGGTCATTAGCGACCGACCAATTCAACGCAAGCGCCGCCCAATGTCCGCTGTTAGTCCAATAGCGACCATTCGGGGCTTGGATCTGGATTGTCCGCTACGTGCCAGATGCGGACATCAATCGCGGCGACCAGCATGTCCGCCTTGTGTTTTAAGCGGACTCATACACCACAACAAACAACATCGTTGTTCGATCAGTCTGTCCACGCGTACGGCCGGCGTCGGTGATGCGTTAACGCCAAGCGAACAAAAACCCCGGGCTGTTCACCCGGGGCTTTGAATTGGTTCACTCGTGTGATCGATCAGACGGGCGATTGCCGCCTAGAAACGGTAGTTCACACCAATCAGGACATTGCTCTCGGTCGCTTTGGCGCTGATCGGATAGACAACACCACCGGTGGTCACGCTGCCGGACCGCGAGCCAAAGTCCATGTAGTTGCCTTCCAGAAACGCTGACCAGTGCGGTACGATCATCCACTCAACGCCGCCACCGACCGTCCAGCCGGTACGGGTGTTGGAGGTCTGGCCCACTTGCGCGCCACCAATGGTGACGTTGGTGCTGGTATGACCCCAGGCGGCGCCGCCCTGCAAGTAGAGCAACCAGGTGGGTTGCACCGCATAGCCGACGCGCGCCGTCAAGGTGTCGAACCATTTGTTATCGAAGTTAGCAACGGCCGCCGCACCGCCGAAGGTACCGCCTGGAAATGTTCCGCTCTTTTTGTTGTTGGTCCAATCAGCCATATTGCGGATGCCGACGACAAATCCGCCGCTGAACTGGTAATCGCAGCCAATCTGGCCGCCAGCGGCAAAGCCGGAATTGTCTCCGGAGACTGTTCCGCCCGTGGTACTAACGCTGACGTCGCCAAAAGCGCCGCCGACGTTTCCGCCGATGTAACAGCCGGTCCATGTTGGCAAGGGAGCCATCACTGGGGCTGATTTGTATACGGGCCGCGGCATGTCCGCCGCCAAGGCGCTGGTCGAGGCAAGTGCCGCAATAGCGACAGTCGCCAATAAAATCCTCTTCATGGTTTTCCCCTTTCGATCGAACGCCAAATTTCAATCTTGGATTCACGGTGTCAATTACGGCGACAATACGTAGAATGAATTAAAGTTCCTTTGGTGCCGGCGTTTTGCGGGCGCCGGTGATATTAAAGTCACATGCGTACATTCATTGGTAACCAACTTAGTCTCAGCGCCTATGGTCCGCCGGGATCGGGAAAGAGCCACGCTGTTGGCAAAGTTGTCGCCGCTCTGGGCTGGCCGATGTTTGAGATAAATCTTGGGTCCCTTACCTGCACGATCGACCGGGCCACCACGATTCATGAGTGTTCCTGGCGCCCGGGTTCCCGAGTTCCCGTAGTTGAGTTAGAGGCGGCCTATCCGGCAAGCGCGTTGAGAGCGAGCATAGTCAGGAACATGCCCGACAAAGCCCATCCGAAAGTCCGCGTGGTTGCTCGTTCGCTCATGTGGCTATAACTGCCAATATGAAAAACGTTCATTTTGAAACTGGGCCACTCCGGAGGCGCACTAATCCGGGAGCGGAACACCCAATTCAACTATCGCACGGGCGCATATGCGCGGTGGGTCACGCTCGCCTTTCCGATATACCTGAATGATTTTCGCGGCGACCACCTCGCTAAGCGGCTCGGTCCGGCTTGGGATGCGAAGCAATTCAAACGCGGCTTCGTAGGCCTTTGACATCCGCTCGATGTCTTCAGCGACGAAATTCTCGTCCAGGAACAGCCGGTAGATAGCCATGACGCTCTCCCAGCTTGCTATAGTCTGGAGCTATAACGTTCGAGGGGGTGAGTTCCCTCGTAAAGGGAACATCAATAACCTGCGACTTTTCGTGAACTCAAATTAGGACAATCAACTCAGCAATTTAGGACACAGGGGCTTAAATACGGGCAGCACTCCCGTACCATAGGAACAGGTCGGAAACCTGGAACACTTCCTGAACTTCGCAGGTGATGTTGTCGTTCTGTTAGTCTGGATGTCCGCTTTGGGTCATTCGCTGCCGAGCCATCGGGGCCCGGTGCAGGTTTTTGTCCGTTGTCAGTCCAATAGCCGACAAACTTTTGCGTGCAGCGAATGACGCGAAGTGCCAAAGGGCGACATCGCAATTTGGTCTAATCTAAAATGAAAGAGGCCGCCAACTGAGGCGGCCTCTTACTTATTTTTGCGCCGATTTGCGGATCGCATCGGCGATCAATTTCCCGACGTATTCGCGTATGGCCCGAGTGTCGAACAAATCCTCGAGCCTTGCTGGCGGCTCAGCCAGCAACCGATGCACGTCGGATTCGGCTTTATCATAACCCGCCGAAAAGTTCCGGTCGGGATTTTCCGAGAGGCGTGCCATGCGGCACCCGCCTTTCTCCTCCCGAATGGGAATTTCTCCTCCCACATAGCGAACGTCTGATACCTGACATATGTTCCTCAAAGGTATCAAAACCAACAAATTTCCGCACTGTCGTCAGACTGTCGCCAATGTTTGGTTTGAAGCTTTCACCAAAATTAGGGGAAACGATCATGGACGAGCCGGTATTCTTTGACCTCAAGACGGTGAACTTCTTGCGCGAGACGCTTGATGATGCTTGGGCTTGTCTTGGACCCGAACAAAGGGCGGTAACCAACCGAAGCGAACTGGCCGAACACATACTCAAAACGGCGGCAAAAGGTGAACGCGACAAAGACAGGTTGCTTGACGCCGCCTTGAGCAAGATCGCGGCTTAAGCCGCCACCTCACTCCGCCTTCCAACTCTTCCGCTTGTCGTTCGAGTTAATCGCCGGGGCAGATGCCGGAACTGTCGCGGCAGCTCCAAAACAGAAACCGGGGGGCGAAGATCGCCCCCGGTTCCTAGTTTGTATCAGACGTCAATCGTTAGTCGCAAACGCGACGCGACCTGAGGATGATGCGGCCGCTTGGCGTCTCGATGCGCTCACGGATCACGCGGCAGTCACGCGCATACGCGTAATCATCATGCCAATATCGGTGACGATAGGGACCGTCGTAAACGCCGACGCCGGCACCAAACGGTCCAACCTGCACGCCTACGCCCTGCGCGTTCGCTGGTGTTAACGCTGCCGCACCCGCGATCGCGAATGCCGACATTGCTAGCAGAATCCGTTTCATGACAGCCTCCTCTTGTACAGGACCTCAACGCCCATGGGGCGCGGACGGTTTCTGTTTATTACAAGGATTTAAGGTTCCTGGAACTCTGCTGGAAGAACATCAGACGCATGACGGAGTAGCGGGGAATGTCCGCCACGGGTCATTAGCGAACAAACCATTGCAGGCTAAAATACGTCTTTGTCCGCTATTGCCCGAAAGCGGCCGTCGACGCGTTGGCGAAGTGCTTGACCGGCAGCTGCCGCTTAAACTTCCTATACTTCAACCGATGCGGAATGATTGAGTCCTGACCGAGCCTTCGCATCTTGTCGGCTTCGTAGTCCTGGAAGTTGCCCTCGAACCACCGCATTGACCGAATTGTGATCGATAGACGACGGCGGATTATTCTCGCATCTCGGTCATGAAGACCTTTTGCGCGATTTGCCAGCGCCCATCGATCTTCAACAGCGATAGCTGATCGGTGAAAAAGCGCGGTGGAATCGCGCATTTGAGCTTCACGTAAGCCATTGTCGGACTGATGAGGTCGATTGTGAGCACATGATCGTGGCGCGGCAGGCCCTGCTGCTTCGGCGACGGTCGTGCCCGAACCTTGTCCAGCCACTTGTCGCGGGGCGTGACGACCAGTTCGCCATCATTCGTGACGCTCGTTAGTACGCTTGTCGGATGAAATACGCTCGCAATCTTGCTTGCGTCGCTCTCGTAAAGTCCGTCGAGGTAGGATTGGATCACGCCTTCGATAACTTTGACATCGTCAGTACCGGTCATGGCGATCAGTTCCCCCACCGTCGTTCTTTCAGAATCATGATCAAAAATGCGCAAAGCTGTCAGCATTGATATTGCAGGTCCCGTGGCGACGCAATTGTTTCCCAGAGCCGAGTCGCGATATTGATAGTTGCAATATGGCGCTAGTATCCGCGCCGCCGGATCTTTTTTGCGGCCTTGCGTGCCGCATAGCAGGCACTGCGCTCGGCAGCGCGGACGGCGCGCGGCGACGGTCGATCGCCTAAAGCCGCCCGTCAGTTCGCCTTCGCGCCCGAGGCTTTGACGACCTTCGCCCACTTCTCCGTTTCGGCGGCGATGTATTTGCCGAACTCCACCGATGACAGGGGGAGCGGGACGCCGCCCAGTTCGATGATGCGGTTGCGAATGGCGGGATCGGCGTGCGCGGCGATCACCGCGCGGTTCAGTTTTTCGACGATCTCGACTGGCGTGCCTTTCGGCGCGCCGAGACCGGCGAAAGCGCTGGTCTCGAAGCCCGGCAGAAACTCGTCGACGGTCGGCGCGTCGGGCAGCGCGTCGAGGCGTTTGGCCGAGCACACCGCCAGCGCGCGCAGCCGGCCGCCCTGGATGTGCGCAATCGACGACGGCAGGTTGTCGAAGATGACCTGGAGCTGGCCGCCCATCAGGTCGGCCAGAGCCGGCGCGGCTCCGCGATAGGGCACGTGCTGCATCTGGACGCCGGCCATCATCTTGAACAACTCAGCCGTGACATGGGCGACCGAGCCGACGCCGCCCGATCCGTAGTTGACCTTGCCCGGATTGGCTTTGGCGTAGGCGATGAACTCCGGCACCGTCTTGGCGGGGAAGTCCGGATTGACCACCATGACCTGCGGCACGCGGTAGATGCCGGCGATCGGCACGATATCGGTCAGGAAATTGAAGCTGAGATTCTCATAGAGTGTGGTGTTGATGGCGTTGTTGGCACCGATGACCAAGAGTGTATAGCCGTCGGCCGGCGCGCGCGCGACCGTCTCGACGGCGAGGTTGCCGCCCGCGCCACCCCTGTTCTCGACCACGAACTGCTGGCCGAGTTGCTCCGACAGCGATTGCCCGAACAGACGCGCGAGAATGTCGATGGCCTGGCCGGCGGCGAAGCCGACCACCATCCGCACCGGCTTGGCCGGGTAGGCCTGCGCCCGCGCCGCCTGCGGCAGCACCGGCAGCGCCGCCGCGGCGGCGGCCAGGTGCAGGAATTCACGACGGAATAGTTTCATAGCGCGCCCTCCCCTGACGCCGAGGCTAGCGCAGCTTCGATGCCTAGCGCGAGAACTTCTTGTACTTCAGCCGGTGCGGAATGATGCTGTCCTGGCCCAACCTTCGCATCTTGTCGGCTTCGTAGTCCTGGAAGTTGCCCTCGAACCATTCGACATGGCTGTCGCCCTCGAACGAAAGAATATGGGTGGCGATGCGGTCGAGGAACCAGCGGTCATGGCTGATGATGACGGCGCAGCCGGCGAAATCCTCCAGCGCCTCTTCCAGCGCGCGCAGCGTATCGACGTCGAGGTCGTTGGTCGGCTCGTCGAGCAGCAGCAGATTGGCGCCGGTGCGCAGCATCTTGGCGAGATGCACGCGGTTGCGCTCGCCGCCCGACAGCGTGCCGACTTTCTTCTGCTGGTCGGCGCCCTTGAAATTGAACAATGAGACGTAAGCGCGCGAGTTCACTTCCTTCTTGCCCAGCAGGATCAAGTCCTGGCCGTTGGAGATCTCCTCCCAGACGGTTTTCTTGCCGTCGAGCGAGTCGCGCGACTGGTCGACATAGCCGAGATGCACCGACTCGCCGATCTTGATGGTGCCTTTGTCCGGCTTGTCCTGGCCGGTGATCATGCGGAACAGCGTGGTCTTGCCGGCGCCGTTGGGACCGATGACGCCGACAATGCCGCCGGGCGGCAGCCGGAACGTCAGGTCGTCGATCAGCAGATTGTCGCCAAAGCCTTTGGTCAGGTGATCGAAATCGACCACATTGTCGCCCAGCCGCTCGGCGACCGGAATGGTGATCTGCGCGGTGACGTTGGTCTTGGCATTGGCGATCTTGAGCAGGTCCTCGTAGCGCTGATAGCGCGCCTTGGATTTGGCCTGCCGCGCCTTCGGCGACGACTGGATCCATTCGCTCTCGCGCGCCAGCGTGCGTTGCCGCGACTCGTCCTCGCGCGCTTCCTGCTCCAGCCGCTTCTGCTTCTGCTTGAGCCAGGAGGTGTAGTTGCCCTCGTAGGGAATGCCGCGGCCGTGGTCGAGCTCGAGGATCCAGCCGGTGACATTGTCGAGGAAGTAGCGGTCGTGGGTCACGATCAGGATGGCGCCTGGATATTTGCGCAGATGGCCTTCCAGCCAGTTCACACTCTCTGCATCAAGATGGTTGGTCGGCTCGTCGAGCAGCAGCAGATCGGGCGCATCAAGCAGCAGCCGGCACAGCGCGACGCGGCGCTTCTCGCCGCCCGACAGCTTGCCGATGTCGGCGTCGTCGGCCGGGCAGCGCAGCGCGTCCATCGCCAGATCGACCTGGCTGTCGAGGTCCCACAGGTTCTGGCTGTCGATCTTGTCCTGCAGCTTGGCCATCTCGTCGGCGGTCTCGTCCGAATAGTTGGCGGCAATCTCGTTGTAGCGGTCGAGAATCGCCTTCTTGGCGGCGACGCCCTGCATGACGTTGTCGCGCACGGTCAGCTTCGGATCGAGCTGCGGCTCCTGCTCGAGGTAGCCGACGCGGGCGCCTTCGGCGACCCAGCCCTCGCCGGTGAATTCGGTATCGAGGCCGGCCATGATGCGCAGCAGGGTCGATTTGCCGGAGCCGTTAACGCCGAGCACGCCGATCTTGGCGTCCGGGTAGAACGACAAATGAATGTTATCCAGCACCTTCTTCGATGGCGGATAGGTCTTGGTCAGACCCTGCATATGATAGATGAATTGGCGACCATTCATTTACTTCTGAAACCCTTGGCTGATCCGGCCGGAATCCGCGCGTAGCGCGTGATCCCGAAAAGTGGGTACCGGTTTTCGGACCGGATCACGCGCAAAAGCA
>Ga0184628_10001801_pt1 | contig 10461 bp, 21 predicted proteins | sample PLM4_5_b1_FD_133149 | JGI IMG/M metagenome (GOLD analysis project Ga0184628, IMG submission 133149) | Groundwater sediment microbial communities from an aquifer in East River, Colorado, USA - PLM4_5_b1 | ecosystem: Environmental > Terrestrial > Soil > Riparian zone | place: USA: East River...
ATCGCACTGAGTCGATGTTGACCATCAGTGAGTCGTCCCTGTTCATCGAAAGCTATCCCCTGCGAGGTAGTCATCCAATCACCCCGCTTCATGGCCGCAGCGTAACGAGCTACCGTACCTGGACTGATAGTTCGATTACGCTGGGCATTGTCCAACCACTCCTGGGCCATCTCTGGAGTGACTAATAAATACTCAGCCACCGGCAGGTCCCGTTTGTTAACTTTCATTAGTGTTACGTTTGCCATTAAATTCCCTCCCCAGCTGCTTCTTCCGCAGCTAAATCTTCTGCATCGGAATAACCTTCGTCATAGCCTCGATCGTAAGCCTCTGCACAGGTGTGGCAGTAGGGCTTGTCATTACGATCGGTGACTGTATCGGTCTCACATGGGTCATTACTACACCAAGCCATCAGTCGAACTCCTTTGCTAGTTCAGTAATCAATTCATAGAACGTAGTTCCAGTAGCTCCTGAACGATACTCAAGCAGCAGCTGTTGAATCGCTTTCCCCTTGTCATACCCAATCCTGAAGTCAGGCTTAATCTCCGGTGCATGTAGATCAAGCATTGGCTGAGTCAGAGGTAGCGCAGACTTACATTGCGTACACATTCCTGCTTCAACATCAGCCTCGGTTAGTTCTGCTGCACATTTGGTACACCACCAGCGTTTGGGTTTCATTGGTCAGCCTCTCTGTCAGGATCAGTAAGTGAGTCAGGGAACACCAGACTCAACTCTTCCATGACTTGATCGATCAGTGTGATCTGATCTGCAAATCCCTCTATCCCCTCGTCTGAAGTATCCCAACGCCCATCAATAGCCATCTCAGCATCAGTGCGGAGAGTGAATAGCGTAGCTACTAAACGCTCGACACGTTTAAGGTGATAAGCGTTCCAATCAAAGTCAGTGTTACTCATTAGCTGCCTCTACTCTTTCGTTGATGTCAGCATAGGCCACCGGAAAGTCAGCGGCCCACTCATCCCAGTTGTCAGGCAGATCACAACCGTCCCCGACAGCTAAGCCATCAAGATCAATGATTGCTACATACACGTTATCTGTGTCGTAGTAAGCATCAGCTCGACCATCTTCTACGATTACTAAGACTCTTTGCATGTTGACTCCCTTATTAGTTGAAACTCTTCCTCCAACATAGTTACTGCTTCGTCATAGCCATCCCAACAAATCCACCACATATTATTAAGATAGCAAGGACCAAACACGACTCCGCGATGGCCCATAGTGAGAACCTGATCTCTCACTGTCATGGACCACCGCGTTTCTACTATGTCTCCCTTTTTGAACATTAAGTTTTACCAACTCGCCTGGTAGTAATAATCCACTGAGTAGTCCTCCAAGTTGGAAGGCATCAGACAAGGTTCCAGAATGGCAATGGTGTCTTTGAGATCTTTCAGATACCACTCGTCATAGGCAGTCTCTTCATCGTAGTTACCGAAGAAGAATCCCGCCGTGACTGGTAGTAACTCTTTAGCTAATGAAGTGTCTTCGATTACCTGACCATCTTCATACAGCTTAGTCTCAACTCCATTGGCATATTCAGTACCATTGTCCAACTTACCAGGCACTAACTTAGCTGAGTCAACCACGTCCTTACAGAGCTTTAGTAACTCCTTCAGCTGCTCTGTAGAAACTTCAATCTGTTGGCAATTATCCTCACCACCAGCACAGTTCTCCACGAACCAACCGTGGATCTGATTTGCCTTCCGCCAGTAACCCACTTCCTCCTCGATGTAGGAAGGATGGATTAAAGGAATCTTCTTCCCTCCCTTTTTCAAGATCACCGTATGCCTTTCTTCCGGCTTCTGGTGGTCCCACGCCTTAATGTAACGGCGTCGGTATAGATACATGTCTAGGCCCAATTTCGTATTCCTCCTTCTAAAGTTTGTAACGATAACAAAGTGAGTAGTACAAATAATCCGCCACTACTCCCTTGACCAACAGCGACTCCGCCTGTGTTCTCAAGTAGTCCCTGAGCATTGTCGGTGGCATTCCTGTTTGTTGAATAGTCCTGATTAACAATTCCACTTGAGTCAGTTGTTCCTGATCAAGTAGATCACTTAAAGTTGTTGTAGTATTATTACTCATCTATGAAGATCTCCACTATTGCTATTGATAGACTTCTGGCAACTGTCCAACACATTCGTAAGAGCGATCTGAGTCGCCAACTAAAGCGTGAGTTGGTGGATCAGATCATGCAGGAATGTGAATTGATCAAGCGAGCTGAGTCCGAGTTCTTACTATGTATCAAGCACACCAAACTGAGTCGGGGATATGCTAACCACAGTAGTATCTATAGACAGCTACCTAAGCTACCGTTACACGTCTACAAAGTATGTTGTCGGGATTTCTTTGATCGGAGAGAGTTGGAAGGATTACCACCTAAGCAGAACCGGAGAGGGGGAAAGAAAGAAGTCAAAGTAGGCATGAAAGCTAAGCCCTCACACCTACCTTGAAAACACCGCTAAACTCTGACGATGACTGAACCATCGGGAAGAGTTGTCTCATTCCCTGTTTCCTGTTCAGCATCAATAGTGCAGTTACCTTTATGTCCCTGCTCACAGGTTAAGCAATAGGGAGCCGCACAAAAGCCACAGATACCGCCTTCGAAGTAATCGTAATCGGCACAGGGATCACACCAATAGGTGAGATCATCCGCAGCTAAATTCTTACATTTCTCAGAACACCACGTAGTAGCAGTGCAGTCAGTACAGGGTGGTCTAATTTCCTCTTCCTGCTCTGTAGCATTCAACCAAGCTTGATGATCTTTATCTTCACACTCAGTTGAACACCACGTAGTCTGCGTACACTTGGAACACTCCGTAGCTTCCGCCTGTGCTTCCTCCTGTTGTTCTAATCGATCCTCACGCCTAACAACATCGTAACAATCGGTAGAACAGTAGAAGCTCTTAGGCTGAGTAGCATTGAGACAACCAAAGTTCAGGCAGATACCTGCTTCCAGTCGTAGCGTTGTCTCCTCCTCACCACCGGCGAAACGAGCTTCGTATTTTCCCAACCATCCCCGATCGTTAGTAGGCTTGGCTCCTTTCTTACCCTTACTACCTTTACGTCCTTTACCGTTCCCGTTAGCCTTGTTGTGAAGATTAGTTACTTCAGCATCACGCTTAGCTAACTGTTGATGATTGAATTCACAGAAGTCCCATTCCAAATGATCTTTACACCAGTGCGTATTAGGATGGTTCTGTAACTCTTGTCGAGTAAGTGCATTTCTACCAGTACCAAGGTAATTACCATTACCATTCTTGAAACCCACTCCAGGGGTGAAGGTAACTATGGTTTCCTTAGCTCTTGGTAATGCTTCCACCATCTTTAACAGCGTGGTGTCTTCCTTACCAAAAGCATTAGCGCGTAACTGTTCCGGTTCCACTAAGCCACATTTAGCTTTCAGCTGCACGTGGTACTGATCCTTAGGTTCATTCTCATGGTGGGGACAGTCACCAAGGTCTTTAACTTCGTTGCCCTCCGGTACGGCGAACCGTGTTATTTCAAAGAGCGTTGGTCCCTCCAATGGTTGAATGGAAAACGGCACCTCCGCCGTAGTTCCACAGGGTAACTTGATCTTACCTACTGCTTCATAAGCAAAGCCCAGGTACTTCAAAGTATTCTTAGGCTGAGCTACGACAATGGAGATGGGATAACGTGGATTCAGCTTATCTCTATCCAGGGAAGAGAAGAACGCGCCCATACTGTTGTGACTATGAATCACACCGATGTTGTCGTCTTGCTTGACTACGCCATCAATGATCTCAAAGCCGTCGTATTCTTTAACGCTAACATGGCCGCCGGAACGATCCTGCTCTGGTAGCCAAAAGGAAGTCACCGTAGCATCGTAGCCATCGTCAGAACGCGTACCCTTTAGAATAATCGCCCATTCATCCTTGTCATCAACGGCCGCAGCAAGCATAGAGATCAGCTCACTGGACAATCGCACGATGCCTTTGCTGGGCTTAACGTGGGGACACGACTTAACCATTGGGATTTTAATAGCTTTCCCAGTATCTATTTTAACAGTCATGACTAACTCCTTTCTTTTGAGGTTGTACTAACTAGAAAGTAGCTACTGAGTTACCTTCAGCAAAACGTCCCACCCACACACAACCAGTGAGACGTTTCACTCAAACAACTCAATTACCGTCGTCTGAATCACCTGTTTCTTACGCAGTCTTGACGCGTGGCTTGCGTTTAGCCTTCGGGACGACCGTTCCTATGTCCAAACCTCCCAAAACGTCCTGAGGGGGCGCTATTGCGTCAATTACTGTCGGCTCCCCTGCCAATACCGTCTGAACTATTCCCTGATGAATCGCCAGGGCTGACATATCCACTTCAACCACTTGTTGGGTAACGCCGAAGTATTCCGATAGCGTTATTTGAAACTCCACATGCTCTTGATACCCTTTCAGGATACGCTGCACAGCTAGAGCGCCAATACCACCTGCCATAAAGCTCAACCCCAGGTCAGGTTTCTCAGCATAGCCGCCGCCCTTCCTACCAGCGAGCGGTAGTCCCTCAGCTACTACCACCGTTTCATTCAAGCCGTCGTAGGACACCCTGAGATACCTTGCACCCGCGGCTTTCACCTTGTCATAGATCTCTCTTCTAACTTTCAGATCCATATCTGAACAGTCGACTACGAGATCTCCCTCTATAGCTTCCTCACCATCAAAGCGATAAGGAACCACATCAATCTTCTGCGTGCCCATTACAGCCACACAAAAGCCCTTTAAGAGATCCACCTTCCGTGTTCCTAACGCTGCCTGAGGAAGTCTCGTATATCCTAAGCCTCCTTCAAGCGTGTCATCATCGAACACACTGAATGGTATCCCTGCTCGAGCTAGGGCTACGTTAAGCCAGAAGCCTACGCCCCCTGATCCGATCACATACGTACTCATAAGATTCTCCTTTCAAGGTAGTAACTAGTAGATCTATATAGATCAATTAACTAGATCAATTAATTAACTAGTAGATCAATTAGTTCTAGTACAGCTCCCTGTCACAGAGCTGTAGAACAACTAATCGCGCATTACAGTTCCTCCCTTTGTTTCCACCAAATGATCAGACAGAGGATCAACACATAGCCGGTGACATATACCCAACTCATGTAGTCACCTGTGGGCCAACAACACCATGTCCCTCACCCTTGTGATAATCGACAGCCCAAGCATTATCGTTGTAGTACCAGTCACCACATTCACAAATTACAAACTCCGGCTTAGCGAAACACTCCTTGCAGACGTCGAGATGATCTCCCTCTGTACGCTGTTCTTCTATAACGATGTCCTGATCACAACCGTCACAGTAGAAATACTTCTCATAGAAACAGCCGTTACAGTAAGCAGCGCCACCATCTGGAGTAACGTATTTCTCTTCCAAATCAATAGTGCCACCGCAGTTACCACACATGAAGGCACGTGCATCAAAGCAGTCTTTGCAGTAAAGGGCATCTGCGAACTCCCAGTCTTCACCATCATTCATCCCATCACCACAAGCTTCACAGTGGTATTCGTAATCACCTCCCTCATCCTCATCCTCGTCATCATCTAGGATATCTTCCTCAATGGGAAGTCCCCCACCCTTACCCATGTAAGCATCCACTGTCTTACAACTGTGATTGAAGTACTTCCCCCCTAACCATTGAGGTACACCACCATAACCACCACTCTTACGAAGATACCTCGCATGGTGATTCAAAGAACCAAACAAAGCATTGATGGAATCCCGTGCCGTACCAAAGCAAATGATTCCACTGTATTCCTCAGCATGGGGATGGTCGGGAGACTCTACTACAAACTTCTTCCCCGCCACCGGTATTGCCTGTCCAATGAGCGTGCTTTCCTTCTCAATGAACCAGACGGCATTTGACGATGCTACTTCCTTACAGTAGGGACAACGCACCTCTGGAAATACAACTGTTTGATAAGCCCATTTCCAAGGACGTTTACCCTTCTTCTTAGGTGCCGTCACCTTCAGCACATGATCGCTCAGCACTGTGGAGACGGCCCTGACAATATCCATGTTAGCCATAACCCCTCCTTACAGTGTGCAGCGTGTCCATTCTTCACCAGCAGTGTCTATCTCCACGCCATTACCCAGATACCAGGTATCGCCAAACAGCGCCGCCAGTTGATTGTCCTTGGTGAAAGCCAAGCCTTCAGCAGGAACATCGGCGACTACTACCAATCCCTTACGTAATTGGTTGAATTCCTGGATCAAATAGCTACTAAGAGCATTACTAACCCACGTAGCCACCTCCGCGTCGTCCCCTAACAACTGGGACAGGCAGATCAAAATCGCCAGAGCTTTACCCTTACTAAAATGGTCTAAGCGTGTCCGTCCCATTTGTAGCCAAGGGTCACTCATAGCCCAAACATTACTATCCCCATAAGTCAGGTAAGTTTGGCCGTCGACCACTACTGCAATACGTTTGTTCAAGTTCCAACGAGCGGCGTATTGATCAGAGTGCAGGGCGGTATACAAGTAATCCCTAAGCAGTCGTTTCTCCTCAGGATCTAACTCACGATGTAAACTTACATTCATGATGTGCGTCTCCTTTCTTTCCAAGTTAAGAGTACTAAGTAGATCTACTATTATTAGTTAATAGATCTACTTAGTATTCCAAACAAAAAGGGGAGACACCCTCTTACCAAAGGCATCTCCCCAATACTCACCTCCCCTCGTCAATGATTAACCAACCCCTCCCGCTTCCGCCGACGGCCGAAACTTCATACCGTGGACATCCGCTGCCGGACGATTCAGTGCCGGATGATTATCAGTCTGGACAGCCACTACTGATCCATCCTTGAACGTGAACTCCACACAGGGAGCCTCCGTAATGCCCTGGTTCTGCATTCCCTCGATCATGAGATCGCGCACCTTGCGCTGTTCATCTAATGTAGGCATAGCTTTAATAATTCCTCCTTTCAGGTGAAGATAAACAAAGAGGTGGCCCATGTTTCAGAACCACCTCCAGTCCCTGTAAGACACGCCGATGAAGTGCCCGCGCCTTAGACCTGAGCATCACCGACTGCATCTTCCAAAGTGACACTGTTAGTCTGAAGACCAACAATCTCCTTCTGAATCGCGTCGATCTGCTCCTGATAAGCAGCGAACTGCTTGGCCTGGGCTTTCTTCAAGCGGCTGATCTCCTCCAAACGGACACGCAACTTCTCAACGTCGCTTTTGTTAAGGCGATCGTTCTCCGCTGCTACTGCTTGTTCGATTACTTCCAAGTTAATTGCCATGATGAGGTTCCTCCTTTCTTCAAAAAGTCGTGTAGCGTTTCCCTTAGCTAATTGAAACCCTGCTTGTTACTGACCACACATTGAGTGATCAATAGAGATTGTTAGTGGAATATGCAGACAGGTCTTGAACCTGTAATCTTAAGCTGTATTCCGCAGCTATAGACCAGTCCGACTGTAGTTCTGCAAACTAACAACCTCGATTCATCACACATTGAGTGATCAATAGATCAGTCGGAGAATATCAGTTGATCTGAACTTCCTGATGTTCAGCAACGTCCTTGGCATCCTCAGGATATGGAGCCTTCACACCCGACTGACCTATTCATCACATTGAGTAATCAACAGGGAATAAGTAACTGAAGGTTCGAGCGTTAATTCGCTTGGTTATGATTCACCCACCATGTCACGGATGAATTGATTGTCAGTTACTTAACCCTATTCATTACTCACTGCTTGTCCCTCAACCTATCCACCAACACCGGTCTACTACCACCTACGACAATAGCTCGATGTCCTGTAGCTATCCCCGCCTTCTGTAAAGCATCCGCAGCCTTCAGGATGATTGCCTGATTACGCTTTACCTTCTCGAGACTACGTTTACGTTTCTTCATAACATCACCTCCAGTAGCTGAGCCATAAATACAAGTGAGGTATTAAGTAATGCTGTACCGTCAGGATGCGTCCACTGTCCTCACCCCAGCAGAGATATGAATAAGCAGGGCGCTTACTCTTTCACTGACGGTACAACCTCGGATGATCAACGCTTGCTAGATCGCGCTGATCTACATTCATACCAGAAGATCAGATCAAGTATTAACTTTCTCATTTGCTGAGTCTCCAGTATAGATAAACGAATACCGCTCCCAGTGGTAGTTTGGAGTACCAAAGCTTCATCAGATCATAGGGCAGCTTAAAGAAGCATAGGATGTCCAGTACATTCAGGATGATAATGATAAGTAAGACTTTCATAACGCTCTCCCAAACGCTCTCACCCTGGTTAACTCACCACCCAGACCATTACAACTACCACAGGGCAGGAACTTAATCACCGCCTTAACCACCACGCCTTGATCATCCACCCGCCCTGGCCTAACCATGACTGGCACGATACCCTTACCCTTACAGCTCTCACAACCAGCATCCCACTGGACACTGGTTCGGCGTTGTTTGTAATTCTCATACTTGAGCACCCTGCTATTACCAGTCAAACCGTTGTCTAACAATTCTACTATCTGAGCATACCTTGTCCTGGCACATGGTCCACCTTCGACAAAGGCAAAAGCTATCTGTTCGGCGGCAAACCTGTCATCCCGATAGTCAATAGACCAGTCTTTACCATTCAACTGACAGGACACCACGTAAGACAGGATGTTAGGCTTATGTGGAGCGCGGCGCTGTTTGATGGTAGAAGCACAGTACAAACATCTCCGCTTACGATCCTTACCAACCAGCTTACTCTTATCCACCGCACCACAGGCAGTACATTTGCTACGCTTACCTTTAGGTACGCCCTGGGCTTCACGTTCCGCCTGTCGCTCACGTTCAGCATCAGCCTTCCAGTTAGGATTAAAGTTTGGATCTCTCTTCGCCATGATTCCTCACAGTCTGGTAAGAAACTATCTCACCCTTAGAGTCATATTTCACTACATGAAAGTATTCAGCACCTAGTTCAACAGGCAATGCTTTAGCAGTAGCCACGGCCTGTTCAACTGAGTCTAAATCACTCAGTACTACTCCATAATGAGCAGTAACAACGAAGGTAGTTTTCTTAGACATTTGCAGTAGCACTCCAACCAACACCACTGAGATAACGATCCAACCTACCATCCACCAATGCCTTAACCTTGAACACTCCTGAGCCACTAGCATCATCAGCACAGACATCACAGAACAATGTACCCGTAACATCAGCCTGGTCTATCCGTACCAGCACTACTTCAGCATTCCGTGTGCAAGTACCACCGCAATGAGGACAGTCACTATCGTTGTCCTGGCAATTAATATCTAGTTGCTTAGTCATTAAGCACCTCCTGATGTTCGGCCATGTTGAAGTTAATGCCGATATGCATTCCCAGTATTCCCGCACTAACTACATCTCGACCAAAGCCTAGTTCAACGATTGCAAAGCCATTACCACAACTAAGCCAATCCGTGGATAAGGCGATAGCAATGTTCTTGGTGATCATGATTAACAGCATGGTTAGTTATTCTCCCTTCTCAATGTAAGTGATGATGCCAGCAAGGATGAGAAATGAAAGACTGAGCATGATGATGGCGAATATGTAAGCAGGCATTAGAAGCAGTCCTCACATGTCCAAACGTAGGACTGTAGAACATAGTCGTAGATCAAATAGTCACCATCTTTGCCACAAAGATCACATGGCGTAATAGCTCCGGTGATGTTCAATAACTCTCTTATCTGATCAATGTTATCGGTAGGCATGGTGTTGAGTTATCTCCTTTGGAAGTTTTCCATGTCTTGAATTACCTGTACTACTCTTTCCGATAAACGAATGTAGTACTTAGCTTCACCTTTAGTCAGTTCAATCAATATTGAATTAACCATATCGGTATGAATTAACTTAGGTGTGTCGTTAGTAACAATGGCATCAGTAAAATCCAAGACACCACCATTGCCATAAAACTGAGCATCTACTTTAGACATTAATTTGTGCTTTCCGAGTCTGCTATGTCTAAGCCTGGAGTAGCAGAGTCTGAGTCTGAGTCAACTGGAGATGTAAGTCTGAGTCTTAGTCGTTCGCAGTAGCTAATAGCAATAAGATGATCCACCGCATTATCAGCGAAGGTGAACATCCTATCCGTATTCTCAGTCAGTAGAATCATGTAATGACTGACTGCTACTTCGTCAGGTTTTAATTCATTAGTTACCATTGGTCTTACCCTTTCGTCTAAGGTATCTAACCTATAGTGCCCGTCGTGCCCGTCCAGCATGCGCCCGACCCGACCCGACCCGTTTATCCGACCCGACCCGTTCGACGCGTCACAGGCCGATTCTGCGCAACTACGAGCCACTTCTGCGCTAACTTGCGAGTCTGCAAAGACCGAAACTTGGCAGATACAAAAATACCCTGACTCGGATTAGGAATCAGGGTTGTTTGCCTGTGTCGTTTGAAAACTCAACACTCCAGTTCATCTCTCAGATTAGTTGTTTGTTCCGGTTAATGCGGCGACC
>Ga0184628_10001802_pt1 | contig 10461 bp, 11 predicted proteins | sample PLM4_5_b1_FD_133149 | JGI IMG/M metagenome (GOLD analysis project Ga0184628, IMG submission 133149) | Groundwater sediment microbial communities from an aquifer in East River, Colorado, USA - PLM4_5_b1 | ecosystem: Environmental > Terrestrial > Soil > Riparian zone | place: USA: East River...
CGGGTCCAACTGGGAAGCACCCATCAGCATGGACCTGCGGTGGAAGTCGTCAAGCAAGGATGCACGGCAGTTCAATCCGTCGTCACCGCGTGTCGGCGGTTCCGGTGCTGTCGTCACGCTTGACGGCAAGGACGTGGCGAACGGTGCTCTCGAACGCTTCGGTGTCGCGGACATCAAGAAGCGGCATCTGACAGGTGGCTATCTCTGGGTCATCGGTCACGGTGCCATCCGACTGAAGGTGTGAGGAGGGTCACATGGCATTCACGAAGAGGAAGCCGCATCCGGCGATCCTGCGCAAGGTGAAGAAGGCGGGATACAGCGGAGACCGTGCGGTGCGCAAGGCGATCAAGCTGGACAAGGTCCGGCGTGGAGGATAGCAGCGTGAGTGACACCAAGAAACTCACCATCATCGACGATGACGCATTCAAGGTCGCGATGAAGGATGACAAGCAGGACAGGTCGATCGGCGACAGGAACTACCTGTATCAGTGCTGCATCAGAGGACGCGGCTTCCATGGTCCGGGACAGGAGTTCCCTGCACAGGCGATCAAGCTTGGTCGTGAGAAGGCGCGTCAACTTGATCTCGAAGGACCGTTCCACTTCGCTGGTGAGCCGAAGCAGTACAAGCGTTCGGAAGCGTTCGAAGAAGCCACGAAGCGACTCCGACGCATCGGACCGAATCACGACCCGATCGTGTTGCTGTCACACGAGTACGACCGACCAGGACTCGCATGGCGTGCGATCAAGCAGCCCGCGAAGGCAGACATCGCCGAGTGGGTGCGCAACATGGAGCTCATCGAATCCCCGTGCTGCGCGTATCTGATGGGTGCGTCACCTGGTCTTCCGTGTCCGACACGTGGTGATTGCAGCGGCACCGTCAGTTGGGCTGTGGACCGTGCGACAGGCATCACGCTTCCGCACAGCGCAGCACTGATGTACAGCGACAACCGCATCGATCCGATCACCGATCCTGACAACGTCAAGTCGGGTGACTTCATCTTCTACTGGTTCGGCAGTGAACGCCGTCCCGCTGATGACGTCGCTCTGGTCTACGGCGATGCACGTTCGGGGATGCAGATCGGATCACGTCCGTCGGTCAAGCCGGGATACAGTCATGACGGTGTGCAGATCTGGAGCATGGAGGCTCCGGGTGAAGAGTCACACCGTCTGCGGTTCGGACGATTGAAAGGCGCGTAGAACTACGATGGCTGAGGTGGTCCGCAAGAAGGTGATCAAGGGGAACCGTCCCCAAGTGACCAAGAAGGACGGGACGACCTTCCCTGCCAAGGGGAAGAAGGTGAAGGTCAAGGTCCCCAAGGGTCAACCTCAACGCGGGTCTAGCGTCAGAGCGAAGCAGAAGGAACGACGCGAAGCCCGCGAAGGCCATCGTGACACGTCCAACGACACGCATGACGTCAACCTGTTCGAGTGGGGTGACGGAAGCGGAGAGATCCGTGTCGGTCGCACCGTCGTCAAGATGCTCAAGGGTGAAGAAGACGTTGCCTCGTGGACGACCGACGAGTTGATCAGAGGCGCACCGATGCACGTTCAGAAGGTGCCGACGGTCATCCCTGCGATCGTGTACGTCGAACTCGTGAAGCGCATGCAGGCGGAAGCGCAGCACCGATTCGCGGCAGAGCTTGACGTCGCGATCGACATGCACATGAAGATCATCAAGGGCATCCACACGAAGGTCATCAAGGGTCAGGAGGTCGCCATCAACGTGACACCTGTGCAGATGAAGGCGATCGAGATGATCTACGACCGAGTCATCGGGAAGCCTGCGGAGACGGTCGTGCTGCATGATGGTGACGCTCCTTGGATGCAGATGATGGCCGAGGGCATCGTTGGCACGCTCCCCGACACGAACGTTGTCGATGTGGAGGTGGTGGAGGATGCAGATCGATGAGGAAGTCGCTCACGCGAACCGCTGCGTCAGCCGTCGCATCGAACTGCTACTCGCGAACATCTGTCAAGGATGCTGCGACCATGCGGTGTACGAAGATGACGAGCAGTTCACCGTTGACATCAGTGCTTTGGCGCCTCCGTGTCGCACACGAGTCATCAAGCTGACAGGTGTGCTGATGTCCGTCCCTTTGGAGGTGGTCCTTGAAGCCAGGTAGGTACGACATCAAGGTGTATCGCGGTGCAGCCTTCTCGCTGGGTCCTATCACGTGGCGCGTAGGAGGCACAGGCGGATCGCTAAGAGATCTTTCGGGTGCTACCGCTCAGGCAGTGCTACATCCGAACGGCGACGACACTACGGATCTGCTCATGACCGTAGCGATCAGTGGTGTTTCCGACAGCATCATGGTCAGCATGACAGGAGCGGCAACGGCTGTGCTCTTGTGGGAAGATGGAACGTGGGACCTGACCGTCATTGACAGTGGTGGCGTTCCGTATCGCCTTGTCGAAGGTGGTGTGCAGGTCCGTGGTTGATTCCGACGTCATCGTCATCGAGCAGGTGCAGGTCGACGTCGTCAGCACAGGACCCGACAGCGTCGAGGTTCAAGAGACGGTGGTACAGGATGTCATCGAAGTTGGTGTGATGGGATTGGCTGGTCCTCCTGGTGGCGGGTTCAACTACGTTCATGATCAAGCGATTCCGAGTGCGACGTGGGTCGTCTTCCACAACCTGCACGGCTACCCAAACGTGACAGTCGAGGACTCGGCAGGGAACGAGCACATGCCTGACATCACGTATGACAGTGGTGATCAGATCACACTTCGCTTCGTCGGTTCCTTCGGTGGCAAGGCGTACCTCTCTTGAAAGGAGAGTGAGACATGGGTCGCACGTTCCATACATTCATCGACCTGAGCAAACAGGAGATCCGCAATCCGCGGATGCAGCAACTCGCATCGGCACCTGGTTCTCCTGTCACTGGTCAGTTCTACTACGACACGGTCGCCAACCTTGGTTACTTCTGGAACGGCTCGTCGTGGTTGGCGATGGGGTCGACAGGCGGTGCAGGAATCCCGGCGACGATCGTTGACGTGAAGGGTGACCTCATCGTCGCGACCGCAGCCGACACCGTCGCTCGTGTCGCGGCAGGTGCGGATGACACGATCCTGATGGCCGACTCCGCTGCTGGTGCAGGAGTCAAGTGGGTCGCACCGAACGCATCACCAGCCGCGATCGGCACGCAGTCTGGCGGCTCAGCGGACACGTTCACTCGTGGTGATCACGTCCACGCGACAGGTGCTGGCACACCAAGCACGCAAGCGTTCGGCGACTCGGCTGCGACAGGGTCTGGTCCTGCCGCTGCGATGACCGATCACAAGCATGCGATGCCAGCGCACGGAGTGGCGACGCACCAAGAGATGTTGGCGACCACCGACCTGACAGACTGGCCGCGAACCGCAGCGTTGTCGATGTCATCGCAGTTGCTCACCAACGTTCTCGATCCGAGTGGTCCGCAGGATGCAGCGACGAAGAACTACGTCGATGGTCTTGCGTTGGGCGTGTCGTGGAAGGACAGCGTGCGAGCGGCGACCACCGCAAACAGCACGCTGGCGTCGACCTTCGAGAACGGTGACGTGATCGATGGCGTCACACTTGCCACTGGCAACCGCATCCTCATCAAGGATCAGAGCACAGGCGGAGAGAACGGCATCTACATCGTCAACGCTTCCGGCGCTCCGACACGAGCATCGGACGCTGACTCGGCGGCAGAGATCCTTCAGGCGTCGGTGTGGGTGGAAGAAGGTACGGTCAACGGTGACACTGGTTGGGTCAACACGACCAACGCTCCCATCACTCTCGGCACGACCGCGACGGTGTGGGCGCAGTTCACCGGACTTGGTGACATCAGTGCAGGAACGGGACTGACCAAGACTGGAGCAACGCTGAACGCCGTCGCTGGTACAGGCATGGTCGCGAACGCCGACGACCTTGCCGTGCTGCGCACCGACGCGAATGGTCGTGTGCCGTTGCGGTATGCAGCGGACTTCGGTGACGGTTCAACGACCGCCTACAACATCGATCACAACCTCAACTCGCTCGACGTGATCGTGCAGGTGTTCCAGAAGTCTGACGGAGCACAGATCGAACCGGACGTCGTTCACAGCACCGTCAACCGCGTCATCCTGACGTTCGCGACCGCACCGACGACCAACCAGCACCGCGTTGTCGTGATCGGCTAGTCCTATGCCGAGGGACTTCAAGACCAATCCAACAGTCAACGGGAAGACGTTGGCCCTCGATGAGGATGTCGTCGACGTCGTCACGTTCGCGTTCAGCGGTGCAGCGACCGTCCAAGCAGGTGCGCTCCGCTGGTACAACGACACAGGCGTCACGCTGACGGTCATGGCGTGCCGTGCATCAGCGGGAACAGCGCCAACAGGTGCAACGTTGATCATGGACTTCAATAAGAATGGGACGACGCTGTTCACGACGCAGGGGAACCGACCTGCGATCGCCATCTCAGGCAACACCGACAAGAAGACGAACATGGATGTGACGACTGTCGCCGACGGTGACTATCTCACGGCTGACATCGACCAGATTGGTTCGTCCGTCGCAGGGTCAAACGTTGTCGGTCAGATCACGTTGAGGAAGTCGTGACGATCGCGCTGCGTTCCGCTCATGGCACCGCGCAGAACAAGACAGCGGCCACATCGCACACGTTCGCGGTCGCCACTGCGTCGGTCCTGGTCGGTGACGCAGCGATGTTTGGCTGTGCGGCTGACAACCTTGCGACGGTAGACGGGAACAGCAACACTCACACGTCAGTCACTGACACAGGCGGAAACGTTTGGGAGAAGATCTACGAGCAGACGAACACCGTTGGTGGTGCAGCCGGTGACGGCATCACGGCGAGTCTGTGGCTCTGTCGGAATGTGACGGGTCAGATCACCATCACCACCGGAAGCATCACCGTCAACTTCAGCGGCTCTGTGACGGCGAAGACGTCAGGTCTCATCAGCTGGTCGAAAGCGGCTGGGACCGAGTTGCAGTCGGTCGCGGTCAACGGTGCGAACCAGGATGCGTCGACCAATGGTCCGACCACCGTCATCTCCGGTCTGTCGTCGGCGCACACCTTGTTCTTCAACGTTGATGCGTTCGAGTCAACGCAGACTTCGTTTGGTCTGACGCAGGACACGGACTACAACAACCAGTGGAACAACGGTACGACCGGCTCAACGCAACAGACGAACGCGAAGTTGGTCGGTGCGTCACGCATCGCAACGTTGACAGGTGACACACACCTAGCGACGTCGTCACTGACCAACGACAGCGCAGGCATCCTGGCCGCGTTCCGTGAAGTGACACCAGTCACAACCAAGCAGTCTGTCGGGATGATGGTCGCGTGATGGTCGTTGATTCCGACACGATCAACCGTAGACTACCGTCGTGATGAGAGGAGGTGTGCAATGGCCAAGCGCAAGACCCCACCGAGGACGTCGAGCGGCAAGTTTCGTAAGTCTCGTTCGGGCGGTGCAGCCCGACGGACCGGAGGTGCGAGAAGGGTCGCCGCTGGTCGGGGCGCAGGTCGTCGCGTCAAGCGTTGACAATCGTGGGACGGACAGGTGTGTGAGTCTCATCCCTCCCCGCCTGTTCGTCCCACTCCCTCAACACTGAAGGAGGAAGAATGGCAGACGCACTCGTTGCAAAGATCGAGAGCCCTTGGGCACGTGCGATGCGAACGTTCCTGTCCGCACTTGCAACGTCGCCCGTCTTGATCGCTCTCGTCGCGTCGTTCGCGACCGTCGATGACGTGAAGAAGGGACTCGTACCAGCAGCGGTTGTCGTGTGTGCAGCGGTGCTCACCGCAGCGTCCAGTTTGGCGCTCGGTTACAGCGAACGCTGGAGAGCGGCAACGTCGACACCTTTGATGAAGGGTCTCGGACAAGCAGCCCAGTACTTCGCGGCAGGAATCGTGACGATCAGTGTCGCGTCGATCGACCCCGATGTGTTGCTCAGCGTCGGTGACTCGATCGTCGCATTGATCTCCGCGTCGCTCTTGTCGGGTCTACTCACATTCGGGCTGAACGCTGCGCAGAAGCCGCCGACCGAAGCAGTGGCGGCGTAGCACATGCCTGTCGTCGTCAAGGATCGCATCTGGCCATTCATCAACTACCATCCACACGAAGGCCAGTGTCAGATCCACAACAGCACAGCGCGACATCGTCTCGCTAGCTGTGGACGACGATTCGGTAAGTCAACGGTCGGAGGGAACGAACTCGTTCCTGAAGCCGCCTACACGTACAGCATCATCCCTGCTCTCGAGCAACTCGGGAAGCAGAGACGCTTCTGGATCGTCGGACCAGATTACAGCGACGTGGAGAAGGAGTGGCGTGTGATCTGGGACGCGATCAAGCGTCTCGGGATGCCTCTCGACAAGCCTGGGTCGTACAACAATCCGCACATGGGCGACATGCACATGTCACTGTGGAATGGTAGGTTCCAGATCCACGGCAAGTCTGCGATGCATCCCGAGTCTCTTGACGGTGAAGGACTGTTCGGTGTCTTGCTCGTTGAAGCCGCGAAGCTGAAGCGGATCATCTGGGGCAAGTTCCTTCGTCCTGCACTTTCCGACGAGGGTGGTTGGTCACTCAAGACATCAACGCCTGAAGGGAAGAACTGGTTCTACGAGGAGTACCTGCGCGGTCAGGATCCGTCGCAGCCGCAGTACGAGTCATGGCGCAAGCCGTCATGGGAGAACCCGATCCTGTTCCCTGAGGGACGGCAGGACCCTGAGATCCTTGACATGGAATCCGACATGTCGCCGGAGTTGTTCAATCAGGAGATCGCTGCTGACTTCACGGAGTTCGTCGGACGCGTCTTCAAAGGTTTCGACGCTGACATGCACGTCAAGGACATCGCGTACGATCCGTCACTGCCGCTGTACGGAGCATGTGACTACGGTTGGACAAACCCGTTCGTATGGCTAGCGATTCAGGTGGATGTCTTCGACAACGTGTACGTCCTCGGTGAGTATCGCGAGACGCATCGTGACATCAACGACATCGGTCGTGACCTGCTTGATTGGCCACTGGCTGCGAATGCGATCAAGCTGTACCCTGATCCCGCTGAGCCAGGTGACACGCGAGTTCTCGAGAAGGTGCTCAAGCTCAAGGCTGACACGAACACAGGCGGCGAACTGAAGTGGCGACTCGAGTTGATCCGAGAGAAGCTGAAGCTCGATCCCGAGTCGGAAGGACATGACGAGAGCTTGCGTCAACCAAAGTTGTTCATCGACAGGAAATGCACAGGACTGATCAACGAGATGGAGGAGTACAGGTATCCCGACAGTCGCACCGAATCGGTACGTGCCGAGCCGGAGAAGCCGCTTGACAAGGATGATCACGGGCCAGAAGCACTTGGTCGCTTCATGCGTGGTTACTACGGTGGTCCCGGAGACGAGATGCAGGGAAGCAACGCCAAAGTCAGGAAGGCGGTGATCAGTAGTGGCTAACGTGAGTCACTGGGCGACCATCGAACCGTTCCTGCGGCCGGAGAACACGCCTCAGTGGGTTGACGGTGAAGACCGTACACGTGTCGCGTCATACGATGCGTATGAATCGATCTACTGGACGGCACCGAAGGCGTACCAGATTCAACTTCGCGGTGAGAACAACCAGCCGATCTACATTCCCAGCGGGCGAAAGATCGTCAACACTGCGCACAGGTATCTGGCGCCAGGGTTCAACGTCACGACGGACCCCAACTTCGGATCGCCCGCAGAACGGGAAGCCGCTCAGCTCTGGTTGACGGAGTTCATGCGACGCGAACGGTTCCTCAGCAAGTTCAGCGCGAACAAGTTGGAAGGCTTGACGAAGGGTGACTGGCTCTTCCACATCTTCGCTGACGAGGAACGTGCGGAAGGCAGTCGCGTCAGCATCTTCCCGCTTGACCCTGCGACGTACTTCCCTGAGTACGAAGGTGGCGACCAAGTTGACAGCGTCATCGCGGTGCATCTCGTGCAGTCGTTTCAGGATGGGAACGAGCCTGCGGTTCTGAAGCTCAAGTACACCAAGGTCACCGAGACAGGTGGTCCGTCACAGATCCAGGTTGACCAAACGGTGCATCCGATCGATGAGTGGGGACAGCCGCAGACGGACATGGCACTGACGACGGTTCGGTCACTTGACTCGTTCGTCCTGCCTGACGTCATCGACGCGATCCCTGTCTACCACATCCCGAACACCTACGACCCGTCGTTTGGTTGGGGATCGTCGGAGATGCGCGGCATCGAGATCCTGATGCGTGCCATCAGTCAAGGGGCGACGGACGAGGACCTGACGCTCGTCCTTGAGGGACTCGGGCTGTACGTCACGACGGCTGGCGCACCTGTCGACGAAGAGACCGACGAAGTGATGCCGTGGAACCTTGGTCCTGCACGTGTCGTTGAGATCCCTGACGGCAAGGACTTCAAGCGTGTCAACGGTGCAGGGTCCATCACGCCGTATCAGGATCACCTGAGCTTCCTCATCGGAGAGCTCGAGGACGCGACGAACACCGACGCGGTGTCACGTGGTCGCGTCGATGTGACGGTCGCTGAGAGCGGCATCGCACTTGCGCTCCGACTCGCACCGCTGTTCGCGTCGATGCAAGAGAAGGAACGGGTCATCACCGACGTCGTGACGCAGATGATGTACGATCTGCGCAAGTGGTTCATGGGCTTCGAGGCACCGCTTGGTGGTCTTGAGGAGATCCGATGGGTCCCGACGTATGGCGACCGGATGCCTGTGAACAAGAAGCAGGTCTTCGATCAAGTGATGACGATGATCACCGCGACACCTGTTCCCGTCATCAGCACCGCAGAGGGACGCCGACTGCTCAAGAACATCGGGTGGGAGTTCTCTCCTGACGAGACGTTGAGCAACGAGATCCTCGCTGAGCAAAGTGCGGTGGCAGGTGCGACCGCTGACGCAGTGGCTGCAAGGGTCGGTGGCGATGTCGCCACGCTGACCGATGACGGCGGTGTGGATGAAGGCTAGTGCTTGGCAACGTGCCGCAGCGCGGAACGACCAGCGTCGGCTTCTCAAGCTCATTCAGGAGACCGACGCGACGATGGTTGACATCGTGAGCGACACCGCCAAGAAGTCGGAACGCCTAATCGCCCGTAGCGTCGGCGGCAAGGGAATCGGCGCACAGGTACGGCTCGCTCAGTACCGTCAGGTACGGTCCAGCATGTTCCAGCTAGCGACCGACATGTGGGGCGACCAGGTTCCTGCCGCAGTGTTGAACGGCATCGACACGTCAAGTCAGATGGCTGTCAACGCTCAGAAGGAGATGCTCGCGTTCCTCAGCAAGATCGCTCCTGACGCTGCAAGCATGCTCGTCGAGTCGATGCGACACAGCGCAGCCCAAACGTTCGAGAGCCTGCGGTCGCGACTGCTCAATGGCGTCAACCTGTCGCCAAACGTGTACCGGAACCGCGCATACATGATGGGGAAGATCGACAGCATCGTGAACGAGGGCATCCTGCTCCAGCAGTCGGCGAAGGAGATCGCTGACAACGTGTATCAGCACATCAATCCGAAGGTCGTTGGTGGTCAGAAGTACGCAGCCATGCGTCTCGGTCGCACTGAACTGAACAACGCCTATCACTCGACGAGCATCCGGTCGTATCAGCAGTCGCCATACGTCGAAGGTGTGCAGTGGTCGCTCAGCGGCAGTCACGCGAAGCCTGACGACTGTGACGCGTACGCCGGAGACGACTCGTACAACATGGGAACAGGTGTCTTCCCGACGAACAACGTTCCTGACAAGCCGCATCCCCAGTGCTTCTGCTTCATCACGGCGATCACGCCGGACCCTGACGAGTTCCTTCGCAGGTTGCAGCGAGGGGAGTACAACTGCGGATGAGTGACTGCGCGACGGAACCGATGACCGATGCAGCGTGGGATCAAGCACGTGTCGCGAACGCTCAAGGCACCATGGAGATGGAGGACGCTCAGACGTGGGGGACGATCGAGTCGGATGACTGGTGGTTCGAACTTGACGACGAGACGCAGAAGGCGTTCAGTCTGTACAAGAGCGGGAACTACGGCGTCATCAACGACGCGCTGCGTGGTGGCACGAAGATGACTGACGAGGCTGCATCCTCCATCGCACGTATGGACGCGGCTCTTGACACTGCTTCGCTGTCAGAAGACGTGGTCGCTGTGCGACACATCGACAAGTACGCATTCAACGATATGTTCGGAACGACCAAAGCTGACTACGAGTTCGGCGGCTTCTGGAAGGAAGACCCGCGTCGCTTCGTAGGTGCAACGTTCGGTGACGATGCGTACACGTCAACGAGCATGTCGTCAGACTTCACCTGGGGTGACATCCCGATGGAGGTGCGAGTGCCTCGCGGGTATCAGGCTGCGTACCTTGACCCAGCGATGTTCAACGGTTCGTCACTGCTCGGGTCGCATGAGTGTGAACTACTGTTGAAGCGCGGCACACGTTTCCGCATCGTCGGGATGGACACGGAACTTGACCAAGGAGCACACGAGATCACGAAG
>Ga0184628_10001803_pt1 | contig 10456 bp, 8 predicted proteins | sample PLM4_5_b1_FD_133149 | JGI IMG/M metagenome (GOLD analysis project Ga0184628, IMG submission 133149) | Groundwater sediment microbial communities from an aquifer in East River, Colorado, USA - PLM4_5_b1 | ecosystem: Environmental > Terrestrial > Soil > Riparian zone | place: USA: East River...
ATGCACGATGAGTTCCGGATCGTAAAGCAACTTGTCGCCGCGTTTCTGGATGGCGTCCATGAGCGCGTTTTCCTCGTTCGGATAGAGCGCTTCGTTGAAGCCGCCGAGTTCGAGCATCGTGTCGCGACGCGCGAGGAGATTGCAGAGGATCAATTCCTTTTCGCCGGTCGCTCGCACCTGGCCGACGGACGTGTAGCGCGCGCGACTCGAAGCCAACGCGAAGCTTCCCAGCACAAGCGCGAAGATTTGTTCCAACTCCGGCGCGTCAGGTGGACACAGATTCGGGCCGCCGACGATTTTGACCTTTGCATCGGCAAAATGGGGAACGGCGCGACGCAGACTTTCCGGCGGCGCGACTGAGTCGTTGTCGAGGAAGTAAATCAAGTCGCCGCGGGCGGCTTTCATGCCGGCGTTGCGCTGGACGGAGGGCTGGCGTCCGCGCACGACGAGGATTTCCAGTTTGTCCGCCGGATAATCCAGCGCGCGCGCCGCCGCGACAGCCTGCACATCGGCAAGGTCGGGAGGCGACGGAATGAGCACGGTGACGCTCGGCAAGTTGTCGGTCACGCGGAGAGGCTACGGGAGGCGGGGCGGAGTTCAACGTGGAAAAGCAGTGTCAGCCTTGTATCTCCGCGAGCCACCGCACTCCAAGACGCAAGCGCGGCGCGGATAGAGGAACTAAAAGGAGAAGCGCTTGCTGGTATATTCAGAACGTGCAAGGCTCAAGCCAGCCATGAACATTTACGCCAAGTGTCGCCACAGGCTCAAATACATCGATTTCATTGCGATAGTTAATAACGGCGATGCGGGATACGAAGCGATCACGCTTCTCAAGAAAGGAAAGCTCTTGTTTCCAATCGGGATGTAGAACTTTCCCACTCTTGAGGCAGCGAAGAAAGATTGCGCTGATACATTCCAGATACGTGAAACGGATTGGCAGCCGCTTTCTGAAGGGCTCATTGCGGAACCGGAACCCGGCGTAGTGGAGAAGCTGCTCGAACAATTTGACGAGTTCCAAAAGAAACCGTGGCAAAGTGACCCGATAATTCCTCGCCCTGATCCGCTCCCAACGCCGGCGGTGACGCGAACATATAAACGACGGCTTTTGGGCACGTGGAAATTTGAAAAATACGAACTGAAATTTGATGAAACCAAGTGGAACCTGTCGTTCGGTGGCGAAATGCTTATTCGACCGCTAAGTATTTTAGAAGTTTTTCACGGGCCATACAATTTGCATAAAGGTTCTATCGGTTTCATCGCAGGCCTTCGCGGCTCAGCTTTGTTCATCGCACAGCTAGACGAATCTGAACTCGTCCTGACGGATGGAATGTACTTCACTGGGCGATTTCGTCGCGCGAACCGGTTCTTTCGATAAGTCCGTTGTGGTATTCAACGACTTTCACGACTAGATTCCTTCAGAATTTATGCAAGCCACTTCAGTTGAATTGAAACGCGATTGCGCTGCCGTCCAGATTCCGGCGGGCACGGGTGTCACGTTGCCCGCGGGCACGGCGGTGGACATCACGCAAACGCTCGGCGGCAGTTACACGGTTCACGCGCCGGGCGGTTTGTTCCGCATCGCCCCGCAGGACGTTGACGCGCTCGGGCTGGAACGGCCCGCCGAATCCGCGGCCGCGAACGCCGCAGGCGCGGTGGACGAGAAGCTGGTTTGGGACACGTTGCGGACGTGTTTCGATCCCGAGATTCCCGTGAACATCGTGGACCTCGGCCTCGTTTACGACATGCAACTCGCGAAGCTGCCCAGCGGCAACGCGCGCGTGGACGTGAAGATGACGCTCACCGCACCGGGCTGCGGCATGGGCCCGGCCATCGCCGGCGACGCGCAGGTGAAGTTGCTGAGTCTTCCCGGCGTCGACGATGCGACTGTGGAAATCGTCTGGGAGCCGCAATGGCATCACTCGATGATCACGCCGGAGGGGAAGAAGGTTTTGGGACTGGAGTGAGGACGCTACAACGCAAATCGTCAATACGTTGTCACGAGGAAATGCTGGTGGAGCCGAAGGGATTCGAACCCATGACCCCCACAATGCCATTGTGGTGCTCTACCAACTGAGCTACGACCCCAACCATGCGACGCAAAGACTAAGGCACTGTCGCAGATTGTCAAAACGAATTCCCGGCGGTTACTTCTCGGTCTTGGATTTCTCGTCCGCTTCCTTCTTGTCGGCTGATTTTTCCGCCGTCTTTTCAACGACCGTCAATTGATTCTTCGTTTGCAGCACGATCTGCGGCTTGCCTTTGTAGTCCTCGACCTTGCCGGAAATCTCCACGGTCTTGCCGATGAGTTTATCGAGATTGGTGAACGAACCTGAGTTCTTCGCAAAAAGAACGGCGGTGAAGGTCTGGTTCGGGAACGGCTTGTCAAAGTTGATGTGCGTAACTGTGTCTGTCTGCTTCACGCCGGAGACCTTGCCGACCAGCGTTGCGTTTTTGCCGATCAAAGTCGCGGCTTCCGCAGTATTGAATTTTTTTCCAGTCTCTGCTTTGGGCGTTTCAGATTTTGGCGTTTCGGGTTTGTCCGTCTGACCCAAAGCAACGAGCAACGAAATGGACAGCAATGAAGCGAGCAGCAAAGATTTCTTCATAGCCGAATTCAACAGCGGAATCCCCGCGCGGCACAAGCGGAATTTCCGTATTGTTCCGCCATCATTTGGCTCGCAAAACGGGGTGTTTCATGGCATCCGTATCGCGGTCCAGAAAACCACTGAATCAAACGCACCGCACCGATGAAATCTCTCCGCCTGTTTCTGTTCGCCGGCTGGCTTTCGGTTGCGGCAGGCGCAATCGCTCAGGAGGTCAATTTGAAAATCATCCACGAAAAGACTGAAGTCCGACTCAGGGAAATCGCCGCCCGCTCGCGTGGCGCGCTGGGATTCTGCGCGCTCGACCTCACGAGTGGCGAACGTTTCGCGTTGAACGAAAACGCGACGTTTCCGCAGGCGAGCGCGATCAAAATCGCGATCCTGATGGAAGTCTATAAACAAGCGGGCGAAGGAAAGTTTAAACTCACCGAAACGCGCCGCATCGAGAAGAAGGACAAAACCGCCGGCAGCGGCGTGTTGCAGGAACTGGGTGACGGCACGGTGGAGTTGACCCTTCACGATCTTTGCGTGCTGATGATTCTCGCCAGCGACAACACAGCTACGAACCTGCTCATTGATCTCGTCGGCATGGATAACATCAATCGCACGCTCGAATCGCTTGGGCTGAAGCAAACGCGCGTGCGCCGCCGGATGCTGGACACCGGTGCGTCATGGCGCGGGGATGAAAATGTTTCCACACCTGCCGAGGCCGCGCGGATTATGGAGCTTTTGTTCAAAGGCGAATTCATCAGCCGAGAAATTTGCGACGATATCATCGCGATTCTGAAAAAAACGAAGGAGACGAAGCTCAAATCCGGACTGCCTGCGGATGTTGTCATTGCGAACAAACCCGGCTCAATTGCGGGCGTGGCGACGGAATGGGCCATTGTTTATCTGAAGGACCGGCCCTACGTTCTGGTCGTGATGGACAACTACGGCATGGAAGAAGACGCGCCGGTTGCGATGAAGGAAATTTCCCGCACCGTTTACGAATATTTTTCTCGCCTCTCCCGAGCCACGCCACACGGGACGTATGTTGAAAAGCCGAAAGAGAAGTGACAAGTGGCGAGTGACGAGTAACTGGAGGTTGCTTGCGTCGTTCGTGAGCTTGTTCATGGTTGCACACGCACATGCGCAAACCCTCAATGTCCCGTCGCGTCCCGCCAACGCACCGGATGGAACGCAGTTCACGAATATCATCACCGGCCTTTCAGTTACGGAACGGGAAAAGTGGGTTTACGCGCAAGTCATCAACGGCAATCTGCCGGATTGGATGCGGACTTTGCAGCCGATCAACACGTCTTTCTCCGGCCACACCGCGACGTATCATGTCCTCCCCGATTATCTCGCCATCGGCTCGGACACGAACTATTTCCTCGAACCGACCACGCCCATCCTCGCGCAACGATTGACCGACCCGCTCGGTTGCACGCTGCCGACGCGAAAGATGGTGGACCAGATTTGGACCAACGCGGCAGTCAAACTCACGCCCGTCACCTTCGACCCGATGTTTTACGACATTTTGAGTCTCGAAGTTTTTGGCGGAGAGAATGCCGGCGTCCGGGCGCAACGGGTGACGAACGCGCCACCGCTCGGCGCATTGGTCGGCGGCGACAAGAAGGATGTGATCATCTCCACAAAAATTTACACGAACTTTTACAATGCGAGCATCACTCACGTCGTCGTCATCTACGGCTGGCATTATCCCGGCGGCAGTCACATCCAGAATATTTTCAACGGACACGAAGAAACTTATGCCGACTACTCACATGGCACGCGGTTGGTGCAGATGAACCTGACAATGGACGGCAGCCCGAACACCGTCACAAACATTTTGACAAATCCAAGCCTCGCGAAATTGCTCAGCGATGAAGGCACTGCCGAAGGCACGTCCGTCAATAGTGAGATTGCGATGCCGCGCTACACGGTGGCGGCCCTCGCGCCGACGGTCATGACGCATCCGCGGAGCCAGTCGGTTTACGTTGGCGCGAATATCATTCTCAGCACGCTGGCCATCGGGGATTTGCCGCTCACATTCCGTTGGCAGTTCAACGGTGCGAATATCGCCGGCGCGACAAACTCCAACTACTCACTCACCAACATCGCCATTGGCAACGCAGGATATTATTCCGTCGTCGCCACAAACAATTCCGGCTCCGTCACCAGCCGCGTTGCCGTGCTGCGCGTGCGAACGAATTCGTTCCCCGTCATGTTCGCGGATGATTTTGAAACGAATAGTTCCGTGAACTGGAATTTGTTTTTCGGCACGACCAATGGCATCACCGATTACGACGTGGATTGGGCGTTTGATTACGGTGTGATTCCTTACACTTTCAATGGCGTTACCGCGCTCATTCCACCCGCGCCGAATTCACGCGATGGCAGCACGCGCGCGTTGCGTCTGGCGGTCAACCAAAACGACACGAATGCCGTCATCGCCGCAGTGAGCCTGTATCCCAAGAACCGCTTTTTCTCCGGGAACTTCGCGCTCAAATTCGATATGTGGCTTCACTATCCCGGCGGTGCGGGCGGCAGTGGCTCCGGCGTCGCGGGCAGCACGCAACACGCGACCTTCGGCCTCAACCACCTCGGCACGAATGTGAACTGGGCCGCGCCGTCCGCGACGTCGAGCGACGGCATCTGGTTTGGCGCGACCGGTGAAGGCGGTGACAGCAAGGATTATCGTGCTTACGCGGGTAATCTCGCGGGAACACAGATTGATCTGGTCGCGGCTGGTACGAGCGGCCTCACGGCCTCGAACAACAACGCCACGATCTTCCAGAATCTTTTCCCGACGTCACGTTTTGAAACCGCTGGCGCTCCGGGGAAGAATTGGGTCGAAGTCGAAGTGCGCTACACGAACAACACCGTGATGTGGCTGATGGACGGCACGCTCATTGGCCAACGAAACAACTCTTCAGTCTTTACCAACGGCAATATCATGATCGGATTGATGGACGTTTTTAATTCCATCGCGGCGCCGGCTCGCAATTCGTTCGTGCTATTCGACAATTTGCGCGTGGAAAACCTGACGCCCATGCCGATCCGCTTCCAATCCGCCACGCGCCTGCTGAATGGACAAGTCTCGCTCCTGCTCACCAACGTTCCCGGCGACAATTATTATCTGGATGCCTCATCGAATCTGAATTCATGGCAATCACTCGCCGGCATCCTCGCGACGAACAGCACGTTTACCTTCATTGATTCGAACGCTCCGGCTTTTCCGACTCGCTATTACCGCGCGCGGCGTTAAAAATTTCTCCTCTTTCGCGCCGCGCTTCGCTATTTCTGCGGCATGGCTTTTTCATTGCGAGACAAATGGGTGCTCATCACCGGCGCCTCGAGTGGCTTCGGTGCAGCGACGGCAATCGCTTTCGCGCGCGAGGGCGCGAAGCTGTTTCTCGGCGCGCGGCGAGTTGATCGGCTCGAAGAAGTTGCGACCGAGGCTAAAAAAGCTGGCGCGAGCGCAGCCCATGTTCATGCGCTCGATGTGAGCAAAACTTCCAGTGTCGAAGAGTTCGTCGCCTGGGCGCGCGGGAAGATTGGCAGTGGAAAACTCCACGTTCTCATTAACAACGCCGGCGGAGCGCTCGGACTCGAACCTGTCGCCGAAGGCAAGGATGAGGATTGGGAAGCGATGATGCAGTCAAATGTGCTCGGAGTGTTGCGCATGACGCGCGCGGCACTGCCGTTGATGGCGCATCACGATGGCGCTTCGATCATCGGCATCGGCTCGAATGCGTCGCGCAACACTTACGAAGGCGGCGCAGCTTACAGCGCGGCGAAAGCGGGTGAACTCCAGATCATGCGAACCCTGCGGCTGGAGTTGAACGGCACAGGCATTCGCGTCAGCTCCGTTGATCCCGGCCTGGCGAAAACGGAATTTTCACTCGTGCGTTTCAAAGGCGATTCAGTGCGCGCTGAGAAACCTTACGAAGGAACGATCCCGCTCGTGGCGGAGGACATCGCGGAGATTCTGCTGTTCGTCGCGACCCGCCCAGCGCACGTGAACATTGATGAACTGGTCGTCAAACCAGTGGATCAGGCGGCGATGCACAAAATCTATCGGCGGAAATGACGCGGTAAACCGCCTCCTACTTCTTCCCCGCGGTGATCATCGGAAAATTATCCGTGCGAAACGGCGACGCAGGCAGGCCGTCTTTATTCCAGAGGTTTACCACCGGACAATCCGCCCAGCCGTAGCGAACCGCGATCGGCGTGGCCACCTCTGGGCTGCTCACCACAATGGTTTTACCGACGATCTCGGCTCTGGCCCAAACGAATTTTTTCTCCTCGCCACAAATCGCGAAACCTTTCAGTTCGCCGTCGCGAGCCTCGAGTCCTTTGCCGATGTGATCGAAGTGGATGACTGCCTTCTCGCCGCTGATTTGCAACCTCTGATAGGTTGGACCCGAATATTCGATCCGTTCACTATAAGCAATGGCCCGCGCCGCGAGTGCGAGTCGCGCGCCGACGGGTTGTTTCCGCTTCGGATGAATATCTTTGGGATCACCGACATCCGTGATGACAGCCATGCCGACGTTCGGAACGGTTTGCGTCGCGATCCATTGGGCTTCGCGAAGCTCGGCCCAATCGCTGTCCTCCGGCTGCTCCTTGATCGCTTTGAATGGCGCGAGTTGAACGCAAAAGAATGGGAAGTCATTCTTCCAATCACGACGCCAGCAGCGAATCATATCGGCGAAGAGCGAGCGATATTGCTCGGCGCGGCCGGCGTTGGACTCGCCCTGATACCAAATCGCGCCCTTGATTGAGTAGGGGATCAACGGCGCAATCATTCCACTGTAAAGTTCGGATGGTTTCCACGGCGCCCACGGCGCCCACTTTTTGAATTCTTGCTTGGCCTTCTCGGCTTCGGCCTTTTCCTTTTCCCAATTCGCCAGCGCTTCGCGATAGCTTTTTTCAGCAGCTGGGTACGCGTCCAGAATTTCCGCCTGGTAACGCGGGCTTGTTTCGAGCGCCTCGCGACTCATCCACGCTTCGGCAGGTGAACCGCCCCAGTCCGACTCGATCAAACCGACCGGCACTTTGCGCGCAGCCTGGAGATCGCGGCCGAAGTAATATCCGACCGCCGAAAATCCCTTCACATTTTGCGGCGAGCACGTCTGCCACGTAGCTTTGATTTTCGTGGTGGGCGAATCCGATTTCTGTTTCGAGACATGGAACAAGCGGATCATCGTATTCGTCGCGGACGCGATGTCCTCCTCCGGTTGAAAGGATTTCTCCAACGGCCATTCCATGTTGGATTGTCCACTGCAAACCCAAACCTCGCCCACGAGAACGTTCGTGAACGTGAGCGTGTCTTCCTTGGTACTAATGGTAAGAGTGTCGGGGCCGCCGGCGCGGGGTGAGCGAATCTGCACTGCCCACTTGAGATTGCGTGTGGTAGCGGTGACGGTTCGGCCACGAAACTTCACGGCAACGATGTCGCCTTCGTGCGCCCAACCCCACACATTCACCGGCACACCCTGCTGCAACACCATGTTATCCGAGAACAGCGCAGGGACTTGAACGTGCGCATGGGCCGCGAGCGTCACTAGGACGAGAGTCGAGAAAAGAGCGATTCGTTTCAGCATGGGGCGTAGTGCAACGAAAGATGACGAGCGCGTCAAATGGAAAGAGTTCGTGCGAGTTCTTGAGACCCGGCTCGAGGTTTGTTCATCCACCGCGATTTGCCCGCCACAACAACACCGCGCCGACGCCCTGAAAAATGAAGTTTGGAATCCAGACAATCAAATGCGGCGACCACCCGGGCCTCGTCGCCAACGCCTGCGCCACGAGCAGAAATGAGAAATAAACCGCGACCAGGCAAAGAGCAATGGCGAAGCTGATGTTGGTTTCGCGCCGATGCACGCGAATTCCGAGCGGAATACCGATCAACGTGAATCCGAAGCACGCGAAGGAAAACGCTACTTGTCGGTGCAATTGCACGCGCAGAGGCCCGGTAAGAATCTGGTGCTGTTTTTCCAGCTCGCGCCGCTTTTCTGGAGAAATGGTTTTGCCCGGCTCGAGAGCGAAACGTTTTTCCAGTTCCCGCAGTTCGTCGCGCAGTTGCTCGAACGAAAGATCGGTGATCGAGGGTTTCTTCATCTGCTTGGTGAGCGCGTCGAAGTTGAGTGTGACCGGAACACGCGATGACGAATACGGGTGGAAAGCGTCACCTTCAATTTTAATTCCCTTCACATCGAAAAGCTCGACAAGCACTTCGCGCTTGGCCGCGTCCACATGAATCTCGCCGCGCGGTGCTCGCAGAATGCTCGTGCCATTGAGTTCGTAAATTAGAACGTCTTCCAACTGATTATTCCGGTTTTTGCCGAGGTAAAAAATGTAGCCCTCGAAATCGCGGATGTATGTGCGTTCGGGAAGCATTGAGGCTCCAAGCCTCACACTCACGCGAAAGCGAAGTTCGTTGTAAGCCACGCGGCAGCGAGGCGCGATCTCCATATTGACGTATGCGCTTACACCGCACAGCACGAGGCTCAACAACAAAATCGGCGTTGTGAGCGAGATCAGGCTGATTCCGCCCGCGCGAGCAGCGGTCAACTCCTGATCCGCGCTGAACCGGCCAAACACCAGCAGCGTCGCGGTCAACATCCCCATGGGTAGCGCGAACACGAGCACGAATGGGATCAAAAGGCCAATGGCTTCCGCCGCGAGTCCAAAAGGCGCCCGCCGATTCACGAGCAGCGGAAGAATCTCCTTGAGGATGTTGCCCAGCAACAGCACGAATGTGAACACGATGACCGTCATCAGCAGTGATGCGATCACTTGGCGGGTCAGGTAGAAATGCAGTGTCTTCACAAACACGGACTAGCCGTGCGCACGCAGACTACATGGTTGAAGAAGGCCAAACAAGCCGGCGCAACTGGATGATTTGAAAGGTGGTGGCTGGAGACGGAATTGAACCGTACGAACAGCGCCAGCGGCCTAACGTCCGGATATAGGTCATCCGAAGTTATTCATGGGCTGGGAGCGGGTGGTTGAAGAGGCTCGCGCGATAGGCCGTGAATAACTTCGCCGCGAACCGGTCGGCGACTGCGTATTGGATTGCGGGCACGGACAGCGTCAGGGCGCGAGCGGCTTTACGGCGCGCACGCGGTAGAACCGCATCGGCGCATCGTTGGTGACCGCGAGCCAGCGGGTAGTTGAAGGCCCGTCCGGCGCAATCAGGCCCAAGCCGCTATCAAACCAGGACGGCAACTTCAAATCCAGCGTCTGTTGAATGTCGTAGGACCGCGTCGGCACGCTCCGCCACGTCAGCGTGACCCCCGTGCCGCCGGGCGTCGTGCCGAACGCCGTGATTTGCAAGTGATCGCCGGCGTCCAGGGGATTGCTGCCGGCGAAATACTCGTTCCGGTCGGAAACACCGTCACCGTCCGTGTCGCTTGAGGCCGTGAACGTCGCCAGAGTGTTCGTGAGGCTGAGGTCCCAGGCATCGGCGCTTCCGTCGCCATCGGAATCCGCGCCGGCAGCAATTGTGTCGGTCTGCACATAGGCGAAAGCGTTGCTCAAGCTGATCCAACCGCAGTTGGCGCTGTAAATCGAGCCGCTAAATTTGCCGGTGGCCAGATCCACCTTGGGCGCGCCGGTGTTCTCGAAGTTGACCCAGCCGATGTTCGCGCCATAGGCGTAGCCGCGTAGATTGCCCTGACCGTCCTGATTCACGCCGTAATCGGTGGCGGAGTTATTCTGGTATTGGATTCCGTTGGCGGGCGCATTGCCACCGAGATAAATCCAACCCGCGTTCGCAGCGTAGATGTAACCGGAACAAACGTAATCGCCGATGACCGCGCCGCTCGTACCATCGCCGCGCCAATCCAGCCAGCCGAAGTTCG
>Ga0184628_10001805_pt1 | contig 10449 bp, 19 predicted proteins | sample PLM4_5_b1_FD_133149 | JGI IMG/M metagenome (GOLD analysis project Ga0184628, IMG submission 133149) | Groundwater sediment microbial communities from an aquifer in East River, Colorado, USA - PLM4_5_b1 | ecosystem: Environmental > Terrestrial > Soil > Riparian zone | place: USA: East River...
AGTCCATGCCGAGCCTCGCCCCGCCGATCCACGCCTGCCATTCCGCGCCGGTCCATGCCATGCCCACCCGCTCCGGTCCCGACCGTGCCGAGACTAGCCACGCCTGCCTCTCCACGCCTAACCACGCCACGGCGCGCCGATCCGGTCCCCGCCCGACCTAGCCAAGCCAATCCTGCCAAGCCAATCGATGCCGAACCAAGCCCACCTGGCCCATCCGGCCATGCCAGTCCGCTCCCGTCCGTGCCAGACCGGGCCACGCCTAGCCGATCCTGCCAAATTCGATCACGCCGCCCGACTCACCTCCCGCGCGAGTTCCTCCGCCAGGGGCATCGCCGTCGCCAGCGCCTCCAACGTGCGATACCGAGTGATCCACTGCTGGAGTTCGCGGCGGGCGTTGTCGAGGAGTTGCTCCCGTAGATCAGGCGTGGCCAACGCCCTGGTCAACGGGACGTATGACGGCTTCTCGTCCTCGCTCTGCTGGAGCCTGACGAACATCGGTTGGTAGCGCGCCGCCTCGTCTTCGAGAACGCGGACGCGGTATGCCACCGACCTGGTCAGGGTCCGAGCTGTGGCGAGCCGATGTGCCTCCGCTGCCTTCGAGTCGTCCCACTCGAAGAACTGGTGCAGCGGGCTGTCGGGCGAGCGAGCATCGTCGAGCACCGCCTCTGCCGTGAGCGACCCCGTCTGGTGCTCGATCTCGAACAGCCTCGGAGCGATGACCGCAGCCTGCTTGTTGTTGATCCGGGCGCCCGGTCGCGCGCGCACGGAATCGAGATCGATCTCCACCCGCGCTTGCATCAGCCCACCACCAGCCGGAAGCGCCCGAACTGGCCATCCTTCTCGGGCCGCCACTCGCCGATACCGACGCTGTAGCCGGCGTTGTCGAAGAGATTCGCGAGCTGCTCCATCGAGATCAGCCGCGGGTTGAACTCGACCGGGATGCGAACGCTCCAGTCTTTGTACTCGGCCCGGTAGCGCATATCTGCAACGCCCATTCCGACTCTGACCATGTCTTCGCGCATCGTCGGATGGCTGCCCTTCTCCGAGTAGGGCTTCCCCTGGGCGTCGAGGATCTGAATCAGATCCTGCCCCGGGTGTCCCACGAAGAACGCCTTCCGCAGCGTCGTCTTGAAAGCCCCCGCGATCACCCCAGCCTCGACCGCGCAGCTTTTGAACGCGATCACCGGCAGGCAGTCCTCCCCCTTCTCGTTGATGTAGCGGGACTCGTTGAAATCGTCGACCGGGTTCTTGGCCTCACGCGCGCGCGTCGCCAGCTTTTGCTGTTTGTTTCTCATCATTTCCTTGGCCTTTTTGCCCCACGCGTGAACGATGAGCGGCGAAATACCGCGCACCACCACCGTGGTCTGGATGGCTTCGATCTTCGGGATGAAGATCACCGCCCCCTTCACGGCCTGGGCCACCTGTGGAGCGGGCTCGCTGACATCCGCCTCGGCCGCCGGCTTGCCCTTCGCCTTCCTGGCCTTCGCCCTGGGCGGTGCCCCCAGCCCGTCGATCATCGCGTCGAGTGCTGCCGGCTTCTTCTCGGTGTGTCCGTTCGTGGTCGTCATCGGGTCCCTTTCGTTGCTGCCCTTCTCGTCGTCGGCGGTATTGCCGAACCATGAGTTCTTGGGCTTGCAGAAGGGGTATCGCCTCGACCCATCGGATCGTTGCGTCCCTGGTTCGACAAGCAACGTGAGAGCGTGACGGCGGCCAAGGTGGCATTCCCGATACGGCAGCGGCCACCGACAGATATTACCCGTCGGTGGCCACAGCCCCTTGCCATGCCATGCCACTCCGCGCAGCGCCAAACAACGCCCGGCCTAGCCCTGCGAAGCCGACATGCAGTCCTGCCCTAACCGAGGCTCGCCTGTCTACCCGGTGTAGGATCTCCCGGTGCCCCAGGAGTCCCCCGACTACTTCACCGCCCAGCGTGAGCGGGTCCACGGGCTCCTCCACAAGATCAACAACCAGTCGGCGGTCACCCAAAACAACTGCCGATTTCTCTTCGACCAGTCTCTCCGCGGTCTCACCCCAGACCAGCTCGCCGCCCTCCGGGACGCCACGGTGTCATCCGAGCAGACGGCCGCCCTTCTTCGAGAGCTCCAGTCCGCCCTCGGGTGATGGGTCTCCGAGGAGTGCGGCCGCCATCTGGATGAGCCCGCCGACATCCACAGGACGTCTCGCAGCGAGGAGCCATGAGGCTGCTGCGAGGAGATCCCGGGCGGTGTCAGTGGGGCCGGGAAGCATGGGAGGGTTATCGCGTGGTGGGCGGGGCTGGTTGCGGGGCGGCACGCTTCTCGTGGCGTGGATCGGCTGTCATGGTTGGATGTGGTGCTACTCGGAAGGGGGCTTGGGCATCGGGTGGCTACTTGGTGGGCGTCTGGGCGTCGAGCGCGGCTTCGTAGTGCTGGCTCAGCGGGACGAGCTCCTGGGCGTACGGCACGACAAATCGACATAGCCCTGTTGATTGTTGTTGCACAGCAATCAAGGGTCGCGTAGTGTCTGATCCATGGAGGACACGATGACGAATCAGACGAGCCTGGGACTGACGACTATTAGCGACCTGGTCACCTACGTACACAGCCGGTTCGGCGAGCGCGCCGACGAGTTCGCCACCGAGGCGAACGTGAGGGCGTGGCACATGCGTCAGGGCCTCCGGTACGAGGAATATACGGCTGACCATCTGGATGGCCTGTTCAGCGAGCTGGTGGCTCTGCCGGAGCCCGATGTCGAGTAGGACATCCATCAAGTCCACCCACGGCGGCCGGCGCAAGGGTGCCGGCCGCCACCCGGCGGACCCCGCGCTTGCCCTCACCGCCCGCGCGGTGGTGCGGCTGACCGAGTCCGAGCGCCGCAAGCTCACCCGGTACGCCGAGGCCGAGGGGCTCACCGACTCGGCAGTCCTGCGAGCCCGGCTGGTCGATATCCTGTATGACCCCGAGTAGATGATCATCGCGTCCTCCCTCCCCTCTCTCCGGTAGCTGGACCAGCGGTGTTGGGAGCGAGGGCTCTCACTCGGGCGTCAATTCGCTCACAGGCTATGCTAATCGCGAGGTCGTGTGCGCCGTAGTGGATAGACCCAATCGTGCGCAGGACTTCGTTCACCGCCTCGTTCCACCCCTTCGCAAACCCCTCCTTCGGTGAGAGGCCGTCGGTCCCTCCAGTAGCCGGGGGTGGTGAGGGGGTGGCGGCGTCTGGGGCATCCCCTCCAGAGCGCAAGTGGGCGCCGTCTTCGATCCAACTGGCGAGGTTGTTCGACTCCTTCTTGTTCACGCCGCGCAGCCACTTCACCACCCGCTTCGTCGCGTGCTTCACGCCCATCTCGAAGCCGGCGTTGTAGAGTTGATTGCGTTCGCGGTCCTGCGGTTCGGCTGCCGGTCCCTCACTGAACGGGCCGATGTGGTCGCACGGCCCCGCTCCCCCTCTAGGAGAAGCTGCGAGGGTGCTCCAATCGGCCTCGCCAGCCGGGCTCCAGCCGTGGTCGTCGCCTGGGTGTTTCGCCCGGGTGCAGCGGTAGCCGCCAGCCGCCGTGAAGGCGCATCGCTCCTTGGCGACGGCGGCGCGAATGGCGTCGAGCCTGCCAGCGGCAATGGCCAGCCACTCGGTGCCATCGTCGGGACCGCCGAAACAGTCATCGACCCGCCTCCCCACCTCGCGGCCAATCTCGTCCAGTTCCGCTCGCCTCCCCTCCTCTCGGAGGGCATCCCCGGTGATGGGAGGGGGACTGGAGGGGCGCCGATTCCAGGCGGCTTCCTGGCCAGCCCGCGTGTCGCAGTCATGCCCGTCAATGGTCGGGCCATCGATGTGCGGGGCGTAGACGTCGCACGCCTTGCACATCACGTAGACGTGGTCGGGCGTCTTGGGCTCCAACCGGTCCGGCACGATATCCGCCGGCCCACCGCAGAATGGGCAGGGCTTGAGGTCGCTCATCGGGTCCCCTTGGTTGCGTCGTAGCGGGCCAGCAGGGCGCAGGGGGCTTCGATTGGGCATGGTATGGGCTCTCCGTAGATGCGCATCGACTTGTGGCCGTTGATCCCGCCGCACCGGCTGCACTGCTCGACGTAGTTGCCGCCGACGTAGTTGCCGAGGAACGACCGCTTCAGCTCCACCCGCAGCGCCTCTGCCATCTGATCCAGGAGGGCGCTCTCTACGGTGGAGCGCTCGGCCGCAGCAAGGCAGCGACGAATGCGCTCGGGAAAGCGAGATTCCCCGCCTGGGTCGCACTCTTCGCACTCGGTGAAGATGGAGAGGTCGCAGTCAACGCCAGCCTCGTCGAGTTCGTCCTCGGTGCGGTTGCACTTGCTGCAGCGGGTCTGAGGCTCATCGTCATCGTTTGTCATCATGGTGTCGGCTCCTTAGGATGGGTGCACGACTTTGCGGCGGCGAGGACCGGGGTCGAACGTCGCCTCCCACATCACGACGGAGGCAGCAATCTGGGCCATCATGCGGACCTTCAATTGCCCCCGGTACGTGACTGCAAATGACTGCAGTTGCACGAGGCAGGCTTCAAGATTCGGGAGCGGCTGCGGCAGGCCCACAGCGGTCACCCTCCCTCTCGTGTAGAGGGAGGGGATGGCTGCGAGGGCTGCGGCTGGGCAGCCGGTAGGTGCTCGACGAGCCAGCGAAGCGCCTCGGCCATCCAGAGCGGGCCGCTGTCCCAGTGTTCGAACGAGCCGCAGTCACTGCCGCCGATGCCGACGTCCGACCACGCCTGGTACCACTCGTGCTGGTCGAAGTCGTTGCCCAGCGCCTCCCTCACGCGGGCGGCGGTGTCGTTCTGCTCGTCCGCCTCTGCGATCTCGCGATTGAGGTCGTCGAGGGCATCGCCACCGTAGAACCGGCGCTTCTCCCCGGTGCGAATCTTCCCGCATAGATAGTCGTAGTCCCTGGCCGCGCCCCGCAGCCAGGCCACCGAATCGCGGTCGCTATGCTGGAGGATCCAGTCGCCGATGTCCCCGTACACCATCACGTAGCCGGGCCGGGCGATGACGTAGAACCCGTGCATCCACGTCCCCGGTGCCGAGCACCGCCACTCGTTCGTGCCCACCTCGGCCACGACGTGCTTAGCGAACGACTCCTTGGCCAGCATGACCACCGTCTCTCGGGCATCTTTGAATCGGTCCATCACGGCTCCTCCAGAGGTACAGGGGTGGGACTCGGCTCGTCGTCCCACCAGAACCAGCCTTCGTCGGTGCCGCCGACGGTGCAATGCTGGCCCTCGTGGTCGGTGACCAGCAGGCACCGATGCTTGTTGGACGCCACCGCCTTGCAGCGACGGTCAGCAAAGACTGAGTCAACGATGCCCATCAGCGCTCTCCTTCAGGCAGAGGTACAGGGGTGGGGCTCCCGGGTGGCTGGGAGGGCTGCGGCTCCCCGTCGGCCGGGTCGAAGTACACCCAGCTGCGGCCCTTCTTTTCTCGCTGGAGGAAGCCCCAGGCGCGCAGCTTCTCCAGCCGGTTGCAGGTAGCCGTGTGGGTGACCCTCGTAGCGGCGGCAATCTTGGAGGGCGTCGCCGATATGCGGATACGGACAGCGTGCAAGGTGCGCGCGTACTCACTGGGCATGCGGACTGAACCGCAGCCATTGCAGGCAAAACATGGAACCGTCGGCGTCACCGGCCACCTCCTCGCAGCACGGCGCAGCGGCGAGCGTGGTCCCAGTAGTAAGCGCCTTGCAGCTTGGAAGCCTTGAGAGAGCCACTCTCGTCGCGCGTTTCGACGCGGAGGTCGACCACGCCAGCGTTGGTCTCTGCCAGAAACGCACGCGCCTCCAAGCGCGACGAGTCCAGCGTCGGGCAAGCCGTCTCGCGCACATAAGACCTCCCGCCGTGCCCATGCTTCGCGCCGAACATGATCAACCGGAATGATGTGTCGCTCATTTCTCGGTACTCCCAGGTGGTGTAGGGGTGGGGGATGAGGGGGAGGGCTCGGCGACGCCAATCCCGCTGAACAGAGACCCGATGGTCATCACCACTCCCCTCCCCCAGGAGTCACGCCCCCAGGAGTCGCGAGGGCGATGGCTCGATCGAAGGCGGCGAGCACTTCTGCGAGCGTGCGGCCCTCCGAGTCATTCCAGGCGAACAGCGTTCCCCCGACGACCCTGTCTAGAACCATGCGCGCCGGCCTTGAGCCGTCCGAGCCCTCCACTTCTCCAGTGGCGGCGATGTTGACGGCCGCTTCTGCGCACAGCGGGCACGAGGCGACGTCCTTCCCTGGCGCCACAAAGCCGCCCTGCCACCAGCCGCGCTTCACCAGTAGTTCCTTTGCCATCCTGAGAATCTCCACGGTTGTCACCAGCCACCCCCAGGAGTCACGGGGAGCCGGGAGCGAAGGGCGGCTTGGGCGACAGCAGCGAGGCAGTGCGGGAAGTGGCCGCCCTGTTCACCATCGCCCTCGTCGAACCCGCAGGCCCGGCAGGCCCCGTCGTCGTCGCAATCTGCGATGTCCTCCAGCACGGCTCGAAGGGCAGCCGCCTCAGCGCGGGCGGCGTCCCGCTCGGCTTCGTCCGTCTCCCAGCGCTTCACCGCAGCTTGGACATCGCCCAGCAGCACGTCCCGTTCGGCCGCCACCGCCATCGCCCCGTCGGTATGCTCGCAGTCCTCCTGAGCGCAGGGCTCGCACATCCCTGACATCCACAGCATCGGGACCTTCCTCGGGCACCCGCTGCAGATGCAGTCGACGTGGGGAGAGCCGATGGTCCGCAGGAAGGCGATTACCTGGACCTCGTCGTGGGGGCAGGAGTTGGCGCCGTTGTCGCGCACCCGCCATGCCAAACCGCAGATGAGACACTTGCCGTTGTCGGTGACAGCCGCGTCCTTCTCCGCGATGGTCGCATCCTCGTCCAGCGATTCGACCACCTCCAAAGCACTCTCGGCGTTGGGGCTGTACGCGCGTCGTGCAAGGGCAGCCTCCAGTTCGCGCACCCGGGCCTTGAGTGCTTCGGCTTCCGGGCAGGAGTGCTCGATTTGACTCATGGCTGCTCCTGTCGCACGGGCGTCGTTAGCGCACGGTCGGTGGGGGTGGTCATCGCTTCTTTATCCTTGGGGGTGGGGGTGGGGCCGGGGGAGCGGGCCCGGGCGTCTGGTCATCGAGGAAGACCGTCCACCCGAGCTTCACGAGAGCAAGCACCAGTTCACCGGGGTGGAGGAAGATGTCCCGATCGGGAAGGCCGATGACGATCCCGGGGCTGACCGCCGTCCTGCGGCTGACCCCTCCCTCAACGGTGACGACGTACTGATCGCCTGGAGTGACGGCGCGGATGGTTGGGTCTGGTTGCATCGCGGAAAGCCCCTGGGTCGAACAGGGCCGGGCGCGCCACTCGCGCTTTCCAGGTGCCCGAGATCTCCTATCCAAGAGACCCCGGGCGTTTGACGTGTCCTCGGCGACTAGCGTTTAAGCCACCGCATCAACTTCATTCCGACGTCCTGCCGCTAGACGACCCACCCGTAGTTGAGGGCGGGGAGGAATTCGAATCCCCGTTTTCGGATATGTGTCGGTGGCGTTCGATTCGCCGATTCTTCGTTTGCTTCAGGCTGGGAGCACAGCTTCAGGCTTACTTGCCACCGGCTTAGAGACCGGGCCTCGTCCGTCGAGGATCTCCCGCACAGAGCGCGGGAGGGTGGAGTCGAACCACCGAGCGTTCATCTTGAGGTTGAGCTTCAGCTTGGCTCCAAATCGCTAGGCGAAGACGTACGCGAGTACGATCTCGCCGATTTTCATTTCGGGTGCCTCCGTGGTGTTTGCCTCCTCTCGCGCGAACTTGACTGCCTTCTGGAGCCGCTCGATCCGCTCCAGCAACTCACGCTTGCGCACCTGGGACAGCGCCCCGGATGCCTTGGTCTGCGTCCACCAGCCAACGATCTCGTCGTCGTGAACGAGTTGCGCCTGGGCCGGATGGTGCTCGGTTGCCTCGGCCAGGGTGATGACCTTGGGAACCTTCTTGGTCTTCGCCGTCTTCTGGGGCTCCCCCTTGAACAGCTTGGTGTTGGGGTCCTGCGACCAGTCCACCGCCGGGTCCAGAGTCGGAGCCTTCGATATCACCGTGTACAGGTCGGTGAGTTGCTTCTCGACGTAGAGGAGGAAGGTGGCCGGGGCGCCCTTCAGGATGACCGTCCCTCCGATCGCCACGTCGGCCAGGGCAGTCAGGTTGGCGAAGTCCTTCGCGGCGGTGATGTCCCAGACGGCGGCCATGTTCCGGCGGATGCCAGAGAACACGTCGTCCACCCGCTGCTGGACCACCTGTGTCTCGGATGGGAACTTCTCCCCGTCGTCCCGGTTGGGCTGGTAGGTGCGGGAGAACCCTTCGAACAGGGCGGGCTTCTCCAGCGTGTGATAGAGCGCGGTCGTTTCCTTTTCGGCGTGTGTCTTCGCGGACTTCTCCGCTGCGAGTACCTGATTCAGTCGCTGCATGGCTTCTCCTGTGGCTTGAGGTTGAACTTCAGACTGGGTATCGCCCCTCCCCCTCCCACCGTTGCGTCCCCTGGGGGTGCTGGCGGTGGGGAGGGCGTGGGCGGCACGGGCGGGTCAGCCTGCCTGGACGTCCTTCAGGTCAGGGGGCGGAGGCGGGGTCACCGGGGGTTGCTCGGGGGTCCCCTCCACCAGGACGGTGATGGTCTTCTTCTTGCGGGCGGGCTTCTCTTCGGCCGTGGGTTCGGCGGCGGACGCTGGCGTCTCGACCGTGGCCGCAGGGGGCGGCGCGGCGGCGGTGTCGGTGACCGTGCTTGGGGCCGGGGCCGGGCTCGCCTTCTTCGGGCCCTGCGCCGCGATGGCATCACGCTGCATCTGCTTGCAGGCGACGATGTGCTCCTTGATCCGGGCCTTCCCGTCGGCCAGGAGCTCGGGACGCTGGGACTTGATCCATGTCCACGACGCCGTCCCGAAGGCGTTCTTGAGGGCAACGATCTTGGCCTGCTTGTCGTCGGCGGACTGCCCCGGCCACGCCTCCACCAGATCGGATTCGATCTCCTCCACCAGGATGTCTCGCTTCTTGACCCACTCCCGCTTGTCTTCCTCGGTGGCGAAGATGTGGCCCGTCTCCGCTTCGACGACCTTTGGGCGGGTGACGGCATTGGACAGGCAGAACTCGATCGCCGGCATGAACTCCTCCCCGGTCGGGTTCTTGAACTGCTTCCCGTCGATGAGACCGGAGCGGTCCTTGATGACCGTCGCCTCGCGCCAGACCTCCTTGTGCTCCCCCAGCACCTTCTCGAAGCGCTCCATCAGGATCAGGATGTCCGGCTCGTAGGCGGTCTCGCCCTCGACCTTCATCTTCACGCCCGACTTGAAGATCTCCCGCTTGCCGGTGTCCTTGTTGACCTCGTTGTCGTACTCGTACCCGGCCCGGCCGGTGAAGAACATGTGGTACGGGTCGGCCACCAGCGGCTCGGAGAACTCCCGCTTCCAGGTCGGCTTGATAATTCCCCAGTCCTCGAACTGGAGCTTCGTTCGCTTGACCTTGGCGAGGTACGACTGGATGTAGTTCTCGTAGTAGTGGGTGATCGAGTCCACCAGGATGATGTCCGCGACCTTCTGCTCCCGCATGAGCTTCATGGCCTGCATCAGGTCGGCGAATGACTTGGTCTCCCTGTGGAGCACCTTGATCCCGGCGGCCTTGAAGTGGGGGATCAGGAACTGACCCGCCTTCTCGCTGTCCACGTAGACGATTGGCTTCGTCGAGTTGAGCCGCTTCCAGAGGCGGATCGCGAGCTGGACCATGGTCCACGTCTTGCCCGACGCCGCGAACCCTTCGAGGGCTACCTTCATGAAGGGCTTGGTGTTTTCGAGGTCCGTGAAGAAGCCCCCGTAGTCATCCTCGAGCCCCAGATCCATTCCGCTGCCGTTCTGCTCTGCCACGTTGCACGCTCCTTTTGAGATTGGTTCACTCACTTGGGTATCGCCTCGCCCTGCCCTTTCGTTGCGTCCTCAGTTCCTCCCGGCCCGCCGGCGCTCCGCGTACTTCTCGGCCAGGTCAGGGGACAGAAACACCTGGCACCCTTCGAGCTGCGCGGCGGTCAGGCTGGCGTAGGCGTCCCGGTCCATCGGGTGCAAATTCCCCGAGGAATCGACGACGTATACCAGGGCGCCTGGCTCCCCGAGGCGGGTGATTGCGCGGGCGAGGTTCTTCCCACCGGTCACCTCCCACCGTCCTTCGCGGCATCCCGCTCGGCATCCCCTCGGCACGCCAACTCGTCCTCTCGGTCTCGGGGCATGACCACCTTGGCGATCGCCTCCTCCTCCATCTCCTCCACCATGCGGATCCTCTCCCGTCCCTTCTTGGGGTGGGCGTCGAGCCACCTCTCGAAGTCCCAGGTTTCTCCGGCGTCCTCGTCCTTCACCCGATCGAAGAGCACTTCGGGGGGAGCGCCCCCGTAGCCGTTGATGACACGGCCGTGGATGACGGTGCCGCTGACGAGGACGCCGTGGGATGTGATCTCGAAGGCAGTCTCCATGC
>Ga0184628_10001806_pt1 | contig 10447 bp, 10 predicted proteins | sample PLM4_5_b1_FD_133149 | JGI IMG/M metagenome (GOLD analysis project Ga0184628, IMG submission 133149) | Groundwater sediment microbial communities from an aquifer in East River, Colorado, USA - PLM4_5_b1 | ecosystem: Environmental > Terrestrial > Soil > Riparian zone | place: USA: East River...
GGTTGGTGGTTGGTGGTTGGTGGTTGGTGGTTGGTGGTTGGTGGTTCGTGGTAGTTGGTGGTTGGTAGTGCCAACCACCAACCACCAACCACCAACCAGGTGCTATCGGGGCGCCCGCTTCTTGCCCGACCGCGCCCACCGCTTGTCGCTCTCGTTGAGGTAGGTCTGCCAGGGGCGCGTGTCTGCGGCTTCCCAATACAGCGGATCGCCATCCAGCCGGATATTGAGCTGACCGGCCTCGTCCATGTAGACGTTCTGTGACGGCCCCATGGTGTCGGAGCAGGTGTTGAACTGCATCCGGTCCTCGTAGGGGAGGTCCTTGTCGAGCCTGAAGTTCAAACGCGCGTTGATGGGGCTGACGTAGACCTCGGGGTCGTACAGCGTGATCTCGCCCTCGATGCGATCGCCGACGCGACGATAGCGCTCCACCGTTTCGAGCTGATCGCTGTACTCCGACAGGCCGCCCTTCCAGCCGCGAATCTGATTGGTATGGACCACGAGCTCATCGCGGTTCCAGAAGCCGATCGATTCGCCGTGCCACTTGGCAAACTCTTTTTCCTTGGGGCTGTGCGGGGTGCCGTCCGTGAAAATCCAGCGCGCCGTGCTCGAGCCGTTGCCGGAACCGAGCGCGTAGACCTTGCCCAGCGTGACGGCGAATTCCTCGGCGCTGACGGCATCGAAGTACCCGCCAGGCAAGCAGATCGAGTTCGCGGACCAGATCCGCCCCTCGGTGGAGGCCTTCATCTCCTGAACGTAGGTTTCGCGGTACTTGGGCGTCAGCAGGGTGGCAACAGCGCTTGCGGGCGCCCCGCCGCCGAAGTTGGCCCCGCCACCCCAGTGACCGCTCCAGTCGGGCAGCGTCGCCGCGGTATGTTTCGTGCCCCCGTTGGCCTGCTTGAGCAGCGCCTGGTACTGATCCCACGCGTTCGCGTACGGATAGGGGCTCTTCAAATTGGGTGCGTCAGCCCTGCCGGTGCCTTCCGACCCGTATACACGCGCCGAAAGCTCCTGACCCGTGCGCCGGCCCTCGACATTGATCGCCATGCCCCTGAGCTGACCGGGCGTGTTGTTCCCGTAGTAGCCCGGAGTGGTCCACAGGTCGCGATCCTGGCGGAAATCCGGGGTGTTGAAGATCGTGCGCTGCGCGGGGGGGGCCTGTGCCGGAATCGTGGCCGAGAGCGATACCCCGACGAGCAGCGCCGTCACCGACGCTTTGATCGTGAATCGCGCGCTCACGATGTCAAATCCTACCGAATTGCTTACCGTCGGCGGAGGTTGCCACGATGTAGTTGCCGCCGGGCCGGCCGTCGGCGAGCGGATGCAGTTCGACCGTGACCTTGTCGCCCACCTTGAACGTCGTCGGCGAGAAGCCGACCTTGATCATGTTCGTGATGTTGGACATCTCAACCGAGTACTTCACCATTTCTCCGGAGTCGCTCGTGACGTTGAGATAGAGGAACACATGCGGATTGCGGAACACCCATTCGCTGACCGATCCGGTGATGGTCACGACCTTGTCATGATCGAACATCGCGTGCGAATGATGCGACCATGCGGGTGACGACACGGAGAACGCGATCGCGGCGGCGAATACGGTGATCAAGCTGGCCTTTCTCTTCCCGGTCATGCAGGCATACCTCTCTTTCTCGGCTTGTATATCACAGAATCGGGCCTTCCCAGGACTTGACCACGCATGGCCGTTGCTTATGGTTTTGGGGATGTCGACTGACTGTGCAAGACTCTCGGTCACTAGAGCCCAGGTCACAGATGGTCAAAACCCTTACGGCGGCATCGATCCTGTCAGTTGGCATCATCGCGGCATCGTGCGGAGCCCCCAGCACAGCTGGTCCCGGCGGCGCGAGCGTTGTCACGCTGGTGACGCACTCCAGCCCCGGCGGTGGCAGTGACGTCTTCCTGCGGACGATGGCGCCTCACCTGTCGCGCATCATGAAGACGACGGTCATCGTGGAGAACATCCAGGGCGGCAGCAGCGCCCGGGCCATGGCGACGCTCGCCAGCGCGAAACCGGACGGCGCCATGTTCTACGCGACGACGCCGACCTACATTTATACGTCGTTGATGAGCCGCCCCTCGGCGAGCTACCAGGATCTCGAGCCGCTGGTGAACATCTTCTACGACCCCGAGGTGCTGTTCACGGCCGCCGACTCGCAGTACCAGACCTTGCAGGCGGTGCTGGATCATGCGCGAACGGGGAGTGGCAAGTGGGGCGCCGCGAATCCGGCGTCGCTCGAACGCCAGACGATGCAGCGCCTGAAGCAGAAGGCGGACGTCAATCCGGCCATCGCGACCTTCGAAGGCGGCGGCGACATGTTGATCAACGTGTTGAATCACACGCTCGACATGGGCATCGGCGAGCTGCAGGAGATGCGCGGGCAGCTCGACGCGGGCAAGCTCCGGCTGCTTGCCGTGGTCGGCGACGAACGCATGATTCAGTTCCCGCAAGTACCGACGGTCAAGGAACAGGGCATCGACCTGGCGGTCCGCAAGTTCCGAGGGCTTGCCGGACCCAAGGGCACGCCGCCGGCCGTGGTCGCCGCGTGGGAAACGGCCGTGCGGACCCTCCTCGACGACCCGGAATACAAGAAGCTGTACACCGAGGACGGCCTGCTGCCCGGTTTCATCCCCCACGCCGAATACGAGACGTTCATGGCCGACTTCGGCCGGCAGACGGCGGACTTCCTCAAAGAAGCCGGCGTGATCAAGTGAAGGCGCGTGCGGTCACGAAGGACGCCGCGCAACGGGAGATCCTCCTTGGCTGCGTGACGCTGGTGATTGCCGGCGGTTACTACCTGCTCGCGACACGGATTCCGCAGAGTGACATCGCGGACGTGATCGGCGCGCAGGGCCTTCCCAAAACCTACGCCGCGCTGCTGGCCGGGCTGTCGATCCTGCTCATCGCGCGCGCGGCGATGGCACGCTCACGCGCCGCCGCGCCCGATGCCGCGTCCGCGACGCCGAAGTCCCGCCTCGAGCGGGGTCTGGCGTGGCGCGTGTTCGGCATGCTGATGAACGGAGTGATCTACGTCGTCGTGGCGCCCTGGCTTGGCTACGTCCTGTCGATCACCGCGCTAATCGCGGCGACGGTGTACTACCAGGGCGGCGGCCTCAGCCGCCGTTCAGTGGCCGTCGCCCTTGGCGGCGCGCTCTTCTTCTGGCTGCTGTTCGTGCGGATCCTCCACATCGCGCAGCCGGCAGGCCTCTGGCCGTCGCTGCTGTGAGCGAACTCCTCGCCGCCCTCGGCAGCCTGTTCACCACCCCGATTGTCCCGGCCGCCTTCGGCGGCGTGGCCTGGGGCATTCTCGGCGGCTCGCTGCCTGGGCTCTCGCCGTCGATCACGATGGCCCTGCTCCTCCCGTTCACGTACGGCATGGGTGCCACGACCTCGGTGGTGCTGCTGGCCTCGACCTATGTGGGTGCGGAGTATGGCGGCTCGATCCCGGCGATTCTCATCGGCACGCCGGGCACCAATGCGGCGGCGGCGACGGTGGTCGACGGCTACATGATGAAGCAGCAGGGGAAGGGTGGGGAAGCGCTCGGGATCTCGCTCTACTCGGGGTTTATCGGCGGCCTGTTCGGCCTGCTCGTGCTCGTGGGGCTGACCGAGCGCCTCTCCGGTGTCGCCCTCGCGTTCACACCCTCGTCGTACTTCGCCCTCGGCGTGCTCGGGTTGAGTGTGATCGCGACGCTCTCCAGCGATTCGCTCGTCACCGGACTCATCGCGGGCGTGCTCGGCCTGATGATTTCGACCGTCGGCACCGATCCGGTCACCGGCCTCAACCGCTTCACGTTCGACAGCCCGGACTTACTGTCCGGCGTTCCTCCCATCCTCGTGATGATCGGCGTGTACGCGATGAGCGGGCTGTTCATGAAGACCGGCGAGCCCGAGTGGGAGAAGGCGTCACGCGAGGATGCCCGAATCAAGTTCCCCAGCCCGGCGATGTGGAAGCGCATCGCGTTCCCCCAGGCCATCGGATCCCTCGTCGGCTCGTTCGAGGGGATGATGCCCGGCGCTGGAGGTGCGATTTCCAGCTTTCTGGCCTACAACGAAGCGCGGCGCTGGTCGAAGCACAAGGAAGAGTTCGGGCATGGCTCGCCCGAGGGGATTGCCGCACCCGAGGCGGCCAACAACACCGTCGCGTGCACGGCGCTGGTGCCGATGTTGAGCCTCGGTATTCCAAGCTCGAACTCGTCGGCCGTGCTGCTCGGCGGCTTCCTGATGCACGGACTGATTCCCGGGCCGCTGCTGTTCGTCAATCACCTGGACGTCGTGCACGGTCTCTACACCGGGCTCTTCGTGGCCAACGTGGCGATGCTCATCATCGGCTATCTGATCATGACGCCGTGCATGTGGCTCGTGGCCCGGCCGAAGCCCTACCTGATGGCGTTCATCTACGCGCTGGTCGTCTCGGGCGTCTACGCGATCCAGAACAGCCTCTTTCATGTCGGGCTCGCGCTCGGCTTTGGCGTGCTCGGCAGCGGGATGAAGTATTTCAAGCTGCCCGTCCTGCCGATGGTGCTGGGCGTCGTGCTCGGGTTCGTCGTTGAATCGAACTACCGCCGGGCCCTCGTGATTTCCGGCGGAGACTATCGGACCTTCATCCAGGATCCGATTGCTGCGGGCCTGCTCATCGCGGCGCTGCTGTTCATCAGCGGCTCCCTCGTGCGTCACCTACGCGAAGCATGAGCAGCGCAACCCACGCCGAGACGCTTGCCGCGTGGCTTGCGGGAACCGAACCGGACCAGATTCCTGATAACGCGAGGGAGACGGCGCGCAAGCTGCTCCTCGACGTCTCCGGACTGTGCGTGGCCGCGCGCAAGGAGACGTACGTGCTCGCGACGCTCGCCACGGCGGATCGCGGCTCGTGCACCGCCCTGGGCCACACCGGCGGCGTCGATGCTTTTGGAAGCGCGCTCGTCAACGGAACCGCCGCGCACGGCGAGGATTTCGACGACACGTTTGAGGGCGGACCCGTGCACTCGGGTGCCGTGATCGTGCCCGCCGTGCTGGCCGCGTGCGAGCGGGAGGGCCTTGGGGGCGACCGACTGCTCGTGGGCATCGTGACGGGGACCGAACTCCTGTGTCGATTGAGCCTGGTGGCGCCCAAGGCAACCCACAAGGCTGGATTCCACCCCACCGCCGTGTTCGGGGCGCTGGCCGCGGCGGGCGCGGTCGGCGCGGCGCTGCGATTGTCGCCGCAGACGATCGCCTCGGCGCTCGGGATTGCCGGCAGCATGGCCTCGGGCATCATCGAGTATCTCGCCGAGGGCACCTGGACCAAGCGGATGCACGCCGGCTGGGCGGCACAGTCCGGCCTGCGCGCCGCGCTGATGGCACGAGGCGGGTTCGTCGGGCCGAGAACGGTGCTCGAGGGAACCCACGGGTTCTATCGTGCGTTCGCACCGTCGGTGCCGCCGAACTTCGAGCCGCTGCTCGGCGGCCTCGGTCGGTCGTGGCTGATGGAAACGATCGCGTTCAAGCCGTACGCCTGCGGGACCATGACGCAACCGTTCATCGACTGCGCGATCGATCTCGCCCGCACCGCTGTGCGCGCCGACGACATTACGAGGATCGTCTGCGACGTGGCCGAGGGCACCGTGCATCGGCTGTGGGAGCCGCTGGCGGGCAAGCAGACGCCGCCCGGTCCGTATGCGGCGAAATTCAGCACGCCGTTCTGCATGGCGGTCGGATTCATCGACGGCAAGGCGGGGTTTGCGCAGTTCACCCAGGCACGCATCGAGGATCCGGCGGTGCTCGCGCTCGCGTCCAAGATCGAATACGCGATCAATCCGAACGACGATTACCCGCGGAACTATTCGGGTCACCTGCGCGCGACGTTCGCCGATGGACGGCAGCTCGAGTTCCGACAGCCGTTCATGCGCGGCGGCGCGCGGGCCCCGCTGGCGACGTCAGAGGTCGAGGCGAAGTTCATGGACAACATCGTGTACGGCGGATGGAGCCGTGACGCGGGTGAACGACTGCGGCGGCTGTCCCACGGCGTGTTCGCCCTCCCACGCCTCGACGCCATGAGCGAGTACCGATCATGACCGTTCGCGAGGATCTGTCAGGGCGTGTCGCCATTGTTACGGGGAGCGGACGCAATATCGGTCGAGCCATCGCGATCGAACTGGCTCGCGCGGGCGCTGCCGTGGTGGTCAATGCACGTGCATCGGTCATCGAAGCCGAAGGCGTCGCCGACGAAATCCGCCGCGACGGCGGACGCGCGTCGGTGGCGATGGCGGATGTCTCGAACCCAGCGGCCGTCGCGGGTCTGGTCGAGTCGGCCATTCGCGCCTTCGGCAGGCTGGACATCCTCGTCAACAACGTGGGCGTTCGCAAGGAAACCGAGTTCGCCGACCTTCGCTACGAGGAGTGGCGCGAGATTGTCGCGACGATTCTCGACGCGGCATACCTGTGCAGCCACGCGGCGCTGCCGCACCTCGTCGCCTCGGGCAGCGGGGCGATCGTCAACATCGGCGGGCTGTCGTCGTGGACGGGCGCGAAGGGGCGCGCGCACGTCATCGCCGCGAAGGCGGGGCTTGTCGGGCTGACGCGTGGTCTGGCGCACGACCTGGCGCAGCACGGCATCACGGTGAACTGCGTGTCGCCTGGGATGATCGAGACCAGTCGAGCGTCAGGCAAGGAGCCGGCGCATCACGCGGTGCATACGCCGCTCGTCGGCCGACGCGGTACGCCAGAGGAAATTGCTGCGCTCGTCCGGTTCCTGTGCGGTCCAGACGCCCGCTACATCACCGGCCAGACCATTCACGCCAACGGAGGCGTCTTCCTGTCGTAGTCTGGGCGTATGATCGCGCCATGAAATATTCCCCCCGAATCCTCATGGCCGTCGTCGCCCTGGTGGTTGCGGTGCCCGGGGTCGGCTACGGCCACTTCAAGCTTCTCGAGCCTGCCTCGTGGCTCATCGAGGATGGTCGCGGCGATCCGCAGAAGGCCGGCCCGTGCGGCGGCAGCAACACCGACTGGGGCAAGCCGAGCAACATCGTCAGCAAGGTGACCGGGGGCCAGAAGTTGCACCTGAAGATTCAGGAGACGGTCTACCACCCCGGGCACTACCGCGTGGCGCTGGCGGTGAACTCGCGCAACGACCTGCCGCTCGACCCCGAAGCCACGACGAGACCCAGCGATCGTGGGCCGTGGTCGGTCTCGGCGACGATCCTGAATCCGCTTGCGATTCCTGTCCTCGCCGACGGCCTGTTCGTGCACAACATGCGGCCAGAGGGCCAGGCGCCTCCGTGGGAAACGGACGTGCAGCTCCCGAACATCACGTGCAAGCGGTGCACGTTGCAGGTGGTGCAGTTCATGGAAGAGCACGCCTTCAACAATCCCGGCGGCTACACGTATCACCACTGCGCGGACTTGCAGATCACGGCCGACTCATCGAAACCGATCACCCCTGGGTGGCCCGCCGATCGAAACTGAAGGCGCCGAGCTAGAATCCGCTCGCCGGTTGCACTGCGCCTGGGCGTCAGATGATCAAGTATGTTGCGAACGCCGCGCTCGGGTTGCTCATCATCGGCGTGGCTTTCTATGGCGTCGCGAAGTATCCGGGCCTGCTGTACCGTTCGGTCAGGGACATGCAGGGTGGGTGGCGGATCGCGGCCCTGCTTCCTCTCCTCGTCCTGATTCCCATCATGGTCGTGACGGTCGTCGCCTTGTGGCAGGGAAGTAACCTCTGGCCGATCTTTCTGATCTTCGCGGCGCCGGTCCTGCTCGTGTACCAGGTGGCGTTGATGTTCCTGCACACGCGGGTGCACAGCCGAGACCGATCTATTTCTTCGTGATCGTCACCGCCGCGCTCGCCGTTTTCGTCTGATCCGCCGCTGCGGTGGCACCGATCGTCACCACGGGCGGCGTGGGCACCACCGAGGGAGCTCGATAGAGACCCGATCCGCTGATCGTTCCGACCAGGCTGCTGCCGCCTGCGATGCCGTTCACCTTCCAGATCACGGACGTGTTCGAGCTGTTCTGCACCGTGGCCGAGAACTGTCGGTTGCGATTGATCCGGACCGTCGCAGATGTCGGCGAGATCGAGATGCCGACCGGTGCCGACACGACGTCCACATAGAACGCGTTCGACGTTTCGCCATCGGGCGTCCTGACGACGACCGGCAGCGAAGACCGCGGCGCGGCTGCGTTGCCGTTTGCCGTCACGCGCGTGGATGAGACAAACGTCGTGGCAAGCGCAACACCCTCGAATGACACCACGGACCCCATCGTAAAGCCGACGCCGTTGACCGTCAGCGTGAAGTCGCCGGTCGGAACTGGCGATGGACTCACCGACGAGACGGCAGGCTGTGGAAGGATCGTGACCGACGAGCTGCCGGTCGAGGTCGGGGACGTGGTGCTGGCCGCGCGCACGGTGACCGTTGCCGGGTTGGGAACCACGGTTGGCGCCACGTACCGGCCATTGGCATCAATCGTACCGACAATCGTATTGCCGCCAGTCGTGCCGTTGACGCTCCATGTGACCGTGTTCGGCGCTCCGGATACGTTCGCCGTGAAGTTCTGAGCGCGACCGGTACGAACGGTCGTTGACGACGGGCTCGTCGTGACCGTGATACCGCTCTGCACCGCGGCGCCAGAGTTCGGGTCGATCTGCAAGACGGTCGCATCGACCGCTTCGAAGTTCGAGCCGAGCAGCTGGCCCAGCGTGTGCAGATGGTCGTCGTTCCACCGCGGGTCGGGTTTTCCAGAGATGTACCAGGACGACCCGTTGTCGGCGAGCATGATCCCGTACTTCTTCATGGCGCGCAGGATCACCTGCACGTCGGCCGGATACGACGAGATGTCCACGCTGGCCTTCAGGCGGAAGCGTTCGCCCATCCGCGGGTACTGCGTGCCCATCAGAGACGAGGCGTAGTGGCGCGCGGGCCACACGTACTCGTGGCGTGTCTGAGCGGCCGTGAAGCGGATCGCATGCTTGATGTCGCCGCTCAGGACCTCCTCGTAGGTGACGAGCCCGGGCATGATCGGCAGACCTGCGGCATCGGCTGACGTCCACGTGGCGGGCCGCAGCGCGTTCGAGCGCAGATCGAAGACGGCTCCGGAATCGGCGGTCCAGCTCGACGACAGCGGATACGCGTTGTAGAGCTCGTACAGGATGCAATTGTCTACATCGAGCGCGATCGCGTGACGGTCGCCGGTTGCGCCGCTGCCACCTTCGATCGGCGCGTTCAAGGGAACCGCGTACGGCCCGGCGTCGCTTTCGCTCGCGTAGTAGAAGATCGCAGGATATTTCGGTGGCGTTGCCGACACTGTGACGAACGGAATGCCTATGGGTCCGCCGTCCCAGATACCTGCCCCGAAATCAGCGTGGAATCCCTTGCTCGCCCCGATCGTGGTCACCATCGACGCGGAGTTCGACAACACGGGCAGCGTGTCCACGGGCGTGTTCCAAATGTTGTTGGACGGCAGCACCTGGCAGCCGCCGATGGTCTGCTGCGCGTTGACGGGTCCGGCGCAGACCAAGCTCGATGCAAAAGCCAGAACGACCCAGCGCGGGCGCATGCATGTCGTGAATGTCGAGGCCACGACCTGGCGGGTGGCAATTGGTATGCCGCGTCGGCTCGGCCGGCTCCAGGGCCACGATGCGAATCGTCGTGCCAGGGCGCTGACAGGTTTCGACGTCGAAGGACAGAACTGGGTGGGGATGTGTCAGCTGAACTGATAGCCTGCGCTTTTCACCTGCGACAGCAGGCTCGATGGCGCGTCGGTGGCCACCGCGCGTCCCTCCACGACCGGCGCAACAGGGGCGTGCGTTGCCAGATACTCGATGAGCACCTGGTGCACGGTGACGTCATGCGTGCGGGGATTCGCGACGTTCTGCAGCCGGCACACCACGTTGTCGGGATCGCCTTCGCGTTCGCAGCCGATCATCGTGTAGGGCGCGTCGAGGTCGAGCGGCCGCCCCTGGATTCGCGCCTCCCTGACACGCTCCCCCTTGCGATTGCCGATCGTGAACGTCACCTGCAGGCCGCTGAACCGCACGAACCAGCCGCCGAAACGTAGGGCGGCGTCGGTGGCGAAGGCGTTGTCGAGCTCGTTCTCCAGCCAGTCTCTGATCTGCCGCCCCGTGACGACGCCTTCTTTGATGGTGGAATCGACGGGCAGCATGCTCCAGAGGAACTCGTTGGTGATGGGCGCCTCGCCGCCGGCGGGCGGCACGAGTGGGGGACAGAACCGGAAACCGTTGGACACTGCGAAGTCGGTGGGGAACTTCCAGCGCAGCGCGTCGGTGATGAGGTTGTCCATCGGTGTTTCGATGACGTAGTACCGCATCAGCGGCGTCGTCGTCTGGCCCACGACGCGTTCCAGCTCCTCCACGTATGGCGCCCGAGCCGCGGCCACGAGCGATGTCACCTGCGGGTCTTCGGGATACCGTTCGGGATCAACCTCCAGCAGGGCATA
>Ga0184628_10001807_pt1 | contig 10441 bp, 7 predicted proteins | sample PLM4_5_b1_FD_133149 | JGI IMG/M metagenome (GOLD analysis project Ga0184628, IMG submission 133149) | Groundwater sediment microbial communities from an aquifer in East River, Colorado, USA - PLM4_5_b1 | ecosystem: Environmental > Terrestrial > Soil > Riparian zone | place: USA: East River...
TATCGGCGAGGACATGGGGCCGGAACTTGGTTGCTACGGTGACGCGCAGGCCATCACGCCAAACATGGACCGGTTGGCGCGCGAGGGCGCGCGATTCACCCGATGCTTCACGCACGCGCCGGTGTGCGCGCCGAGCCGCTCCGGACTTATTACCGGCCAATATCCCACGACCATCGGCACGCATCACATGCGCTCGAAGTTGATCGCGCCACCGCCCACGTTCACTTCGCTGCTGCGTCAGGCCGGATACTTCGTCGCGTGGCCCGGCAAAACGGATTTCAATTTCGACGTGCCGAAGTACGCGTTTGATTCCACGATGGAATGGTGGAACGGCAGCGACGGCGCGGCTGCCAAAAGCAAAAAGAAGCAAGGACGGCCCGGGCCGTTGAAGTCACATCAACCGTTCTTCGCGTACGCCAATTTCACTGATTCGCACGAGAGCAGCATTCGCATGATGGACAAGTTCACCAACCTCACGGCGAACCTGAAACCGGAAGAGCGCCACGATCCCGCAAAGATGAACGTGCCGCCGTATCATCCTGACGCACCGGAAGTGCGGCGCGATCTGGCGAATTACTACGATCTCGTCACGGCGGTGGATCATAAAGTCGGCGCAGTCCTGAAATTTCTGGAGGAACAAGGTTTGGCTGACAACACGGTGATCATCCTCACCGGCGATCACGGACGCGGTCTGTCCCGGAGCAAACGTTGGGTTTACGATAGCGGAACGCACGTGCCTTTGATCGTACGTTGGCCGGGGAAAATCAAACCAGGCAGTGTGCGCGAGGATTTGGTGAGCTTCATTGATTTCGCGCCGACGGTGTTGGCGTTGGCGGGCGTTCCTGGCCCTGAGATGAAGAAGACGGCCCGCGTGCCCGGCGGCGCAGACTCCGCCTACGAATTTTATCCGCCGATGCAGGGAATTGCTTTTCTCGGGCCGCAAGCGCAGGAACGGAAATACGTTTTCTCCGCGCGCGACCGGATGGATGAGACCTATGATCGTATCCGGACGGTGCGCTCGAAAAAGTTTCGCTATGTCCGCAACTTCGAGCCGCAACTGCCCTATGCCCAGCGCATCGCTTACATGGACGAGATGCCCACGATGCAGGCCTGGCGGCGGCTGAACGCGGAAGGAAAGTTGAACGAAACCCAGAAGCTTTTCTTCACGCCGACGAAACCCGAGGAGGAGTTGTACGACTGTCAGGCTGATCCGCATGAGATCCACAACCTTGCCGGTTCGCCCAAGCACGAGGCGGTGCTGAAGGAATTGCGCGCGGCGTTGGATCAATGGATCGCGGAGACGGGCGACCTCGGTGCCGTGCCCGAGGCGGAGTTGGTGAAACGCGGATTGGTTCGTGATGTGTCGGACCGTTATGCGGACCGGAAGCAGGAGAACTGACTGGAATATTTTCCGAACATGGAAATCGAATCAATTCCACCACGCCGTTATGTCTGGCCGTGGTTCGTTGCCTTCGCGCTCGTCATAGGGATTCTCCTGGCAGTGCTTTGGATGCGCGCGGAAATTCAGCGGGCGAAGGAGCGTCAAAACTATTGCTACGATATTCCAATCGCGAACAGTGCCGCGCCGCTGCTATCACAGAACGGCTCCCAATTCGACGCGGGGGGTGTTCGCCTTCACGTGGCCGTAGAAACGAATATCATTTCACTTGGATGGCCTATCAATATTCACTGCCGGCTGACCAATGCCATGACAAATGCTGTCATATTGCGTCGTCCCGTCTGGGGCGGAACGTTTCTATTCCTGACCAATCGCTCGGGTCATGGCATTTCATTGACTCCATTACCAGATGCCGGTGGCTCGTTTTTGCTTTCTCAGCCCGTCAAGCCGGGAGAGATTTTCGAGTGGCTGGTTCAGTGGCCGTTAAGTGAAACGAATCGCATCGGAGACTATCGTCTCCATGCGGCTCGCGAAATCGTTTTTCCCAATGGGGAATCTACTGTCATCTTTTCAGATCCAGTTAAGATCAACATTGTCGCCGGTCGCGCCCCACTGCCAGATGGTAAATCGAAGACGTGGTAGCGCCAAGAATCAAGCTGCTGGTTTCCCATTTTGCGAGCTTGATCGCAAAAGCGTTCATTTAACTTCTTCGTTGCCCTTCTTTTTGCCTTTGGCCGGCGGCGGGCGCATCGGCCACTGTGGTGATTCGGTGCGTTCGCGTTTCAGGAACGTCTCCATTTGCGCGACGATCTCCGGATTTTTCTCCGCCACGTTTTCCTTTTCACCCGGATCGGATTTCAAATTGTAAAGTTCGAGCTTCTCGCCGAGTTTCGGACGGATGGCTTTCCAATCGCCGCCGCGCACGGCTTGCTGAAATCCGCCCTCGTGAAATTCCCAATAGAGACATTCATGTTTGTTCGTTTGCATCCTGCCGGTGAGCAAGGGCAGGATCGAAATACCATCAATGTCCTTTGGGATATCCGCGCGTGCGATTTCCGCCGCCGTCGGGAGAAAATCCCAGATGGCGCACGGGAAATCGCTTTCTCCCGGTTTGATCCGCTCGGTCCAACGCACGATGAACGGCACGCGAATGCCGCCTTCGGTCAGGTCGCGCTTGTGGCCGCGGAATGGCCCGGCACTGCTAAAGAATTTCGGATCCACGCCGCCCTCCTGGTGCGGGCCGTTGTCGCTGGCGAAAAAAATCACCGTATTGTCGTCCTGCTTCAACTCCTTGAGCCGCGCGAGCAATTTGCCGATGTCCGCGTCCATACGCGCGATCATCGCGGCCTTGTTCTTTTCAATCTGCGGCCAGGATTCGCTCGAGTACGGCGCGTCGCTCGGCACTTGCATGCCATTGCCGGACCGCTTGAACTCCGCGCTGTTCGCGTGCGGAATGTGGTAACTAAGATAAAGGAAGAAAGGCCGATACCGGTTGAACTGCTCGGGCTTGGCGTATTTGATAAAATTGAGCGCCGCCTTCGTCAATTGATCCGGAAGATAAAGGCCTCTTTTCCCACCGGCATTTTCCGGAAACTCTACCTGACCTTCGAAACCTTGCTTGCCTTCACCCGGCGGATCGTACCGCCAGAGATGCTCCGCGTAATAGTCGTGCGCTTCAATGTTGCTGAGGTAGCCGAGAAACTCATCGAAACCTTGCTTCTGCGGCACGCCCGGTTGGTTCTCGTTGTTGACGAGTCCCCATTTGCCGAGGAGACAGGTGCGATAGCCGGCGTTCTTAAGCAACTTCGCCGCGGAAGTTTCGTCGGCCAGCAGTGTCGTGTTCGCGCCGTTGCCGCGAATGTTCAAATGCCCCGTGTGTTTGCCGAGCATCATCGCCGCGCGGGACGGCGAGCACACGGCACTGCCGGCATAGAAGCTGGTGAACCGCATGCCTTCGCGCGCCAGTTTGTCGAGATTCGGCGTGGCGAATTTTGTCTGTCCATAGCAACTCAGATCGCCGTAACCAAGGTCGTCCGCGAGAATAAAAATGATGTTCGGTCGGCGTGGGGCGGGTGGGAGGTTCGTGGATTGAGCGGACGACGCGGCGGTTTGCCCAAAGGCACTCGCCGAAATTGCGAACGCAATGGCTGCGAGGAAAATCGTTTTGGCTTTCATGATGAAGCGCATTTTGGAAAACGTTGCGCAGGGCGTCCAACCAAATCGCCCGAGGCCGATCGGTGCGACAGTTGCCTCCGGCCTGGCTTCGGGAATTCACTTTCCATTTACCTTGAATGAGCGCATTGTTGGTTTCACGAATGCCAGAGAGTGAAGCATCCAAAAGTTCCGGCGCACCACGCCGGCGCCGTGGCCGTCGCGGCGGACGCGGACGCACGCGGGTCAATCGTCCCGCACCGGGCGTTGCGGCTCCAGCCAACGAAGCCCCGGCTGCAAACGCCGAGATTGCGCCCGTCGAAACGAACGACGCTCCGATAGCTGAATCTGCTGCGCCCCGAAAGCGCGAGGCCGTCAGCCCCGACCGCAGCCTCGCGGCTCGCGATCCGCAGGCGTTAAGGTCTGCCATTGCCCAAGCCGTTGCCCACGCCAACGAAATTGTTCAAGCCCTCCAACAGGCGCTCGATCAAATGGAGGAAGTTCTCGAACTCGTCGAGTTGGCGGACCGCCAGAAAATCGGTGATGAACGTGAGATCGAATCTCTGCGCCGCGCGCTACGGCAAATCCAACCTCCTCGCCGCGAAGGCGAAGTACGCGGACGTGAACGAGAGGGCTACGGCCGTGCACGGGAGCGGGGTCGCCCGCCAGAAAATCGTCCGCCCGAGGCTTCCGACGAAACTCACAGCGGGAACGCCGATGATTCAGAAGAGGCTCGCTGAGCCGATTTTGTTTTTGGAAACGACCGCGGACCGTGGTAGCTTCGCTTCCAGTTAGCTCCATGAATTCCCCCCAAGTCGTACGTATTGTTTTCGCGGTGGCCGCCTTCATCGCCTGCCGCGCGTCCGCTCAAACGCCCGCGTGGTCACAGTTCTCAGCCTCTCCCAGCGTCAGCCGACACGACGACATTTGCCCCGTCAACGAAACGATCGCCTACACGGCGAGCGGCACCGCCGGGATTTACAAGACGACCGATGGAGGTAAGACGTGGACGCAAAAAGCCGCCGGGTATTCCGCAACGCATTTTCGTTGCATCGGTTTTGCAGATGCACAGCACGGCTGGGCGGGCAATCTGGGCGCTGGCTCCTACGACACGGTCATGACCGATACGAACAACATCCTGTATGAAACGTTTGATGGCGGGAATACATGGTCGAACCGCCCGGGATTTTACGAGGCGGGCATGAAGGGACTGTGCTCGATGCACGTCTTCGATCCGCAAACTATTTACGGCGTCGGGCGCGTACGCGGTCCAGCCTATTTCATCAAGAGCACGGACGGCGGGACGAATTGGAGCATCACCAATCTCACCGCCGGCGGCGTCATGGGCGGGCTGATGGACGTTTATTTCAAAGACAAGACCAACGGGTTCGCCGTCGGCATGGACACTAATGATTTTTACACCCAAGTTTACCACGGTGCCATCGCCCGCACTACTAACGGCGGCCTGTCTTGGAACGTGGTCGCCTCGACCGCCTACCCAAACTGCTATTTCTGGAAAATGTCCTGGCCGACGCCTGACATCGGCTATGTCTCATTGCAGAAGAATCCAATCAGTTCGGACGCGATCGTTTATTACAAAACAACGGATGGCGGCGCGACGTGGACTTCCAACGGCGTGCCGGTTTCTGCTGTTGGCATTTCTTCTTTTTACTGGCAAGGCATTGGCTTTGTCAGTCCGACCGAAGGCTGGGCTGGCGGTGATGGTTCGATGTACATCAACAACTTTCTCCACACCACGGACGGCGGCGCGAGTTGGACCCGCATGGGTTATAACGATTCACGGCGCATCAACCGAATACGAGTGTTGAATTCGAACATGGCGTTTGCGTCGGGTACCAGAGTCCACGTCTTCCGCATTCCGTTGACCAACGCTATCCCGCCGCAAAGCCTGACAGTCCCGATCGGTTCCACGGCCACGTTCAGCAACACGTCCTTTGGTACCGCGCCGCTCATTTATCAATGGCGACACGCCGGCACGAACCTCCCCGGCGCGACGACCAATTCATTTTCCGTTACAAACGTGCAATCCACGAACGCCGGGAATTACGACGTGATCGTTGGCGATTACAGCGGTTCGCTCACGAGTATCGTCGCGGTGTTGACGGTCAGCGTCACCAATGTCGCGCCGACGATCAACACGCAGCCGCAGAGTTTGTCGGTGTTCTCCGGACAAAACGCCTTTTTCACAGTAAGTGCATCCGGCTCCGCGCCGCTGAGTTATCAATGGCTTTTCAATGGGACTAATCTCGCGGGAGCCACGGACTCCGGTTACACTCGCGCTAACGCCCAGCCCGCTCACGCCGGAAATTATTCCGTGGTCGTGACGAATGTGGCCGGCAGCGTGACCAGCGCCGTTGCCGCACTGACCGTCACCGTGCCTATCGTTTCTTTTCAGGACGATTTCGACAGCTACGCTTCACCCAGCACCGTCACCAGCGCGACCACGACCAACGGTTACAAAATCTTTTTTCGCGCGGCGTCCGGCGGCATGGATTTCAAAGCCATCTTCGGTTTCAATTATTCCACCATCACGTTTCCGACAAACATTCCGCCCGCGCCACATTCCGTCGGCGGCACGACGAAAGGGCTTTATCTCACGGTCAACAAGGACGCGACCATGGCCGCTGCCGCGGTGAACTTGTATCCGACCGGCCAGCTTGCGTCGGGCAATTTTTCACTCAAATACGATCTTTGGATCAATTATCGCGACCCGCTTACTTCTACCGAGCACGCGCTCGCTGGCATTAACCATTCTGCCAATGTGACGAATCGCATCGGACAATCGCCGAGCGACGGATTATTTTTCGTGCTGGAGGGCGAAGCTGATTCAGCGCCGACTTCGACGACGCTGCGCGATTACTCCGTCTTCCGCGGCGGCGGCAGTGGAACGCCGGTGTTAATAACGACGAACAACACTGCATTTGGCCCCACGCCATTACTCGCGCCTCAGTTCGACAACGGCGATCCCGGACTGATGGCGCTTTTTCCCGCGCAGACGATTCCGGGCTACGGTACGACCGCCTCGGGCACGGCGGGCTTGCGTTGGCTCAGCGGCGAAGTGCGGCAGGTCAACAATCTCGTCACCTGGATTCTCAACGGCGCCGCCATCGCGCAATACACTAACACCTTCGCTGCCTACACCAACGGCACGATCATGCTCGGCTACAACGACAACTTCCCTTCCATCGGCGACTCGAATAACTTCGCGATCTTCGACAACGTGCGCGTCGAGCCGATCGTGCTTTCTCCCGTGCAATTGCTCTCGCCGCAAATCGTGGGAAACAATTTCGCCTTCAGCTTCGCCACTGAGCCTTACGAGAGCTACACCGTGCAGTGGGCAACGAATCTCACATCGCCGACCTGGTTGAACTTAACGAACTTCGCTGGCAACGGCGCGCCGAATGACATTCTGGTGCCGTTGAATGGTTTTGCGCCGCAATACTTCCGCGTGAGCCGACCGTAGTAGCGCAGGCATTGTTGTCTGCGATGTAGAACAGACTTCCAGCCTGTTCTGGATGTTGTTGTCCGGACCAAAACGCGGGCTGGCGGCACGTTGACAAGACATCGTGGCCGGCGCGATGTCTTGTCGCCATGGCGTAGGTTTTTCATTTTCCTTCGGCTCGACTTCGCGTCCGCTTCGCGCTAAACCGGGGCATGGCCAAGATCCTTTACATCGAGGACACGGAGAACAACCGCATTCTCGTCACGCGTCGGCTCGAGCGCAAAGGCCATCAGGTTTTGACTGCCGAAAACGCAGACGCCGGCCTCGCGTTGGCGCGCGCGGAGTTGCCGGACCTGATCCTCATGGACATGGGCCTGCCGGGCACGGACGGTTGGACGGCCACGCGGCAGTTCAAAGCCGACACAAAGCTGGGGCACATTCCGGTCATCGCCGTGACCGCGCACGCAATGCAGGGTGACGAGGAGAAGTCGCTCGCCGCCGGGTGCGACGAGTACGAGACGAAGCCGTTCGATTTTCCGCGCCTCTTCGAGAAGATCGAGCGTTTCCTCGCGCGTTCGCCGGGTTGAATCACAAATGAAATCATCGGCCTCATCGGTCGTGGTCGGAGACACTCCTGCGAGACAGTTGGCCGTCTTCATCGGCAAGTTTGAACCGAAGCTGGCGAAGCTCATTCGTCAGTGCCGGACGGAATTGCGCAAGCTCGTGCCGACCGCAAACGAACTGGTGTACGACAATTACAACTTCTTCGTCATCGGTTACTCGGCGACGGAGCGTGTGTCGGATTGCATCTGTTCAATTGCAGCCGCCGCCAACGGAGTCGGCTTATCGTTTTATCAGGGAGCGTCGCTGTCTGATCCCAAGAAGCTGCTGCTGGGCGACGGAAAGCAAAACCGATTCATCCGGCTTCCCACCGCTGCGCTGCTTCGTTTGCCCGACGTGGTGAAGTTGATCCGGACCGCCGTGGCGCAGGGAAGGATACCGCTGCCGACCACGGGTGGCGGTTGCACGGTCATCAAATCCATTTCCGCCAAGCAGCGTCCGCGCCGCAAACGCGTAGATATCGAATGATTTCTTTTTTGCCATGATGCGAAGCCCGCGCGCTCAGAAATCTCCGGCGGCTGCCGAGTTGGACGATACTACTCCCTTCGCGCTGCGCATCTCGAAAGTCCGGCATGATCTTCGCAATTCCATCGGCCACGTGCTCGGATTCGCGGACATGTTGCTCGAAGACGCGGCGGATTCCGGTCGCGAGGCCGCGCGCGGTGATCTCGAAATCATCGTCCGCACCGCCAATCGCATGACGGCGCAAGTCAACGCCACCCTCGACGCGCGCAAGGTCAGGTCGGCGCCGGACAAGGTCCACGGGTTGCGGGGGCAGATCGCCAGCGCCGCCGGCAAAATCGTTTCCGCCACGGAACGGCTCGCGCGTTTGCCCGGTGCGGGCGCGGAAAAAATGTTTCAAGATGACCTCGGGCGCATCGCCGGCGCGGCGCGGCACGCATTGGAAGCCGCGCAGACGACGTTGATGACCTTGGTGACCGCCGCTGGTGAAAGTGACACGGCGTTTTTCCGGAGCGCGCAACCACTAATTGATTGGGCGCCGGTGCGCACGAAAGCCGCCGCGGTGAAGCCATCCATCGTCGGCGGCGTGATTCTCGTCGTGGACGATCTCGCAGAGAACCGCGAGATGTTGTCGCGCCGGTTGTCACGGCTTGGATACTCGGTAGAACTCGCGGAGAACGGCGAGCGCGCACTGGAGTTCGTTGCCGGTCACGCGGTGGATTTGATCCTGCTCGACATCATGATGCCAGGCGTGAACGGCATCGAAGTATTGCAAAGGCTCAAAGCCAACGCCGCCACGCAGCACATTCCCGTCGTGATGCTGTCCTCAACGGATCAGGCGGACACCGTCGTGAACTGCATCCAGCTCGGCGCGGATGATTTTTTGCCGAAGCCGTTCAACCCGACGCTGCTGATGGCGCGCATCGAGGCGTCGCTGGCTAAGAAGCGGTTGCACGATCAGGAAACGATTTTCTTGCAGCAGTTGCAGGTGGAACGGGATACTTCGGAGCGGTTGTTGCTGAATATCCTTCCGAAACCCATCGCCGAGCGACTCAAGCAGGGCGAAGCCGTCATCGCGGATGGTTTTTCCGATGTCACGGTTTTGTTCACGGACTTCGTGGACTTCACAAAATATTCCACCGTGACGCCACCGCGGGAACTGGTGAGCCGATTGAACGAAATTTTTTCCACGTTCGACGAACTGTGCGAACAGAGCGGTTTGGAAAAGGTGAAAATGATTGGCGACGGCTACATGGTGGCTGGCGGTGTGCCGGTGGCGCGTGCGGATCATGCGGAAGCGATGGCTGAACTTGCGCTGGCGATGCAGCGCGAAGTGACCGGTTTCGGCGCAGGGCATGATCAGCCGTTTCGCATGAGGGTCGGGATGCACAGCGGCCCGGTGGTTGCCGGTGTCATCGGCCGGAAAAAATTCGCGTACGATCTTTGGGGCGACACGGTGAACCTCGCCAGCCGGATGGAAACGTACGCGCCGTCTGGCGGCATCCTCGTGACAGCGGCGACGCACAAATTATTGAAGGGAAAGTTTGCGTTCAAACCTGGCCGCGTTTTGCGCGTGAAGGGCAGGGGACGCGTGCTGACGTATTCGTTGCTTGGCAGGAAGCCGGAGCAGTAGGGCGTGTCACTCCGTGCGCGCCGCGGTCGCCAAATCCGAAACGGCGCGCACGGAGTGACGCGCCCTACCTTCGGGATTATTTTCCCAACAAATGCTCGATCACCAACTGGTCGAGCGCGGCATAATTGCGGTCGGCGATGAGCGCCTGGGCTTTCTTCTCCGGGTAGCTGCGCACCTTTTGCAGCAGCTTGAGGAACGTGCGGCGGCTGTTGTCCAGATGCGCGAGCCAGTGCTCGGGTTTCGTCGTACGGAACGGATGCACGTCGAAGCACACGTACTCGCCGCGCTTGCCGTAGCCGTTGCGTTCGAGGGCGCGGACTTGATTGAAGGCGACGCGCAAATTCGCGCTGCCGAAGGGCTTGTCTTGATCGAACTTCAAGCCGTTTTGGTCGTTGAGATGGAGCGACCAAAGTTTTCCGAACGACATGGCGAAATCAATTTCATCCGCAGGATCAAGCCCGGCGAGAATCGCGTGCGCGGACTCGATGAGCGCGCCGACGCGTTTCGGGTCGCGCGTGAGCTGTGCGATGGCGAGCGCGTGGCCGATGGTCGGGATGTAAGCGTGATCCATCGGCTCGTTCGGCTTCGGCTCGATGCAGAGGCGCGCCTTCTTGTCGTGCGTGAGCATTCTATCGAGCGCCTCGACGAGATATTCCACGCAGCGCACGGCGTTCTTCGATTCGCGAATGTAAGTTCCTTCGCGCGCGAGCCA
>Ga0184628_10001810_pt1 | contig 10436 bp, 4 predicted proteins | sample PLM4_5_b1_FD_133149 | JGI IMG/M metagenome (GOLD analysis project Ga0184628, IMG submission 133149) | Groundwater sediment microbial communities from an aquifer in East River, Colorado, USA - PLM4_5_b1 | ecosystem: Environmental > Terrestrial > Soil > Riparian zone | place: USA: East River...
TCTATCCGCAGGTGGCGACCAGCGCCACGTTAATCGCGGTGGACTCGAATGGCAATCCGGTTCGGCCGATTGCAGATCCGACATCTCCGACAGCCAATCCGGGTGGTGCAGGCTTTATCCCGTATTCCGGAAACCTGATTTGCTTCAGCGTGTTCGGTACGCAGCGGATCGACGCGAACGGTAACATGGTGCCATTTACGGGCGCCGATTGTCCCGGCGGAGTTGCGACCATGCCCACGGGCAACCCGGCGTGGGATGCCAAACGTCCTCTGGCGGACACAACCGGACTCATTAACAAATTCGTGAAGAAGACGCCGAAAGCCAATTACTTCGGTGCGGGCGATGGTTTGAACATCGCGCAGATTCGATGGATCCGTGGGAGGGACGGTACCGCGGACACGATCGGTGGACTCGTCGGAACCAGTGCCTTTGCGAACAGCAAACAATTCAATCTCAAGATCGATCACAACATTTCCTCGCGCCACAAGGTGGCTGCCAGCTGGAGTCATCAGTGGGATGACAGCGCCGATAATTCACCCGGGTATCCGGACGGGATCTTTGGCACACTTTTGCGGCGGCCACACACGTTGACAATCAACGGCACATCGACACTGGGTGCCTCGATGGTGAACGAAGCTCGCTTCGGAATGACCTACACCCTGAATCAGGATGCTGCGCCATGGGAGAGTCCGAACGCGGAAGTGAACGCCGCGGCGCGCGATTTGATGCTGCCTGGCGGTATCAGCCCAATGAATCCGGACTTTGCGTATCTTTCCCTTGTCAATAGCGGACTCGGCAACGTCAGTACGAGCAATGGCTACATGACGACGACTGCGGCCGGAAACTACCAGAAGAGTGTGCTCTATAACTGGGCGGACACTCTCAGTTGGAGCAAAGGCAAGCACGCGTTCAAATTTGGTGTCGATTGGCGTCTGCCTCAAACGAGTGGAACGGGTGCAACCCAGGCTTATCCCACAATCAACCTCGGCAACGCCTCGAACACTGCCACTCCCAGCCCGTTCGCAACAACGGGGACTTTCAATACTCCCGGCGACTCAATCGGTTACCTGCCGGGTTTGCTCAATGCCGCGGCAACCGGCGCCACCGCGGCGCGCACAAACGTGACGAGCCTGCTTCAGTACTTGAATGGTTCCGTCGGAAGCACCTCCCAGAATTACTGGATCACGAGCAGTTCGAATGTGACCCAGGCAACGTGGGACGACATCTCCACCAATGGCCTGCGGATACGCGAGCAGAAAAGCCAGGAACTGGCCATCTTCGTGAAGGACGATTTTAAAGTCACGAAGAACCTGACGTTGAATCTGGGCCTGCGCTGGGAGTATTACGGCTCGCCGTTTATCGAAGGCGGCTTTACGTCGATCATTCGTGACTATGGTTATGGCGCATTCGGGCCGACTCGCGGGGCTCAAACCACGCGCGAGGAATTCAACAAGGATCCATTCAAGTATTTCCTGACTCCCGGCAACCTGTATCTGACGGGTTATGGCTCCTTCCCAACCAGTCCGTTAACCTGCCAGCCGGGAGTGCAACAGAATGCCCTGCTGCCAGTATCCAACTGCGATCCGAGCCTTCTCGCTCAGGTCGACTTCGTGGGACCTGGCTCCCCGAATCCGGATATACCCGCGATACCGAGTAAGAAGACCAACTTCGGTCCCGCCATTGGCTTCGCCTATCAGGTTCCCTGGGTTGGAGAAGGAAAAACCACGGTACGCGGCGGTTACCAGCAGACCTTTGGTAATGCCGGCCAGAATCGATCGGCACTGAATGGTGGGACGGAAGCCACGCTGGCCAACGCACCAGGCGTCGTCACCAACGGCTCTCTGGCAGCCCACATCAACGATCTGGCATTCCAGAACATCCTGGCAACTGAGGCGATCGGCCTGAAACACGTCGCGCAGTTGATACCCGTTGCGCCCAATCAGGCAACGCCAGGCCAGCCGTTGACCGTCTATGGCGGTTTAGCCGGCCCGGGAGCAGGGGTGAGCTGGAACGTGTACGACCCTCATCTCGAGACACCCTACACTCAGAACATCACCTTGTCGGTGACACGGCAGATCAGCCGCAACTACACTCTCGAAGCTCGATACACCGGGACACTGGGCCGGAAACAGCTCGGTAGTCTCGACATCAATCAGAACAACGTCTATCACAATCCGGAACTCTTCCAGGCTCTCACGGATGCCCGGGCTGGCACTTGCACTGCCGGTGCGGCAGCTTACAACGCCAACTATACCTCTAAGGGAATCAATCCCTGCAACGTCAACGGGGATCCGGTTCTGTTCGATCAACTGCTGGCAGGGCTGAACCTCAACAATACCGTTGTAGCAGGGGCGACCAACCCTCTTTTCGGCGTCGTGGGAGCGAACACTGCTCAGCCGGCCAACACTCTGCTGGCGGGCCAGACGATCTATCAAACTGGTGCACAGCACCTTCGCCGGAGCGGGACCTTCCAGAACAATCTTTCCTGGGGGAATTTCGACGCCGTCGCCGATGCCTTAATCGGACTTGCTCCATCCACTGCGCAGGGACGACAGAACCTGCCGGCCGGAGTTGGCGCCGTTGCCCAAACCGGTTTGCGGAACGGCTGCGATCGTATGGGGAACGGTGCCACTTACGTACAGCAGACGATAACGATTACGAACGGAGTTCCCGTAGTCGCGTTTCAGCCCGGATTCAACGCCTCCAATTCCACTCCACTGCGGTGCTTCTCGGAGGATTATCTGCACGCGAATCCGCAGTTCGGGTCCACGGCTGGAAGTTCCGTCGTCTACAACACGAACACGGGGCGCTCCAGCTACAATTCGCTCCAGGTGCAAATGACGGCAAGACCGATACAGGGTGTCAGCATTTCCACGACCTGGGTCTGGGCGAAATCGTTCAATGTCCCTGGCACGGGTTACATCGACCCTGCAGACCGTAATCTCAATTATGGGGTCCAGACAATCAATCCCCATGCGCTGCGAACGAACGGAACAATGGAGTTGCCCATCGGCCCGAACAAGCTGATCTTCGGCAACAGTTCCGGATGGGTCGCACGCGTGCTGGAACGGTGGCAGACCGGCTTCATCTGGAACGCCTCTTCGGGAACTCCGGCGACATTTAACCCCGGACAAAGCCACTGCTATGCCGCCAGCGGATACGACGTGGTCAGTCCGAAATGGGCGGATCCGAAAGCGGAGATGACCTGGATCGAAGGAACGAACAACGGCACGATCTATCCGGATAATCAATTCCTCGGCGTCACCGATCCATCATGCTTCAACCCCTCGATTGTCACCATGGGCGACAGGATGGGAACGGTTCTGGGGCGGATCGGTAGCGGTACTACCGCGTCGGGCCCCTGCACCATCTTCGCCTTGGCGGAGCGGTTGCCCGACGGGACAGCAGGCGACGTCCTGCTGCAATATCCCGAACCGGGAAAGCTGGGAAGTCTGGGCCGCCAGAATCTTCGCTACTTCGGACAATGGACCTTCGATATGAACGTCAGCAAGGCGTTCCGCATCTCCGAATCCAAGAGCGTGCAGCTTCGATTTGATGCCACCAACATGCTGAATCACCCGGTTCCAAACACCCCGACGCTCGGAGCAAGCAACCTCGGAGCCGTCAACGGTAAAGGCAACCAGGTGCGCAATTTCCAGGGTCAGGTTCGCATCAGCTTCTAGAGCGGTCTAACCGCGAAGGCCTCTGCCGAAACGGCAGAGGCCTTTTTTCGTTACATCCTCTGCGGAATCTGCATTCCCATCATGTCAAGTGCGCGCTCCAGAACCTTGCGCACCAGCTCCACGACGGAAAGGTAAAACATACGCTTGTCGGCATCCGTTTCAGAAAGGATCCGATAACGGTGATAGAAGAGATTGAATTGCTGTGCCAGTGTGAACGTGTACTTCGCCAGGGTTGCCGGCTCGAGCGCCCCAATGACCTGTGATGTGATCTCGTCCAGCCGGGACGCCGTATACAGCAGCTCCCAGATATCGTCTGCTGCCAGGTGTGCATCCAGCCCCGGGCTTGTCATGCATTTCGAAATGCTTGCCGTCCCGACGTCATTTCCTGCTTCGGCAGCTTTCTTCAAAATGTTATTTGCCCGGACCGCCGCGTACTGGAGATACGGTCCGGTCTCGCCGTCGAAACTGAGAGCTTCCTTGAAGTCGAACGCGATAATCGCCGTTCGTGTGAACTTCAGCAAAAAGTATCGTAACGCCCCCACCGCAATCTGCTGCGCAATGGTGTTGATCTCCGATTCGGTCAACTCCTCGTTTCGCTGTCGAACCTCCGCCCGCGCATCCCGTTCCAGCCGGTCGAGAAGGTCGTCAGCTTTAACGCCCTGTCCCTTCCGGCCGGAGACCTCAATGTGGGGCCGCTTTTTATCTTCCGGAGAAATCTCGATTCCCAGCTCTTCTGCGCAGGCCGGGCTCAGTGCGACCACTTCATAATGGAAGTGCACCGAGTTGCGCACCTGCTCCTCGTAGCCAAGTCCCAGCAGTCCCTGCCGAACCACATTCTGCAGATACGACTGCCTCACGTCGATGACGTTGTACACCCGCAGGCCGTGGCCAAATTTCGGATGTGTCGCCTCGCCGGTCGACGATGTCGTGATCCAGAGACTACCTGAAGGCCCGGCAAGCTGTTTGTACTGGAAGTCCTGATTCAGCAGTCCGAATTTCCAAAGCTGGTACGCGATGTCCTTGCCGACATAGGTCACGGTGCCATTCGAGCGGACGATGATCTTATCGTCATCGTAGCCCTCCGTATCGATGCGCATCACCCAGCAGCCGCAGTTCTTTCCTTCGGTCTCAAAGAAAATGGCGTTCTTTTCCTTCAGTTGTTCAAACGCACGATCCCAGAATTTCAGATGGAGAATGTCACTCTCTCGCGGCAGAAGATCGTAGCGAACGCCGATGCGACCCATCGTCGCCAGATGACATCCCACGATTTTCATCGCCACCAGTTCCGCCATCTCGGAGGTCTCGTTGCCGCTCTCCTCGATCTCCTGCATCGTCTTGCCGCGAAGCGCATGTTTCGGATCTTCGGATTCGTAAAACGAGCTGACCTTTGCGTAAAGATCCCAGCAGTAGTAATCGAATCGAACTGCCGGATCGTTGACCAGGGCACGGACATCGGCAACCGACTTCTTCTCCAGGTATCGGAACCCGACGATGACATCGGCCACTTGCACTCCGGTATTGTCGATGTAGTTCTGGACTTCGACGTCGCGTCCGGATGCTTTCAGAACCCGGATGAACGTGTCTCCGATCGTCGAATTCCGCAGATGACCGATATGCGCTGCTTTGTTGGGATTGATGTTGGTGTGTTCGACAATTACTTTTCCTTCGGCACCCGCACCAGGAGACGGTCGATTTCCATCGCGCAGTTCTTCGAAGCTTTCCCGCATGGTGGCGGCACGATCCAGATAGAAGTTGATATAGCCCGCACCGGCAATCTGAATCTGGCGGATTCCTGCAATGCTGCCCGTAGCGGTAATCAGCTCTCCGGCAACGGCCTTCGGGGCTTTCTTCAGTCTCTTTGCGAGTTCAAAGCAAACCGGGCTGGCCAATTCTCCCATTTCGATTTTGGGAGTCTGATTCAGGACAATGTCGGGAGGTTCAATATTCCATAACGACTGAATTGTGGATCGAAGCGTCTCCTTGATACGAGCGTGAACGTGCAGTTGCATAGCCGGAAATCTTACCATTTCCCGGCGTGGTAGTATTTCCGCGTATGAGGACGCTTTATTTCGATTGCTTCTCCGGCATCAGCGGCGACATGACGATTGGCGCGCTGCTGGATCTCGGGCTGGATCTGGAATACCTGAAAGCGGAACTGCAGAAACTGCCTCTGGATGGCTACCGAATTCGATCCTCACGCGTGGTCCGGGCAAACCTCAGCGCCATGAAGTTCGATGTCGACGTTCTTGGCGATAACGGAGGCGATATCGGACAAACGCAGGATGAGCACACGCACAATCATCCTCACAAGGGAGTCCATCGAAGGGCTTCGGAAATCCTGAACATGATCCGCGAAAGCGCGCTCAATCCGAACTCAAAGCGCATTGCGTCGGCGATATTCATGAAGCTCGCCGTATCCGAAGGCAATGTCCATCATGTCGCACCGGAGGATGTGGAGTTTCATGAGGTGGGTGCCGTGGATTCCATCGTCGACACGGTCGGGTCGGCTATCGGAATGGATGCGCTGGGAATCGAACGGTTTGTCTGTTCGCCGATTAATGTGGGTGGCGGTTTCATCCATTGCCAGCACGGCGTCTATCCCGTGCCGGTGCCCGCGACGGCCGATCTTCTCCGGGGCGCCTCGATTTATTCGAAGCACGTGTCGTCCGAACTCGTGACTCCGACGGGTGCGGCCATTCTCGCAGCCATGGTGAATGACTTTCGCCCCATCCAGGGGTTTTCGGTCGATCGCATCGGTTATGGCGCCGGAACAAAACAGTTTCAGAATTTTCCGAACTGCCTTCGGCTGATGGTGGGAGAGGAAAGTACCGTTGCAACGGGTGCTCCGCTTCCGTCGTCGGATGCGGGCTTCAGCGACATCATGGTGATCGAGGCAAACATCGACGATATGACGCCCCAGAATTTCGCGTATGTGACGGAGCGTCTTCTCGATGCCGGTGCATTGGATGTCTGCACGATTCCGGTTCAAATGAAGAAGGGACGGTCCGGATTCATACTTCAGGTGTTGTCTCCGATGAACCGCTGTGATGTGCTGTCCAGCCTGATATTTTCGGAAACGACCAGCATTGGGCTTCGACAGTATGTTGCGAAGCGATCCGCCCTGGAACGCGAGATGGTGCCGGTGGAAACCAGATATGGACGTGTGATGATCAAGGTGTCTTCGCAGGCGGGAAGGATCGTGAGTTCCACTCCGGAGTATGAGGACTGTGCCCGGATTGCCCGAGAAAAGAATGTTCCGCTGAAGGAAGTCCAGGCGCTTGCGATGAAGGCATATATTGAGCTGAGCCAGTGAAGGCGGGGATCTGATCAATGTTCAATTCTCAATTCCCAATTCTCATCCGAGCGGAAGGGAACAGATGTCTCCTTCCACTCGGATGAGAATTGGGAATTGAGAATTGAACATTGATTAAATCCCCTGAAAGTCCCCCAGCGAAGCGGATCCCAGCCACAACTTTTACCAATCTGCAGCTATACTAGGCGTTATGCCTAAACCGACTTTTTACATCACGACCCCGCTGTACTACGTGAATGCGGCGCCGCATTTCGGCGGCGCGTACACGACACTTGTGGCCGACACCATTGCCCGCTACAAGCGCATGATGGGTTTCGATGTAAGACTTCTCTCGGGCACCGACGAGCACGGTCAGAAGATTGAGCGTTCCGCGAAAGAACAGGGCATTGAGCCAAAGGCGCTGGCCGATGGTGTCTACCAGCAGTATACGAAGCTGTGGAACCAGTTGGGCATTCAGTATGACGAGTTCATTCGAACGACCGAACCTCGTCACGATATCGCCGTCAATGAACTCTACAATCGTTGCAAGGCAAACGGGTTCATTTACAAGTCCGAGTATTCGGGCTGGTACTGCGTGTCCTGCGAGGCCTATGCGCCGGAGACCGATCCGGCCAAACCCGCAGATTGTCCGGATTGCGGACGCAAGACCGAATGGATGTCTGAAGAGAGCTACTTCTTCAAGCTTTCGGCGTTTGGGGATCGTCTGCTCGCCTTCTATGAAGCCAATCCGGATTTCGTAAAGCCGAAGACACGGCTCAACGAAATCGTATCGTTCGTCAAAGGCGGCCTGAAGGATCTGTCGATCAGCCGCGCCACACTCAAGTGGGGCATTCCGCTGCCGGACGATCCGAAGCATGTCTTCTATGTGTGGTTCGACGCATTGACCGGGTACATGAGCGGCATCGATTTCAAGACGAATGATGAGAAATACGCGAAGTACTGGCCGGCGGATGTGCATCTTGTCGGCAAGGATATTCTCCGTTTTCATGCGGTGTACTGGCCGGCATTCCTGTTTGCAGCAGGTCTGGATACGCCGAAGACGATCTATGCCCACGGCCACTGGATGAGCCAGGGCGAAAAGATGTCCAAATCCCGGGGCAATGTTCTGAATCCATATCAGCTGGAAGCCGTGTTCGGTTCGGAGCTGCTTCGCTATTTCATTCTTCGGGAAATGGTATTCGGTCAGGACTGCAATTTCACCTACGACGCCGTGATTCAGCGAGCCAACAGCGATCTTGCCAACGATCTTGGCAACCTGCTGAGCCGCACGATGGCCATGATTGCGAAGTATCGGAACAACGTCATCCCTTCGCCTGGGGAAGCCCCGGGGGACGCGGAGGTGCGCGCACTGGCAGGAAAGGTCACAGCCGGTTTCATCGCACAGTTTGAAGACTTCAGCTTTTCCCGGGCTCTCGAGTCTGTCTGGGAACTGATTTCGCGCGTGAACAAGTACATTGTCGAAAACGAGCCCTGGGCGCTTGCTGAGAAGCCGGCAGAGTCCGGACGGCTCGACAGTGTGCTTTTCCATTGTGCCGAGTCGCTTCGGATTGTTGGGGTGCTTCTGGCGCCCGTCATGCCGAAGAGTGCGCAGACCATCTGGAATCAACTCGGGTTGGATGGCAACATCTCGGATGTGAAGCTCAACGAACTGCAGTGGTCGAAGGACCTCGCCGGGAAGACGGTTCGCGGCGGTACCGCTTTGTTTCCCCGAGTGGATTCGAAGGAGATCTACAAGAAACTGGAGGCGTCCGCTGATGCCGGAGCGGCTGCCGTGGCGCCCGCAGCGCCGGCTGCTGACACTGGATCGAATGGTGCGTCTCCTCTGGCGCCCATCATCACGATCGATGATTTCGCAAAGATCGACCTTCGCGCGGGAACCGTCGTCGAGGCGGAGCGCGTGAAAGGTGCCGATAAGCTGCTGCGTCTGGTCGTGGATCTGGGGTTCGAAAAGCGGCAGGTCCTTGCCGGTATTGCGAAAGCCTATGATCCGGAAAAGCTCATTGGCCGCAAGGTCGTTGTCGTCGCCAACCTTCAGCCGCGGAAAATGCGCGGTCTGGAATCCAACGGCATGATCGTCGCGGCCTCTTTGGGCGATGGCGATCCGCCCATTCTTGCCGGTTTTAACGAAGAGACTCCAAACGGTGCACGGCTGAAGTAATGTTCGTCGATTCTCACGCCCATTTGGACGACGCCCGATTTGGCGAGGATCGCGCCGGTGTTATTCAGCGCGCCTGGGATGCGGGCGTGCGTCGCATTGTGACTATCGGTACCGGGAAGGGGCCGGACGACATGGGCTGCGGAATTCCCATCGCAGAGTCCTACGACTGGATTCATACCAGCCTCGGCATTCATCCGCACGATGCTGCGAATCTGGAAGATCGGCATATGGATCTGATGAAGTCTCTGGCCGAGCATCCGAAAGTCGTCGCCATTGGTGAGACCGGGTTGGACTACCATTACGACCACGCGCCACGAGACACGCAGCGTGCCGTTTTTCAGCGTCAGCTGGAACTGGCTTCAGAACTGGATCTGCCCGTCATCGTTCATACCCGCAATGCCGATGCCGATACCGAAGATCTGTTGCGGCGCTTTGCTCCCCGCCGCGGAGTGCTCCACTGCTTTACGTCAGGATCAGCCCTGGCGGATGCGGCTTTGGAAATCGGATTCATGATTTCGTTTTCGGGAATCGCAACATTTCCCAACGCAAAGGATCTCGTGGAGATCGTCACAAAGGTTCCGCCGGATAGGATACTCATTGAGACGGATTGTCCCTATCTCGCTCCTGTGCCGCATCGCGGGAAACGAAACGAACCTGCTTATGTGGCGGACACGGCGCGATTCATTGCCAACATCCGTGGTGTTCCGGTTGAACAACTACAGGAAGAAACCCTTTCCAACTACATGCGGCTTTTCTCGCTGGAGGATCATTGACCCCTCAGGAAATTTATCAGCTGGTGCTGCCGGACCTCGTCAAGGTTGAAGAAGAACTTCAGAGCTATACGAGCGCTTCCATCCAGCCCATCAAGGACATCGGAGAACACGTTCTCATGGCCGGCGGCAAACGGATCCGGCCGGCGCTGCTGCTTCTGACGGCCAAAATGCTGGGCGATGTGACTCCATCCATCATTCGACTCGCGGCCGTGGTCGAACTGATCCACAACGCGACGCTGGTGCATGACGACATCATCGACGATGCGGACACGCGACGTGGAAAGCCCTCGGTGAATGCGCAATGGGGAAACTCCATGACGGTGCTTGCCGGAGACTGGCTGTACATGCAGTCCTTCAATGTCGCGCTGGGCGAAAAGAACCTCGACATCCTCGGCACATTGATTGAGATCACGCAGCAGATGGTCGAAGGCGAGATGCTGCAACTGACCCTGCTCGGAAGAGCCGACGCGGATTCCGATCAGCTGCTGGATGTGGTGAAACGAAAGACA
>Ga0184628_10001811_pt1 | contig 10435 bp, 12 predicted proteins | sample PLM4_5_b1_FD_133149 | JGI IMG/M metagenome (GOLD analysis project Ga0184628, IMG submission 133149) | Groundwater sediment microbial communities from an aquifer in East River, Colorado, USA - PLM4_5_b1 | ecosystem: Environmental > Terrestrial > Soil > Riparian zone | place: USA: East River...
ATGGACGAGCCGACGGCCTCGCTTGATCCAGCTCGCCGCGGAGACCTGGCGGCGACGTTGCGGCAGCTGGCCACCGAAGGACGCACGATTGTGATTGCGACGCACGATGCCGAGTTCGCGCGCGCGTGCACGCATCGCGTGCTCGCCGTCGAGGAGGGGAAAGTTCGTAATGTATCGTAGAGGCGGTTCCGAATCCGGAATCCCGAATCCCGAGTCCCGGATGACACAGACAGATGCCCTGTATGTCGAGCGCGACACCGACCGTAAGATCCGACACCGAAACAAGCTTCATTACCGGTTCAATCACTGGCCGATCTGGATTTTCGTCTTCTTCATCGCGCCCGGTCCTCTGACCTTCAATCTGTTCGAACGCGGCTTCGATCGAAACCTCATGACGTGGCTCGGCGTTGTGCTCGTCGGAACCGCCATCGCCGGCCTCCGCGGCCGCCTGCCCGGTTGCGAGCCGCGCCCCTACATCATCCGCTTCACCGAGGATCGGCCGAACCCGCTCTATCGCCGCGTGTGTTACACGACGGCATGGGGAGAAGTCATCGCCTTCGCGGTGCTGAATATCGCCGGCCTGGTCTGGGCGCTCGCCACTGGCATGTGGCGCCTGAAGCAAATGTACGCGCTGGCCTATTTCCCGATCGCCGGCACGATGTGGCTGCTCGGCGCGTTGGGGCGCCTTCCGCGCGTGAAGGCGTCGACGCAGGGCGAAGGACACGAACGCCGGTACTTTTACGGATCGGTGTGGGCGGTCGCGATCGCGCACCCGATTCTCTGGTTACTCTGGAAGGTCGTTCCGGAGACCCGTGCCGGCGATGCCATCAAGCTCATTGTCTTCGTCGGCGTGCTCGCCTTCGTCGGTCACCTGTCACGCCTTGGTTTGCTTCCGCGCACCCGTCCGATCGTTCCCGGCGAATTGGCAGTATCCGATTGACCCTGCCTGCCCGCTGCCCACTGTCCATTGCCGACTGATATGGCTGAAGGCTATGAAGGGTGGGACGACTATGCGCCGTTCTACGACTGGGAGAATGCGCGCACGCTCGGACGGCGCGATGTTCCGTTCTGGCGAACGCTTGCGCTCCAGTCGGACGGGCCGGTGCTCGAGCTCGGTTGCGGCACCGGACGTATTTCGATTCCGCTTGCGCGTGCAGGCGTGTCGGTTGTTGGCATCGATCGGTCCGACGCCATGCTGGCGCGTGCGCGTCAACGAATCAGGCGCGGACGGCTGACGTCGTACGCGCGCTTGATTCGCGGCGACATCCGGGCGCTGCCCTTTGCCGCATCAACCTTCCCGCTCGTCGTGGCGCCGTACGGCGTGCTGCAGTCCCTTCTGCGCGAACGCGATCTCTGGGCGACGCTCCAAGCCGTCGCGCGCGTGCTGCGACCGGGCGCAACGTTCGGCATCGAGCTGGTTGCCGACCTGCCCTCGTGGGACGAGTACAAGAAGCGAGTGAGCCTCTCGGGGTGGCGAGGCGGCCGCCGCGGCGCGCACGTCACGCTGGTCGAGACGGTGCGGCAGGATCGCGAGCGGCGGCTGACAATCTTCGATCAGCAGTTCATCGAACGCCGCGGCGCCCGCCGCCGGACGCATGCGTTTTCACTGACATTTCGAACGCTCTCGGTGCCGCAGATGACACGCCGGCTCGAAAAAGCCGGCTTTGAGATCTCTGCGCTGCTGGGCGATTATCGCGGTGGACCGTGGGATCCCCGCGCCGACGTCTGGATGATCCTGGCGCGCAGATGTTAGAATCAGCGGTCCCTTTTCCCTTGTGTTTTCAGGAGTTTCCGCATGTCAGGCCATTCCAAGTGGGCCACAATCAAGCATAAGAAGGGTGCCCTCGACGCCAAGCGCGGCAAGGTCTTCACCCGCATCATCAAGGAACTGTCGGTCGCGGCCCGGGCCGGCGGCGGCGATGTCGACATGAATCCGCGCCTGCGGACGATCGTGGCCGATGCCAAGGCAGCGAATATGCCGCGCGAGAACATCGAGCGCGCCATTCGCCGCGGCACGGGCGAGGAACCGGGCGTCTCGTACGAGGAAATCACGTACGAAGGGTACGGACCCGGCGGCGTCGCGCTGCTGATCCAGACCCTCACCGATAACAAGAACCGGACGGTTGGCGAGATCCGTCACCTCCTCGGGAAGCACGCCGGCAACCTCGCAGCCGAAAACAGCGTCGCCTGGATGTTCACGAGGAAGGGGCAGATCTTCGTGGAGAAGGGAAAGATCGACGAAGAAAAGCTCCTGAGTGTCGCGCTGGACGCCGGCGCCGACGACATGAATGACGACGAGAGCAGCTGGGAGATCGTCTGCACGCCGGAGAATTTCGAGAAAGTGCGCGACGCGGTCAAAGCGCTCGGCGAGCCGGCCAGCGCCGAAGTCGCCATGGTGCCGCAGAACTACGTGAAGCTCGTGGGCAAGGAAGCGCAGCAAATGCTGCGGCTGATGGAGGCAATCGAGGAGCACGACGACGTTCAGCACGTCTGGGCGAACTTCGACATCGAGGAGAAGGAGATCGAGGCTTCGCTCGCGTGAGAATCTTCGGCATCGATCCCGGCTCCGAGCGCACCGGTTACGGTTGCGTGGAGACGGATGGACGCCGGCCTCACCTCGTGGCCTGCGGCGCGATTGCCGCGTCGCCGGGCGACACGTTTCCACATCGTCTCGCGCGCATCCATGCCGAGCTCTCGGCGCTGCTGGCGTCCTGCCATCCTGACTGTGTCGCTATCGAAAACCTGTTCTACGCCACGAACGTCCGCAGCGCGCTGAAGCTCGGTCATGCACGCGGCGTCGCGATGCTGGCCGCCGTCGAAGCGGGCTGCGAAGTGGTCGAGTACACGCCGGCCGAGATCAAGCGGGCGGTCGTCGGCTACGGCCGCGCGGAGAAGCACCAGGTGGGACAGATGGTGAAGCTTCTCCTTGGTCTCACCGCCGCGCCGTCTCCGCACGACGCCGCGGATGCGCTGGCCGTCGCGATCTGTCATCTGCATTCGATGGCACCGGCCGGGATTCGAATCCCGAATCACGAATCCCGAATCCCGGCCAAGACTCCACGCTCCTGGCGCCAGTACCGTCCTCCCACCCTCGGATGATCGCGTTTCTCCGAGGACGGGTTCTCGACAAACATCCCAACCGAATCGTGGTCGACGTCAACGGCGTCGGATACGAGCTGTACGTGCCGCTCTCCACCTACTACAACGTGGGCGACGCCGGGACCGAGATCTCTCTGCGCGTGCACACGCACGTGCGCGAGGACGCGCTGCAGCTCTTTGGATTCCTCACGCCGCTCGAGCAGTTGCTGTTCGAGCGCCTGATTGGCATCAGCGGCATCGGGCCGAAGCTCGCCATCGCGGTCCTCTCAGGCATCGAAACCCGCGAGCTCGTCGTCTCCGTGCAGCGCGCCGACATCGCGCGTCTCACCAGGATTCCAGGGATCGGCAAAAAGACAGCGGAGCGTATCGTGCTCGAGTTGAAGGATCGCCTTGGCGATGTCGCGCCGGCCGACGCGGGCGCCGAGGAACCGCGGCCCAGCGCCGATCGTTTGCGCGACGACCTCGTCTCGGCGCTCGAGAACCTGGGCTATCATCGGCCGCTGGCTGAGAAGGCGGCGGATGCGGCGCGCGCGCGCGATAGCGGCGCCATGTTCGAGGATGCGCTGAAGAGCGCGCTCCGGGAACTGATGCGATGAACGATCGTCTGGTCACTGCGGGGCGCGTCGAAGACGACGCCCAGTACGAAGCGGGACTCCGTCCGCGATCGCTGGACGAATACATCGGCCAGGATCGCGTGCGCGACAACCTGCACGTATCGATCGCCGCCGCGCGCGGGCGCAAGGAAGCGCTCGATCACGTCCTGCTCTACGGACCACCGGGCCTCGGCAAGACCACGCTCGCCTACGTGATCGGGAACGAGCTGGGCGTGCCGGTGCGCGCGACAGCTGGGCCGGTTATCGAGAAGGCGGGCGATCTGGCCGCGATGCTCACGAACCTCCAGCAGCACGAGGTTCTCTTCATCGACGAGATACATCGTCTGGCGCCGGCCATCGAAGAAATCCTGTATCCGGCGATGGAGGATTACGAACTCGACATCGTGATTGGCCAGGGGCCCAGCGCGCGGTCCGTCAAGGTGCCGGTGCAGAAGTTCACGCTGATTGGCGCGACGACGCGCGCCGGCCTGCTCACCGCGCCGCTTCGGGCGCGGTTCGGCATCGTCCATCGCCTCGACTTCTACAACGAGGGCGACATCGAGGAGATCGTCCGCCGTTCCGCGCGGATTCTCGACGTGGCGATCGACGCCGAAGCCTCCACGGAACTGGCGCGCCGGTCACGCGGCACTCCGCGCATCGCGAACCGCCTGCTGCGGCGCGTGCGCGACTATGCGCAGGTCCGCGCCGACGGAAAGATCAACGCCGAGGTCGCGCGCGCGGCGCTGAAGCTGCTGGAGGTCGACGATTACGGCTTCGACGAGGTTGATCGCAAGCTGTTGCGCACCATCATCGACAAATTCAGCGGCGGCCCGGTGGGCATCAACAGCATCGCGGCCGCCATCAGCGAGGAAAAGGACGCGATCGAAGACATGTATGAGCCGTTCCTGATCCAGGCCGGCTTTCTCGATCGCACGCCGCGCGGCCGTGTCGCCACGGCGCGCGCCTATGAATATTTCGGGCTCACTGCGCCCGGGAGGGGCTCTGGACTGTGGTAACCGACCGTTTCGCCGCGCGCGCCGTCCGCCGCGCGCGCATCTCCAGCCTCGCGACCTACGTGCCGCCGAGGCTGCTCACGAACGCCGATCTTGAACGACTCGTCGAGACGACCGACGAATGGATTCTCCAGCGGACGGGCATTCGCGAGCGGCATATCGTCGATCCCGGGGTGGCGACGTCGGACCTTGCCGCCGAAGCCGCGCGCGAGGCGATTCGCCGCGCCGGCCTCACCCCAGCCGACATCGACTTCATCGTCGTCGGCACCACGACGCCGGACATGATGTTTCCGAGCACGGCGTGCCTTGTCCAGACGAAGATCGGCGCGAAGCACGCGTGGGGTTTCGATCTCGGCGCCGCGTGCTCGGGCTTTACCTACGCCTTGACGACCGCGGCGCAGATGGTTTCCGCGGGCGGCAGCGAGCACGCGCTGGTGATTGGCGCCGACGTGATGTCGAGCATCATCGATTACACGGATCGCACGACATGCGTTCTCTTTGGCGACGGCGCGGGCGCCGTGGTGGTGGAGGCGTCCGACGATGATCGCCTCGGCATCATCGACTTCGACAACTTCGTGGACGGCAGCGGCGGCGATGCGTTGTGCATGCCGGCTGGCGGCAGCCTGCGCCCGGCCTCGAAAGAAACCGTCGAACAGGGCCTGCACTATGTGAAGCAGGACGGCGCCACCGTGTTCAAGTTCGCGGTCCGCAACACCGAGGAGGCCGCGCGTCGGATCCTCGACCGCAACGGCGTCAAGCCGTGTGAGATCGACCTCTTTGTTTCGCATCAGGCGAACCGGCGGATCATCCTGTCAGCCACCGAGAAGCTCGGGATTCCACAGGACAAGGTCGTCATCAACATCGAGCGCTTCGGCAACACGACGGCTGGAACGATTCCGCTCGCGCTCAACGACGCGGTCGAGCAGAAGCGCCTCAAGGAAGGTGATTTGCTTCTTCTCGCGTCGGTCGGCGCCGGTTTTACCGTCGGCACCGTGTTGATGCGATGGGGGCTGAAGAAGTAAATCCCAAAGCCATCGGTTATCTTGGAAGTTGGGAGTTGGCCGATGGGAGTTGTCAGGATCAGATCGCTCACACCAGCACAACAAGCGCGGCTGACGGCGCTCCGTCGTGCGGCCGAGCTGCTCGACTCGGCCTTCGTCGTGCCCGGCACGAACTATCGCATCGGACTGGATCCAATCATTGGCCTCATTCCGATGGTGGGTGATCTCGCCTCTCCGCTTTTCACCATCGGCCTCCTCTGGCAGACCTACGATCTCGGCCTCCCGAAGGTCGTGCAGCTGCGAATGATTTTCAACGCCGCGATCGACGCGCTGATCGGTGCCATACCCGTGGCCGGCGACCTCTTCGACTTCGGCTGGAAATCGAACCAGATGAACCTCGCGCTCCTCGAGCGGCACGCTTACGAAGAGCATCGCGCTGGAGTCGCTGACTGGCTGTTTGTCATAGCGATGATTGCGCTGCTGCTTGCGATCGCGGCGCTTCCGTTTGTGCTCGCCGGATGGCTGCTCTCGTGGGCCGCCAGCCACGCCTTCCGCTGACATGCCCGCGCGAAAGACATCCTCCGGGAAATCTGCGCGACGGAAACCCGCTGCGAAGTCCGCACGAGGGAAGACGGTTCCGCGGCGTCGCGAATGCTCGCGCGTGTTCCTGCTGTCGCCCGCGAACCTTGGCGGCATTCGTGCGCAGATGATGCTGTCGGCCCGGGCGCAGTTCGCGCTCGCGCGACAGCTTCAGAGCGGCGTGGGCGCTCCCCTTGGCGAGATCTTCAGCTTCGTGAGCGGTTTGTACTTCCGGGGGAAGTTGGCCTACGCGCGCCGGTTTGCGCGACCGCCGGATCCATCCGAGCCGGTCGCGGCGGGTGGCGTGCTCGTCATCACATCAAACGCAGGCCTGCGGGCCGTCGATACGCCGGTCACGATGGAATCGTTTCGGGCGTTCGCGGTTGGTGAGATCGATCTCCGCAACGCGGCGTACCGCGCGCCGCTCGAACAGTCAGCGAAGGCGCTTCGCGAGGCGATTGGTCCGGACTGCGAGGTCGTGCTGCTCGGCAGCGTCGCGTCGGGAAAGTATGTGGACCTCCTGCTGCCGATCTTCGGCGAGCGCCTGATGTTCCCGCCCGATTTCGTCGGGCGCGGCGACATGAGCCGCGGCGGATTGATGCTCCGCTGCGTCGAAGCCGGCTTCGAATTGCCATACGTGCCTCTGTCAGGCGCGGTGAGACATGGCCGGCGACCGCCGAAGCTGGAACCACGAAGAACATGAGCCACGTTTGAAACCACGAAACCTTTCTGCCTGCAGATGCGGATGTCAGGCGTACGTGAAAGGTGAGTTCACATGCCTACGAAACCGCTGCCTGACCGACCCAACATCGACCATCTCAAGCACCAAGCGAAGGATTTGCTGAAAGACAGCGAATTTCATCCACGCTTTTCTGGAATGACGGACAGAGCGATCAGCACGGCGGTCTTTACACTCAGCGACGCGCAACTCTCCGTCGCGCGTGAATATGGTTTCGCGAGCTGGGCCCGGCTGAACCGCCACGTGAAGGACGCAGACCCTTCGACGCTTCAACGTCCGCACCACGAACGAATTCACGACGAGGACTTTCGTCACGCGGTTGACGTGATCGATGTCGGAGATGTTGATGGTCTGCGCAACCACCTGATGAATCATCCGGGCCTGGTCCGTCAACGCGTCGAGTTCGAAGGCGGCAACTACTTCCAGAATCCGACGCTGCTTGAGTTCGTTCCGGAAAATCCGATACGCCACGACCACATGCCTTCAAACATCGTCGAGGTCGCTCGCACCATTCTGGATGCCGGTGCACGGCTCGACCAACGAAGCATGAATTCGACGCTTGAACTCGTATCATCGGGACGCGTAGCGCACGAGTACGGCATGCAAATTCTGTTGATCGACCTCCTGTGCGATTACGGGGCCGACCCCAATGCCGCAATGCGCGCCGCGCTCGGACACGGCGAGTTTGAAGCCATCGAGGCTCTGGTGCGCCGAGGAGCGACGATCGACCTGGGCGCGGCTGCGGCGACTGGCCGAGTAGGGGACGTTCGCCGAACGTTGCCGACGGCCAATGCGGAGCTTCGACACCGTGCGCTCGCGTGGGCGGCACAATTCGGCCACATCGATATCGTTCGCATGCTCCTCGACTCCGGCGAGGATCCGGATCGCTACAACCCCGAAGGAACTCACTCGCATTCCACGCCGCTGCATCAGGCCGCTTGGGCTGGCCATGCGGATGTTGTCCGGCTTCTCGTCGAGCGCGGCGCCCGGCTCGACATTCCAGACATTCATCATCAGGGAACGCCGCTGGAATGGGCCGAGTACGCCGGCCGCACAGAGGTCGTCGAATATCTTCGTGACCTCCGTGACCTTCGTGGTTGAATCGCTTCGCGACCGTTGTGGGTAAGGCACTGCCTCGCATCAAGATTCCCGAGACCGGCGACGTCAAGCTTGTCGTTGAGAAGCGCGAGGTGCGCCTGACGAATCTTCAGAAGCCCTTCTGGCCGGAGCGCGGCATTACGAAGGGCATGCTGATCCAGTACTACGCCGACGTGGCGCCGGTGTTGCTCCCGCACATCCGCGATCGCGCGATGGTGATGAAGCGTTACCCGCATGGCTGGGCGGGCGAGTTCTTTTTCATGAAGCGCGCACCGGTGCCGCGGCCCGACTGGATTCGCACGTGCACTGTCTTCCACGGCTCCGGCAATGTCATCGACTTCCCGGTCATAGACGATGTGCCCTCGCTGTTGTGGGTGATTAACCTCGGCTGCATCGATCTGAATCAGTGGTACGCGCGATGTGACGACGTGGATCGCCCTGATTACGTGCACTTCGACCTCGATCCTGGGCCGGGCGCGACGTTTGACCAGGTTCGCGAATGCGCGCTGGTTGTCCGTGACGCGCTCGAGTCGCTGAAGATGAAGCCGCTGGTGAAGACCAGCGGATCGAAAGGCATTCACATCTACGTGCCGATCGTCCGCGGTCCGGTCCAGAAGGCAGTGTGGGAATTCGCGAAGGCGCTCGCAGTGACGCTGGCGAAGCAGCACCCTGCGCTGATGACGTCGGAGTATCGCAAGGAGAAGCGCCCGAAAGGACGCGTGCTCGTCGACTACAACCAGAACCGGTGGGGCAGCACCCTTGCCAGCATCTATTCGGTGCGGCCGACGCCGCTTGCCACGGTGTCGACGCCGCTCGAATGGAACGAAGTGTCGCGCGGCGCGCGCATGGAAGACTTCCGCCTCGACAACGTTCGCCAGCGAATCGCGAAGGTCGGCGACCTCTGGAAGCCGCTGCTCGCCGCTCGAGGACGTACCGACCTGAGCACGTTCGTGTAGGGGCGGACCTCACAAGGTCCGCCCTCCAACGTCCGCGCTCCAACGCCAGCCCTACTCGCCAAGGAGCTCGCCGATTGGCTTGAGGTCCTCGATCCGATCGCAGAACGCTTTCACGACGACCAGCATCGGGACCGCCAGCAGCGTTCCCCAGATCCCCCAGACGAAGCTCCAGAAAATCAGCCCGGCGAAGATCGCGACTTCGTTGGTCCGTGCCGTGCGGCTCGTGAGCCACGGCGTGAGCAGCCATCCTTCGAGGCTCGTGATCACCACCGTGATGCCGGACCCGTACAACGCCACCCCGATCGTGCCGAACTGCGTGAAACCGGCGACCGCGGTGCCCGCCGCGATGACGACGGGCCCGAGATACGGAATGGTGTTGAACACACCCGCGGAAATACCCCAGACGCCGGGGTGGTGGAAACCGATCGCCCGGAATGCGAGGTACGTGGCGATGCCGACGACCGCGCTCGTGACGGCGCGGACGAGCAGAAACTTTTCAATCTGTGAATCGATCTCGTTGAGGATGTGGACGGTGATCTTCTTCTTCTCGAGCGAGGGTCCTGCCAGCTTGACGAGCTTGCGCTTGAACAGGTCGCCCGACGCGAGCAGGAAGAACACGAAGAAGACGACGAGCGTCGCCTCGCCCGCGAACACGATGGCGCTTGCCGAACCCCACGACAGGTACCCGCGCACGTCGATCGCCGGCGCTTCGATCTGCACCCGCTGCACTCCCGCGCCCACCGGGTTCTGCCCGGACGCTTCGTCGGCCGTCTTCTGCAGTTCCGCGGCCGCCTTCTGCACCTGCTGGATCGTGCCTGGCTTGTTGCGGCCAGGCCGCAGCGCGACGCGCAGCCGTGCCGCGGCGTCCGGCAGTTCCGAGACCATCGCGATTGCATCATCGGAAACGGCGTAACCCGTGTACGCCACGCCTCCCGTCAGGGTGATGATCACGAGCGCCGATGCGATGACGCGCGGGAGATGAAGACGGATCAGCGCCGCAACGAGCGGCTCGAGGGCGTACGCGATGAGCACGCTGAGCACGATCGGGATGAAGACTTCCCGCGCCCAATAAAGCAGTGCCACGGCCGATGTGGCGGCAACGATGACCAGTGCGACACTGCGCAGCTTGACGTCGATCGGCGCCGTTGTTTCCGGCTCGGGTTCACGCGGGCGACGAATTAGATTGTCCATTACCGAGTCGGAGTCAGGTGACGATCCGACTCACATCGAGACTCCGGTACGTGAGTCGAATCGTCACCTGACTCCGACTCGGTAATGGACAACCTAATTCGTCGCCCGCGTGAACCCGAGTCCGAAACGACGGCTCCGATCGACGTCAAGCTGCGCAGTGTCGCGC
>Ga0184628_10001812_pt1 | contig 10434 bp, 3 predicted proteins | sample PLM4_5_b1_FD_133149 | JGI IMG/M metagenome (GOLD analysis project Ga0184628, IMG submission 133149) | Groundwater sediment microbial communities from an aquifer in East River, Colorado, USA - PLM4_5_b1 | ecosystem: Environmental > Terrestrial > Soil > Riparian zone | place: USA: East River...
CCGGCAATTCTGGCTTCATCCTCAGGCGGCGCTGAAGCCGGCCTCTGGTTCTCACGTCGACGTGGGCGTCGGCGGCCCCGAGAAGGGGAAGTGGGTGATCGTGTTGTCGGGGTTGACCGTGATGTCCTTGGCGTAGAACGCGCCGGAGTGGGCGCCGAGCGTCGGGTTTATCGTCGCGAGCGTGACCGGCGCCTTGAGCGCCATCAGGGTGCCCGTGAAGGGGCCCTCGATCGGGATCGCCGAGGTGCCGTGCACACCCACGAACAGCTTGGGGCGGGCGCTGCTGTTCTTCTCGACGATCTTGCCCCGGAAGGTGAAGCCGGTTTTCACGTGGACGATGATGAGGCCGCTGCCCGAGGTGCAGGAGAGCACCGTGTCGCTCTGCATGGTCCAGTTGTTGAAGAAGTAGGTGCCGGTTCGCAGGAACAGCGTGCACTGACTGTTGATGGTGATGTCCGCGTACGCGCCGGGCAGGAGATCGAGTGTCTTGTTGTTGTTCTGGTCGGGCAGCGTCCGATTGCCCTGGTTCGTGCCGGGGAAGGTGACGGTCAATCCCAGCGTCGGAATCTGGAGGAGGACGCCGTTCTGGGTGGTCGTGCCCGTCACCGAGGCGCCTGACCGGAGCGTGAGCGTCGACATCGTCCGGAGATTTCCGTTCGCCGTCGAGCGATCGCGAAGCTCGGTGGCGGCGCGGCTCCACAGATCGCCGACCTGCGCTTCGACGCCGACGTTCGTCCCCGTCGACCCCGCGTTGACCACGGGCGCGAAGGTTCCATTCTGCTTCTTGATCTTCACGCGATCGGCGAGGGCCAGGTTGCCCTGGGCCCACAGGCACGCTACCGGGAACGTGACCGCGCTGGAATCGACGCTGATATTGACCTGGTCCTTGATGCCGTCCTCGAACAGGTTCTTGGCCTTTTCGAGCGCGATGTTCATCGCCACGACCACGTCGTTCTCGAACACGGGGCGGAGCGGCGGCAGCGGCGCGGCCAGCGTGATGCTGACCAGGTTCAGCGCGCCGTCGACCACCGCGCTGACAGCGCCCGAGATCCCCTGAAACTGCTTGGCGGTGATGATCGGCTCCTGGGCGCGGAGCCGCGCGGTCAGGTCCGTGTCGGAGGTGAGGAAGTTTGGCGTCGTGGGCGGCGGCTGATTCGAGTTCGGGATCCCCGTCAGCGTGTATCCGGGGGCGGCCGCCGCCGCCTTGGGCTTGGTGTCGGCGTTCGCGCGCGACACCGCCTTGCCGCACGCGTCCTTGATTGAAGCCGCGAGCGAGGTGATCGTGGCGGACGTCGTGGCCGGCCAGGCGGTCGGGACGATGGTGACCGACAGCATCTCCACCATCCCGTTGGCGACGGCGGAGACCCGGGTGTCGGTGCTCACCCCGGGGGCGAGAACGGTCGCGCGAAAGCCGTGCTCCTCCGTCGCGAGGCGGCGTTGCAGCGTCGCGATCGACGCGAGCAGGCTATCGGCGCTTGGAAGTCCTGGAACGGCCATGGCTTTTTTTCCTCCTATGTCTCCGTCGGCACCGCCGCGTCGAAACGCAGCCCGCTCTGCGTCTCGCCCGCTCCGGCACGCTTGCGGCGCGCCGTCCACAGGTACGACTTTCCGTCGCGCGATCGCGACATGAAGACCAGCCGCTCGACGCGGACGCCGCTCCTCGCGATCTCCTCGTCGAACACTGTGTAGGGCGCGGTGAACGCCTTCGGGTTCAGTACCTTGCTCACCGCCGGCACGGCCACCGGCTTCGGCGGTGTCTTGCTGTCGAGGTGCGCGCTGGCTCCCTTCTCGAGCCCGGTGGAGGGAGGGCCGTTCGGCACCAGGAACGGAATCCAGTGCACCGGCACCTTGCTCTCGACTTGATAGCGAAGAGGCGCGGTGGTGGCAGGCGGGGTGGGCGGCGGTATCGCGGCGTCGACGGCCGCGTCGCGCTCGGTCCCCCGCCGCCTTTCGCCGATCCGACTCGCGGTCACCGCCTCGATGCCCCAGGCCATGTTGGCCATCTCGTCACGCGCGAAGCGCACCTCCTCCAGCGTCGGGCCGTGCTGCAGCGCCCGCCCCGCGATCGGCGGCAGCACGACGAAGTTCGAGACCATGTCGCCGGGGGAGGTCGAGGTGAACATCGTGAACCGATCCGGCACGGCCGGTGGTGGAGGGTTACGCCCCGCCTCGACCGGGTCCACCACCGTGACGGTGCCGAACACGTCGAATACCAGCAGCGAGTCGATCTTGGCCGCGGTGGCGACGTCCAGCTCGACGGGCATGACGAACCAGTCCACGCCGTAGAGCATCGCGAAGTCCACGACCAGCAGGCGAATCAACTCCGTCCGCGCGACGTCGAGATCGGGCAGCGGTAGATCGCCGTTCTCGAAATGCCAGAAGCGCGGCGCCGGCATGCCCGGGAAACGGACGTGCGTCGGGATCTCACGCGCGACCTTTTGCGGCAGCGTGGCCGGAAACGGATTGGCCGTCGTCGACTCCACGTCGAACGACGACCAGTCGACGGATCCGTTTTCGTTCGGGTGAACCGCCAGCGTGACCGCGTTGCCGGCCCCGAACCGCAGCTTGATGTCGTAGTCCAGACGCTGGGCGTTCCAGCCCGCGGGGTCGTCGTCGCTGCCGATCAAGCCGAACACATCCTCGACCCAGCCGGTGAAGGCCGTGTAGACGGTCGTCAGCGACTGTCCGTCAAGGGCGGTCACCACGGGGAGTGGGACCGTGCCCAGCTTGGCGAACTGGTAGGCCTTGACGCCGTTGCACGCGCCGCTCGCCGTCGCCAGCGTGAACGCGCTCGTGCCCTCGTCGACCGGATTGAAGTCGCTGACCGGCGCCTCCGCCAGCTCGAAACCGGGAGAGGCGATGAACGCCTGCTTGATGGCGGCGGCGTCCAGCGCGGAGAACGCCGCGTCGATGAGCCGGAACAGCATCAGCGACAGCTCGACCTGGGTGGCGATGTCGCCGCCGTGGGGCTCGGGCAGGATCTGCGCCTCGATCGGTTTCTGCTTGTCGAGTGCAACGGTCACCGGAGATCCGACGGCCGGGGTCAGGATCAGGTCATTGAGATCCGTTGACCGGTACCCGACGCGGACGAACGCGGGCGTGCCGGTGTCCTCGCCGATCAGCTCGCCGGTCCGGCGCTGCACGGCCAGGAGCCAGAGGGGATCCCGGATCTCCGCCGAGACCGCGGCCTCGATGTCGCTCGATCGCGAAACCGGAACCAGCCGTTGCCACGTTGTGATTGATGCCATGTTTCCTATCCGACGATGATGGGAGGGATCTCGAGGACAGACTTGGGGAACTGCGTGCTGATCGTCTTGCCCTGGTTGTTTGCTGCGAGCACGACGGCCGGCGTCAGCTGTCCCAGCGCGAGGATGTCGCTGTCGACCGGCCGGATGCGGGCGAGGTCGATCGTCTCGTTCACGATTGCCTCGATCTCCGTGAAGCTCCAGGTGGTGCCCGTGCCCGAGTGGACGCACACCAGGATCGCTTGAGGCGCCTTCGCGGCCTGGCTGTCGTAGTTGAACGCCAGGCCGGTCTGGACCTTGTCGCCCGGCACCGTCTCGGTCCATTCGTCGAGGACCAGGCCCCGCCACGTTTGTGTGGCGTCGGGCGCCACCTGGTCCCCCGACAGCAGCAGCAACGACAGCCGTCCCTGTTCGGCGGGCACCGTGCGCCCGGCCCATTTTTCCCCGTCGACGAACGGAAGCTGCGCGACCGCGACCGGCAGCGCGGTCCGCCCGAGCGCGCCGGCGTAGAGACCGACCCTGCGCCACGACCCGAGCCGCTCACGGACGCGCATCATCTGCTGCAGGTATCGTTCGGGCGCCTGGCGCTCCGCGATCGGCGCGGTATCGGCGGGCTTGAGGGCGGCCAGAGACTGGGCGAGCTCCTGGCCCCAGCTCAAGTCGAAAGGCTGCATGATCGCGAACGTGCTGCGGCCGAAGGCGATCCGCATCGCGGTGACGGCGGCTTCGAGCTGAGGGGCGAAATTGGTGTCCTCCTGAGGGAGCTGGGTCGCGAGGAAGTCGGCCTTCCGGCGCGTCAGCTCGGCCCTGGCGCCGTCGACGGCAGCCGCCAGCTCCTCGTCGGCGGCGTCCGGATCGGGGTACGCCTCCGGGACGAGGTTGGCCGCGGTCTTGAGGCCGGCGCGCGGGTCGCCATCCAGCGCCTGCAGCGCCGAGTTCAACGCAAGCTCGACCTCCGGCAACCTGGTGAGGACGATCTGGGTGTAGGCGAACGTCAGGACACCATCGAGCGAAGGCTGGACGAACGGGTCCTCGGGCCGCCGCAGGTCCGTCGGGCGCAGCTCGCGTGTGCTGCCGATGAAAGTGGCAAGCGCGCGCGCAACCTCGAGCAGCTGGGGGATGCTGCGGCCGGGCGGGTCGGTCGGGTTGGCTCGCGGGGGCGGCGGGTTGTAGGTGATCTTGGTGATGGTCGCGCCAGCGTTCGCGGGCACCCCGAGAAAGGCGTCTTTCAGGCGGCGATCGAGCACCGAGCCCTGACCCGCGGTCGCCGGCCCCTGCGCGAGCGCCACGAAATCGAGCGCCCCGAGCCCAAGGTTGGACAGTGCGAACGCGGGGGCGTTCTTGTCCACCCCGCCCTGCGTGTATTCGATCTTCGCCGTCACGTCGGTGATCGTCCCGAGCAAGTTCGCCGCGTAGCCGTCGAGCCACCGCTCCAGGCGCGCGCGCGGCGTGGTGACGGACCACCCGGCAACGACGGGAGGTGTCGCAACTCCCTGCAGGAGCAACGCGGCCCGGTGATTCACCGCCGCGCCGACCGTCGGCGACAGCGTGATCTCCGGCTCCGGTGCCCGCTCGCCCTCGGACAGCGAGGCCATCACCGCCCCGGCAGTTCCGACGTCTCCGCCTGCCATCTGATAGACCGTCTCGGACAGCGCGAGATCCGCGAAGCTGTCGACGATCTCGTTCAGGCGGATGACCTCGGCGCTGATCGCCTGCTCGCCGTCCGAACCGATCGGGGGCAGGCCATTGCTGTTGAAGGGCAGCCCCGGCCCGATGGGCACCGCCGCCTCGCGCAGCAGCTTGCCGTCGACGACATTGCGGGCGGCGATACGGTCGGCGGGGTCAGAGGGATCGTTGCCCGACTTGTTCGCGACCAGCGGGTAGAGCTTGCGCAGGGCGAGGATGTACTTTTCCGTGTCCGGCACCCCGCGGGCGCGCAGCCCGCGCTCGAACTCATAGCCGAGCAGCGCGCCCAGCGGCTGCTCGTTGCGCATGCCGTCGGACAGCCGGTGCGCGCGTCGGGCCCGCTCGGAGGGAAGCTCGATGGCGTACTTCGTCGGGTCGCTCTTCTCCGCCATACGCCCGCTGCGCATGATCGCAGCCGCGCTCGCGTGGCGCATCGACGGGGCGTGGATGTAGCCGCCGTTGTCTTGCTGGACCTGCGCGCTGAAACCGTCGACGGTGCGCAACCCGCGCGTCGTGGGCCGGACGTCCTCGACCCACCCGTAGGCGCCGAAGTAGTTCCTGTCGGAGCTGTCGCCGTTGTTGGAACGCAGCCGGCGTGTCGCGAGACCCGTGACCCAGGCGTCGAGGCGGTGCGCCGAGAGATCCAGCCCCTCCGTGAACATCCGCTCGAGGTCGCGAATCGGCACGTCTTGCAGGTTCCGGATCGCCTGGGCGTAGAACTTGTACTCCGTCTCCTGTTTGATCCGTTCGAATCGCGAGAGACCGCTGTCGACCTCGGTCGCGCTGAGGACCTGGAACACGGTGGTCGGGCTCTCGTTGATGTCGTAGATCTCGAGCTCCAGACTGCCGATCTTGCCGAAGGGCACCGGATCCAGCCGCCTGCCGATGGCGACCGCCTGCAAGAGGAGCGCGTGCCGCAGCAGGAGGAATAGCAGCGGCCTGGGCTGCGGTCCCGCCTCGGGCATCGTGTCCTGGTTCTCGATCTGAGAAAGGGGCAGCTGGAGATCCGCCAGCTTCTTGATGTAGTTGTTCGGGTCATCCAGCTTCCCGCCGACAGGGGCCGCCGCCGTGACCAGCGGGCCTTTGTAGCGGTAGGCGTTTCCGAGGAAGGTCAGCTCCAGGATGCGGGCCGGCGCCCAGTCGGTGTGGGCGAGCGCGTTCAGGATCGGATCCTGGAGGCGCTTTTGCGTGTCGAGGATGATGCCCCCCTCGATCGCGAGCAGCGAGAGGGTATTGGTGGCCGTCTGGACGCCGATGCTGCTGCGGACGAAGACGGAGTCCGAGCTCGCCTTCTGGCTCAGCACCTTGATCAGATCGAGGTTTCGATCAGACGACGCGCGCGTGACCGCGGGCAGCTTCGCCGCCGCCGCCTGCCAGTAGGTGAGCAACCGGCGCAACGTCTCGGGCACGACCGTATTTTCGCCCGCGGCCGGGACCCAGCGCGAAAGCGCGATCGCCGGCAGCACGCCGTAAGGGACGGCGCCCACGCGGAAGGCAGGGCCCGGTCCGCGGCCGAAGACGTTGTCGACGAAGAAATCCTTGATGCCCTTGATCGTCGCGTCGGAAAAAATAGACTGGTTGCTCGTGTTCGCCGGATCGTTCAGGAACGACCACGGGTTCATGAGCTGTTGCAGGAAATAGCCGAGCGTCGCCGGCCAGAGCGCCAGGTTCATGCAGGCGGACAGGTTGCTCTCGCGCTGCGGGTGCGACGCCTCCGCGCCCGCGATGTTGCTGAAGATTCTGTCGAGGTCGCCGAACAGCTTGTTCAGGTCGACATAGTCGGGGTGATCGTTCGTGAAATTGACTCCGATTGGAAACCCGGGGAACGAGTTCAGGAAGAACGGCGCGCTCGGGCCGCGCTCGGTCTCGAAGCTGACCTCGGGCGGCGGCTCGGTCATCGTGAAAGGCGTCGGACGTCCGGGGATGTTGTTGGTGGCGGTCCCCTGGGGAACGAGCGCCATGCCCCGCGTGTAGTGGTGGCCGTCGAACAGATCGATCAGCGATTGGCCCGCGACGTCCCTGTCCATCGACGTCTTGACGCCGATGACCAGCAGCCGGTCGAAGCCAAGGTTCAAGTCGTCGTCGCTCAGGCCGGTGAGGGAGACGGCCATGCCCTGATTGACTGCAACATCGTATTTGACCGTCCAGGCGATGCTGGTCGGCACCTGGAAACCGTCGGCGACCGTCTCGAAGGTCTGGCTGTCGTCCGACGGATCGGGCGTCAGGTTGAGCGGCTCCGGGATCGGCGCGCCGACGCCGGTGTTGCGAAGCTCGCCGTTCCGGTACGCGCGCACGACCCAGCGATCGGGGAGCACAGCCTCCGCCTGGCGGCTCGGGGAGGTGGCGCGCGACGGAGGCGGCGTTCCCTCCGACACCGGCTGCGTCGCGCGGACGATGTACGCGGCGCGCGCGGCGCCGAACCGGTCGGCGATCGGCGTCCAGAGCGCGGCCGATTCCGGCGAATCGGAGCCGACGCCAGCCCAGTATGTGTCACCAGCGGTCCTCTCTTCCGGCGTCAGCGCCTTCTCGTGGATGTCAGAAAAGATCTCGTCGGGGTAGATGCGGACGCGCAGCGTTCGCGCGGGGCTGTCGAAGCGAGTTTCCAGCCGCACCGGCAGCATGATCACCGACCTGAAGAGGTTGTTCAGGCGTCCCAGGTCGGCGTCCGGCGTGAGCGGCGCGCTGGTCGCCGTGTCCTTCAACCAACTGCCGATTTCGGTGGCGAGCGTGCCGCGCAGGGTCGTCTCTAGCTCTCGGCTGTCGGCCAGCGCATTTTCCGCCAGCGCCAGCGTCAACTGGGCCGAGCCGACCTCGGGGCTGTCGGGCAGAAAGGTACGCAGCATCTGCTCGAGAGCCTGGCGCGCCTGTTCCCGCTCGAACAACTTCTCCGTCACGTCCGCGCGCGCCGCCGCGAGATTCTCCCGGGCGGTCTGAACAGGGTTGCGGTTTGTCGGAGCTGCCATGCTTGGTCCTTCCTAGGCGGGCACCAGGTCCTTGCCGTGGATTGCCACGCGCAAGGGGGTCTCGGAGGCGGCGAACGCCACGGCGGCGGCCGCCATGACGTTGGTCGGCGAGTCGCCGTAGTCCGCGGGAACGGCGATTATTCGGGCATCCGCCAACTGCTTTTTGAACCTGAATTTGGGCTCGGACGGGTGCTCTTGCAGAATGAAAAACCACCCCAGATCGTCTCCTGTCCCCGTGCCGCGCACTTGCTCGCGGGTCAGCTCGAAACCGTAATAGGCGACGTCACCCGTCAGCACCGACTGGAAGACCGGGTGCGACTGCGGCGCGTCGTCGGGGAGGCTCAGGTTGCCGTCCTGGTCCAGATCCTGCGCCTTCACCGCGTACACGATGACGTTGGGGAAGCGCTTGATCAGGTCACCGCGCACGAGCAGCACCAGTTGATCGGTCGACGGGCGGCCGCTGTGGGTCAGATCGCCGAGCTCGGTCGTCCGGCCCCAGCCGACCGGTGGGACGATGTCGTCGAATGCGCCCGGCGGCCGATCATCCTCCAGGTCTGTGCCCTTGACCCATCCGCGCGAATCCCAGAACTGGTGGAAGTAGCTGCCGCGCTGATCGATGGCGTAGCCGTTCCAGCTCAGCTCGCGCGTCATCTCGTGGTTCAGCCCCACCATGTAGGATTCGATGAACCGCTGGTTGGTCGACAGCAGGCTGACCGTATTGCGCGGGACGTCGCCGACGCCGGGAAGGATCCATTCGGGCGAGAGATCGCGCAGCGGCTCCCACGTCGCCCGCTCGATCCGCGGCGCGAGCTGGATCGGCTCCAGCTCGTCCGTGTTCTTCCACGCGAGCGTCCGCCTTCCGAAGCGGTTCTTGGCCGCGTCGGCGAAGGTCACCGCAGGCGATAGCGAGGTCAGCACGCACGAGACCAGCGAAGGAATGTTCACCTTGTTGAACACCCGACCCGTGGTCGGCGCGCCGATGTAGCCCATCAGATCCGCGACGGCGGCGCGAAACTGCGCCGCCTGAGCGCTGTCCACGCCGCCGCTGCCCGTCGGCAGCGCGCGCGGCGGCGGCCAGGTCGACGGATTCGTCAGATCGGGATCGCGCTCGGACACCGTGAACCCGGGTGCCGGCGGCGCGCCCGCGACGGCGCCCGCCAGATCGCCGGCGCGAAACTTCTGCGCAAGGCCAATCTGCGTCGCCCCTCTTGTGCTCGCGAGGGTGATCAGATCGAGTCCGAGGCGCAGGAGCTTCCGCAGCAGCCACCAGAACTTGCCGCCGTCGCTGATGAGCAGCTTGCGCGCCACCCAGAAGATCACCACGCCCCAGTAGAGGCGCTGGTCGGAGCTCATCGTCGTGAGGACCTTCGTGATCTCGGGATCGGGCAGACGGCCCGGGACCACGTCGGGGAACGTGGTGGGGGGCGTGTTCGTGCCCCCCGGCGTCTCGGGGACGGGAAAGAGCCCGCCGCCGTTGATGGTGTCGATCACCCCTCCGCCGTCGCCCCGAAAGATGCGCCGCCACGGCGGCCGCAGACCGCGGCCGAACGGGCTGCCACCGAGCACGCCCCCCAGCGTCCGCCTCGGTCCGGGTCCGGGCGCGCAATCGAAGACGCGGCCCAGCACCGGCGTGCAGACCGTCAAGATCGACTTCTGTGTTCCGGAGCCGAGGTGGCGGACGAGCAGGCGCGTGAACACCTCGCGGCCGGTCTGCATGACGCGCAACGCCCGATTGACGACGTCCAGACGTGCCCCCTGCTCCCAGGCGCTGGCCATCAGTGACTGCTGATCGCGCTGCACGACATCGGTGCCGAGCGCGGCTGCGATGCGGTGGCGGGGATCCCTGTTGAGCCTCGCGAACCAGGGCGGATTGGTTTTCGTGGGGGTCGATGTCTGATCGAGGTGGTCCTCTGCCGCGTACCAGCGCCCGTAGAGCGGCGGCACGACGATCCGGACCTGATTCATGATGCCGCTGGGGTCCGGATACGCCTTTGATCCGAGGTCGATGAACCCGGCGAGCTGGTCGATGAAGGGTTGCAGGATCGGCGCCTCGCTCTCGCCGGTCACGGGCGGCTTGCGGAGCGCGCCCAGCAGAGGCATCAGCCCGGTGCCCCCGATCGGATTTATCAGATCGAAGCCGGGCGACGACACATCGACGTCGCGCTGGCCGACGGTGGGAGGCAGCACCGCCAGCGGCTGCAGCTGTCGCGCCGCCTCGTCGAACGAGCTGACCGCCCCGGTCTGAAAGCGCCACGAGTGATAGACCGGCAGCGTGTTCGGCTCGCCCGCCGCGAACGGCCACGCCGGCTCCAGCGCGTCGGTCGCGCCGGGATCATCGCCGCGGCCCGCGATCGCGCCGCGCCTGAAGGTCGGCAGCAGGAACGCCCGGTAGGCTTTCTGCTTCTCCAGCCGCCGCGGCGACATCAGGCGCGCGACCACCGTCCCTGGGCGGCCCGCGAGCAGTCCCGGCAGCTGCGCCTCGGTGACGTCGCCCTGCACGTGGACGTGCCCCCATGCCCAGGCGTCGGTGAGGATGGTCA
>Ga0184628_10001813_pt1 | contig 10430 bp, 7 predicted proteins | sample PLM4_5_b1_FD_133149 | JGI IMG/M metagenome (GOLD analysis project Ga0184628, IMG submission 133149) | Groundwater sediment microbial communities from an aquifer in East River, Colorado, USA - PLM4_5_b1 | ecosystem: Environmental > Terrestrial > Soil > Riparian zone | place: USA: East River...
CGGCATCGGTCGAATGATGAACATGCGGGATTTCGGAGCGCCCCAGCGATTCCCGTCGACGGCCGCGGTGGCAGCACCGCGTCCCGAACCGAGGCCGGCCGTCGTGCCCGCCGGCTCGATCGTCAGCGAGGAGATGCTGCTGGCAGATCTCGAAGCTGCTTCAACACCGCGTTACGACACGCTCCGTGCCTACGACGAATTCACCCCGCACGCAGCCGAATACATCAAGTCCAGGTAGCCGTTGGCCGTTTCGCAACCACTGATCTTCCGTAAGGGTCTCGACATGAAAGAGGCCGTCGCCGGTGAGCTGTCAGCCGCCTACGACAGCCGCATCGTCGATGACGTTCGCCAGCACGACTTTACCCATGTCTCCGGGCGATTGACCGTGCATCTCGCGCGCGAGTTCGGCTTTTGTTACGGGGTCGACCGCGCTGTCGATTACGCCTACCAGGCGCGCCGGCGCTTTCCGGGACGAAACGTATTCCTCACCGGCGAGATCATTCACAACCCGCACGTCAATGACAAGCTGCGCGCCGAAGGCATCCGCTTCCTCTCGGATTCCCGGGAAGACAGCGCAACGCTGGGCCCCGAGGACGTCGTCATCCTCCCGGCGTTTGGCGTCACCGTTGGCGACATGGCACAGCTGGCGGCACAAGGCTGCACACTGGTCGACACCACCTGCGGATCAGTCCTCAACGTGTGGAAGAACGTCACCCGTTATGCACGCGAGGGATTCACCTCGGTAATTCACGGCAAGATCCGCCACGAGGAGACGCGCGCGACGGCATCGCAGGCGCTGAAATTCCCGAACGGCCGCTACATCGTCGTTCTCGATCGGGATGAAGCAGCCGCCGTCTGCGACTACATCGTCAATGGCGGCGATCGAGAGGTGTTCCTGGCGCGGTTTCGCGCGGCCTCCTCTCCCGGGTTCGATCCCGATCGCGACCTGGTGCGTGTCGGATGCGCGAACCAGACCACCATGCTGATGACCGAGTCGCTCGAGATCGGCGAGATGTTCGGCCAGGCCATGCGGGCACGCTACGGGACTGAGACCCTGGTCGATCACTTTCGTGCATTCGACACCATCTGCAGCGCCACACAGGAACGGCAGGATGCCGTCCTCGCCCTGCTCGACGCCTACCCGCTCGACCTGATGGTCGTGGTGGGCGGGTACAACAGCAGCAACACCTGCAACCTTGCGCGTATCTGTGCGGAAAAAGCACCAACGTTTCACATCGCCGAGCCGGACGCGCTGATCTCGGCTCTGGAGATTCGCTACCGCCCGGTCGGTGCACCCTCGACGGCAACAGGGCTCGAAACGGTTGGGAAACACTGGTTACCGAGCGACGGGCCGGTCGTGATCGGCCTCACGGCCGGGGCCTCGACCCCCAACAACATCGTCGGCGAGGTGATCAGGAGGCTGGACGCGCTCGCGAACGGGAGATCCTAGCGTTCGATCTTCGCCAGTTCAGGAGGGGACGTCTCCGTCAGCACGATCTTCACCTTGCGCCCTCGTTGGCGGCTCAGGAATCGAAAAAGGTCACTGCCGGGCTTGACCATTACTGTGGCTTGCTCACCAAGCGCGAAGTAGCCTTCCTGGACCTCGTGATCGGCGGAGCTCACCTGCACGGTGACGATCGTCTCGTCCTTGTCAGACGCGCGGCCGATGCTGACGCCGGCCAGAAGCAAGCCGAGCATCAATCCGGCGGCAGTTGCGATTCTCATCTCCGCCTCTGCTGTGCGTCGCGGCGTCCAGTCGCCGGACAGCGCGGAGAGTGCAATCAGACTGCCACTGGGGCATCTGCTTTATTCGCAGTGACATAGAAAGCCGTCGTGGATCGGTAGGCGCGCGCGTTGCTCACGCGAGCGGTAAACACGTGACCTACCCTCGGTCGTATAACCCTTGTCATCGACTATCGCTGGAGAAAGCTACACATGGCAAGGCATATTGGCTGGGCGCTGGCGGTCTGCGTCCTCGTCGCATCACCGGCACGGGCGGCACTGAGCGATGGGTGGGCGGTTCAGGAGCCCGTGACCCACGAAGACGATCAGAACCCGCAGAAAGCATCCGAGACGAAGAAGACGGATGAGCACCGCGGGCCCTGGATCTGGTGGAAAGACGAAGGCGCGAGGAGCGAACTGAAGCTCACGGCCGAACAGGTCGCCGAGATCGAGCGCATCTTCCAGGCAAACATGGCGAAGGCCAAGCCCATGCGCGAAGAGTTGACCCAGCTGGAAACGGGCCTGAATCAGACGATGCGCGCCAACACGGCAGATGTTGCGGTCGTGGCGCAGCAGGTGGATAGAGTCGAAAGCAAGCGCGCCGAGCTAAGTAAGATGCGCGTACTTATGCTCTACCGGATCCACCGGGTGCTCACCTCCGAGCAGAATACAAAGTTCCAGGCAATGGTTGACCGATGGGAAGCGGCCCGCAAGAAGGACCCGAATCCCGGCGGTCACCGCAAGTAGCAATCTCGTCGTTCAATTGGAGGGTTTTCGTGAGTAAGACCGCACGTATATTGGCCGCGGCCGGTATCGTTCTGAGTTCTGCGTTTCCGGCACTTGCCCAACAGCAGTCCGCACCGCCATCGCAAGAGCACGTCAAAGCGCTGATCGCACAAGCGATGCAGCAGAACGGCCAGCAGCCAGCAACGCCGGTGATCGAGCCGCAGGCCGGCCCGACAGTGAATCTGACCGAGGAGGAAGCCGTCGCCCGTGCCCGGGAGCGGAACCTGACGCTGGTCTCAGAACGCATCACCCCGCAGACCTGGGATTACTCCATGTCGGCAACGCGCGCCTTCTACCTCCCCACCCTGACATCATCGCTGGGCACGGTGAATCAGACCGACCTCAACACCAACGCCTTGTCGGGTGGCAGCAAGACGACCGCCGACACGCGCAGCTGGTCCGCTGGTTTCACCAAGAACATGTTCCGGAACGGGGGCAACTACAACGTCGCCTGGAGCAACAGCCGCAATGAGACCAGCTCCACCAACTCGACCTGTAATCCGTGCTTCAGCTCCGGTCTGCTCGCGGCGTTCACACAACCGCTGCTGCGCAACCGCAAGATCGACAACACCCGGGCCACGATCCTGACCAACGAGATCAACCAGGACATCTCTGAACTGAATCTCACTGCGCAGGTCGTGACCATCCTCGCGTCGGTTCGCAATGCCTACTGGGAACTGGTATATGCGCGCCAGGCCGTCGAAGCTGCGCAGCGTTCGCTGGACCTTGCCTCCAAGCTGGTCAGCGACAATCGCGCTCGCGTGGAGATCGGCACGATGGCGCCAATCGACATCGTCCAGGCGCAGGCGGAAGAAGCGACTCGGCGTCAGCAGCTGGTCACGACGCAGGCCACCCTGCGCAACAACGAGCTCGCACTCAAGCGCCTGATCGTTGGCGGTACCGACGACGAGCTCTGGCGAGCCAGCATCGTTCCGGTTGATCGTCCGGTTGTGACGTCCCAGCCCGTGGACCTCGATGCCGCGGTGGCCACGGCACTGAGCCGGCGAACCGACCTTGCGGTGACCCGCAAGAATCTCGACGCGTCCGACATCACGCTTCGCAGTCTCACCAACCAGACGATGGTCGGGCTCGACGCGATCGGTCAGCTGAACCTCGCAGGACGCGCCGGCGTCGGACGCGCCGTTATCGATCCTTTCACCGGGATTTCCACCCCGCCGCCGGTCGGCGGCTACTTCGATGCGCTCGGCAACATCACCTCGTTTGAGGCGCCGACCTGGACCTTCCGGTTGCAGTTGAACTATCCACTGGGCACGACAGCGGCCAAGTCAAACGTGTCGCGTCAGCGCCTGCTGCGTCAGCAGACGGAAGCGACCTTGAAGACCACCGAGCTGCAGATCGCAACGGAGGTCACGGCGGCTGCCCTGGCCGTCCGGAATACGTTCGAAGCGATGCAGGCGTCTCAGGTCTCGCGTGATCTCTCCGAACAGCGGCTGAATGCAGCGCAGGCGAAATTCGACCAGGGCATGGCGACCAACTACGAAGTCGTGCAGGCCCAGCGCGATCTCAACGACGCCCGCAACAGTGAGTTGCGTCAACAGCTCAATTACCAGCGCGCGCTCGTGGACTTCGAGCGCGTCCAGATCACCCGGTAACAATGCGAAAACTGGTCGTCGTCGCGATCGTGGCTGCGCTCGGCATTGCCGGGATCTACGCGTACAAGCGGAATGGCGCGGCCGAATCCACGAGTAGCGCCGCCGGGCCGGGCGGGGGTCGTGGCGGCCCGGGTGCGGCGCGCGCGCCGATGCCGGTGGAGTTCGCGCAGGTGAAGAAGGCGGGCGTCGCCGAGCGGGTGACGATCGTCGGCAACCTGATCGGAGCGGCGACAGTCGAAGCCGTACCGAAGGTGAACGGTCGCCTGCAGACGGTGAACGTTCGCCTCGGCGACAGCGTCCGTCGCGGGCAGGCGATCGCCAAAGTCGAAGACCGGGAAATTCAGGAGCAGGTCCGCCAGTCGGAAGGCGCCTACAAGGTGGCGGAAGCGACGATCCGGCAGCGTGAGGCAGACCTGCGCCTGGCCCAGACCAACCTGGATCGCAACCGCAGCCTCCTCGAACGGGAGCTCCTCCCCCGCCAGACGTTCGATGACACGGAGGCTCGCTTCCAGGCGGCCACCGCGCAGCTCGACCTGGCTCGCGCGCAGTTCGAGCAGGCCAAATCGCGGCTCGAGGAGCTGCGGATCAACCTGTCGAACACCGTCATCTCTTCGCCTGTCGATGGCTTCGTCGGCAAGCGCTATCTGGATCCCGGTGCCTCGGTGAGCCCAAACGCCCCGGTGGCGTCGATCGTCGACATCAGAACCGTGCGGATGGTCGCCGCGCTGGTCGAAAAGGACTCGAAACGGATTCAAGCGGGAATGCCGGCACAGGTCGAAGTCGACGCCTTTCCGGGCGAGAAGTTCATGGGCCGCGTCAGCCGGGTCGCCCCGGTGTTCGATCCGCAGACGCGCACCGCTGAAATGGAAGTCGAAGTGCCGAACCCCGGGTATCGGCTGAAGCCCGGGATGTACGCACGCGTCGAACTGACTGTTGCACAGCGCCCTGACGCGCTCACCGTGCCGCGTAACGCGATCGTCGAGGTCGACGGCAAGAGCGGCGTCTTCACGGCTGAAGGATCAGGCGTGGCGCGCGGTTCAGCGGACGCGACCCCGGCGAGCAACACGGCTCCAGCCGGGGCTTCCGCGCCTGCGATGACGGCGAAATTCAATGCCGTCCAGATCGGTATCCGTGACAACGAGGCTGTCGAGATCACTGCTGGAATCGTGGAAGGAGCCCGCGTCGTGACGACCGGCGCAGGCGCCTTGAAGAACGGCGATCGCATCGTTGCGGTGGCGGCGACGCCACGCGGCGGGCAAAGAGGTGGAGGCGCGCAATGAGTATCCCTCGTCTGGCAATTCATCGCCCCGTCACGATGTTCATGCTTTCGGGCGTGGTCATCCTGATCGGATGGATGGCGTTCCTGCGTCTGCCGGTCGACCTGATGCCGGATATCTCGTTCCCCAGCATCACCGTTCGAGTCGGTTACGCCGGTGTCGGTCCGCTCGAGATGGAAGAGCTCGTCACGCGTCCGCTGGAACAGGCGATGAGCGCCGTCGCCGGCCTCGAACGGCTCGAGTCCACGTCGTCAGAAGGATCGAGCCGCGTCACGCTGAACTTCGCCTGGGGCACGGACCTCAACGAAGCCGCTGACGATGTGCGTAACCGTCTCGATCGTGTTCGCGGCCGCCTTCCGGAAGAGGCCGAGCCGCCGGTGATGTTCAAGTTCGACGCGAACGCGATGCCGATCATGGGCGTGGGCGTCGAAGGCGAGTTCGACCGCGTGCGGCTCCGTGAGATCGGCGAGCACGATCTGTCGCCGCGAATGGAGCGTGTGCCCGGTGTCGCGTCGGTCACCGTCGAAGGCGGTTTGCGCCGACAGGTCCACGTCGAGCTCTCGAAAGAGAAGATCACGGCCCTGAATCTGCCGGTCGACCGCATCACCAGCCTGCTACGAACGGAGAACCAGAACATTCCGCTCGGTGAAATCAGCGAAGGCGACCGGACCTTCCTGGTCCGCAGCCAGGGGCAGTTCGAGAGCCTCAACGACATCCGCGACCTGATCGTCATGACGCGGGCGGGCGTCCCGGTCTACCTGCGCGACATCGCCGAGGTGTCCGACGCCACCGAGGACTTCCGTTCGTTCACGCGGATCAACGGCAAACCCGGCGTCCGCCTCAACATCACGAAACAGTCAGGCCAGAACACCGTTCAAATCGCAGATGCCGTCCGCGCCGAAGTGGCGAAGATCAACCAGGAAGTGCCCGGCATCTCCCTGACGGTGTTGAACGACAGCTCGATCTTCATCAAGCGTTCGATCACCGCCGTGCAGGAGCACGCGATGATCGGCGGCTGCCTGGTGATGCTGATCATCTTCCTTTTCCTTCGTGACCTGCGCGCCACCTTCATAGTCTTCACCTCGATCCCGATTTCGGTGATCGGCACCTTCGCCCTGCTCCACTTCGCCGGCTACACGCTGAACACCATGACCTTCGGCGGGCTGGCGCTCGGGATCGGCATGATCGTCGATGCCTCGATCGTCGTTATCGAGAACACGTTCCGGCACATGGAACATGGCAAGGACCGGATGCTGGCGTCGATCGACGGCTCCGAAGAGGTCTGGTCGGCGATTCTCGCGTCGACCCTGACGCATATTGCGGTGTTCATCCCGTTGCTGTTCCTGACCGGCGTGTCGAGCATCCTGTTCAAGCAGCTGTCGATCGTCGTCATGTTTTCGCTGACGATGTCGCTGTTCGTCGCGGTGACGATCGTGCCGGTGTTGTGCTCGCGCCTGCTGAAACTGCCGCCGCCGGTCGCACAGCGAACGGGGGTGTCAGGACGGCTGTACACCTGGAGCGAGGGTGTACTCAACCGCATGGACGCGGCCTACAGCGGCCTGATCCACAAAGCGCTGCTGCACCGGCCGACGGTTCTCGGTGTCGGCTCCGGCCTGGTCGTCGTCGCGGCGTTGATCCTTCCCACCATCGGCTTCGAGTTGATGCCGCAGGCCGACGAGGGTGAAGTCAGCATCACCGCCGAGCTCCCGGTCGGCACGCGTGTCGAGCGGACGCAGGATGTTGCCACCCGTCTCGAGTCGCTGATGAAGGAGCTGGTGCCGGAGGCGGAAACGGTGATCACGCAAGCCGGCGGCGGCGGTTACATGGGCGGCGGCGCGAGCCGCACCAATGTCACCGTCCGCCTGGTGCCCCGCGCGCAGCGCTCGCGATCGAGTGAGCTGATTGCCCGCAATCTGAACCGGCAGCTCACCGGAGTGCTGCCGGGAGTGATCATCACGACGCGCGCCTCGGGTGGCAATTCTCAGATGAACCGCATCATGGGGAACGGCGACAGCCGCATCTCACTCGAGATTCGCGGCGACGACCTGCAGGAGGCCAACACGCTCGCGCAGGCCGCCAAGAGCGTCATGGACAAGGTGCCGGCGGTGCGCAATGCGCGGGTCGGCCGCGATGTCGGCCGTCCGGAGCTCGCCATCGACGTCGACCGGCCGAAGGCGGCGTTGCTCGGACTGTCGGTGACCAACGTCGCTGACTCCATTCGAACCAGCGTCGGCGGCACGCAGGCAGCGTTCTTCCGCGAAGGGGGCAACGAGTACCCGATCGTGGTGCGGCTCCGGGAGGAGGACCGCGGCAAGGTCGACGACATCAATGATGTCCTGGTCAGCGCTCCTGGTGGAAAAGTGATCCAGGCGAAGAACCTCTTGAACCTGAAGAACCAGTCAGGCCCGACCGAGATCCAGCGCAAGAACCAGGAGCGGGTGTTGCGCGTGACCGCGGAACCGGAAGCGACGCTGAGCGATGCCATGGCCGCGATCCAGTCGCAGTTGAGCACCGTGAACGTGCCGCGTGACTTTGCACTCGGATTCGGGTCGGAAGCGGAAGAGCAGGCCCGCGCGTTCAAGCAGCTGCAGATGATGCTGATCCTGGCGATCATCCTGGTCTACGCCGTCATGGCCTCGCAGTACGAATCGTTGCGCGATCCGTTCATCATCATGTTCTCGGTGCCGCTCGCGGCCATCGGCGTGGTGCTCGCCCTCAAGCTCACCGGAACAACTTTCAGCCTTCAGGCTTACATCGGAGTAATCATGCTGGCCGGCATCGTCGTAAGTAATGCGATCCTGCTCGTCGATTACACCAACGTCCTGCGCCGGCGCGACCACATGCCGCTGCGCGAGGCGGTCGAAACGGCAGGACGGACGCGGTTGCGGCCGATCCTGATGACAACCCTGGCGACGATCCTCGGGCTGGTGCCGATGGCCCTCGGGATCGGCGAGGGAGCGGAGTTGCAGGCGCCGCTCGCTCGCGTGGTCATCGGCGGTCTCACCGCCTCGACGATGATCACCCTGGTGTTCGTTCCGACGGTTTACACGATCTTTGAGGAAGGCTGGAAGGGCCTGCGCTCGGGGCTGCCGAAGCACTCGTAGCGATAGACAGCGATTATGAAAAAACTGATTCTGACCATCATCGTCCTGGCGTGCATCGGCGGCGGCGCTGCCGCGTACTATATGAATCGCAGCGCCCCCGAGCCGACGGTGAGCACCCTCCAGCTCACGCGGGGGGACGTGATCGATTCGGTCGGTGCGACCGGTACCCTCGAGGCCGTGGAGACGGTTGACGTCGGCACGCAGGTGTCCGGCACGGTCCAGGATCTCTACGCCGACTTCAACGACATCGTTCGCAAGGGACAGGTGATCGCGCGACTGGATCCCTCGCTGCTCCAGACAAATATCGAGCAGCAGCGCGCCAACGTCACCCGCGCCGAGGCCGATCTCGAGCGGTTGAGGGTCAACCTCGCCGACGCCAAGCGCAAATTCGAGCAGGCGAAGCAGATGTGGGACAAGCAACTGATCCCGCGCGACCAGTATGAAACCGCGGAACTGAACGTCAAGACTCAGGAAGCGCAGATCCGATCGTCGGAAGCGGGTCTCGTTCAGTCCAAGTCGCAGCTGAATACTGCAGAAGTCAATCTCGGTCACACCGTGATCCGGGCGCCGATTGACGGCATCGTGATTTCGCGCAGCGTCGACCAGGGCCAGACAGTCGCCGCGAGCATGAATGCCCCGACGCTGTACGTGCTGGCCCAGGACCTGTCGAAGATGCAGGTGATTGCCAACATCGACGAGTCCGAGATCGGCAAGATGCGGCCCGGGCAGCCGGTCACGTTCCGTGTCGACGCCTACCCCAACGACTCGTTCCACGGCGAAGTGGTGCAGGTCCGTCTGCAGCCGGCAACGGTTCAGAACGTCGTGACTTATGCGACGGTGATCAGCGTGCCGAATCCCGAATTGAAGCTGAAACCCGGCATGACGGCGAACGTGACGATCGAGATCGCCCGCAGGAACAACGTCCTGCGTGCGCCGAACGCCGCGCTTCGTTTCCGTCCGACCAACGACATTTTCGCCGCGCTGAAGCAGGAGGTTCCACCGGAGATGAACCGTGCGTTCGGCGGTCGCGGCGGCCAGACAGGCGGTGGCAACCGTGGTGCGGGCTTCAATGGCGCTTCGGGGCAGCCGGGCGCCGCACCACAGGGCGCACCCGCCAATCCGCCGGCGGCCGGTGGCGCGCAGCGCCCGCCAGCACCAGCATCGGCCGCTCCATCAACGGATCCGGGAACGGCATCGCCATCAGCGGAGCGGCGGCGCGATCCATCCGCGCAGGGCGGTGGCGATCGACCGCAGGGTGAGCGCGCGCAGGGTGGGGCTTCGACGGGCTCACCCCAGGGTGAAGGACGCGGCGGCGGTAATTTCGCCAACATGACACCGGAAGAACGCGAAGCGCGCCGCAAGGAACGCGAGGAGCGCATGAAGAACATGACGCCCGAGGAACGGGAAGCCATGATGGCGCGAATGCGCAATGGCGGCGGGCGGGACGGAGCCCCTGCCGGCGGTGGTCGTGGCGCTGCGCCGGCCGGCGCGAACGCTGTGACGCGCGGCGAGCGCGCAACCGCGTCGCCCCAGGGCGGTGCACGCCAGGCTCCTGCGACTGGTGGCGCGCCGACTTCCCCGCTGATGGCGACCAGGGCAACGACGATCGACACGTTGTTTGCACCGATCGCGATCCCGGAAGGCCGCGGCCGCGTGTGGCTCTACATCAGCAAGCAGCTGAAGATGGTGAACGTGCGCACGGGTATCAGTGACGGCACCTGGACCGAGATCATCGAGACGCCTGAAGTGACGCAGCAGCTGAAAGAGAGCACCGAAGTGGTGACCAACGTCGTCACCGGGCTCGAGCAGCGTCCGGGTCAGCAGGGCGCCGGCACCAACCCGCTCATGGGTCCGCAGCGCGGCGGCCCCGGCGGCGGTCCTGGCGGCGGCAACCGTGGCGGTGGCGGGGGCCGAGGGTTCTAGGGCAA
>Ga0184628_10001815_pt1 | contig 10429 bp, 11 predicted proteins | sample PLM4_5_b1_FD_133149 | JGI IMG/M metagenome (GOLD analysis project Ga0184628, IMG submission 133149) | Groundwater sediment microbial communities from an aquifer in East River, Colorado, USA - PLM4_5_b1 | ecosystem: Environmental > Terrestrial > Soil > Riparian zone | place: USA: East River...
ATTCAAAAGCCGTATTGGTCGGCGAGCGACTGGAACCAGAAGTGGGTGCGCCGGTGCGGCCGATGCAGGGGCCGGAAAAACCTCGCTTGTTCGGTTCAGGGCAGGGCGTCGAGCGCCTTCTTCATCGCCACCATTCCCTGCTCCATCATCGGACCGACGATCTCGGCGGCCTCGGGTGGAAGGAAGTCGGCGAGCCAGACGACGCGGCTGCCCGCGCCTTCGCTGAAGACCTGGGCGGAGGCGTTGTAATGAGTCAGCGCGCCCCCTTCCGCACTCCAGACCAGACGGCGATCCTCGTCGTCGATGGTCACGATCGGCTCCTTGATGACCGCGCCGTTGGCGAAGGTGACGATGCGAGCCCCAGGCTCGAGGCGAGTGTCGACGACGAAGCCGGGGACCAGGCGCGTGTGGAGCGCGCCGATGTCGCGGATCGCGTCCCACACCGATTCGGGCCGCGCAGAGGTGACGAGCTGTTTGCGAATGGTAGCCATGACGTCCTCCTGGATTACACCTGACGACGGATGTGAAGAATCGGCGTAGCTCGCCGACCAGCAGGCCGGGGACCTCCATCGCCGGAAAGTGCCCGCCACGGTCGTACTCCGACCACGACGCGAACGTCTTCTCGGGATCGAGCAGGGAGCGAATGCTGTGGTCGGCGGCGAAGACCGCCACGCCCATCGACGGCGCCTTCGGATTGGCTCGATACCGTCGACATCTGTTTCACGCGGGCAGCACGTGTACTCATAATGTCCGAGAGAATACACCCGGCATGTAATTTTCAGAAACGATGGGCCAATCGGAGAATAGTCGGCATAAGAGCAGTCTTTCAACAGCTTGCATGCGGGAATCACACGATTCTACGATGCCGCATTCGGTGGCACCGAAGGCAAGAAGTTATTCCGGAGAACGGTTCGTCAGCTTTGCCGTTTGCTGTTCAGGAGTCGGCCCAGAATTCCTCGATATCCGAATAGGTACGCTAGATCGAAGCGCGATCAGCACGGCCATGCAGCATGGCCGGCGAAGGAATCGTGAATCTGGCGCTGTGGTTTGCGACCGACCTCAGAAAATTGAAGTGAGCCAGCATGCCTGGCCGGTTCCTGCAAATTTTCCCGCGGACCGTCATGGTGGGAGGGGATGCGGTGCCAATCGTAGCATCAGGCACCGCGAATCATTGCGTTGCGTGATGACAAAAATCCGAAACAGGTTCACAGGGAGTCTGAGCATTGGATCGTCGTCGGTTGAGTTGTTTCCTGCTAATTTCCCATTCAGCAATTTACCGCTCAATCTTCGCTAGCACTTTCGACCTTCACGAAACTCGGCTTGCGAATTCCCGGACGGCGACTGGTTTGCGCCTTGTTGGGTCGTCTGTTCTTGACGAATGACCGGTGGTGGTAGCAGAGGTTCGACTAGTGCCCTTCCGGGCGACAGCGGTTTAGCACGGCCGTGAAATCAGAGCCCCACCCGTCTCGATTATCGGGTAAGGCACAAGTAAAGATGGCTGTAGAAGTGCGAATACCTACTTTGACGCGCAATTTCTATCTTGTCGAAATTGCAGTTCGTGGAGGTACCGCGATGAATCGATATGAAATTCAGAATGAGGAAAATCGAGACGGAAAGCAAACTGCGGACTTTCTGGAATCGAGAGTCAAGGCTCTCAAGAGACAGCTTTGCGATCTTAAGAACGCTAAAGTCGTTAGCGAGCTGGCTTCGATCATAGAAGTCACCCGCCATGATGACTATCAGCGTTTGAATCGGGCACTGGACAAAGCCCGTCGAGAATCCGAGTAGGCCAAAGACCATCTCGACGAGCATTTCAGCCAAGACTCTGCTGAAATTGAGCTTGAGACCAATCGCACCGTTTCACGCTAGAATTCTAACTCCCAGTGATCGCGCTGGCACCGGTGTCAGCGCACCACATGCGTGGCACTCGGCCACGAGCTGCTGGATCGGAGTCTCTACCTGTCGGAGCTTCAAACCTAACTTGGGGACAATCGTCCTCAGCTGCAGATCCACGAACTCGTAGGAATAGAGCAGGGCTCCGCATCCGACGCATATTACTTTGAGGGCCGCCATGAAGGAGCTGGCTAATTGGAGTCGACCACGACAATACGAAAGCCAGTCTCGTCGCTTCGCTCGCCAAGGCTGCGGCTTGCGCGTCGCGTCGCCCAGATTGTTGTTTCGTCATCGGCCCAACTGCCACCTCGTATGGATCGTTTCATTCCGTAAGCCGGGCCCGCCGGGTTGCGTATCGGTGAAGTCGTGTAATAGTCCTTGGAATAAAAGTCTACGACCCACTCGGAAACGTTTCCGCTCATGTTGTAGAGTCCGAAGCCATTCGATGGAAATGCATCCTTCGCGACAGTCTTGACCCCTAACGGCGCGTTTTTTTTGAAGCGCGCCATAGATTTTGGATCTTGTGTTCCCCAGGAGAATGTCGAGCCGGATTTGCCCGCGAGGGCCGCATATTCCCATTCGGCTTCCGTGGGAAGTCGAATGACTGCATCGAATTTTTTGCTAGCCCATGCGCAGAATGCGAGTGCGTCGTCGAAGCTCACGTTGACGACGGGAAGATCGGGATAATCCAATAAGTAGTTCTTGGAAAACCCGGGATCCTTAGGCCGCGGATAGCTGGTTTCCGAAAGGAAGATCATATATTCCCGATTGGTGATTTCCGTCCGGCTCATCTGAAAAGCGTCCAGTTTCACTTGATGCTCAGGCCTTTCATCTCCCTTGCCCGTGTTATTCCCCATCATAAATACCCCAGCAGAAATCGCGACAGTCTCGACAAAGGCAGCCCAATTGGGTTCCTGGTTCACGGAACCAGGATTAGTAGCCGCAGCGTCATCCGAAACGGCCTTTGTAAGATCGAACATGGGAAGACTGGCAGGGTGTAGGTCTACCGCGAAGTCATTCACCTCAACTTGTGCGCTCGGTGCTGGCGGCGGCGCCACTTTCTTTGCTGGACCGATCGCCGGGACTGCAGGTCTTCCGGCTTTCGAATCGAATGCAATCTCCGTGACTGACGGCGCTGGAACCGGATGGTTTTCTTCCGCAGTGCTCGCCGTAATCGGCTGCAGCGAGGAACTTTCCCCTTCCGTTTCGACCTTCGTGAATCTCGAAGCTTCAGGGGCTATCGCTGCGGCAAAGTTTTCCCGAACCGATAGGGGTCTCGAGTCCGTCCGGCTTACGACAATCCCGGCACTGATCAAGAGATATCCGCCGAAAACCGCAGCTGTTTTTGCGATTGGGGTTGAAGCGGACTTACGGATTGCCGTGGCCAGGCGACCCGGTAGTGTCGCAAGAGCGAGTGCTCTATTCGAAAATTTCATTCCTGTCGTTGCGGGTACCTCGATGTCCGGCCGAGATTCACTTTTAGATGGTCGCATTCCCATTTGAGTGGCCGCTTCCTGGGGATAGGAATCCATCAAATTGCCGCGTATCGCGTCGTAGACATCCGTTTCAGTCCAGATCACTTCGAAGAGTTCCTCGCCCTCGCTCTTCCCTTCCAGGCTGACGATTCCGAGTGATTTGAAGGAGATCTCCGTGGTCGGAATTGACTCGAAGACCGACGGTGAGACCAGGATCTGGGCGGGCCCGCTCCGCTTGGTGATTCTGGCCGCAACGTTAATGGAGTCCCCAAGCAAGTCATTCCCGCGTCGGTACCCAAAGCCAGTGTGGATGCCGATTCGGATTTGCAGACGTTCGTCCTCGTCATGGTTCAGATTGTGATGAAGCAATCTACGCTGAATCGCAATGGCGGCATGGACTGCGGACTGCGGATCCTGGAACTCCGCCATTACGGAGTCTCCAATGGTCTTGATCACGCTCCCTTTGAACTCCACAACAGCGTCGGTTACTAAACTGTCGTGCCGGTATAAGAGAAGAAGGCCCTGCGTATCACCAAAGCGGTCGAAGTATGTGGTTGAACCGACGATATCGGTGAAAAGAACAGTCAGTTTCGTTTTGTGGCGTTGAAGTTCTTCGTCGATCTCGGAGCGGGCACGCAGCAGGTGATCGACACTTTCTTCCCTGATTTCCATAATCTCATCCTTGAGGGTCGGTAAGCCCATCGTGGGAACCGCTGGCGATCATTCTCTTTTAAGACGGGGCCATCCAAAATCCAACACTATTGTTTAACCTGCAACCGTTGTGACATCCGGAGGCTCCGGAATAGTGGGAAGCCCAAGTACGTCTTTGACTTCAATAAGTGGCATGATGCCATCGACAACCCAACTACCATCCTCGCGTCGAACAGCTGAGGGAGGCTCCTCCTGTCCGTGTGAAGGAATGTCTCCAACAATGGCCTCGATGATATCCGTCAGAGTGACCACACCCTGCGTGCTTCCATGTTCGTCCACCGCAATCGCCATGTGGGTTCGCAACTGCTGGAACATAGTGATCAGGCGAACCGCAGGAAGAGTCTCAGGGACAACCAGTGGAGATTTCAGGCTGGCATGAATGTCCAGCCGTTGTGTTCGGACCCCGCCCGGCAATAGATCCTTCACGTGAACCGTTCCAAGCACGGTATCCAGCGATTCTTTACCGACCGGAAACGTGGAATAGTGGCTGTCGGCGATCGTCTGCAGAATTTCTTCCGTGCTTGCCGTTGCGTCAAGCCAGGCGATGCGTGTTCGCGGGGTCATAATCTGACTGACACGCCGGTCCCCCAACCAGAAGACGCCCTGAAGCATTTCCCTCTCTGAATGTTGCAAAGTACCGGTGCCCACTGCCTCGTCAATGAGCACACGGATTTCCTCTTCTGTCACGTTGGACTCATTCGAGTGACGCGAGGGGATCAGCTTGAGAACCAGCTCCGTGGACATCCCCAGAAACCGGACTGCCGGACCGCTGATGAACGCCACGGTTTGCATGAACGGCGCCACCATTATGGAAACCTGCTCCGGGGAACGAAGCGCCAGCCGCTTCGGCACCAGTTCTCCGACAATGAGCGAGACGTAGCTCAGAACAGCCACCACAATGGCGAGACTCACGGTTTCACCATGAGGAGCAATGAAGTCGTACTGATCGAGAGGACCTGCCATCCGGGCCGCTATTGTTGCGCCGCCGACGGCGCTGGCCAGAGTCCCGACGACGGTGATGCCTATCTGGACCGTGGACAGAAACTCGTTCGGGTTGTTCGCCAGTTGCAGTGCCATTCGAGCCGAGGCACTGCCATGGTCCGCCCGCTCTTGCAAACGCGATTTACGGGACGCAACAATCGCCATTTCCGACATCGCGAACAATCCATTTGCCAGAATCAACGTCAAGACCAGGAGTGTTTCTATTGCCATAAATCCGCATAACCTCGTGTACGCTCGGCTACAAAATGAAGGAGGGTCCTATTCCCGACCGAGACTCGGAGGCAGCCCTTCAGTTCCCAACTCGGCAGCACGCGGGCTGCTTTGCACAGGGCGACTAATGCGAGATCCTCGTGGAAGTAAGTTTTCGCCGTATCTTTGGATCCAATGCCGCGATCGTAACCAGGTTCAGAAAAGTCGATGTGATGATTCCTCCGAGAAGGACCACGCCCATGGGCTTTTGGATTTCCTTTCCAGGCTGGCCGACACCCAAAGTCAGAGGCATGAGTCCGACTCCCGTTACCAGTGCAGTCATTCAGATTGGACTGAGTGGCTCCATCGAAAGCTGAATAATCGCCTGGCGGAACGGAACGCCTTCTTCTTTGATTCGGTCTTGGTAATTAGTAATCAACACGATTCCGTTTCGAGTCGCAATTCCGAACAAGGTGATAAACCCAATTAATGATGCGACAGAAAGTGTGCCTCCCGAAGCGAATACCATGCCCCCGATTAACGCCAGTGGCGGGTTCGCCAGAATGTCGGGAGTACGTCGCGCTATGAGGCAGGAATGAACGGATCGTTTAATAGAAAGATTGAGTCGCCTTCTCGCATGAGGACGCTGAAGGATGGATCCACATTTTCGGCATCGCCTACGGGAATGCGTCGCCCAAAAGCCGTGCCCTCGGTGCTGGATCAATTGGAGGCAGTACATCGAATTCGTGCAGCACTTCGAAGCACATCAGATTGAGCTTTAGCCTTATCTAATCGAGCACATTGTCATTTCCGCAGGCAGCGGCTCTTCGACGCGCCATATCACCAGATTCGGTCCACCGTCATCGCGGATGGCATAGAGCCCTGGCAAGCCGATCGAGAACGGTTCATTCTTCTGATCAACCACAACCCCGCATCGCAGGCATTTCGCTGTGTAACGCCTTGGAGGTCGAGAGCCGGAAGATTGGGCAATCCCCAGATGATGAACGATCACCTTACCATCAGGATTCATGACGAAGTCTCGCGCCGAGTCCGTTCGGGGCAGTGTTCCATTTGATTTCCTTTGACTGCAACTGCATGGGCTTACTGCGACGACTTTCTGCTACGCATGGACGAGGGTCAATACTCGTACTTCCACCCCCTTATCTGAAGTGTGGAAAATTCATGTTTTGGATATCTTGAACCCGTGAGGACATGGCTGACCGAAACCGAAATGGCAGATTTGGGACGGATCGCAGGGATGCTTGAAGGGAAGAGATTTGTCGAAGCGTTCCAGCCGTCCGCGAAACACAATGAGTGGTGTCTCCGGTTTGATGTTGCCGAAATCGGTATTTCAATTCGTCCCGGCGAATATGACCCCAGTGAGCGAATCATTGAAGAGGTTCGACGTCAGCTCGCGCTTGTTAGCGGAACGATTGGAGTCCTGCGCTCTTCTGTACCTGAAGTCCAGGACCACTTCCTTCCTTAGCGGGTCAAATGATCTGAAACTCGCGGAACATAAATTGGTAAAACGGATCGCTGATATAGAGCTTTACCCAATTCAGGGCGGCAACACATCTCATGAAATCTTCAGAAAGATTTCGGAATAACTGCCCGGAAGTTGAAGTCTTCATGCCAGCGACAATGGTGTAAGAGAGCTGCCCTTGACGAGCAAGGAATGAGGGACTGATTGTATGGCGACTATATGTCAGACTTTCGGGGAATAGCCCCAGAGTGAACATGGCCCGGTCCCCCAGGTGTCGATAACATTCGAGCCGAAGATCGCTCGACATCTGGTGCCTGGCCTGTTCGAAAATGTCGCTGCCATACTCCAGGCTGTGCCCTCGGTCGTCCAAAATCCTACACATGTTATGGGGAGCAACCAGTGCCCGGAAGAACATTAGTGAGCATGCTAATGGAGCCTGACTTACGCTGCGAAGTTAATTTGAAAGCGCAATTGTGACTGAACATGGGGCACATCAGAACACCATTTACAGCGCCTGGAATATCGGCAAACCGGACTTTAGATTTTCTGTTCGATCAATCGGCGAGATTCCGATGTTGAGCCAAGGTTAGATAACCAGCGATTTGGTCGTGATTACTCGTCTTATCTCCGGGATGAATTGTCATTGGCCGGAGCGTATCGAGCGGCCTGCTGCCAACTGACGATAATGTTCCATTGGCCGCGACCCTCTTCGGAAGTTTGCCCGCTTCCTGTGTTCGATTGTACGTGGCAACGGGCCGCTCCGACACTCGCAGACTTTCAGAGGCCAACCTGTACATTGTGACAGTGCCGCGAAAGATTAAATCCCGACTAACATTTTCAGAGACGATCGGTAAATCGCACAACGGAGGTACAGCTATGCCCAAACTTTCGGACTGCCGTCAGATGCGCCAGCGGATTCCGGGCTTCTCCGGTCCCAACTCACTTGTCAGAAGACATCATGGCAGTCGTCTTAGATTCCATACGACAGCCGAAATCCATGCACGTATCTCATGCGTCCTGCGCTTATTTAGGAGAAAGAATATGACGATACTTCGAATTCCTCTAATGAGCCTATTGATGGGTGTCGCTCTCGCAATTCTGTGCAACCCTCTATTCCTGAACGCACAGGTGACCCCACCGGCAAGCGAAACGCGGACAGGGTGCCTGACTTCCGGCAGTCGCACCGGAACATTTCTTCTGGTGGAAGACTTGACTGGCCAGCAACTCACCATTGTCTCGCCATCGCTCGCGACGCTCAAGGTGGACCAGAAAGTAGACGCCACGGGAACTCTCACCCGCAAGGACAACATGGATGTGTTCGAGGCAACGAAAGTTGAGGCCGCTAATGTTCCCTGTCAGATCGGCTTCTCCGCGGACGCTTTAAAAAAATCGATTGGTCGAGCCCGCATCGGGGTCCGGGCAGGCATTACCCTGGATCCGGAACTCATCGCATTCGGAGCGCAAGTCGAGTTCGGGCCGATATTCCGGAACATCTGGGTTCGCCCCTCCACGGAGTTTGCATTTGGCGAAGTAACCAAGCTCTACTCCCTTAATCCGGAGTTCAGCTACTATCTTCCGTTTATCGGTTACGGTCCCAATCAGACGCGCTGGAATACTTACATCGGAGCCGGACCAACATTTTCGTTTGCTAAAAGGAGTTTTAAAGACGTTCCCGAACAGCCTGACACCATCAGTGATTGGGACAGCGATGTAGGGCTGACTCTATTTGTCGGGATGTCCCAGAAAAATGGAATGTTTGTTGAACTCAAGGGTCAGGCATACAGCCGTCCGAGTGTTTGGCTCTATATGGGATATCGATTCAAATAGCGCGAGTGCGGGCGTAATCACGTTGAGCTCCGCTCCCCGCGCCGGCTGTCGGACTTCATGTCGATATCGTTCCTGTCTGAAAACTCCGCCGTCGGAGTTCGAGGTAAATCGACTCAAGGCTTCAGTTCCGCCATCATAGCGTCCGACTGCTGGAATTGCAGACAGCCCGCCGTCGGCGGAGTCAAAGGGCAACCGGTGGATCGCCAGCCGTGCGGGTAGATTGATAATAAAGAACTACTGCGTCTACTGTGAACACAGAACACCAGGGAAACCACAGAAAAGCTCGAAACGGCACTTAACGGAAGTAATGGAAACTATATATAAGGATAGTCGACCGGCGAATTTCCGAGTTGTTGCTGCCGCCAAGGTGGGGCAGAAACGATAAAACTCGTCCGCTTCTTCGTCGCCTTTGGTCTTCCTCATACTTCCGGCGGGTCTGCTTCTGCATTCTTCCTTTCCGGGTCCGCGCAGCGTTCATATTCTTTAAGGCCTGCACGCTCGCTAAATCGCCTGAAGCGATCCTTTCCATCAGCGGTTCCGGCAGTTTCATTGCTTCCGCTGCCGCTCCGATTGCTGCCGGCTGGAGCGAGTCAAGGGCTGGTTGCAGGCCGGAAAGACGGATTAATTCGGAGTCCATCACGAATTTCGAGGTAGAGTTAGCAGCCAGAATGCTTCGGCGGATCACTCTCAATTCAGCTCTCATACTCGCCATTCTTTTCCAAAGTGCGGACGCGCAAACCGCACGAACAGTCATCTCAGATTCCGATATTCGGAACATCCTTACCGCGCGCGTCGACAAATACCGCCAGACCGTTGGAATCGTTGTAGGGGTAATCGACCCCCAGGGACGAAGAGTCGTTGCCTATGGGAATCGGGTTTCGGGAGACACGCGTCCGGTGGACGGCGATACTGTCTTTGAAATCGGCTCGATCACGAAGGTCTTTACGTCACTGCTGTTGGCCGACATGGTGGAGCGGAAAGAAGTGGGGCTGCTTGATCCGGTTGCGAAGTTCCTGCCGCCCGGAACAAGGGTGCCTGAGCTCGATGGCGAAGAAATCACACTCCACGATCTGGCCACGCACACTTCCGGTCTGCCTCGAATGCCGCTCAATGTCGAGTCCGCGGATCCCTTGAATCCTTACGCGGACTATTCGGTCGGAAAGTTGTACGAGTTTCTGGGAAAATATCAGCTTCAACGCGCAGTCGGTGCCCGATTTGAGTATTCGAATCTCGGAGGGGCGCTGCTGGGACAGGCCCTTGCACTTCGTGCGGGAGTGGACTACGAATCGCTGGTTCAGGCACGCATCAGCGCGCCGCTGGGAATGAAGAGCACTGGCGTGACACTCACGCCAACGATGAAGCAGCGCCTGGCAACCGGTCATGCCTACGCTCTGGAGCCAACGCCAAACTGGGATATGGCGTCGCTGGAAGCCGCAGGCGGCCTTCGCTCCACAGCAAACGACCTGTTGAGTTTCCTTTCAGGGCATCTCGGTTACATCCAAACATCGCTTGCACCATCGATGAAGGCGATGACGGAGGTGCGGCGAACAGTTTCCGGCCGGGGCATCGCGCTCGGCTGGTTTATCGAAAAGCGCAGCGGTGTGGACGTCATCTATCACTCCGGCGGCACAGGCGGATACCTCTCGTTTATCGGATATGCTCCGTCCGTTCGTACCGGAGTCGTCGTACTGTCGAATAGTGGACTTGGCGCCGGAATCGATGATATCGGGTTTCATCTGCTAAGCCCAGGTTCTCCACTTCTCGAAGAGAAAGACCTCACGCCGGCGAAAGCCCGAACGGAAATCCCTCTCGATGGCTCTCTCCTTGAGCGCTACGTGGGACGCTACGA
>Ga0184628_10001816_pt1 | contig 10425 bp, 14 predicted proteins | sample PLM4_5_b1_FD_133149 | JGI IMG/M metagenome (GOLD analysis project Ga0184628, IMG submission 133149) | Groundwater sediment microbial communities from an aquifer in East River, Colorado, USA - PLM4_5_b1 | ecosystem: Environmental > Terrestrial > Soil > Riparian zone | place: USA: East River...
CCACTTAGTTCCATCGTATCGAGCTAATACGTTATCTGTTCCACCGCCCTGCACGGTTTGACCTGGATTATCCTTAGTACTATCACTAATGTTAGCTAATGTTCCACGCCTAGTAATTCCACTTAATTCGCTGTATAATCTTTCGCGGAAAGCCAAATCATCTAATAGTCCAAGTCCACCCGCGCTTACTGTAGCAATAGTTGCCTTCTTAAGTGCTACGATAGTATTAACTAATGTGGAACGGATAAAATTCGCACCTGTTACAGCCCCTGTTGTAGCATTCGCTAATGCTCCCCAAGTTATACCATCTAAACTAACTTCTACAGCGGCCGACGAAGTAATAAATGTAACTGTAGATGGTAATGCATACAGTCTATTTTGAACTAGAGTGTATGTAATACCCGGCGATAGTAACTCGTTAGCCATTACAGAGTACCGAAAAGCGCGGTGCCGTACTGTCTTAGGAATATTAACAGCATGATTAAAACAGCAACTGCACGAATTATTGTTTTCATAGTTGGGTCAGGCATCTTCTCAGTGACAGCCCAAATGATTACGCTGACTATGGTTAATACTAAGACAGCGATAATAAGTGCTAACATATTTATTTACCTCATTCAAGGCGTGTAATCTAAACGGTGCACCTACATTTAATTGCAGGCGCACACATTACATTACACGTTTGATTGAAACTTACGTTTCAATTTAACAAGTCCTAATAAACCAGTTCCTAATAGGAACATACTAGCCGGCTCAGGAACTTCTGCTAATTGTGGAGTAGGAGTGCATGGAAGGTCTGGGCAGTTATTCACACTACTACGCGCGAATAATGCAAAGTGTGATAAGTCACCACCGTCCGTCCTAAATCCCCATGTACTGGAAAAATCACCTGTAGGAAGTAGGAAGATAGCCCATTTAGGCGCTTCACCATCTTTAATTGCAATAGCGAATTGATTGTATAATGTAGTTAATGGTGCAGTAATGGTAAAAGTACCGTCGTCATTTCCTGCATCTGCTGTAAATGAAAATCCCGTTAAGGGATCCTGACCTAATCCTACCCAATTTCCTAGTGGGCCTAAATATGTATTAGCTTCTGCTGTAGTACCCTGAATGTTATTTGAATCAGGATCAAATACACATGCAATTGCATCCGTCACATAATACTGACGTGTATATCCACCCATCTGTGCATCTGATGGGCATTCATTCCCTAATGCATAGATTGGGCCGGCTTCAACTGAACTAATAGATAAGAATAAGAATGCTGCTACACAACCTGGAATACTAAGAATCTTAAACATAGACAGACTCCTGACAGGGGGGACTAATAGTTATCTTTCGCAGTCACGGTTTCGTAGTGATTTTCTTGTCGCACTTGAGGTGCATAGAAATGAAATTGTACTGGATCTGGCTTGACGCCATCTCCATTATCAGGAGTCATCTGATTAGATACAGCAGCCATATTTTTGGCTATGTTAGATAACTCTACTGCATCGCAACTTTGAAGCTTAGTATCATCAATATGATTTAATGCCATATTGAGCTTACCTAATGCTCGTTTAGAAATTTTAGTTTTTTTACTATTTATATGATGCAATAGATCTTGATTCTTAGTCCCAGGACTTACTTCACCGCGCGCATAAGTTGATGCTGTAGGTTGAGATATACCAAAACCTTTCGCAAGTTCCATCGCGCTTCTTAATCCCTCTACGGCAGTAGCTTCACCTAGAATCTTACGTAATGATTGAGGTACATTTGGGACGCCTAAGTCTCGTCCTACACCAGGAGATTGTAATACGTCAGAAGTTACAATAGGCATTGTAATATCTGAATCTTCAGGATTAGGCTTTCTAGACGTAATATCAACTAAAGAATTATTCTTTTCTTTTTCAAATTCTTCAGGTGATACTATTCCTAGTGGCATATTTAACCTATACTTTTAAAAGACTGTAAAGCTCAATTTCAGTCAAGCGGTATTCGGGCCGTATTTCCTCACTGGGGATTCTCTCATAGTCAGGACTGAAAGTCAACTTTTTGAAACTTGTATATTTTATGGGCGGAGTGAATGAAACTTGTATAGTATTAAATTCTAGTATATTTTTTATTTTTTTCCATAAAAAACACAGTGTTTCTACCTGCAAATTTCATGCCAACAATACAGTCCCTTAAAGTGCCCTATATGCCTATGGTGTCATACTAAGTCATATAGAGTCTTATGTAGTGAGTGCTACGTGTCATCGCGTGTCATATGACAAGATGTGTCATACCAATAATGTAACGTCCCCGTAACTGTTGACACGTAAGCACTTAGCCCCGGTGACACCGATTGTCATAGGGGTGACAAGGATTGTCAGTGTATGCATACTCTGTATAATCAAATCGTCGAATTTGGGCCTGATATTGAGGATTTCAAAAGTTATACATTGGCATCGCCTATGCATTGTATAGTCATAGGAGCTAGGCCCACAACGGGCAGGCCAAACGCAGGGAGTGTATACAGGGTAAATCGTAGCGGGACATATAACAAAATACTATGCGGGTAAAATCCGACCGGAGCGTCACATAGGTGTAAGTGTATCCTATGCTATCTACCGGAGTCTCCCAAAGATGTAGGGCTGGAGTGCGGCACCCTATATGCTGATGAGGATTGACGAATGCGCCCCAATCCGGCGCAGGCTAATATAATGGGATGTTGTGTGTATAGCTCACGAGATTACAGGAAATAGTAATCCGTGGTAAATTGGCTATACGTAATAAAAAACCCGCAGTGACGCGCGGGTTAAAACACACTACGCAATTAAGCGTAACAGTCCCAAGTCTGTATAAAGTGTGAGGGTTTAAGGGTCGATAGGAGTTAACTATGATTGATAAGGTTGGCAGCTATAAGTTTAAGGTTCCAGAGAATTCCGGCCACAAGGATGCGGGAACTCAGTTTACCAAAGAGTTTGACTACTCTGAATGCGAGTCAAACGAGGAAGCTGAGAAAGTTGCAGCCGATAAGGGCTGGACACTTCTGGAGTTTGTCAACGATAAGTTGATGAATGCAGCGCGTTCAGGTTCTTACCAGAATGCTCTGGCCGTGTATCGTCCGAGTGAAGTTCCGCCGGATGAGATTAAAGCGCGCATGGTGCGTGACTTTATTCGTCTCGGATTGTCCGAGGAAGTTGCTAAGACTCAGGTCGAAGCAATTCTGTCAGCGAACAACGGCTAAACAGCCGCTATATCCTAGGCACGATATTAAACTGCCTAAGTTCTTATCGAATGCATACATACACTTTATACCGTTCATACGTATGTATGCATTCCATTAAGCATTTTAAAAGTTTGAATAGATACGCTGTTTTCTTCAAATAGATACTAATAGCCACCTCTACGTCAGGAGCTATAAAATGTTATCTACTGCGAAGTCAATTAACGTAAGTCGTATCTATTCAATTAATCTTCACTAGATGGTTATTAATATTGCATACAAAGAACCAATATTGATATCATCCCTGCTGTCGGTGATTACAGTTCACGAATTAGTAGGTAAGCTAATTCACTTTTAACCTCAACTAAAATTCAGGAGTAACTAATGAAGTGGTATGTATATTATGATGCTGCCAAACAGCAGTATCAACTATCCAATGATAGCAATATCAAATGGGTAGCAGCGTTTATCAATTTCGATATGGCATATGATTATGTCACGAATAAGAATAAGATGACGGACGTAACATCTTACTCACGTTGGGCACGATGAAATCTATGGCGCCCGATGGGACTGTTAAAGCACATCTAACTATAGTGCAAATCGACCATCTTCTATACTTGGCTACACGTCGTATGGGTTATATTGATACCCTTGGCCCTGTAATGGATAAAGAACGCCAACAGGAGTATATCGAATTACAGTCAATCGTAAATGAATTACGACAGGCTGGAACGTAAAGCCCCAATTCAGTCTCGTCTACAGCCCCTGTGAGCGACTCGCCGACCGACTGAAATGGCCGTAGCCGTTAAGCATTACAATGCACTAGCGACGATGCTATTAGCCTCTACACTATATCCTCCCGGTTCTAGTGTGGTAGCTAATACCCTTGACGCGACTGAAAGTTGTCAATTCTACAGAATTTAAAACTACATAATTTAAAACTAAACAATTTATTTTAAAAGCACATCCGATACGTTTCGTATGGGTTTCGGATGGCTTTCGGCACTCTTTCGATAGCGTTTCGGTAGTGTCCGAGGTGGCTTAAGTGGTTGCTACGCAATGAGTTAGAGGATAAGGGAGGGAGATACCCCCCCTAGAGAACCCCCCAAATCCGCCCTGAAAAGTGGACAGTGTGGTATTGGGTAGGGTTGTTGGATATCCCTTAAAAAAAAATATATAAATATATATAATAATACTATATAACTACTATACTCTACACACCCCCACCACGGTGTCCACAAATCAAGACACTTTCGGGGGGTATTCTAAGGGGGGTATCCCTCCGGGGTATAGCGTAAGTGCAACGGATGCAGTAGTTTAAGAGGCATCGCGCGCCTCCGAAATGGCCCCGTAATTCATACGAAAGGCACCCGAAAGGCACCCGAAACGCCCCGGATGTCAAATACAGATTCTTATAACTTGAGAGAAACATGCATATTGACTTTCGCAGACTATCAATCGACCATTACGATATAAAGTTAATTCAAATAACAATCAAGTTGTGGAAAAGATACTACTTAATACAATTTGCATTGCCTGTAATCTCTAAACACTAACTATTTAATTAGTCCCATCTAGTAAGTAGTATTTGGGTTCCCTTCATTGGTGAATTAAAAACCTGAATATGATGTGTGGTATTGGCTCATGACCTCACGCCACTATTAGATGGGACTAGTTAAATAGTTAACTTATGAAAGGAACTAATGAATAAACTAATCAATATCACTAAGCGTATATGGATTGTAGTCACTTGGAAGTATTACGTATCTGATGATGATTACTGGAACCATAATAGCGGTGGAGCATTAAGATACGGCGTAAGATTATGCGCCTATGACTGGATATTTGAAATCAGCACTGAAAGGATTCTACCAGATAATGAAATCTAAGTATAGAGTTCATAGGTTCCATAGAGTTATATTCACTGGAACCCTAAATCAAGTAAAGAAATTCCTAATTAACACAGGGGAATTTAAAGGGTATGAAAAGCGTGTGAAACGCTGTAACATCGGGCGCTGTAGTAGGCAATACAGTAATAAACGTGAACTTAACTTCTGGTGTGGTATGACTGACTTTTGTGTAATCAGACCAGTGGATAGGAGAATAAGTGAGAATAACAACTAATTGTGTGAATAATGCCATTGTATTAGAAAAGAATGGACAATGGCAGCGTAGCGATAGAGTAAAGACGGAAGTAGTTCCATTCGTTACGACCATAAAATCTAAGGCTAGGCGTAACGCTCCTGCTGTAGAAGTAGGAACAACCCTATACGCCATTAAGTATGAGTTAGGTGGATACTTCGTATATTCATACTTAACGCGCGAGGAAGCCGAAAGAGTTAGACAAGTATCTATAGATAATGGAACTAATACGTTTCAATTCTATGGATTCAACGTAGTAGATATTCCAGAATACACATTACCTGTTAGCAGGTAATAAGCACAGTCTGGGGGACGCCTCAGGAAAGTGGATACGCTCTATATAACCTGAGCCTAAACAGCGATGACGGCGTATATAGAAGTTAGATAAATAAATCCACAATGGGAGTCGCTGATACTCCTACTCAACTATGTGAGTATAAACAGTCCTTAGGCATAGTGCGGTATGAGTTGATTAGGTATACTAATGACTCATACGTGGTTTTCTAGGAGTGAATGATGACAGTAAGAATACAGTTTAAAATTAACAGAGAGCCTGAGCAACATAAGGGTGTATTAAAAGTAGGATTACATGCAGGTAACATATGGTTACATTTTGGAGATGACCTGCCATTAATCAGAATACCATATAAATACATCAAACTAATGATTACTACTGCTACAGATAAATGAAAAAGGAATAAGAGATGCCAGCATATGGCTGTGGAAAGAAAATCACTGTATACATCCCTACTAAGTATTCTCATAAGGAAATTGAAGTAGATTGTGGAAGTACAGCATATAATGGGGGAATAAATCAGTGTGATGATTGTGCATCCCGCACCGGCCCTATTCCCTTACCGTATGAGGATGAGGGCGATATGGAATGGGATGATAGAATCCATCGTGGGGATGAGTAATAATAAACACACGTAATAGAATAAATAGTGTCCTGTTCAGGTGACAATGACAATAATTGTTGTCACCTGACAAAAATTGTCACCTCCGACCACAATATCTAGTGTGTCAATTTTACCACACCACAACCCATTGTATATGCTGGTATGGTATGATTGTTGCATATAGTGTGTTGACAGTTGTGTAGTCTGAGGTATAAAACTAAACAGGAGTATAGAATATGTCTGATGTATCGTTATATCCTATCAGTGATAAACTGATGCAGGAACTTGAGAAAGTGGTTGCACAGTATAAAGAAGGCGCAATCATTAGTATCGAAGGCGCAGCAAAGGTTTACGAGTTAGTTCGTGAGCATGAAACGGCACTGTATCACGAATACGAGACAATGACTAAGGAAGTCGAAAAGATTAAACTTTCGGGTGAATAATGAATCATGAATTTATGTCCTCACCGCGCGATGCTTTAAAATGTATCGAATGCGGATATACTGAGGATAAGCATGGTGATAATGCAGAATGTGATTGCTGTGAGAAACGTGGCAATCTCATAATCTATGGTAATGGCACAAAGATGATGCTATTAACCAGAGAATGCATGGAGCGTGAGAAAACTTTACTTGAACGTGAAGTAATTGAATCTGACACCCGAAGGGTAGAGGATTATCAATCTCCAGAGAAACAAGCCGCAAGACTTGAAGCATACAAAGCTATAATCAACCCATATGATAAGTTGATTGGCGAAGCCAGAAAGATAGACGAACAATTACACTTAGACAGTGATATATTCACTGCTAAGACTATCCCAGTTGAGGAAGTTAGAAAGGCTATATGGGCCAATCCTGATATTCCTCAGGATAAGAAATTCTTTGAATTTGTTGCATATGCAAAGCAACATATCAAGTTACTCGGAATAGCAATCTTCGATTTAGATAAACAGAAGATTGATAAATACTCTGAACAAAAAGCATGGCATGTAGCAATGAATGACTATGCTAATAAACTCAGAGTAGAGGAAAAGCAGCAACTTAAAATCGACGATAATACATACGATATTAAGATGCCTAAGCCTGTTACACCTAAGGCTATTAAGACTAAGCTATCTACAGTAAGCGATAAGAAAGCATTACGAGATGCTACAGCTGAACTTAATAGAGAGTTAGTAGGCACAGGTAAGGAAGGTATTGCTGAGTTTACAGTTACTATGCTTATGACTAGTAAGAACTGGGACTTGGAAAAGACTATGAATTTCCTGCGTAAGACTCTTAAGGAAGGTTTGAGTGAATCTAAACCCTAATGTATCATTAAAGGAATTTATTGATAGGTGGGTTGATAATAAAGGATATAAGTCACCGCCACACTATACAGGTATGCTGAATAACGCATACATATACTGCCCCCATTGCAAAATGAATAGGTGGGCAACACTGATGGTAAGAACTACTAACGATTGGAAATACGTGTGTGACTTTTGTAAAGGAGATATTAAGTAATGACTAGAGAGCAGTTAACTACGTTATCTGATGTAACTCATAAGGAGTTAGATGAGATTCTAAAAGATGCTGATGATTTAACCAGTGTCTTTGCAAGATTCGCATTCGTGAGACTAGTTAAGAATAGTATCGAACGTGCAGATATTCTGGAATATGTGCCAGGTATGTTGCGGATTATCGCAAATGCTATTGACATTATCATTCAGAATAATACTCGTAAGTAGTAAGACAGCCCTTATGGCGGAAATGGTAGACGCGACGGACTTAAAATCCGTTTCTCGTAAGAGAGTTCCAGTTCGATTCTGGATAGGGGCACCACTGTATGACTAGTAAAGAAGTTAGAGAACTAAGAGAAGCAATACATTATCTTCGTGCTGAAGGTAATGACTATGAACGTGGTATGCTAATTCTCTATAAATTAGCTGGAATGAAAAGCATAATTGAAAAGATTAAAAGGATAAATCAAACTAAAGGAATACCTATTTCACAACTGTTTACAAAAACAAATGGATAGAATAAAAGCAGTCCAACTAACTAAGTCCATGTTAGAACAGCATGGATTAAATGACTACAAAGTAAGAATTGACCCAAATGAATCTAAATTTGGTGCGATTCACTATGAGTTTCCATATAAGTTAGTAGTTCTCAACGGTCTATACGTAGATGTTCATGGTGAACCTGAAATTCTTGATACAATTAAGCATGAGATTGCTCACGCTATTGTAGGGAATAAGCATGGACATGACGATGTATGGAAAGCTAAGGCTAGAGAATTAGGAACTCATACTGGGCCATGTGCAGCAGTTCCTCAACATATCCTTGATGCAATTAGGTCAGGGCATCTAGTTGAGGTTACATATGAGCCTGAATCGGTTAAAACTATAGTCGAGGAGACTATATTAAAGCCTAAATATCAAGTAACTAGATTACAGGATTTATGCACTACCTGTGGTAAAGTTGCGAAAGAAAAGTTCTCATTTGAGACTTTAAATAGAGAAACAGGTAATACAGAGAAGTGGACTACACTTGAGTGTTTCCACATTATCAAGAAAGTATTACCTAGAGGCACACCATTTGAAACACTAGTTAGTAATGGCTGGAAAGCCGAAATAGCTAGCTGTAAACATACATGGGGCGATGGAATTGAGATTCCTAAGACTCAATGCACAAAATGTGAAGAATTTAAACTCTACGCATTTCAAGATAAATCATGTAGATTTGGCGAAGCAGGATTAACTACACAAAAAGGAATCCTATTCGCTCATGAAATGGGCTTGGGTAAGACTGTAATTGCGCTTGCAATTATTAAATACTTATCTGATGACCTAACTCCTACACTGTATACAGTTAAGAGTAAGACACGATTCCAGTGGCTCAAAGAAATTATGAGATGGATTGGGCCATCGCATTTAGGTCAAATCATTAACTCTAGTAGGGACACATTACTACCTGGACTTAAATCTTACATTATTAGTTACGATTTATTGCGTAAGTTTGATAGAAGTAAGATTGAAGCACTTGGGATTAAGTGTGTAGTATTAGATGAGTGTCAGCAGATTAAAAACGTAGATAGTGGTAGAACTCAACAAGTTAGAAAGATTGTAGGTAATCCTAACTGTAAGGTTATCGGATTATCAGGAACTCCTTGGAAGAATCGTGGTGAGGAATTATTCCCCATCTTAAATATGATTGCTCCACAGAAATTCTACAGTCAGCAACATTTCTTAACTAATTGGGTAGATTATTACTTCCACGGTAATATTCGTAAGCAGGGCGGTATTCGACGTATTCCACAATTCAAAGAATATACTAAGGACTTAATCCTTAGATACGAATTTGATGAAGTGATGGAAGATGCACCGGCCGTCAAGCGTATGAAGTTATCTGTTCAATTAGATGAAATTGCGATGGAGCAATACGACGATGCTACATCTGATTTCGTTGATTGGTATAATCAGCACTTAATAGATGGCACCGAAGATAAAGTTGGTGGTATTGAACTTCTAGCTCAAATGGCTAGAATGAGACATATTGTTGGACTTGCAAAAATAGCAGCAACAGTTGAGTATTGTGATGAATTCTATGAGAATACTAATAAGTCTATAGTAATCTTCACAGAACATCTCGATGTAATGTATCATCTTAAGGAAGAACTTAAGAAACTATTCAAAGATAAGCCTGATGTGCATGTGGATACATTATCCGCACAGCAGACAGACCAAGAGAATAACGTCGTATCTTCAAAATTTAACAGCGACGGTAGGAGATGGTTTGTTGTTGCAAGCACAAAAGCCTGCGGAGAAGGTATTGATGGATTACAGAAAGGCTGTGACGCAATACTACATGAAAGACAATGGAATCCTCAGAATGAGGATCAAGCTGCTCCGGGTAGATTTAAGCGTATTGGTCAAAAGTCTCCAAGTATCAACGTAACATGTGTTGAGGCCGATGAAACAATTGACTTAGATTTATCTAGTATTATTGAGCAGAAACGTAAATGGTTCCACGATTTACACAATAAAGGTGAAGTTGTAAAGTGGGACGAAGGGGCTATCGCGCAAGAACTTGCTAATAGAATTGTAGCAAGATTTAAGAAGAAAGGAAAGTCAGTAAAGAATAAGAATATCAAGAAACTAGCATCTAAGAATTCTCCGGTTAATACAATGGAGATGGAGCTATGACAAAA
>Ga0184628_10001818_pt1 | contig 10422 bp, 18 predicted proteins | sample PLM4_5_b1_FD_133149 | JGI IMG/M metagenome (GOLD analysis project Ga0184628, IMG submission 133149) | Groundwater sediment microbial communities from an aquifer in East River, Colorado, USA - PLM4_5_b1 | ecosystem: Environmental > Terrestrial > Soil > Riparian zone | place: USA: East River...
GGTGGCGACGCCAGCGGTCGTGCCTACGGTTGTCGCTGTCCCAGCCCCAACCCTAATAGCGACTTTCGGGGTCTCTCCATCTGTGGTCCCAACCCTTGTAGCGGTGCCAGCGCCGACACTCAAGGCGGACACCAAGATCACTCCGGCAGTCGTGACCACCGTGACCACGGTGCCCGCACCGACCCCGCTGGTGACGGGGGATTCGAATGCTCAGCCCGTCCCGGTCGTAACGGTCGTTGCGGTTCCAGCCCCTACCCCGATAGCGACGTCGAAGGCGACCCCGGCCTCGGTGGATACGTTCACTACTATCCCGGCTCCTACGCTGGTCTCCGCCCTACCGGCACCCGAACTGGAGGAGCCCTTGACTGTGCAAACCTCAAGTACTAAACTGGTTGTAGATCCACAGAGTACCAAGTGGACACCCAACCCGCAGAGTACCCGCTACCGAACCGATCCATCAAGTACTGAATGGGAGTCTGACCTATGAGCCGACGCAACCCCGTGACCTACAAGAAGGGCAACAACTGGCCCCCCATCGACGACATCATCTCGGACCGTAATGGTCCGGTCGATCTGACTGCCGCTACCCTGATCCGGTTTCTCATCCGTCAGGACACCCCTGACGGGAACCTGGTCGCTACTGGGATCGCAGCCGCTGGCAATCCTGAGACCGTCGCTGCTGCTGGTGGGGTCCGCTACCTACCGTCAACGACGGATACCGCCAACGTTGGCAACTTCCTGGGCGAGTGGGAGGTCACTTTCGCTGGCCCCAAGGTCGCCTCGGCCCCCAATGGGCCGGGCGAGTACATCCCCATCATCGTTACTGAAAATCTGGCCTAGGAGGCCCCATGCCTGATTCAACACCCGCCCTCGACTCAGAGCCCACTCGAATCGTCGCCAGCATCCTTGGCCTCGGGTCGGCTGTGAATGGTTTGCTCATCCTCACTGAGGTCTACAACGAGAAGGTTGGGGGGGCCATTGTGTTGGTCCTCGCTGCTGCTGTCTCTCTCGGTGGCGAGTTGGTCCGATCCAAGGTCTGGAGCCGGAAGTCGGTCGACGCCATCATCGCTGGTCCACCCATCGGCCCTGACGGGGACTAGCGAGATCGCAGTGGGGACCTGCAGGTCCTTGTCCGGTGCCCGCCTGGGCTTGATGCATTCCAGGTAGGCACGCTGTTGCAGGACGAAGTTGCGGCCGTGGGTGATGCGAGTGATTACGCCTTTCTCGCCCACGGCTTGCAGCAGTTGACCCGGCACCTCCAACTCGACGACCTGGACCTGCCAATCGCCGGTGTAACCGTAGTCCGCCCTCCAGTAGTACGGCTGGCCGAAGTATTGGAACGAGGCGGGGAAGACACGGCGCACGTGGGTCGGATCTTCGTCGGCGTCGTCGCTCGATCCGTACGGGCATTCGAACACGGCGATGGCTCCAGGCTTGCAGACTCGCCACAGTTGCTGCATCATGGCCAGCGGATTGTGCAGGTGTTCGATCACATGCGACCCGTAGACCTGATCGACCGAATCGGTGGGCCAGGGCATGTTCTTGCCGCTGTCGAGGTTGTAGCGCACGAAGGTAGGGGAACCCTCGGGCCGCATGTTGGAGCCCCACGGGAAAGACATGTCCACGTTGACCCAATCTTCGAGCAGGGTACGGCCGCAGCCGAGGTGCAGTTTCATTCTTCTCCCTCGATGTAGAACAGATCGAGCCTGCCGGTGCCACCGGACTCGACATGGGTGGTCTGGACGGTAGGGTGAGTGAGCCGCAACATCTTCAACTTGATCATGCACTTGTCGCACTCGATGGCCACGGCCATCTTGCGGTCGGCGGGACGCTCGGGCTCGGAGCAGGCGTACCAGTGTTCTTCGGTCAGACCGGCTCGGGTGTGGATCGGGTCCTCCGGCATGTCCTTGCCAAGGTTGATATGCGCACCTTCGCCGGTCATGTCGTCATGTCCACCAGGTCCACGCTGGGGAACAGCGACACGAACATGTTGACGCATTCGGTCGCATTCTCGTAGCCCTGGCCTCCATCGGTGGCGATGATGTTGCCGTTGAACGCCTTCAAACGCCAGCCGAACGTGCCATCTTCTCGGGTGTACAGTTCTCCACGTGCTTCGTCAGTCATTAGCGCACCCTCGCAATCGGGTTGCGACCTAGCCAGATAAGGGTCAGGTCTTGGGCGATGCGGCGGGAGATCGAATGCTCCTCGCCGTCGGGTTGGCCGGTTGGCTCCTGCGATCCCACGATCAAGACGGGACCGACGAGCGCCGGTAGTGGCGGTGCCGGATGGACGATCCCGTCGATGACTCGTTTCTCCGAGTACATGGTCGGCAGGATCTCGTTCGCCAGCCGGTTGGGCTTGAGCCCTTTCAGCGCTCCCTCCTCGTCGAAATAGAGATGGGCGGATTGGGTGAGGGGCCACGTTTCCAGGTATCCGCCGACCAGTTTCTGGAGGTTGACTAGATCGGGCTCGACCTCGACGAAGATCAGACGATCAATGTCGAGTACGGTGTCGAGAATGGCGATTTTGATGGTGGTGTTGGTGTTCATTAGTCCTCTAGTTCCATGGTGTATGTCCTTGTTCGTCGTAAAGGGCACGTGCTACGTCGAGGTTGGCGAGGCAGGAGGTCTTGATGTCCTGCCACTCGTACCCCATCCTCGCCGCCCTTGGTTCGTGGATAGCCATCAACTGGAACAACCCCGATGCACTGGAATGCGGATTGCGTGCCGTACATCGAAAGCCGGATTCCCGTTTGGCTACTTTCAGCGCCCACGCTCGATCGTCGGGGAAGACGACGTTGATGAGGACTTGAGCGGCGTTCGTGTCTCCGGCTATCGCCCGTTGATCGAGGTCCACCAGGACGGCTGCACCTATGATCTGTTCGGGCGTGGGTTGCGGGACCTGATGCGGTGCTACTATCGAGAGCATCAGGGCCATGAGTGCTACCATAGGTTCGATTCCTTCCTTTAGGCGGATTCATGACTCGTCCGGTTCATCAGCATCACCTCCCGCCCACATCTCGAAGTAGATGTCGCAGATGGAGATCAAGTCTTCACCTGACATCATGAAGTAGTTCATCCGTTCGCCGTCCGGGCGGAGCACATACATGAACGGGCGAGGGTCGGCGAGGCCCCCCTCCCATTGGGTGCGTGCTTCGTGATACCGACTCATGGCGACCCGTACCTGGTCGCCCGCCTTCAACTCCACCCGGACGGGCAGATGGACCCAATCTTCCTCGTTTCCCATCTTCTGGACATCGACGCCCTGGGGCGACTCGATGGCGAACATGGTTTCGAGGAACTTGCGCAACTGGCGTTGGCGGTCCTTGCCCTTGGAGCGAGACCGCCTGCCGATCTTTTGCCATTCGGTACGATCAGGCAAGACCATCTCCCTAGAAAGGTTCGGTGCCGTCTGGCTTGGTTGCTGCTGCCCGTGCGGGCTGGCGGCGTGCCGGGGCGTCGTCGGGCGGGCGGGCGGGCTGGCCTGCCTCGACAGCGGGCGGACTGGCCGCTATGGGGGTAGCGCTGGGCTCCCCCGCAGTCACGGCAGCCCGTGCGGAGCCCTGCAGGATCTCGGCTATCGAGGCGTGCACTCGGAGCGTCGGGACGTTGAACTCACGGGTGAACTTTTCCCATGCCTTCTTCATGTCCCGCTTCTCCAACACCAAGTCAGCCCATACGGCACCCTCGGGCTGGATCGCCTCCAAGATGTCGATCTGTCCCATCAACTCCTGGGCGGCGAACACGGAGCCCGTAGTCATCATCCAGACGCCGAGGCCGGGGATCTCGGGGATCACGACCTTGAGACGAGTGGTCGGCTTGCAGGCGTCCTTCTGGCCTGGTTCCTTCCCCTCCTCCAAACAGACGCAATCGACCTGCTCCAGCGACCCGCCATCGGGCGTGGTCACGGGAATCGAGCAGTAAACGCCATCGCACCGGCGCTGGCAACCGCCTGATCCCCACAACTCGTACGCCACGAACAGCGGATTCGCCGGGATCATGACCTTGATCGAGTCCGTATCCAACTCGATCTCCCACTGGTCCTGCCACGACTTGATCGGCTCACGAATGCCGTACAAGCCACCGAGTGCGCCGAGTAGGTCACGGTTCGGGCTGGTCGCCCGCCAATGGTCGATCGCCTCCGGCTGCGGCTTGCCCTTGACCTCGGTCTGGATACCCCCCCTCAATCGACCGAGTTCAGGGGCTCGCTGCTGCATGCCTCGGATGGCCTTCATCGGGCGCCCCTCTTGGAGCAGATGTACCCGGCGAACCCGCACACCAGGACGAGGAATCCGATGACGGCGATGGGGAACGTGTCAACGCCGGTCCTGGGCAGGGTGGACTCGGGCACAAACTGGTCAGTGGCGGGCGGGATCAGACCGGCCGTCGTCGGTGGGTTGGTGACTGGCACGGTGGTCGGAGCCACGGTTGTGGTCGGCGCTGCCGTTGTGACAACCGGAACCGTCGTGGGCGGCGGGTCCACGTTCAGGCACACCTTGTTCGGGAACTGCGGGTCGGGCTGGCAGAACCCACGGTTGGCCGTGGTCGTGGTCTCTTGTGCCTTGGTGGTCGTGGTGGCGATGGTGGTCGGGATCGTCGTGGTGGCAATGGTCGTGACCGGGCACTCGTCCTGGTCACAGACCGTGGTGGTGGTCGCCTGCGTCGTGGTGGTCGGTTGGGTCGTGGTTGGGTAGACGTTGGCGAATGCAGGACTGGCAAGTGCCAGTACGCCAACGATGATAAGCAGGGCGCTGAACTTTCTCATGCTGGGTCTCCTAGGTTGACTGACTCGGTGGGGAGAATCGCACACGATTCCCTGAACTTACAGTATCCACAGTTCCACGGTGTGCCGGGAGCCCCGTGCTTCGGGACTTTGTTGACCAGGCCGTAGCCTGGGATGAAGCGTGCCGGGAGCCGGTTGCTCTCGATCTGATCGATGATCCCGGCGAACCGGTCCAACTCTCGCTCCACCATCTGCGCCAGCGACATGTTCGTCGCCAGGAACTCTTCCTCGGTGTCGATCAGCCATTCGGCGATTCCGTGCTTGTCCTTGTCCACGTAGACCATGTGGACCAGGTGCGATCCGATCGTCGGCGACGAGGCGTAGATTCCGGCCTGCAGGCAATGCTCCACCTTCGGGCCGGGGGTGTCGGACTTGATGCGGCCGGTGGCTAACCCCCAACCGTAGCCACTGAGAGTCTTGATCTCGCCAACGATCGTCTCACCGTCGGCGTCGGGGAAGCCCTCGTACTCGAAATCTCGAGTGTAAACGAAGTCGGCGTGGCCCGATACCGAGAGGTCGGGCTCGTAGGTGCAGGTCACCTCGATCTTCGCATCGAGTTTTTCAACCACGATCTTCTGGATGCGCTCGTGGAAGGCATTGCCCACGGCGAAGGCCATCAGCACATTGCCTGGGATCAGATGGTCAGGCTTGGCCCCGATCGCCTCGAATGCGATCTGCCGGGAGCACTGGCCTGCGTTGGAGCCTCGCAGCAGCGAGCCGGTGGCGGTAGGCTTGGGCTTGGGCTGTTCCCATGCGGCGTCCACCAGGTCGTCGATGAGGGTGATCGTGTAGTCGTGCATCAAACTCCCTTGACTCGTTTGAGGTTCTCGATGATCTCTTCCTGCGACATCTTGCCGAAATGGAGCGCTGGCTGGATGTTGCCGTGAGGGCCGAGTATGATGTAGCCCCAACCCCAACAGATCCGCATGTGCGGGATCTTGTGCCTATTGGTCGCCTCGACATGGAGCGGCTGACCCAAGATCTTGGTCAAGATCCCTAGTTGGGATATTTGGCTGACCGACCAGTTATTCACCGGTACTCCCGAACCCTTTGTCGCCCCGGTCGGACGTCGGGAGCGTTTCTACTTGCTTGACTGCCATGTCGATCGTGTGCATCGGGATCAACTGGGCGATCCGCTCCCCCCGCTTGACTATGACCACACCAGGGTTCCAGTTCTTGACCCCGACGAAGATCTCACCCCTGAATCCGTTGTCGATCACGGCGGGCGGGACGAACAGACCCCGCTTCCACAGAGCCGACGAGCGGCCCAGGATCATGAACCATTCGCTTCCTGTTGAGGCGATAGCGATGGAACACGGGACCAGGGCGAAGTCCCCGGCGTAGATCGAGGTGTCCTGGGCCACGGTCAGGTCGAACCCGGCGTCGTCGGGGTAGCCCTTGACCGGGCCGTATCCCCAGTCGTTGAGCCGCTGGACTTCTAACACTCCGGGGGGCATGGTGGCGACTTCGCTCCCATAGTCGGCAGACCCGTCGTCGAACATCGGGTCGGGATCGAACACTCGCTTCATCTCCTCCATTGCCGATGCGATCGTCGGGAAGGTGTAGATGTTGGGGCGCTTCAGCCACGTCCAGTCGGTGACCGTGACTACGAACACCGGAACATCCATGGTCCAAGCCAGTGCGATCTCGGCCGGGACTCCGACGGTCAGGTAGGCCGTGTGCAGGATGGCGAGCACAGCATCCGACCGTGACAACTCGAAGTCGTTGGTCTCATTGATGCTTGCGGCCTCCGTGCCGCTGATGCCCTTCCAGTGGATCTTGGGCCGGAACGCGTCCCAACCGTCCGGCAGGTGGATATGGGGCGGATCAACCCTGTCACCCAGGTCTATCGGCTCAGCAATGTAGATCTTCATTTCACCCACTCCGCATCGGGGCCGATCGCCCGCACCGACTCCATCACGTCGTCATCGACGAAGTAACGGTGCATGTCGTGGTCACCCACGTCACAGGGCTCGAAATGGCGATGCTTATGGAGCAGATGGACCGAGCAGGCCGGATGGCGAGCGTGGGACCGGTAGATGTCGCCGACCGACTCCATCTCGAAGTCTTTGGTCGGGCGGAACAGCCAGCGCTGCTGTGGGCGCAGGACACCGACCGATCGCTCGATCACCTCGTCCACTCGTGCGCTGTACTCTTGATATTCAGTCTCTCTCAACACGCCATTCTCCTGTCTCTATTAGTTGATCGAACATGATCCAGTAGATCCGCCCGTCGAATGACGTGTCGGACTTGGGGATCTCGCCCTGCAGCAGTGAGCCGAAAGCACGGGCCACCTTGCCTAACTCGTAGAAGGCGACCGCCATGAGTTGCCCGTGGGTGAGCAGATCGACCCCGCTCTTGTCCACCTTATCATATGCCTCGGGGCCGAGCATCTGCAGCATAGCAGCACCCATGACCTTGAGGTCGTGCGCTCCGTACTCGATGGCCTTGGGGATCATGGCCTCCAGTTCGGCGGCGGTCTGTGCCATGATCCGTTCTTTGATCACGCTGGCCTTCATAGGGGAGCCTCCGGGCTAAGGGCGAACATGGAGCGAGGGCCGGTCGAAGCAGCGAACACTCGAGTCCCAACCTCATCCTCGATCTGGCGGACCTTCACCCAAAACGGGTGCGCATCGGGCGGGCGCACGATCGAGCCTGCCAGGTCGGGGTACCAGTAGTCCACGAACGTGAGGGCTACATTGGCCAATTGTCCCCCGTTGGCCGATACCGCCGACCTGGCGAGGTCGGGATCCCATTCACCGATCCGGCGAATCCGGTTCGTGACGGTGGTGCGCTCCGGCTCGACGACCACGCCCATGCGAGCGCTCAACTCGGTGAAGTCGATCTCTCGGTGCATGGGACCGGAGTTCCCAGCCACCCGAATGGGGTAGGTGCGAAGTACAACCCACGGTTGGATTCGGAACTCGGCAGGATGAATACGACAGGCGGCGAGTTGATCGACCGTATCAACATCACCGGAGGTGCAATAGGGGTAATAACCAGCGTGTAGCCCCAGGCCATGGCCCTGCGTCCCCTCGATCACGATGCGGTGGCTGTTCATCTCTTGCCGGTACTGGAAGAACTCCCGCACCAACACTTGCGTGGACTTCGGGATGGCACGGGGGACCCGATGCCAGACGTCGGTGAATCGCAGCGCCGTGCGCATGATGCGGGCGGAGCGAGCAGCACCGATCCCCTTCGCCGTCGAGCCAATCCGGCCGACCATCTCGGACTCCTCCAAGATATGACGCTGCTCGACGATCGTTGCCTCGGGGTCGATGTACAGCCGTCGATCGACGACATAGCCAGCGGCCTCCACGTCTTCGATCTCCCGGTTCAGGACGTCCAGGTCGATCTCGGAGCCGCCAGCGATGGCGACGTCGCAGCGAGGGTGTAGGATGCCGACCGGCAACTGGCGGAACTTAAATGGCACGTCGGACTGCGGCCGGTAGGCGGTGTGCCCAGCGTTTGGGCCTCCCGTACGGATGTTGAGGACCTGGCTACCCGGCCGGGTCATCTGCGAGACGAGCCATTGGGTCACGTGTCCTTTGGCCTCCGAGCCGAACTGGCCTCCAATGACCACATGGATTTCGTTAGTCAATTGAGTCTCCTGTCTGTTGCGCCCCCGGTGGTGGGGTATACCATCCTACACCAGGGGCAGGACGGGCACAAGCCCCGCACGTTGCTCTACGGTCGGTCCCTAACCCGGACAGGAGACTAGGCCAGGACAGGTTAGGGACCGAGACCGGAGCGCCCGCATTCACGGGTACCACCAGTATAGCAGGCCGGGACGACGCCGCCAATGCGGGGGCTTGCGCCCCGGTCGGGCGGCTGGTATACTGGGGGATAAGCCAGTACCCATTCTGGGTTGATAGGAGACCTATGATTTCTGACATTGGCAGGTACACGCTCTTCCCCGAGTGGGTATTTGCAGTCTCTGACGTTGCAATGCGGACCTTCATACTACTCGGCCTCAACGCCGACCGAGACACCCACGAGACCTTCAAATCGCACACCACGTTGGCGAAAGAATCGGGCATGTCGGTGTCATCGATCAAGCGGGGGATACAGGAACTATTGGACGCCGGGGCGTTGGAAGTCGAGGCTCGGATACGAGAGAACGGGAGCCAGTCGTCCAACCTGTATCGCCTGTGCTTCGCTAATCCAGATCCAGCCGTCTGGACTGGGGAGGGGGTCACGGCTGAACTAGTACCCGGTTCTCCGGAGAACCACCCAGATCTAGAATCACTAGATCTAGAGGGTTTTGCTGATGCAAAACCGGGACGCATACGACGTTTGCCCAAGCGAGAGATGCATCTCGCTGTCGTCAACCACGTCTGGAAAGAGCGCACCGAACGGGGAACGTTGCCATTCCAAGCGTCTCGTGGGAAACTGCACCAAGTCGCCAAGACCTTAGTTGCCGAGATCGGCGACGAGAAGGCGGTGGCGATCTTGATGGACGTGATGGATTTTACCCCTGGGTGCGTCAATTATGCCCTCCACCAAGTCATGGGCAACGGCAAGGTATCAAAGGCCGAAGCCCGATCTGCCGCCAATAAAGCCCGGATCGCCAAGATCATGGAGGACTGATGGAGAAAGCCGAAGTAAACAAGTGCCTGGAGATCATGGCCAGCCTGTGGCCCAACTCGATCCCCGACGATCTTGGCCTTCAGCGCTGGCGAGGACACATGACCACCATCGAGGAAGACGTGGTGCTGGAGATCATTGACAAACTGGAGGCGCATCAGGACTTCTGGCCGACGTGGCATCAGTTCCACGCCCTGCTGTTCCCGACGATGCAGAATCCGGCCTTCAAGCAGCCGCTGTTCAATCCGGTCACCAAAGAAGAACGGGCCAACGTGTCCAAGTTGATCGGCATGATGAAGGACACGTTGGCCGAGAATCCGAACCAGGGCCGTCATTGGCATGGCGGGCCGAATCCGTGTCCGGTCTGCGGCGGCATCAATCCAGACCTCAGAAAGGACAGCGGTCCGGCTCATGTCTGATGAAACAGAGGGGACATATCCCTGTCTGCTCGTAATACTGATCCAGCGCAAGGTTCGGTTCGGCAAGGACGGTTACGAGTTCACGCTTACGCCCCCCGCTGTAGCGTTCCGCTGGTTTCTGCCGTCCCACACGCTCGATCTCGCCGCTGGGAAGGTCTTTCCCCATGACGAAACGCCACCCTTCCCATTTGCCTTCCCCCGTGGAGAGTACGAGGGCATAATAACCCCCGTCAGGCACCTGGACGGCATACCGGAAGTCACCAAGTGGCATGATGTCAAGTCCCTCGGCGACGGACTCTTCCTGTTGGGGTGGCTTGCCTTCTCGGGCCAGGCTCTTTTGGATCGCCGCCAACTGTTTCGGCGTGGGCGTCCAACTATGATCCCGGCTTCGCTTCTGCATGTCGAGCATGAACTCGAACGTCCCGCTGTAGGCCAACGTAGCCTTACGCCACGATTCAACTGGAGCCGGTTCGGGATCAGCCTCTTCGAATGGCTGTTGCTGGGGCTGGTCCTGCTGCTGGCGGCTGCGGTGCTCGTCCTCGTCGGCGCGGTACCCGCGTGGCCAGCCCTGACGCTGGGCGGGCGGTAGCGGGGGCTCGCCCGCTGGCGGGCCAGCCGGTTCTCCCGTGGCCAC
>Ga0184628_10001819_pt1 | contig 10420 bp, 6 predicted proteins | sample PLM4_5_b1_FD_133149 | JGI IMG/M metagenome (GOLD analysis project Ga0184628, IMG submission 133149) | Groundwater sediment microbial communities from an aquifer in East River, Colorado, USA - PLM4_5_b1 | ecosystem: Environmental > Terrestrial > Soil > Riparian zone | place: USA: East River...
ACTCTGGGCAACATAGGTGGTGTAGGCGCCGAGCATGAGCATTTCGCCATGGGCCATGTTGATGATGCCCATCAAACCGAAGGTGATCGCCAGTCCCAGGGCGGCCAGCAAAAGCACGCTGCCGAGACTGAGACCGCTAAAAAGCGTGGCGGCGATCTGGGGCAAGAGCGAACGTCGCTCGATGGCGCGCAGCGCCGCGGTCGCCTCGGCGCGGACGCCGGCATCGGTCTCGATAAAACTGCCATCCGAGTTTTTTTCCAGCAGCTTGCCGATAATCTGTTTCGCCTGGGGATTGTCGCTGCTGCCGAGTAGATTCACGGCGTCTCGGCGCAGCGCGGCATCGCCGCTTTTGATTTCCACGAGTGAGCGAGCCTGGTTCAGCCAGCGTTTCACTTCGTCGTCGCTTTCTTTGCTGAGGGCGGTCTTGATCAGCGGCAGCATTTCGTCGCTGGGATCGCCGGCCACCGCCCGCGCCGCCGCCAGTCGCTCGGCGCGATTGGATGAAACCAGCTTGAGCGCAGCGATGGCGCCGTCGAGGGCGGCGCGAATCCGGTTATTGATCATGATCGCTTCGCGTTTGTCCGCCGGCGCGACAATCGGCTCGCCGCTAAGCGCGTCCTTGGCCCCGCTGCCGTCGACGATCGCCAGGCGGCCGTTCACCAGCACAAGGGTATCGTCTTGCAGCGCTTTCAATATCGGGATCGCGCCGGCATCACCGGCGCCAACCAGCTTCTGGATCGCGGCAAGTTTAGTGTCGCCATCTTCGGCGCCGAGCTGCTTGGCTGTCGCGCCATCGATGGCATAGGCCCAGGCGGCGCTGGTGAACAGCATGACGGTAAGTGCCGCGGCTCGACACCAGCACGGTGTGTTCATTGGGTGATGTGCTCTCGCATACCGATGAAAAAAAACTGAATGTGCTTCGGCCCTTCGAGGGGCCGAAGGCATGCCTCCTCGAACAGTCGAAGGCTCGGAAAGAATTCTACCGCAACTTGCCAGACCGCTGCAGGAATCTCAACGACCGCGGATTTAGCAGCGCCGGAAACCGAATCGAATTTCCGGCGCTGCTGTCGGGTCTATTTCTTTTTCGCGATGATTTCAGGTTCGTCTTTTTTCTTGTCGTTGCCGGCGATGTAGGGGCTCCAGGGTTTGGCTTTCACCGGGCCCGGTGTCTTCCACACGATATTGAACTGTCCGTCGGCTTTGATTTCGCCGACGAACACCGGCTTGTGCAGGTGATGATTCTTTTCGTCCATCTTAATCGTAAATCCCGAAGGCGCCTTGAAGCTCTGCCCGCCCACGGCGGCAATCACTGGGTCGACATCGGTGGTTTTCGCCTTTTCCACCGCTTGCTTCCACATGTACATGCCAATGTAGGCGGCTTCCATCGGGTCGTTGGTCAACGGTTTATCCTTGTGGCCGGCAAGATTTTTCGCTTTGGCGTAGGCCGCCCACTTCTTGGTGAACTCATCGTTGGTCGGATTCTTCAACGACATGAAATAATTCCACGCCGCCAGATGGCCCACCAGCGGTTTGGTATCGACGCCGCGCAGCTCCTCCTCGCCGACTGAGAACGCCACCACCGGAACATCCTTGGCCTTGAGGCCCTGATTGCCCAGCTCCTTGTAAAAAGGCACGTTGGAGTCGCCGTTGATGGTCGAAATCACCGCGGTCTTTTTGCCTTCACCGGCGAACTTTTTGATTTTGCCAATGATGGTCTGATAGTCGGTGTGGCTGAACGGCGTGTACTCTTCCATGATGTCCGCTTCGGGAATGTTCTTGGACTTCAGGAAGGCGCGCAGTATTTTATTGGTCGTGCGCGGTAGACATAGTCCGTGCCGAGCAACACGAAGCGCTTCGCGCCGCCGCCGTCCTTCGACATCAAATACTCGACGGCCGGGATCGCCTGCTGATTCGGCGCGGCGCCGGTATAAAAAACATTTTTCGATAACTCCTCGCCTTCATATTGCACCGGATAGAAAAGCAAGCCGTTCAATTCCTCAAAAACCGGCAGGACGCTCTTGCGCGACACTGACGTCCAGCAGCCGAACACCACGGCGACTTTGTCCTGGGTAATCAACTGGCGCGCCTTCTCCGCGAACAGCGGCCAGTTCGACGCCGGATCGACAACCACTGCCTCGAGTTTCTTTCCTAACACGCCGCCTTTGGCATTGATCTCTTCGATGGCCATCAGGGTCACGTCCTTGAGCACGGTTTCACTGATCGCCATGGTTCCACTCAACGAATGGAGCACGCCAATTTTGATGGTATCTTTACTCTGCGCTCTGACCGGCAGCGGCATCGCCAGCAAGGCCGCGATTCCCGTGAGCGCGCCCAGACGCTTGAAAAAATTGCGCCGGCCTTGCCGAATCGCGACATTGATTATCTTAAATACGGTAGCCATGAACTCCCTCCATGTAGTAAACGGTTAATAATGAATTCCCGAAATTCCCTCGTCACGAATCTTTGCTAGAATAAAAACTGCGCTTGCAATCTAAAGCGATGCGCATCGCGCGCCTTGGGTTGGCCGCGAAAGCTGTCGTTGTCGAGAAAACTATAGTCGGTCTGAAACTTCAGGTTGTGGCCATGGATGTAGTAGTTCAAGCCGCCGGTGTACGCGGTGGTCTTGCGATTCACTCCCGCAACATTCAGCTTGTCGAATTCAAACCCCGAGATCCGCCCGGCCAATTCCAACTTCCCGGGCAGAAGATAATAGCCAACCTGGGAGTAGTACCCCCAGTCATTGCCGTCGGACAGTCCCGGCGTGGTATAGCTGTCGCGGCGATAATAGCCGGCACCCTGAATAGTCAGTAGCTCCCAACGAAAACCGAGATCTAGAGTGACGTTGGTCGTGCTATCTTTGCTTAGCAAATTTTGGAACGACGAAGCACCGTCGATGGGATTGTAAGCTACCGCGACGCCGACGGAGAGTTGCGGTTCGGTCACGGGTTTGGGCGAACTCTCGTAGTAGCCATAGGGTTTAAGAATGTCCAATTCCAACCGTCCGAGCGCGCCGATGTTACTGCCGATATTCTGCTGCCCAGGCGCATCAAGAGCGCGGACGCTGTTAAGCGTCGCTGCGTGATAGGAAAGCGGGCCGAGTTTGCCGGAGACATGGGCGCCGATGCCGCGCGGTAAATTGAAGGCATAGTCAGCTTCCGACAAATCTGAGAACAGGAGATTTCCCGGATGAGTGTAGAATTGCCGGCTGTACGGCAGCACAAAGCGCCCGCCTTGGAGGCCAAATTCGGGAGCGAAACTATATTTCATCCACCAATCCAGCATTGTAATATCGTTATTGTTGCCGAAAGTGCTGCCCTGAAGTTGCATGAAGTAGTTTAGTTTCGGATCGAACATGATTCCCGATAACGCCAGCCGAGCCAGCCCGACATCGAAATTCTGGTTGGTGTGTCCATTCTCGGGCGCGTCGAACGTATAGCGGAACTGCGCGAAGCCGTTAGCCACCAGCGAGAACGGCTTGTCCTTACTACGGATAAAAAATCCGTCGTCGTAACCGGCGTCGACGGCCGGCAATTTTGCAATTGCTTCCGCCTGGGCTTTGGCTCTGGCCTCGTTCTTCGCTTCCTGCGACTCGACGCGCTTCTCAAGCTGTTCGATATAAGCACGTTGCTTCGCCAATTCTTGGCGCAGGAGTTTTAAATCCTCCGCGGACTCCGCCGCTATCGACCACCCTGACGTGAACCCCAAACTGACCGCCCCCGCCACCAATGCGATGGCCGCACGATCCCATGCTCCCTTCATAAATGATCCTCCTCTGATGTTTTTCTGCTCGTTGCATTGCCGATCCGCCGTTGGATCAAGAGGAGACCACGTTGTCTTCCAAACCTGGTTATGCGAGTTGAGCAACTCCTATGCCGGAATAGAAGCAGCTCGGGAAACAACTTAACGTGCCTGAAACAATGGGATTTCAGCACCCGCTGAAGTATTTCCTGCCCATTTATTTTGCAGCAGCTGGCTAATCCCTAGGCACACGCCTAATTTGCGATCAAAGGATATGTGACCTGCGGGTAGTCGAAGTCTATAAATTACGGGTAGGCAGGCGGATGAGTTTCAATCGCCGGTTTAAAACCAGTGATTAACAAATTTTCTCGAAACATCAGCTAGGACGTGCCAGGACACCGCCATCATCTCGCCAACGCTTTAATGGCTTTCTTGAAGGATCGCTCGATCATCACGTCGACAGTGATGCGCAGCTTGAGCCGGCGGTTTGCAAACGGCTGGTCGAAGACCGTGGGTAGGTTTTTTTGTATACTTTCGTAGTACGCAAAAATAAGCGCCGCTTGAGACATCGCCATGCCTCAAACGGCGCCCGTTTTATCGGCGGTAATTTATGACCTACAGATTTGCCGCTTCACCGCGTCGTCGCCGAGACTTTTATCTTTTTGCTTTACCGTCAGATTCGTTCGCGCGCGGATTGGCGACGGTGTGTGAGCAAGTCCGCAATCGCAGTGTGGATAGTCAGTGGCCATCTTGTTAATATGGCCCTCGCCGGTTATCTGCGGCGTGACGCGCGCATAGGTTTCCGGCAAGTTGCAAACATCCTCCGTGTTATAAGCTTACTTGCCGCCTAACATGCTGATGAAGCTGCGGTCGATCATCTCGTCGACGGTGATGCGTCGCTTGAGCCGGCCGTTTTCGAACTCTTGGTCGATGACCGTGGGGATGACTTTCTCGGCGATCACACCGTTCAACGGAAATGAAGTACGGTACTGGTCGTAGCCCGCCGGCGCGTAGGCGGGATCGATTTTCACGTACTTGCGCATGGCCCGCACGGAGTCATCCTTGCTGTCCCAGGTATGCTTGACGCCGCGTTGATAGGCGCGCAGGAGTTTGATCACGTCGCCGCGCTCCTTAGCCAACCACGATTCGCGCGCAGCGAAGGTCTCGTAGGGCCATTCGGGGAACATATCTTTCAAATCAAAGAGTTTGCGATAACCCTGGGCTTTGGCGATCTCGGTGACCGGAAACCAGACCACAGAAGCGTCGACGGCGCCGGCTGAGAGCGCGGCAAAGCGTGCCGGCGTGCTGCCAATTTGCAATATCGTCACCTCCTTGGGATCGATCCCATGGTGCTGCAAGGTGGCGCGGGTTAAGAAGTCAGTAAGCGACCCGAAGCGGCTGATCGCAAAGCGTTTGCCCTTGGATTCCTTTATGGAAGTGAACTTGGCGGTAGAATAAAGTTCGAACGGCATCAGGTTGCAGATGCCCCAGAAGTTTTTGATGTCGTAACCAGCTGCGCGACCGCCTAAAGTTTCGACGAATGCGCTGCCCATCATCTGGATGTCGCCGCCCATCAACGATTGCAAGTTCGTCGAACCGGAATTAAACATGACGAACTGAACGTCGAGCCCTTCGTCTTTGAAGAAGCCTTTTTCCTGGGCGACGTAGACCGGCAGAAAGGCGATATTCACCGATGAAAGACCGATGACGATCCGTGCCTCGCCGGCGCGCGGCGCGGCAATCAAAAACAACCAGAGAAGAAATAACAGCTGAAAAAATTTCATGGCATCGATCCTTTATCGGTTAAAGCACTTTTCGCTAGATTAAGTTGACTCCTCAACTCTGCTTCGTTTTTTTAATGCCCGCCAGACCCGCTCGGGCGTCAGCGGTAGCTCGCGAATGCGCACGCCGGTGGCATTGAACAGCGCGTTGCCCACCGCCGGTGCGATGGATACGATACCCGATTCGCCCATGCCCTTGGCGCCGTAGGGGCCTGGGCCGTCGCCATTTTCGATCAAGGCGGACTCGAAACTCTCCGGCAAGTCGGTGAAGCGCGGCACGCGATAGTCGACAAGATTGGCGTTGAGCGGTTGACCGTTGTCGTATTCGAGAGATTCGCAGAGCGTATTGCCCAATCCTTGGATCGTCGCGCCTTCGTCTTGGCCCTCTGCCTGCCCGGGATTGATCGCTCGACCGACATCCGCGACGGTCACGTAATTTTCAAGTTTGATTGTGCCGGTTTCCCGGTCCAGCGAGATGGCCGCACCGCCCATGCCGGTCTCCCAGAACAATGGAAAGGTCTTGCCCAACGCGCCATCAGGGCGCATGTAGCCGCGGCCGATCAGTTCACCGCCGGGCATGCCGAAGAATTTGCTGACAACTCGGGCGTAGCTCAATGATTTATTGTCGCAGCGCGCTGCGCCGTTGCTCAACACGATCGAGTTCGGACTCGTATTGAAGGCTTCGGCCGCGGCTTGAATCAATTGATTGCGCAAATCCTCGGCGGCGGCTTTGACGGCACTGCCCATTACGGTCGTCGACCGGCTGGCGCCGGTGGAGCGGTCGAATGGCGTGGTCGAAGTGTCGGTACCCCGCATGCTAACACGGTCGATCGCCATGGATAATTCTTCGGCGAGGATCTGGCTGAGCATCGTTCGCGCGCCCTGCCCCACCTCCGTGGTGCCGGCGAGAACGATGACACTGCCGTCGGCGAGCAAGCGCACCAGCGCTAGTGAAACCGGCATCGCTTCCGAATCGGAAACGCCGACGGCCACACCAACGCCTTGGGATTTGCTGCGACTCTGGTTTTGCCAATCAAGCGGAGCCACCGCGGCTTGCATCCCTTGACGCAGGTCGGCGTCGATCGCCGTGGCGCCCGGCTTCAGCACCTCGCCGCGCTTGAGCAAATGGCGCATGCGATATTCCAATGGATCGATGCCGAGATTGCTGGCAAGCGAATCCATATGCGATTCCAATGCCCAGATCGACTGCGGTCCACCGATGGAGCGCATGGAACCGGCCGGCACCGTATTGGTGTAAAAGGCCACGACATCGATCTTGCAATGGTCGAGTTTGTACGGCCCGAGCAGGCGGCTGATCACTCGTTTCGCTACCCGTGGCCCGTTGTCGGCATAGGCGCCCGTGTCCATGAAGACTTTGGCTTCGCGGGCGATCAGAGTGCCGTCGTGTTTGACGCCGGTCTTGATGCGCACTCGCGCCGAATGGCGCCGCGTCGTCAGCATCGATTCGGTCACGCTTTGCACGATCCGCACCGGCCGGCCGCCGGCCTTGCGCGCGATGGCGACGGCGAGCGGTTCGATTTTGAAATAGGACTTGCTGCCATAAGCGCCGCCGACATAGGGAACAATCACTGCGACTTTGGCGTGCGGGTAGCCGAACATATGCGCCAGTTCGGAGCGCACCAAGAACGGATGGGCCGAAGAACTCCACAGCGTGATACCGGCTGCGTTCACCTGCGCGACCGCGCTGTGCGGTTCCATGGCGTACTGATAAATCATCGGGAAATTGTAAGTCTCGTCGACGACCTTATCGGCGCCGGCCAAGGCTTGGTCAGGATTGCCTTTGGTAAACTGTTCGCGATGGCAGATATTCCCGCCGAAGGTTTCGCCGACGCCGGCAACGTCGTGAAATTCACCGGCGCCGGACTCGCGCTCGTGCACGAGCGGAGCCCCCTCAGCCTGCGCCGCATCGATGTCGCCGACACAGGGCAGTTCTTGGTATTGCACATCGATCAACGCCAGCGCCGCTTCTGCGATCAGAGCGCTTTCAGCGGCGAGCACCGCCACAGGTTCGCCGACGAAGCGCACTTTGTCGGTCGCGACCACCGCACGGTCACGTAAGCAATTACCGTAGTAGGGGTCGATGTCGCCGAGGTCGTCGCGGGTGAGAATGGCGGCGACGCCAGGTAGCGCTGCGGCTTTGCTGCTATCGATCGAGACAATTTTTGCGTGGGCGAGCGGACTGCGCAAAACCTTGGCTTCGAGCAGATCGGCAAAGGCTAAATCGCCGGTAAATTTGGCGGCGCCGGTGACCTTGTCGACGCCGTCGACACGGCGAACGTTACTGCCGATTATCGTCATATCAGAGTCAATAGCTCAGCTCGAAGTGCGGCAAACCGTCAAATTTAAATACCTTCGTACTATTATCCGTGATAGTTTGCCCGGCTTGCGCAAATCTCTCGATGCGCCAAATCCTAGAGAGCGGGTGTCAAACCCGCCCCGTGTACAACTCCCGATATTTTCCTGCGCCCTTTGCTTTGCGGCCATGCTTCTTTTTGGTTGCGGCTGTGCCGGGCTAAGACCTTTCGTGGTGAAAACTAATTTCCATGTTGGCTATATCACCGACTGCTCCGGCAGGATCGTCTTCAATACGCGCAGATAATTGCCGCCGAGAATCATTCTGACCTCATCGTCTTGGTAACCATGCCTTTGCAGGCCGTCGATCAGATTCGGCAGGTCTTCGATCTCTTCGAAGCCCTTGATCAGAGGATCTTTGTGCAGCGGATGGTGGCGGTCCTTGAGGGTGCGCGGGCCGTCGTATTTGACGAAGTCCATGCCCAACGCGAGATGCTCGATACCGACGAGTTCAATCATGTAGTCCATATGCTTCAGCATATCTTCGATGCCGACCTCGCCTTCGCCGACTCGTTCGGGCAAGGCGAGGATGCCGACCAGGCCGCCCTGCTTGGCGATGGCTTTAATCTGTTCGTCGTCGAGATTGCGCGGGTTCTTGAGCATGCCGCAGGCGTTGGCGTGGCTCACCAGCAAGGGCGCGGTGGCCGCGTCCAGGGTTTGAAAGAAACCTTCGCGATTCATGTGCGACAGATCGATCACCATGCCCAAACGGTTGGCCTCCTTGATGACCTGCACGCCGAAGTTGGTCAGGCCGCCGCCGGTGCGGTTCTCCCACACGCCGTCGCCCAACTCGTTGCGAAAGTTCCACACCGGCTGGATCGAGCGCAGGCCCAAGCGGTAAAAATTGCGCAGGTTTTCAAGGCTGCCGCGCAGCGGCATGCAGCCTTCGAAGTGGAGCAAAAACTTGACGCTGCCGGGCTGCGGCTTTTCCGGTAGATCGCCGCGGGTCTTGACCATCTGGATCATGCCTTCGGAGCGCGGCGCCTCTTCGAGAAAATGGTCGAACTGTTCGAGAGCGGTTTCCAAATAGCGGCCGGTGTTCTGCGAGTGCGAGTAGGAGTCGCCGCAAATCGCGTAAACGGTCATGTTGATGCCATCGCGGATCAAGCGCGGCGCCACCGCGTCGCGGATCGGCGACTCTTCGCCCACCGATTTGCGATAGATCTGCTCGTAAACATCGCGGTGGCCTTCGATCACCAAGCTGCTCATCAAAAGTTCTTTAGCGTCCATGTTTACCCGCGCTTTCTTGAAGGAATAACCATATTGCGCTACTAATACCTGCTAAACCACCCACAAGCAATAATGTTTCACCGCGCAATTCGCCATCCTCTGCTCGCCATTCTCGCTGCATATTTCGTGGCGCTGCCCGGCTGTAAATCGGCGGGAACGAGCGGCGCTGACAACCATATACGAGTCAATCTTGGCACTGAACCGCCGAGCCTCGACTGGTCCATCGCCACCGACCATGTTTCATTCAACGTGATTGCCAATCTCATGGTCGGCCTCACCGAGTTCGACAAGGATCTCAAACCTGCGCCGGTGATCGCCGAGTCTTGGCAACTTTCCGACGGCGGTAAGAAGATCGTTTTCAAGCTGCGTGGCGATGTTGAGTGGAGCGACGGCAAGAAAGTCCGGGCTCAGGACTTCGAGTATTCGTGGAAACGACTGCTCGACCCCAAGACTGCATCGCAGTACGCCTACATATTGTTCGATATCGTCAACGCCGCCGAATACGCCCAGGGCAGGCTCAAGGACCCGGCGCAAGTCGGCGTCAAGGCGGTGGACGATCAGACCCTGGTCGTCACGCTGAAACATCCGACCGCCTACTTTCTCGCCATCACCACCTTCGAAGTCACCTATCCTCAGCGCCGGGATATCATCGAAAAGCATGACAACCGCTGGACCCAGCCGGGTAATATCGTCACCAATGGTCCATTCATTCTGGCGTCATGGAAGCAACAGAATGAAATCGAGCTGCGCGCCAACGGCAAATATTTCCGCGGCAAGCCGGCGATGGATAAAGTGACAATGTACATGGTCACCGAAAAGACCACTGCGCTGACCATGTACGAGCAAGGCAATTTGGATTTCATGGACGAGAGCCACAGCATCCCGACTCTCGATAAGCCGCGCTTGGCCAAATTGCCGGAGTATAAACTCGTGCCCCAGCTGCGCGGCGAATATTATGGTTTCGCCGTGGACCGTAAGCCGTTTGACAATGCCAAACTGCGCCGGGCATTTTCTCTCGCCATCGACCGCGATATTTTCCCGAAAATTCTTCAGGGAGGCAAAACTCCGGCGACCTCTTGGATACCGCCGGGCATGCTGGCGCATAATCCAAAGATCGGGCTGCCGTACAATCTCAACGAAGCGCGCCGGCTCCTGGCGGAAGCCGGATTCCCCGAAGGCAAGGGCCTGCCGCCCATCGTGCTCGGGTACAACACTCAAGAGGATCATAAGCTGGTCGCCGAAGCGATTCAGGCGATGTGGCAAAAGACGCTAAACGTGGTGGTCAAGATCGAGAACCA